>Ga0335078_10001236_pt1 | contig 38780 bp, 29 predicted proteins | sample Lox_Sample_32_FD_206711 | JGI IMG/M metagenome (GOLD analysis project Ga0335078, IMG submission 206711) | Soil microbial communities from Loxahatchee National Wildlife Refuge, Florida, United States - Lox_Sample_3.2 | ecosystem: Environmental > Terrestrial > Soil > Wetlands | place: USA... | reverse complement strand
CCGCTCCGTTCCGCCATCGCGTCCTTCGTCGCCCGCAGCAACCGACACCCTAAGCCATTCCACTGGCGCAAGCGCGAAGTCAAAGGCAGTCCACTCCGTAATACAATTATTAACTTATGCAACTAAGCACTAGTTTCTCTTCTCTCGCTCTCTTAGTGTCCCAATCGGGGATGGTTGAAACCCCTCGCCTTCAGGCGAAGCAAGATTGTTGAAGTCTCAGAAGGAGACAAGACCTGCCGACCGAGGGTCGGTGGCTTTGTTAAGAGCGGGCGCGTTTATCGAATTCATACGATGCGCCTGATCAACCCCTCGACTTCAAGTCGAGGGTCGTTCAGTTTTCGACCGAGAACTTCCAGGAACTCGGCGATGACATTCGGCGTTGCGGTCAGAATGACTTCCAGCGGCCAGCCGTCGAGAAATTTCTCGTAAGGATTCAGTACGCTCATGGCAGTGCCGCCTAGATAACGATCTGCGCTGCCGCAGTCTCGCAGTTCCTGAGTCTCGTAGTCCCTTCGTCCCGCATTCCCTTATTCCCTTGCTCCCGGCTCTTACAGACAATGCTGCACCATGCGTTGCCAAGTGGGCCAGTCGTGTGAGTTGGGCGCATCCCATACGTGGAAGCGATGCGGAATCCCCTTCTCGGTCAAAATGCTATCGAGATGCTGATTCTGGGCGAGGCAGTGGTCGTCCCAGCCAGTGGCCAGCACATAAGTGTTCAGGCGCATGCGAGCGAGGTACCAGGAATCTTCGAGCCGGGGCAGGTAGTGCGTGGGCAGATGGAAGTAGCAATCCTGGTCGTAATAGCCGTCGAGAAAGGCGGTGAGGTCGAAGGCACCGGACATGGAGAAGAACCCACTGAAGAGGGCAGGATGGCGCAGAGCGATGTTAACCGCGTGGTAGCCGCCGAAGCTGCAGCCGAGCGCCAAGAGGCGCGGGTCGGGGTTCTTCAGATGGATCAGCGGCACGACCTCATTGAGAAGATAAGCCTCATATTGCATGTGGCGGACGACGCGATGGCGCGGAGCAACCTTGCGGTTGTACCAGCTGTCGCGATCGATCGAATCGACGCAAAACAGCTGCATGTGGCCGGCATCAATCTTGGCGCTGAGCGCGGCGACCATGCCGCGGTCTTCGAACTCGAAAAAACGACCGCCGGAGGTAGGAAATACCAGGACAGGCAGGCCGGCATGGCCAAAGACGAGCAACTCCATGGAGCGGCCGAGGCGATCGGATTGCCATGCGTGATATTCGCGGTTCATGGCGCGCATTCACAAGATTGTAAAGGACACTCACTGTAACAGCCGCACCAGCTCGGCCTGTTCGGCCAGGAAAGCGTCATGGCCGTGGTCGCTTTGCATCTCGCGGTAATCGACATGAGCGCCGGCGTTGCGGATGATTTCAGCGAAGCGGCGGACCTCGGCGGCAGGGAAAAGCCAGTCGGTACTGATGCCGATGAAACTCAAGGGGGCGCGGATGCGGCCGAAGGCGGCTTCGGGGGACGGATAGCCGCGAACCGGGTCCCAGGTATCCATGGCGCGAAGAATAGCCAGGTACGCGTTCGCATCGAAACGATCGATGAACCGCTGGCCCTGGTGGTCGAGGTAGCCTCCGATGTCGAAGCGGCCACCGATGAGGCCGCCGCAAGCGCCGTCCGCTACATAGGGGTCCTCGCCGCTGCGGTCGGGATTGCGCCCGTAGCGCTCATGGAAGAGCGGCGCGGATTTGTAGCTGATCATGGCGATCTGGCGGGCCAGCGACAGCCCGTGGCGCGGCGGCCGTTGCGGCAGGTATCGCCCGCCGGCCCACTCGGGATCGTGCTGAATAGCCTGGCGCTGCAGGTGGTTGAGCGCGAGGCCCATGGCAGAAAGCGGCGTAGTACCGATGATGAGGGCGCGCGCGACACGCTCGGGATGAAGGATAGTCCACTCCAGCGCCTGCATACCGCCGATGGACCCGCCCAGCGCGAGGCGCAGCCGGCGAATGCCGAGCGAGTCAAGGAGTTTGGATTGCGCGCGCACGTTGTCGCGGATGCCGACCAGGGGAAAATCCGGCCCGTAAAGTTTGCCTGTATCGGGATTGACAGCGGCAGGCCCCGTGGAACCGTAGCAGGAGCCCAGCATGTTGATGCAGATGACGAAGTCGTGCTCCAGCGAGAGGACCGCGCCGGGAGCAAAGATCTCTGGCCACCAGGAGCCGACCAGCGCCGAGCCCGAGAGTGCGTGGCAGACCAATACGGCATTGTCCCGCGCTCGATTCAACCGGCCGTAGACGGCGTAATGCAGCGTGGGACAGATCAAGGCATGGCCGCATTCGAGCGGTAGAGAGCCGTCCAGGACGAAGTCGCCTTCGTAGGTCGGCTCGATGATCTTCGGCGGCGAAGCGCCGCTGCGATTGAAGGTATCGGTCATAAAGACAGCTTCCAGCTCCTAGCTTCTAGCCGCGCCATTCCTGCCCTTCTTCGCACTGCTCCATCTTTGCGCACATTCAAGCTAGGAGCTAGTGGCTAGAAGCTGCTTTACCTATTTTGCCGCATGAGCCTTGGATGACCCGGCAAATGTGTGTCCGTTGGCCGCTTCGATCGCCTGGTCGAGATCGGCCAGGATGTCGCGAACGTCCTCGATGCCGATGGAGAGGCGCACCAGTTCCGGCGTGACCCCGGTGGCTGCCTGCTCCTCGGCCGAAAGCTGCTGATGCGTGGTGGAGGCCGGATGGATCACCAGCGACTTGGCGTCGCCGATGTTCGCCAGCAACGAGAACAGCTCCAGCGTGTTGATGAACTTCTTTCCCGCATCGTAACCGCTGCCCGATTCTCCAGCCTTAATGCCGAAGGTGATCAGCGCGCTCGCGCCCTTGGACAGATACTTTTTTGCCCGCGCGGCGTAGGGGCTGGATTCGAGGCCGGGGTAGTTGACCCACTCCACGCCGGGATGCTGTTCGAGATGCCTGGCCACGGCCAGCGCATTCTCGGAGTGGCGCTCCATGCGCAGGTGCAAGGTCTCGATGCCCTGCAAAATGAGAAAAGCATTGAAGGGCGAAAGCGCCGCACCGGTGTCGCGCAAGCCCTGGACACGCGCCTTGAGGATGAACGCCAGCGGCCCGAAGGCCTCGGTATAGCGCAGCCCGTGGTATGACGGATCGGGCTCGGTGAAATCGCTGAAGCGGCCCGAAGCCGCCCAGTCGAACTTGCCGGCATCGACAATCACGCCGCCTATGGCCGTGCCGTGACCGCCGAGAAACTTGGTCGCCGAGTTCACCACAATGTCCGCGCCCCACTCGATGGGCCGGACCAACGCAGGCGACGCCGAAGTATTGTCGATGATCAGCGGCAGCTTGTGCTCGTGGGCGATGGCGGCGAGTTTTTCGATGTCCACCACGTCGAGTTTGGGATTGCCCAGCGTTTCGGTGTAAACGGCGCGGGTCTTCGCGTTGATGGCCGCGCGCAAGCCGTCGAAATCGTCGGCGTCGACGAAGCGCACCACGATTCCCAACTTAGGCAGCGTGTAGTGGAAGAGGTTGTAGGTGCCGCCGTAGAGCGAAGTAGTCGACACGATCTCCTCGCCCGCGCGAGCCAGCGTGACAACCGTCAGCGTCTCCGCCGCCTGGCCCGAGGCCGTGGCCAGTGCCGCCGCGCCGCCCTCGAGCGCCGCCATGCGCTTTTCAAAAACGTCGGTCGTCGGATTCATGATGCGCGTGTAAATGTTGCCGAACTCCTGCAATGCAAAGAGACGGCCGGCGTGGTCCGCGTCCTGGAAGAGGTACGAAGTGGTTTGGTAGATGGGGACGGCGCGCGCGCCCGTGGCGGGGTCGGGCGATTGGCCCGCGTGCACGGCCTGAGTGGCAAGCTGGTACTGCGTCGGTTCCGGCATAATGATCTCCTTCGAGGTTCGTCGTATTCGTTTGGGGGCGGCAAGGGGAGCCGCTGGCTGCAACACAAAACGGCCCGCATCCGCGTTCGGACCCGGGCCGCTCGGCTTGATGAATCGGTTGCGTCTTAGCGCATACGCCGCTCAAGAGCCGCACGGATGGATCCGCCAGCCATACACATGCGTATGGCCATGGCCTCGAATCCGTATTCCCTTGAGTTAAGCATAGTTGGAGTATCAGTGGGCAGTGGCACACGTGTCAAGCTGTTCGTGGCACGCCTGTCACCAAAGCACGAGCCGCGGCCCACCGTGGACGCTGCGCAATCACCACCTCTCCTTTTCCGGCAGTCCGCGGGCCTGGTGTAAGATTCTTGCCAGCTTCACAATTTAACTGATGCGGAGGACGTGTATGTCCCGTAAGCTCCGCCATGCCCGCGAATTGCGGCTTGCCGCTGCGGCTCTCCTAATGGCCGGTGGATCGTTGCTACTACCAAGCGCCGCGAGCCAAGCGACTGCGCCGAAGTCCGGCGAGCCCACCGATGCCAAGGCGAAGAAAACCTTCGACGAAGCGTTCGACTGGCAGAAGAGAGGCAACAAGCCTCTGGCCATCGAACTCTATCGCAAGGCGAACACGCAAGATGGCGGACATTGCTTTCTATGTCTGAAGCGCGCACACCAGGTGGCACTCGAAAATGGCGACTACAAAACCGACGAAGCCATTCTCACGGACTGGCTCGCGGCCGTGTCGAGCGACGCTGCCCGCGCCACTCTTCACTTTCAGATCGCGATTGTGTTCGAGCGCGAAGGCATGGAAGCCAAAGGCGGGAAGCGGCAAGACTATTTCGAGAAGAGTCTCGACGAGTTTCGCTCCGCGCTCTCCCTCGACCCGACTGCTGTCGAATCTCACTTTGGCATGGGGATCGACCTCGCTTATCTGCAACGGGATGACGCGGCGCGCGAGGAGTTCCGCACATTTCTTGAAAAAGACAAGAGCGATGAGGCCGCGCACGCGCGAGCGGCGCGCTATTTGGACCGCGTTGAACTAGCGCGCTCGCGGATGGCTCCGGCCTTCTCGTTGACCACCCTCGATGGACGGCAAATCACCATGGATGGCTTGGCGGGCAAGGTGGTGCTGATCGACTTCTGGGCCACGTGGTGCGGCCCCTGCCGCGAGGCCCTGCCGCATATTCAACGGATCGCACAGAAGTTCCAGGGAGAGCCCTTCGTGGTGCTTAGCGTGAGCCTGGACAACGACGAAGCAAAGTGGCGGGGTTTCGTGGCGAAGAACGACATGACGTGGCTGCAATACCGCGATGGCACTGGAGGCCCTATGGGCAGACTGTTCTCGGTGCGCGCTGTTCCGGCCACGTTTTCGATCGATGCCGACGGCATTCTGGAAGACCAGCACGTGGGTGACGCGGGGATTGAGGGCAAATTGAAGAAGATGATTGCTCGCGCCGTGGAGATGCAGAATGCAAAACCCGCGCCGCCGGCAGCGGCCGGCCAAACCCTGGGCGGCAGCAATTGAGCGCAAAATATCCGTGGTGCCATTTTGGGTAAACGCTTCCCGAAATGCAGGGAGCAAAAACCTATCACAACCCGCCGCTCTCGCACAAGACTTGCAATTTCCCGCGCCTTCCCCGTACCATCCGCATTAGAAACCGGCCTGCAAAGCAGGTGGGTGGTCAACGCTGGTTGAACCAACATTCAACGAACAGGGGCTCGACTCGACAATCGGTTTTGTGTGCAACGTCCGCCAGTCCGGAATGCCTAATAAACCGCGGGGAGCTCCGCCGTCTTAGGACGGGTTCACCAGCGCATTGCCCACGGCCCCGCGGGCCGGGTTCTATTTTTCTTCGTCTACTTTTCTATCCGGATCAACACCGATAGTTTGTCAGTTTGAATGAAACCGCCTCCTCAGGGGCCAAAGCCCGCTATTGAGGTGCCATGTACGGCACGACTAAAGTTGTGCCCTTTCAAAAACAGATTCAATGTGAGCTTCTGCCGAACGCCGCTGGCTCCGCTGCCTTATCCTGTTCTCAAGTGCACGCAGTTCTCTTTCACATTGGCGGCCTGGTCATCCACTCCTACGGAGCGGTGACTGCGCTGGGCGTGCTCGCGGCGTTGGGGCTGGCGGTGCGGACGGCGCGCCTGGCGGGGGTGGATGCAGCCAAGCTGTGGAATCTCTGTATCTTGAGCCTTTTTGCGGCACTAGCTGCGGCGCGGCTGCTGCTTGTCGCCGCCAACTGGGGCGTCTTGCGCCTGCATCCTGCATGGCTGTTGGGACTGGCGATGGTACATCATCCATTGCTCGCCGGCACTGGCGGGCTAGCTGGCGCGGGTTGCGCCCTTTGGTACGCGCTGCGAAGCAAGCTGCCGCTAGGCGCTACAGCCGATGCGCTGGCCCCGCCGCTGGCGCTCGGCCTCGCCTTTGAGCAACTGGGCGCGCTCGCCGCTGGATCGGGATACGGCAGAGAAGCAGGAGCCGGCATACCCTGGGCCGTAACCTACACCGATCCGATGGCCATGATATGGAGCGGCACGCCACTCGGAGTTCGGCTGCATCCCGTGCAAGCCTACGCTGCACTCGCCTTTCTCGCGCTCTCCTTGCTGCTTCTGGTCTGGCTGCCTGCCGCGCGCCGCAAGGGCGACGTGGCCGGCTTGGCCCTGATGGGCGCGGGCGTAGCCATCTACATCACCGAACTGTGGCGCGATCCCACCGGCCGTGGCTCGTTGCTCCACGGAGCGCTTGACGGCCCGCAGATTGCCGCCATTCTCTTCGTGATCGCCGGGGCAGTGGTGATGCGAGAACGCAAAGGGGCGGATTGCGCTCCCAGCCTTTTTACGATGAAGCCATGAAACGGATGCGGCACGAGACTTGGCCGGGAGAACGTAGGTTTGGGAACCCACGCTACAGCCGGTCAAGAGACCGGCGCTACGCAAGCGCGGAAACTGCGGACCGCAGCGATTGTAAGCCGGCCGCCGAAGGCGGAGCTGGGTATGAGTGAGCCCCGAACTATCGCAGTTCCCGCCGAGGCGCGCGGACAGCGCCTCGACCACTTTGCGGCCACGCAACTCGATGGCGTCAGCCGTTCGCGCGTACAATTGCTCATCGACCAGGGCGACTTGCTCGTAGACGGCCAGCCGCAAAAACCTTCGTTCAAGCTGCGCGGCGGCGAGCGCATTGCTATTACCGGCGAGCCGCACCCCGCGCCGCTCAAAGCCGTGCCGGAAGCGATTCCTCTCGATGTGGTCTACGAAGATGAGGATTTGGCCGTGGTGAACAAGCCCGCCGGCATGATGGTGCATGCGGGATCGGGCGCGACCGACGAGGCGCGCAGCCGCGGGACTCTTGTGAATGCGCTGCTGCACCGCTTCAACACACTCTCTTCGACGGGCGGCGAGTTGCGCCCGGGCATTGTGCACCGCCTCGATAAGGAAACCAGCGGATTGATCGTTGTGGCCAAAAACGACCGCGCGCACGCGGCACTGAGCGCAATGTTTGCCGGGCGGCGCGCGCAAAAGACCTATATTGCGCTGGTGCACGGCACAGTGGCGCGCGAAAAAGGCACCATCAACGCGGCGATAAGCCGCGATCGGGTGCGTCGCACGCGCATGAGCACGCGTTGCAGCGAAAATGCCCGCTCCGCGGTTTCACATTTTCGAGTAGTTCGGCGGCTCGATTGCCGCTTCGGCAAATTCACTCTCGTCAGTGTGCGCATTGAGACCGGCCGCACACACCAGATCCGCGTACACATGGCTTCTATTGGCCATCCCGTGGCAGGCGACAAGCTTTACGGCGGCGCGGCGCAGTGGCAGGAGCTACAGGCGGCGCCTTCGCGGACGGCGCGGCGCAAATCCGGGGTCCCCGGCGACAGGTCCGCGTCGCTCGGGTGGAAATCCGGGGTTGTGCAGCGGGGGGGCGATATGTCCTCGTTGCCGGGGTGGAAATCGGAGGTTGAAACTCTCCGCCTCGACCGCAATTTTCTTCACGCTGCAAGGCTGGAATTCGCGCATCCGCTCACGGGCAGGCAGCTCCAACTCGAAGCCCCGCTGCCCGAGGAACTGCAGGCCTTCCTCGGCCGCCTGGAATCCAGGTGAACTTGGAACCGGTGCGTCTTGACTGCGAGGGAACCTTCTCTAACCAACATCTCCACGAGCAACTACGGGATTGCTAGAATAATGTTGTCATGAACCAGCAACATTTCACCCCAACTGCAAGCCACCGCCCGCGGGCCTTGTGCATTCTCTCGATGGCGCTTGCGGCTTTGCTACTTGCTGCGGCTTCTGTCGCTAGCCTTCCCGCGCAAACCGCGAGCGGACACCCCGCTCCCGGCGCAGCAGCGCCACCTGCACAGCCGCAAACGCCGCAAGGCACGCAACCGGGCGCGCAGCCCGCGCCCGCACAGCTCGATCAGAGCGGCGCCGCAAGCGATGTGGGCACGCCTACCCTTGTCACTCACGTCAACGAAGTCAACCTGATCTTTACCGTGACTGACAAGCACGGGCATTACATTGCCAACCTGAATCAGGGCGACTTTGCTCTGCTCGACGACCAGAAGGCCCCGCTGCGGGTCAACCAATTCCATCAGCAGATCAATCTGCCGTTGCGCGTAGGCATCCTCATCGATACCAGCAGCTCCATCCGTTCCCGCTTCCAGTTCGAGCAGCAATCGGCCACCGAGTTCCTCCTCCAGGTGCTGCGGGCGAAGAGCGATCGCGCTTTCGTTATGGGATTCGATGTAACGCCCACGGTGACTGCGGACTGGACCAACAACCAGGATGCTCTGGAAACGGGCATCAACAAGCTCAGTCCCGAAGGCGGCACGGCGCTGTTCGATGCCGTGTATGTGGCCTGCCGCGACAAGCTGCTGACCGAGCGCGGCCTCGAGCCGGTGCGCAAGGCCATTATTCTCGTCTCCGACGGCGAGGACAACCAGAGCCGCGTGTACCTGCCCGAAGCCATCAAGGAGTGCGAACGCGCTGAGACCATTATCTACGCCATCAGCACCAACTGGACGCCCAGCCGAGGCGAGGGCGACAAAGTGCTGACTGAGCTCGCGGAACAGACCGGCGGCGAGGTCTTCTTTCCTCCCTCGGTCGAAGAAATGGCCACGAGCTTCAAGAACATTGAGGATGAGTTGCGCAGTCAGTATGCGCTTGTGTATACGCCCGCGGACTTTAAGACCGACGGGGCCTTCCGAACGATTTATTTGTATTGCTACGATCGCCGCTACCAGGTGCGGGCCCGCAAAGGCTACTTTGCGCCGAAGCAGTGAGGTGTGCAGCGGCAGAATGCGGCATGGATGGACTTCAGAGCGCGGCTATCACCGCGCTCTTGGTTTTTTCAAGTTTTTCCTTCTCAAGCCCGCGCGACATGTATCATTTTAGGACGATCCCCCTCCGATTTGTTCTGTTCTAAACCACGCTCGGATTCGTTCGCGGACATCCTCACTCATTTTTTCTTCCGCACGATGAAATAACCGTGGAGCTTCTCCGGAAGGGCACTGGCCTTCTGGTGCGCTCAGGAAGACGTGCATCTGCGCTCGCATGGGAGGGCGATGAATAGGCTAGGAATCGAACGTTGTGTGCGAGGCCTTCACGGAGTGGGGGGAACGCGATGATCCGGCAGGCGATCTCGTGCGATATTTGCGCTGCGGAAAAGCGCCAGACCAACCATTGGTTTGTCGCTTACGAGCAAGGCGGAGAGCTGCGCGTGAGCGGTTGGACTTCGCGTCACCGGTTGCGGGCGGACTCGAAGCATCTTTGCGGGCAAACGTGCCTGCACAAACTGGTCGACGAATTCATGGCCAAATCCATTGCGGTGCGCGCGCAGCGCAACGAAGAAAACATCGATGCCGACGACGAGCAGCCGGTACTGGCGGATACGAACCTGGCGGCAGCGCCGGCTCTCGCGGAGGTGGAATCGTCGGCGCGTTTGTTGCCGGTCGACGCGCCCGTGCCGCCCAAATCGACCTATCGTACCCAACCGGAGATCGTCACTATGCCGCCACGTCCGTACCCCAAGGACATTCCACCGCTACCCGCAGATACGCTGCGCTATGCATCGCGCCGTTGGCACGCCGAAGCCTGGGAGCGGGAGCGCGAACGGGAATTGCGGGCTATCGAGAACCACCCCGAGATTGCCGCACGCCGCCGCACCAGTGCGTAAAACAAGCAGTCGAAAGGATTTCGAATGTGGTTCGATCTAATTGTTGTACTTGCAGCCTTGATTCCTCTTTTGCAGACGAGGCCGAATCGCATCGAAAACGCGCCACGAGCCACGCGTTGAGGACTGGAAGGCCGAACTAGCTCGGCGGCGCATGTCTTGCGAGCAGCGCCAACAGCCCCGCTTCGTCAATTACTGGGATGTTGAGTTCGCGCGCCTTATCGAGTTTGGAGCCGGCCTCTTCGCCAGCCACTACATAGTTCGTGTTTTTGCTCACTGAACCGACTATTTTGCCACCGGCAGCTTCTATCCGCTGCTTGGCTTCGTCGCGCGTCATGGTGGGCAATGTGCCTGTGAGCACGAATGTCAGACCGGCAAGCTGCGCGGTGCGTTGCTTCTTCTCGGCTGTCATCTCGACCCCAGCGCGCTTCAGGCTCTCCACCAGAAGGCGATTGGCCGGCTGCGCAAAGAATTCTAGAATCGCCTGCGAGATACGCGGGCCGACCTCTTCCACACGTTCTAGTTCCTCCGCAGTCGCAGTTATCAGTACATCTATCGAGCCGAACTCCTGCGCCAATAGTTCCGCCGTGCGCTCGCCGACAAAGCGAATGCCGAGGCCCATCAACACGCGCGCCAGGCCTGCCTTTTTCGAACTTTGGATTTCTTTCCAGAGCATCTGCGCCGATTTCTCGGCGAACCGTTCCATATCCGCGAGCTGATCCACGGTCAGCGAGTAAAGATCGGCGACGCTCTCGACCATGCCGCGATCGAGCAGTTGCTGCACAGCAGCTTCACCCAGGCCTTCGATGTTCATCACTTCGCGGCGGCCGAAGTGCAGCAGCGACTCGCGCAGTTTTGCCGGGCAGTTCAGATTCACGCAGCGCCAGTCGGCTTCTCCCTCGGCGCGGACTACCGTGCTGCCGCATTCCGGGCAAACGGACGGAAACTCGAAATACTGCTTTCCACGGGGGTGGTCGGCGTCTTCAACCACTTCGACAACCTTGGGAATTACGTCGCCGCCACGCTCGACTTTTACGAAGTCCCCGATCCTCAGTCCAAGGCCGAGAATAAAATCCGCGTTGTGCAGCGTGGCGCGGCTCACCGTGGTGCCGCCGATGAAAACCGGCGCGAGTTCGGCTACCGGAGTGAGCTTACCGGTGCGGCCCACCTGTACCGTAATGCTCTTCACCTGCGTCACGCCGGCCTTGGCCGTGAATTTGTATGCGATGGCCCAGCGCGGCGCGCGGCCGGTGTAGCCAAGCTGAGCACGAGCTTGGTAGGCATTCACTTTAAAGACGACACCGTCGATTTCGTAGTCCAAGGATGGACGCTTGGCCTCAGCGTCGTCGATAAACTCGGACATCTCCTCGATCGACCTAACCAGCCTACAGTGTTCATTCACATAAAAGCCCAGCAATGACAGCGCCTTGAGCGCTGTTTCCTGACTACCACGGAGGTACTCACCATCGACCAACAGGAAATAAGCGAAAAACACCAATTCACGCCGCGCCACAATGCTCGGTTCAAGTGTGCGAAGCGTGCCAGCAGCTGCATTCCGGGGATTCACAGCTGGCGAAAGCCCTTGCGCCTCGCGTTCTTCGTTCAGCTTGTGAAACGTTTCATAAGGCATCACCACTTCACCGCGCACCTCAAATGAGGCGGGCAGGCCGGCAGTGCTGATACGATCTGCTGCGATACTGAGCGGAATGGTGCGGATGGTCCTAACGTTAGATGTGATATCTTCGCCCGTTTGGCCGTCGCCGCGCGTTAATCCACTTACCAACTGCGCACGAGCGATGGTTCGTGACATCTCATACCGTAGCGCCACGCTCAAGCCGTCAAGTTTGAGCTCAGCCGTGTACTCAACAGGAAGGTTGCCGGCAAGCTCGTGTACGCGGCGGTCCCAGTCGGCCAGCTCCTCGGCCGAATAAGCGTTGTCGAGCGAGAGCATGGGCCGCGAGTGCTGCGCCTTCTTGAAGCCCTCGGCCGGTTTGCCGCCCACGCGCTGCGTCGGCGAGTCGGGCGTGATCAGCTCAGGATGCGCCGCCTCCAGCCGCTTCAACTCGTTCATCAGCGCGTCGTATTCCGCGTCGCCGATCTCGGGCGCATCGAGAACGTAGTAGAGATGCTCGTGGCGGCGAATCTCCTGGCGCAGCTTGTCGATCTTGCGGACGATCGCCGGCTCGGCCATAGCGACGATTATAGAGAGCGGTGGGGGCGGAGTGCGATCCCACGTCCTCATATGCGAGGGACGTGGGGCACTCATCTTTTGCTGGGTTGGCTTTCGACAAACTATGCCGGAACGCTGAGCGCTCCGCTATTTTGCGCCGTCGTCTTTGAGCCCGCGGAACTTAAGCATGGGCTCGATGCTGGGCGGGCCGCCTAGCCACGCTTCGTACATCTTTTCGAGGTCCTCGGTGTTGCCGCGCGAGAGCACCATCTGCCGGAAGCGGTCGCCGTTCGAGCGCGTCATGCCGCCGTGATCGAGGAACCACTGGAAAGCGTCGTCGTCGAGCATCTCGGTCCACGAATACGCGTAGTAGCCGGCTGCGTAGCCGTTGGTCCAGATGTGCAGAAAGTAACTGGAGCGGTAGCGCGGCGGCACGTAGCTGAGGTCGAGATGCGTGCGCTTGAGCGCCTCGGTTTCGAAGGCGTCGGGATCCTGGAGGGGCGCGCTCGCGGGCAGCATGTGCCATTCGAGATCGAGCTCGGATGCGGCAAGAATCTCCGTGAACAAATAGCCCTGATCGAAGGTCTTCGACTTGTCGATCTTTGCGGCAAGTTCGGCGGGCATCGCCTCGCCGGTCTTATAGTGGTGCGCGTAGTGTTGAAAGACCGCCGGATAGCTGGCCCAGTGCTCGTTGAACTGCGAGGGGAACTCGACGAAATCGCGCGGCACCTGGGTGCCCGACAGGCTGGGATAGACGGTGCTGGCGAACATGCCGTGCAGCGCGTGACCGAACTCGTGGAACATGGTGGTCACGTCGTCGAAGCTGAGCAGCGCGGGTTGGCCCGGCGCGGGCTTTTCGAAGTTGGCCACGTTGAAGACCACGGGCAACTGGCCGAGCAATTTCGACTCGTTCATCAGGGAATCCATCCACGCCCCGCCATTCTTGTTGTCGCGTTTGAAGTAATCGCAGTACCAAAGGGCGAGCGGCTTCGCGTCGGCGTCGAAGACCTCGAAGACGCGCACGTCAGGCTGGTAGACGGGAATGTCCTTGCGCTCTTTGAAGGTGAGGCCGTAGAGTTCGTGTGCGGCATAGAAGACGCCATTTTCAAGCACATTGTTCAGCTCGAAATAGGGCTTGATTTCGGACTGGTCGAGGTCGTATTTCGCCTTGCGCACCTGCTCGGAATAGAACTCCCAGTCCCAGGGTTCGAGCTTAAACCCGCCGTGCTGCGCGTCAATCAGCGCCTGGATGTCATTTGCCTCTGCGGCAGCTCTTGACGTCGAGGCCGGCACCATGGCATCGAGAAAGCGCTTCGCCGCCTCCGGTGTTTTGGCCATCTGATCGGTCAGGTTCCATGCCGCGTAATTCGGGAACCCCAACAGCGCGGCTTTTTCGGCGCGCAATTGCGCCAAACGGGCAATAATTTTGCGCGTGTCGTTGGCGTCGCTGTGCTCGGCTCGGTTCCAGGAATTCTCGAAAATCGTCTTTCGTGTTGCGCGGCCGGTGAGGAACGCCAAGTCGGGCTGCTGCGTGGTGTTCTGCAGCGGTATCAGCCAACCCGGCTGTTTGCGCGCCCGGGCGGCCTGAGCAGCCGCGTCGATCTGCGAATCGGTCAATCCGGCAAGCGCATTCTTGTCGGCCGTCGAGAATGCGCCCGCCTTGTTGGCCGCAAGCAGCCGATTCATAAATGTGTTTTCGAGTGTCGCTTCCTCTTCGTTGAGCTTTTTGAGCTTGGCCTTGTCGGCCTCGGAGAGATTGGCGCCGGCCTTCACAAACTGCTGATAGTCCCACTCGATAAGACGCAAAGATTCCGGATCGAGGTGCAGCGATGCGCGCTGCTCGTAGATGGCCTTGACGCGGGCAAAGAGCTTCGAATTCAGAAAGATCGCATCTTGTTGCGCGGCGAGCCGCGGGGCTTCGTAATCCTGCACCTTCTGCAGGTCGTCGTTGGTGTTTGCGCCTGTCACGCAGTTGAATGCCGCCATTACCCGATTGAGCAACTGGCCTGAGCGCTCCAGAGCAACGATGGTATTGTCAAAGGTGGGCGGCTCGGAATTGTCGGCGATCGCCTGCACCTCATCGATCTGCCGGGCCATGCCTGCGTCGATGGCCGGCTGATAATCGCCGTCCTTGATCCTGTCGAAGGGCGGCGCCTGAAACGGGAGAGTGCTGGCCGCATAAAAGGGGTTGCTCGGGCCGAAATCTGTCGCCTGCGCTTGATTCGTGGTCGGCGCTTGCGCGGAAGCAGCGGCGGATACAGCTCCCAAAACCATCGAAACTCCAGTGGTCAAGATGCTCCTCTTCACCCATCTAATATTTTGTTTGTTCATGGCAATATGGCCCCTCGTAAGGCCTATTCAACCATTCTCGATTGTAGGCGAAGCGGGGAGCCAATGGGTTTAGCCCGCCACGCATTCAGCACAGCCGGAGCACTGCGCCTCGTTCGTGGCAGGCCGGCTGCCGTAGACCGCCTACAATAACAACATCCGACCGGAGGACTGCGCGCTGGTGCGGTGAGTCGAAAATCTGTTCAAAAGCAACCGCAGATCCTTCGACTCGCTCCGTCAGCCGCGGCGGGCGCCGCTCCGGATGACAGATCGCTTGCTCCGATGCGAACCAGGCGCACAGTTTATGTGTGGCTGGTGGATGGAATCGGAGGGAATCGAGGCTCGATGACACAACCTGCAACCCTTCCTGAAGTTCGTACGCAAGCTGAAAACCTGGATCTGCTTGCCCAGGTGGCCGTGAACGTGGGACTGGGCCTGAAGCCGGGACAAGAGCTTCTGATGACCGCGCCGCTCGACTCTGTGGCGCTGGCGCGCCGCATTACCGAGCACGCTTATCGTGCCGGCGCCTCGCTGGTCACCACGCTTTTCAACGACGAAGACTCCTCTCTGCTGCGTTACCGGCATGCGCCAGACGCCAGCTTCGACCGCGCGGCCAAGTGGCTGTATGATGGCATGGCGGCTGCGTATCAAAACGGCTCGGCACGCTTGGCCATTTCCGGGGCCAATCCTGCGCTGCTCTCGAACGAGGACCCCGATAAAGTGGGCCGCGCCAATCGGGCCTATTCGCAAGCCTACCGGCCTGCGCTCGAACTCATCACGCGCCACGAGATCAACTGGACCATCGTGGCAGGCGCGACGCCGGCATGGGCCGCGGCCGTGTTTCCCAACGACGCGACGGACGCCGCTCTGGCCAAGCTCTGGGAGGCCATCTTCTCCACTACGCGGATCGACACGGCCGATCCCGTAAGCGCATGGCGAGCGCACGATGCGGAATTGCAGAAGCGCGCAGCCTTCATGAATGCAAAGCGCTACTACGCCCTGCACTATCGCGGGCCGGGCACCGATTTTCACCTCGGGTTGGCCGACGATCACCAATGGCTGGGCGGCGGCACCACCGCGGTTAACGGCGTCTATTGCATTCCCAACATGCCGACGGAAGAGATCTTCTCGGCGCCCCATAAAGACCGCGCTGATGGCACCGTGACCGCGACCAAGCCTCTCTCGCATCAGGGCACGATGATTGAAGGCATCCAGGTTCGTTTTGAAAAGGGACGCATTGTAGAGGTCCATGCCACGCGCGGACAAGAAGTGCTCGAGAAGCTCATCGATACCGACGAGGGTGCGCGCCGGCTGGGCGAAGTGGCATTGGTTCCCCATTCCTCGCCCATTGCGCAAAGCGGTCTCGTCTTCCTCAACACGCTCTTTGACGAAAATGCGGCCTCGCACATCGCGCTCGGCCAGTCGTATGCGTCCTGCCTGCGCGAAGGCGACAAGCTTTCTGCCGCGGAACTTGCCGCCAAGGGCGCCAACGACAGCCTGATTCACGTGGACTGGATGATCGGCTCCGGCGAGATCGATATCGACGGCATGACGGCATCGGGTGAGGCTGAACCGCTGATGCGCAAGGGCGAGTGGGCGGTCTGAGCAACAAACGGAGTTAGCGGAGCTAGGCCCGTCCTAGAAGGACGTACCGTGAGTCGGAACCGCCAAATGCGGGTCCTTCGACTTGTTCTCCTGCGGCGAACTCGCTCAGGAATACCGAGCAGTTTGAAGGCGGTTTCACTGCCAGAGCGCAAGAATCGAAAGCAGGCTGCACGACGCATGGAACCTGTCACGCATTTCCTCACCGGCGCCTGCATCGGCCGCGCCGGATTCAATCGCAAAACGGCCTATGCCACGCTGGCCGCGGTGCTGGCCGCCGAAGCCGCGGATCTGGACGTGCTCTGGGGTTTCGCGGGACCTGTTGAAGAACTCAAGCACCATCGCGGCATCACGCATACGTTCTGGGCAGTTCCGGTGGTGGCGGGCGTAGTGGTGGGCGCGGTCTGGCTGCTGGATCGCTGGCGAAAGTCGCGGCGGCGGCAATCGACGCGCAGCGATTCGTTCGGCGGCGGCTCGCTCCCACCCTTTTCATCCACTGTCGCGGGCGGAAAGGATGGGGCAGGGTCGCCACATCCAATCCACTGGGGCTGGCTCTACCTCACTGCGTTCGTTGCCGCACTCAGCCATTTGCTGCTCGACTGGACAAACAATTACGGACTGCGGCCCTTCTTCCCTTTCAACCCGCACTGGTATGCGGGAAGTTTCATGTTTATCGCCGAGCCAGTGATGTGGCTGCTGCTTTTGCTGGCGTTGTTCATGCCGTGGGTGCTGGGGCTTGCCGATCGCGAGATCGGTGCGCGGAAACAGCAGTTTCGCGGACGCGGCTGGGCCATCTTTGCGCTTTGCGGCTGGGTGGTGCTGGGTTGCTGGCGCTGGGCCGAGCACGCCCAGGCTTTGACGATGATCGGCAGCGCGCCGATTTCTACTGAGCCGGCCCTACGCATGGCCGCCGAGCCGTACCCGGTGAACCCCTTTCGCTGGCACGCAATTGTCGAGACCTCCAACTACTTCCAAACCGGCGAGATCGACACGCGCACCGGCACTATCGACAGCGATCCGCATCGCGATGTGCTCTACAAGCCAGCCGATACCGCCGCGGTCGAAGCCGCCAAGCAAACCCTGCTGGGCCGCGCGTATCTCGATTGGGGAGCCTGGGCCGTGGTGCGCGACGTGGGCGCCGTACCGGCGCCGGGCATGGAACCTCCAATTCTGCCGCCCAACCGCGCCTGGACCGCAGTCGAGTTCACCGATCTGCGTTTCGACTACTCTTTCTTAGGCACGCGGGAAGCTGGGGGCCGCGCGCCGCTTGCCGGATGGGTCTACATTGTGGACAATCACGAGGACGCTGGTGAAGCGATGAGCGGCCGCGAACAGCGCTAGCGCCCCGCGCATTGCACCTTTTTCAGGAGCCGGAACAGGCTCCCGCCGATTTGCCAAGGCGGAAAGATTTGTTGTTCTCGTGGAAGGACTTGGGTTGACCGTTGGGCGTACGCACCGCAGAATGATAAAAGCCGTTGTTTTCGCAAGCCCGCTGAGATAGCCCGGGAATCCAGGGAAGACCCCAAATCAAGAGGTGGACATGGCTGCATATGTGCTTGTGTTGGTTGCTGTTTTGTCGCGTGTGATTCCGCACGCTCCATGGTGGAACTTTACGGCCGTCACGGGCGGCCTGATCTACTTCGGTGCCAAGCGTCCGTGGCGTGAAATGCTCGTGCCTCTGGCGGCTCTGATCACGACTGACTGCTACCTGACGGTCTTCAGGTATCACGGCTACAAGATTGGTTGGGAGTCCGCGATCACCTGGAGCTGGTATCTGGCCGCGATGGTGTTAGGCTGGGCTCTGCTGCGCATGCGCGTGACCTTCGCGCGTGGGGCTGCCGGCGCAATCCTCGGACCGACCTCATTTTTCCTCGTCTCGAATTTAGGCGTGTGGGCCTGCGACAGTTTCAACACATATCCGCGCACGCTGGCCGGCTTGGCCACATGTTATTGGGCCGGAGTGCCGTTCTACCGCAACGACCTGCTGGCAACTTCGTTTGTACTCGCCGTTGCGCTGGGAATTCCGGCACTGGTGCGGCGGATGCACAGCGCTCGCGCGCAAGAGGTGCTGGCCGGAAAACAGCCAAGCTGTTGATTCCTTCACAGGCTGGCGTCGCTCCGCGAACCGGCAAGCGGGTGCGTTCGCCCGATACTCCTTCTTTAATCCTGCAACCGCTTGTTCGCGCGTTTTCTACGCATCCACCACAGCGCAAACCCCAGCACCGCGACCGCGCCCACGATCAAGACCAGCGCTAGGGCATGATGTGCTACCAGATCGGCCGCGCCCGGGCCCAGCTTGAGCACGAGCAGGGAGAGAATCAACCAGCGCACCGTCCTTCCCACAAGGACAGCTAACAGGAAATCGGGCACGCGCATCTCGAACACGCCGGAGGCGAAGACAAAGACCTTCCACGGTGCCGGTGGTGGCATCATCGAGGGAATCATTACGGCCAGGAACTCCTGACGCTGGAAGCGGCTGCGCAGCTTGTCAAATCTTGCCCGATCCACGCGCTTGAGCAGGAACAGTTCGCCGCCGGCGCGGCCCAGCCCGTAAGGGAGCAGGCCACCGATGGCCGATCCCGCCGCCGCCATGAGGCAATAGAGCCAGAAGTGTCGCTTGTCATTCCAGATATAGACTGCAAGGATCGCGTCCATCGGTACGGGAATACTCGATGAATCGAGGACCGCTACCGCACCCACGCCGCAAATTCCCCATTTCATCAGCGCCGGCAGAATCACCAGCTTCCATTCCGCGATGACGCGTGCAAAAAAACGCTTCAAACACTGTCCCTTTCCGGCCTATCCTGCGTCAATTCAATAAGAATCATTGTACGAGGCAAGGTCTTGCGCAAGGTTTTGCCCAAGATAAGAGAAATGAGAGAATAGACTGCAGAGATTCGAGGTCGGAGCCGACCAGGGAGGCGCGTGCGTCTCAAGAGGGCTCCATCGCATGCAATGCCTACCAGCGAAGCGCCAGCCGAAGTGAACCAGCCCAGGGGACCAGCCGAGACTAGTCAGCACTCGTGTGGCCCTGCGCATGAAACCTCCATCACGGGCTCGATTCTGGGGCTGGACACGTTCTCAACACAAAACCTAGAACCACTTGAAGAATCTCCGCCGATTGAACCAGATGAAGTGGCCCTGCCCGCGGCGGCGCGCGGTTCGCGCTGGGTCGATTACGACACCCACGAACTGCTGGAGATGATTAGCGAGCTTGAGGATGAACGGCGTTGGTCGCGGCTGCGCGAAGGCGCCCTGTGGGCTGTCTTACTACATATCATTCTGATCTCAGCCGTCACGTGGATTCCCACCTACGTGCTGAAGGTGCCGAAGGTCGTTGACCCATTTGACGCCATCAAGCAACGCCCGGACTTGACCTATCTCGACCTGCCGCCCGACGCAGTGCAAAAGCCCAAGATCGCGCCGAAACCGCCGCCGAACAAGCCGTTAATCGACAAGCAGACGATGGAAGAGTTGAAGCGCCAGGCAGAGCAGGCGGTACCGCCGCCTCCACCCGCGCAACCGGCGCCGGAGCAGCCGAAAGAGCAGGCCACGCAGCCTATTCCCAACAATCCGCAGTCACCGGAGCCCGAGGCACCGCGCCCGCAGGCTGTTCCCACCAAGCCGAATTTCACTATGGGCTCGCAGAATCCCGCCGATCAGCTTCGCCAGGACATGCTCAACGCCATGCACGGCCACGGACAGCAGGGCTCCAGCAGTCAGCCGTCCGGCAGGCTTTCAATGCATCCAGGCGCGGGTACCGGCGGGGTCGATATTCTCTCCGACACTCAAGGTGTCGACTTCAGCTCGTGGATTGCTCGCTGGCACTACATTACGGAACGCACATGGGACCCGCTGATTCCCGACGAGGTCAACCCGCCCATCCTCAAGTCGGGCATTGTCGTCGTCCACTTCAAGGTGTTGCCTAACGGCCAGGTTGTCGACATGCAGTTGGATGGCCGCTCCGGCGATACCGGCCTTGACCGCGCGGCCTGGGGCGCCATTACCGGATCGAGCTATCCACCACTGCCCAGAGATTTCCACGGCCCCTATCTCGAACTGCGCGCTTATTTTCTTTACAACATGCAGCCGCAATAAGGGGTTGCAGCACTAGACAGCTTTTGGTCACAATCTCTATTGCGCCTCCCGCGCCGGCGCTTCTTCTGCCTCGGCGTTCAACTCCTCTGAGGCTGACTCTGCAGTTCCGCCGGGGTCAAGCGGATTATGGCTGGGGTCCAAATAAATGCCATCCTGCTCCAGCAGCGCCTCGTAGACCGGCGTACGCCGCCAATGGCGCGCCAGAGCAAACGCGCTCATGTTGGCGATCATCATGGGAAGCACCAGGCCGTAGCCGCTGGTCATCTCAAAGATGATGAGGATCGAGGTCATCGGCGCGCGCACTATGCCCGCGAAGACCGCGCCCATACCCACCACGGCGAAGGCGCCGATGGAGTCCGCCGGATGGTGAAAGAGCATCACGTCGAGATAGCCGACCGCGCCGCCCAACATGCCGCCCATGAACAGCGCCGGCGCAAAGATTCCGCCCGAGCCGCCGCTCGAATACGATGTGACCGTGGCGGCCAGCTTAAGAACGCACAGCACCGCCATGGCCGCGACCGGCAGGTTGCCGAGCAGCGCCTGCGTGAGCGTTTTGTATGGGTCGCCGGCAATGCCGTTCACATGGAAGAACAAGAGCGCGACCACTGCGAAACTGCCGGTGGCCGCGCCGCCGATTGCGGGTTGAATCCATCGCGGAACCGATTGCAGACTGCGGAACCATTTTCGAAGCCACAAGAGCGAATCCGTGAACGCCACCGAGATGAGCGCCGCCAGCAAGCCCAGTAATGCGTACCAGACCAGCGACGAAGCCTTGGCGAGCGTGTAGGTCTGGAGGCGCGGCACGTGGAAGATCGGATTGCTTCCCAAAATGCCGTGTTCCACAACGGCGGCCAGAGCCGCCGCCACAATCACACCGGAAAGCATGGTCTGGTCGAGAGCGCCGATCAGTTCCTCGAGCGTGAACGTGACCGCGGCGATGGGCGCGTTAAAGGCAGCGGCAATGCCGGCCGCCATGCCCACGGACGTCATGCGCTTCCGGTTGATCCCGCTGAGCCGCGTGGCGCGAGAGAGAAGGCTGCTGACTCCCGCGCAGATCTGCACGGTCGGCCCTTCGACGCCTAGGGACGCTCCGCTGCCAAGTTGAAACGCGCACAGGACGAACTTTCCTATGGTTTCCTTGATGGTGATGGCGCCGGCGCGGAAGGTATACGCAGTTTTCACCTGCGGAATGCCGCTGCCCGCGGCGGCGGGAACCCAGTACGTTAACCCGAGGCCCGCCACCAGCCCGCCTAGCGCGGGAGCGAGAACAGTCCACCAGATCCACGCGTGCCCTGGGGCCGACGCGGCGCGGTCAATCATTGTTCCGTAAAGCCACGTGGCGCTGATGTGGAAAGCCACCGCAGACAGGCCGCATATACCGCCGGCCACAATCGTGATGGCCAGCAGCCGCTGCCGCTCGTTGGGCATGCGGCGCGCCAGCCACGCAAAAAAACGCGCAAAAAGCCTTTCAATGCCAACCCAATATTTCAATTTCCGGGAAACCTCGATGAGAAAACCGTACAGTTTCAGTATAGGAGGAGCATTCCGGCGTATTCCTGCAATCCGGGCGGGCCACCTCTCGAGAATCTGTTTTCCAAGCCATTTGTGGCCGCGCTAAAATGAATGTACACAGTATGCGCGGTTTTCCTATCGCCGCCCCGCCTTTTCTCAAGCGCTTTCGCCGCGGCCGCCACGATCGTGGACGCTGACCCCACGCGCTCAGTAATCTATCTCCGACAGGTTGTCGCTCGCTCGATTCGCTGCACCGTTCTTGGCCCGCAGGAGCGCGGACTAATCAACTGCGCCGATACCACTGACTTCGCTAGCGCCGCTAACACCGCTAGCTCCGCAAAGAGGATTCTCCGATGAACAGCTTCTCGAGCAAGGCCGTGCTTACCTCCGGCAACCGCACATACACCATCTATCGCCTGGCGGCGCTCGCCGAGCGCGGCTTCAATCTTGCGCGCCTGCCTTTCAGCTTGAAGATTTTGCTCGAAAATCTGCTGCGCCGCGAAGACGGCGTAAACGTGACCGCCGCGGACATCGAGTTCCTGGCCAACTGGGACGCCAAGGCCGAACCTAGCCGCGAGATCGCCTACATGCCGGCGCGCGTGCTGATGCAGGACTTCACCGGGGTGCCGGCGATTGTGGATCTCGCCGCCATGCGCGACGCGATCAAGATTCTAGGCGGCGATCCCGAACGCGTAAATCCGCTTGCGCCCGCCGAACTCGTCATCGACCACTCGGTGCAAGTGGACGAATACGGCACGCCCATGGCCTACGAGGCCAACTCGCTGCTCGAGTTCCAGCGCAACCGTGAACGGTATGCGTTTTTGAAGTGGGGTCAATCGGCGTTCCGAAACTTTTCTGCCGTGCCGCCCGGCATGGGTATCTGTCACCAAGTAAACCTGGAGTATATGGCTCGCGTGGTCTTCACCGCAGAAGTCGGCGGCGAGACAGTCGCCTATCCTGACACGCTGGTCGGAACCGACTCGCACACTACCATGATCAACGGACTCGGCGTGCTGGGCTGGGGCGTAGGCGGCATCGAAGCGGAGGCAGCCATGCTCGGCCAGCCAGTTTCCATGCTGATCCCGCAGGTGGTTGGCTACAAGCTCACCGGCAAACTGCGCGAGGGTGTCACAGCCACTGATTTGGTGCTCACCGTGACGCAGGCGCTGCGCAAGCTGGGCGTGGTAGGCAAATTTGTCGAATTCTATGGAGACGGCTTAACGCAGTTACCGCTCGCCGATCGCGCCACTATTGGCAATATGGCGCCCGAGTATGGCGCTACGTGCGGCATCTTCCCTGTCGACGCGGAAACTCTGCGCTACCTGCGCTTGACCGGCCGCAGCGAGCAACAGATCGCGCTCGTTGAGGCTTATTACAACGAACAGGAACTGTTTCACACCGCCGGCGCGCCCGAAGCCGAGTACACGCAAACGCTCGATCTCGACCTCGGCGACGTAGAGCCCAGCGTGGCCGGGCCGAGGCGCCCGCAGGACCGCGTATTGCTTAAAGACGCGGCTGCGAACTTTGCGCAGCAATTGCCTGCGCTGCTGGCGCCTACGGCGAAGCCGCTGGGCACCCGCACGGCGGCCGCATGGGAGCGCACGTCATTGGTTGACTCCGCCGTTGCTGAAGCCAATGTAGATTTCCATTCGGCTTCGATCGCTTCCGCGATCTCCGTTCAGGGCAGGCCTTCGAGCCGCTTCACTGGCGCTTCGCTGGCTCAGGATGACAGCCGTTTGAGAGTCACTACGACCGTGAAGGAGCGCTTCGGCGTCGATCCCGATCCCTATCTCGATCACGGCTCGGTGGTCATCGCCGCCATCACCAGTTGCACGAACACTTCGAATCCTTCGGTGATGCTCGCCGCGGGTCTGCTGGCGAAGAGGGCCGTCGAAAAAGGCCTCACCGTGCCGCCGTGGGTGAAGACTTCGCTGGCGCCGGGTTCGCGCGTGGTCACCGATTATTACCTGAAGGCCGGCCTGCTGCCGTATCTTGAAAAACTGCGGTTTAATGTCGTTGGTTATGGATGCACCACGTGCATCGGCAACAGCGGGCCGCTGCCTTCCGACGTGGCTAAGTCGATTGATGAGCACGGCCTGGTCGCGGTCAGCGTGCTCAGCGGCAACCGCAACTTCGAGGGCCGGGTGAACGTGGACGTACGCGCGAACTATCTGATGAGCCCGCCACTGGTCGTCGCTTACGCGCTCGCCGGCAGGATCGGACACAACTTCGATGCCGATCCGCTCGGCAGCGACAAAGACGGCAAGCCTGTCTATCTCCGCGACATCTGGCCGACCCAGGCCGAAGTAGCGAGGGCCATCGAGCAAGCAGTTTCGAGCGATGGTTTTCGCAAGGAGTACGCGACGGTTTCAAAGGGCGACGCCAACTGGCAGGGCCTCACCTTCCCTACCGGCGAGGTCTATCGGTGGGAAGCGGATTCGACGTACATCCGCAGAGCGCCGTACTTCGACGGCATTACCATGACGCCTGCGCCCGTCATCGACATTCGTGGCGCACGGGTGCTGGCTGTGCTGGGCGACTCGGTGACCACCGACCACATCTCGCCCGCCGGATCGATCAAGGCCTCCAGCCCAGCTGGACAATATTTGGCCGCTAATGGCGTGCGAACGCAGGACTTCAATAGCTACGGCTCGCGGAGGGGCAATCACGAAGTGATGGTGCGCGGAACTTTTGCGAATGTAAGGCTGCGCAATAAACTCGCGCCTGGAACCGAAGGCGGCGTTACACGCGTGCTACCTGAAGGAGAAGTCGCGAGCATCTTCGACGCGAGCGTGAAGTACGCCGAGCGCGGCGTGCCCCTGATCATTCTTGCCGGCAAGGAATACGGCTCCGGCTCCTCGCGCGACTGGGCCGCCAAGGGACCCAAACTGCTCGGCGTGCGCGCTGTGATCGCCGAAAGCTTCGAGCGTATCCACCGCTCGAACCTTGTGGGCATGGGTATTCTGCCGTTGCAATTCGCGCGCGGAGAAAATGCGGAATCCGTCGGCCTCACCGGCGAAGAAGTTTACGAATTCCCTGGCCTCACTGCGCTGCTCAAGGAGCGCTTCGGCAACGGCCGCACGCTCCGCGTGAACGCAACCACGAGCGGCGGGCAAATAAAGGAATTCGATACGTTGGTGCGTATCGACACGCCGCAAGAGATCGAGTACTACGAGCACGGCGGAATTCTGCAATATGTGCTGCGGCAGCTGGCGGCGAAGTAGCCGGCGCTTGGAGATCGGCTACGAGCCCGTCTTCCGTTCGCCTTCCAACACCTCGTCGAGCAGTACACGCAAGTTCGCTGCGCGCGTACGGCCCGCGCGGGGATCGGCTGAAGTGGCCTGCGACAGTTCATCGGCCAGATTGAGCGCGGCAAGCACAGCGACGCGCAATGAGTCGGCGGTCTTTCCGTGCGCGGCCACAGCGCGCATCTTGCCGTCGACATAAGCAGCCAGCTCGCGAATGTGTTCCGGGTCCTGTCCTGATAGATGATAAAGCTGGTCGTATATCTCCACCGTCACGTATTCGCCCGGATTGCTGTGCGTTTCTCCGGCCATCGCTGCCTCACAGTTCCAAGGAGTCGAGCTGCTTGAGCAGACGCTCCACGCGCTGCCGCACCTGATCGCGCTCCCCACGGAGGGCACGCAACTCGCCTTCGAGTTGTTCCACTGTGTGCGACTGCGCCTTCGCGTGAGATTCGGCTTGCGCAGCAATAGCTTCGAGTTGGGCGGCGCGCGCCTCAGCCGCCGCGTGAGCCTGCCGCTCCTGTTTCACCAGCTCCACGGCGCGGCGGATACGTTCCTCGAGCGCCGCAAAATCGTCCGCACTCACTGCCAGTGCCGCCGGCTCTTCTGCCGGTGCGTTCTGAGGCTGCTGGTTGCGTTCCGTTTGCAGCGCAGCCTCCGTCTCCCACAATGACTCTGACATCGTTTCAACCTCCACCGATCGGAGCCCGGTTCGGTTTTGAGTATAGCGCCGATTGGACTTCGTTCTTGCTCAAACGCGGAGCCGCGCCCCGACTTTGCCAACAGCTTCCTGCACCTGCGTCTGAAAGCCCTGCAGCTCCTCTTCGCGCAGGGTGCGATCTGGCGCCTGGAACGTGGCGCCTAGCAGCAGCGAATACTCGCCGGCGCCCAGCCGCGCATCGCGGAACACCTCGCGCACACGCCACTCCACCAACTCGGGAATGTGCAATCCGGACATGACGCGGTCGATAGTTTCCCACGCGACGCTCTCGCTCAGAACCAAGGAAAAATCGCGGCGCACCGGCTGATAACGCGAAATCTCGCGCGCGATGGGCCGCCGGAGCGGTAGCCTGTAGAGCCGGTCGAGATACAATTCGCCCACCAGCACCGCATCCTTGATCTTTCGCGCTGCGGCCTCGCGTGGATGCAACTGGCCAAACCAGCCTGCGGTCAAACCATCTGGCGCCACGCGCGCCGCACGGTACGGATGCAGCCACTGCGGGGTAAGCCCAGCGCCGGCGGGAAAACGATCGAAGTACATGCCGCGCATTTCGAACTTCGATATAACCTGCTCTATCACGCCTTTCAGGTCGTAGAAATCGATGGCGCGTCCGGCGTGCAACGCGCTCTCTTGCGGCAATGTCCCCACGGCTCCAAACGCGAGTGCCGGACGCTCGTCCACCTTGTCGGCTGTGCCGCTAAACACCGTGCCCAGCTCGAACAGGCGCACATCGCCGACATCGCGATTCAGGTTGCCCGTAATCATTGTCAACATGCCCGGCACGAGCGAGGGGCGCAGCACCCCTGCTTCCTCGCTAAGCGGATTGCCGAGCGGAACGACCAGCGCAGGTTGCGGCGCGGTTAGTGCTCCTTCCGCAGCGGAGCAGAAGGTGCTGCCAATGGCCTCATGAAATCCGGCAGCCAGCAAGGTGCTGCGTACCGCGGCTTCCTTCTCCGCCCAGGGCAAAGCGCGCACGCCTTCGCCGAATGTGGGTAGAGTGTTGGCGAAACGGTTGTAGCCGTAGACGCGCGCGATTTCTTCGATCAGGTCAATTTCGCGCTCAAGATCGAGACGCCAGCTGGGTAACGCGACCTTCCACGCGGCGGAACTTTCTCCTAGCTCCATTTTGAGTTCACACCCCAACGCTGCCAACACATTTTCGACGCTTTCAGCGGTGATTCCCTCTTCGTCAATGGTCTTGCCGAGAATCCGATGCACCTCACACAATGCGAGTGCAACCGGCTTGCGGCGCGCGGTGCGATCCTCCATCGCGGACACGCGCGCATCGATCAGTTCGCCCTCGATCCATCCACCGTTGGCGAGCAGAATCGCGCTCACCAGCGCCGACGCGACCGGCCCCGCATTGAAATCCGCGCCGCGCTCGAAGCGGTGACTGGCGTCGGTATGTAGGCCGTGACGTCGCGCGGTTCGCCGCACCGCCGTCGGTTCGAACCACGCCGCCTCGACGAGCACATTCTTCGTCTCCGGCGTGATCATCGTGTCCCAGCCTCCCATTACGCCGGCCAGCCCTACCGCCCTCTTGTGGTCGGCGACGACGAGATCGTCCGTATCGAGCGCGCGCTCCACACCGTCGAGCGTCTTGAGCCGCTCGCCCTTGCGCGCACGGCGCACAATGATGCCGCCTTCGAGTTTGTCGAGATCGAAGGCGTGTGTGGGCTGACCCATCGCGAGCCAGGCAAAGTTGGTGGCGTCGACGGCATTGGAGATTTTCTTTTGTTCCAGCAGCGCGAAATATGTTGAGACATCGGCGCCCGCAAACCAGTCCTGCGATTCACCGATGGCGATGTCGTGCAAGACGCGCGCGGTGAAGCGGCCACAGGCATCGTCGGCTTCGATTCGCACTGTGAATGGCGTGGCCGCGGGCTTCGGCTTGGGGAGCGAGAATGCCAACTCCCGCAGCGTGAGCCCATAAATCGCGGCCGCCTCCCGCGCGATGCCGTAGTGGTTCATCGCGTCCACGCGGTTGGTGGTGATGTCCATCTCGTAGAGCGAGCCATTGCCCGCGCCGAGATCGTAGATGCCTTCGACTGCGATGCCGCGCAGGGTGAGGTCTTCGGCGAGCTGCGCGTCGTCGACAGGAAGACCGGGCAAATAGGCCCGGAGCCATTTGGTCAGTATCTTCATGCGAACTGCCCCAGGAACCGCATGTCTCCTGCAAAGAAGCTGCCGATTTCGCCGATGCCGTACTTCATCATGGCGATGCGCTCTACGCCCATACCGAAAGCGAAGCCGGAGATCTGCTGCGGATCGTAAGCCAGCTGCTTTTGTGCCGCGAAGGCGAAGACCGCGGGATCGACCATGCCGCAGCCAAGCAGTTCGATCCATCCCGACTGTTTGCACTTGCGGCAGCCTTTGCCTCCGCAAAAGATGCAACTGATCTGCACATCGGCCGAGGGCTCGGTGAATGGGAAGAACGAGGGGAAAAAGCGCGTCTTGACCGCCGAGCCGAACAGCGCCTTCATGGCATGGTCGAGCGTGCCTTTGAGATCGCTGAAGGCGATGTTGCGGTCGACGCAGAGCCCTTCGACTTGGTGGAAGATGGGCGAGTGCGTGGCGTCGGCGGCGTCGTTGCGGTGCACCTTGCCGGGAATCACGATGCGCACCGGCGGCGGCTGCTGCTCCATGGTCCGCATCTGCACCGGCGAGGTGTGCGTGCGCAGCAAAAGGCGATCACGCAAGGGCTTGCGCTCCTGATTCGCGATGACCAGCGTGTCTTGCGTGTCACGCGCCGGATGGCCGGGCGGAAAGTTCATGCTTTCGAAGTTGTAGTAGTCGGTCTCGACCTCCGGCCCCACACCCACCGAGTAGCCCAGCGCGGCAAAGACCGAAACAATTTCGTTCATGGTGCGCATAATGGGATGCTCGGCGCCGGTAAGGCGGCGCGTTCCGGGCAGCGTGATGTCGATAGCCTCGGCCCTGAGCACAACATCTGTAGCATCCGCGCCAGCCGCGCCTTCGAGCAGCGCTTCTACAAGTTCTTTCAGTACTTTGAACCGCTGGCCCACGGCTTTCTTCGCTTGCCCAGGCGCAACATTGAGCCACCGGTCAGAGACTTCCTTGAGCAGGCCCTGCTTGCGCCCCAGCCACTTGAGCCGGAACGCCTCCGCATCGAGCGCCGCGGCGTCTTCATGGGCCTGCGCAACGAGCCGGGCAAACGCCTGGTCGAGCGCGGCCTCGTCAAATGCCGTCAGATTAGGTATGGCTTCATTCGTCATACGTAAACAGCAGGATAAATCACCGCATGAGGCCGCTACTTCCCCGCGTGGGCGTCGGAAACGGGTTGGGCACTTTCGATCCAGGCCGTGTAAATCATGTCGCGCAACATGCTGGCTGCGGCGGCGAGACGCTCGGCGGCAAAATCCCGCGATTCGGGTGTGCCCGCGCCCAAGAAGCTTCCCGCCTTATCGAGCTGGTAGACCTTCTCGACGAAGGTTGCAGAGTGGCGCAGGTAGGCGACGTAGGCATCGAACATATCGCCTCGGATGATTTTTGCCGGCGACATCTTCGCCTGCACTTCGGGCGCGTGGATGTTCGCGGCCACAAACGGACTCTCGAATTGGTAATGGATCTGATGTTCGGTGGTGTAGCCGTGGGGGTTGGGACCGGTCCAGCCGTTGTATTGGACAGTCACGTGGAGGGGCTGCGAGCCATCACCCACGTAATGGCCGAGCCAGCCGGCATAGAAAATGATCGCCGCTTCGACCGGCTTGGTGTCGACATTGGCGCCTGGGCCGGCTGCGAGGAGGCCGCGATACTCGCGCATGGCGACCTTCAGGCGCTCCCAGACCTCGTCAGTCTCCCATGGCTGCAGGCCAATGGTTTCAGGCCGCTGGTGGGCGGCGAAGACCTCCGCTTCAAAGTCAAGGCGCTTGTGCGGCAGCGGGCCGAGGGCATCCGCCAATTCCATGTCGATGAAGTGTTCCGGAGCTTGTGCGGCGCTCAACTCCGATTCGGCTTTGGAGCGCCAGCGATCGGGTTCGGGGCCCAGATATTCGATCTCATCAACGGCCGCCGCAGTGCGCAGGAAGGCGGGAACGTCTGCGGGCAGATTGCTCGCGGCGAGCCTGTTGATCAAACGATGCCCCTCGTCGCCCCAGGCGTGCGCAGCCTGGGAAGGAAGAACAAGGCAAAGCAACCCCGCGGCGGGCAGGATAACGCTCGAAGAAACGGATTTTACAAGACATCGAGGCATGCTGACAGTATATGAGGCAATAAGACAGCAAGTCATCGCAGCGCCCACAAGTGGGAAAAACATCAGTGCAGCGTACCGCTCCGGTAACTGGATAGCGACCTTGGTAAGGGTGCGCGTGGTTTTTGTCTAGAGGTCGCGGAATCAAAGGCATATACTACGGGCAAATCGTGCCATCGCATCCGCAAGGGCGGCGTGGTGAGTGAAGTGTCGAGGTTGCCGCACGACTGATTTTGAAGCGCGGAATGCGTCCGTGGGGGTGAGAATTCCTTGGATTTTCAAAGGTTTTCGTCACATGACCTCACGCACTCGGTAGGTTTTCTGGTCGTGTCCTTTCACGAGGCTATCGATGGGAAAAGTCCCAAGGCAAAAGCGCCTTGCATGGCCCTGCGTGGACAGGTCGCCGCCGTTCGCCGGGGAAAACGGTGGAGCAGGAAATGGATTGTGACCAGCAAAGCAGCTGTTGAGTGCCAAAGTCGGTGTCCGGGGGGACGAATGAAGAGCCGATGAGCGAGCTGCCAAAGAGCGAAGACTGGGGCGAAGATTTCCGCCTCGGCAAGCCCGCAGTTGAGGCGCGGCCCGGCATGTCGCCGTGGTGGCTCATGCTGCCTCTATTTATCGTGGCGCTCGCGGCAGGCGCTACATTGGCTCGGGTGCTTCCTGCCTTTCGCTGGCAGTCCTTTCTGCTCCTGACAGCTGCCGTGGTTGGCATGTTGGTAGTCGGGTTTGTCGTGAACCGACTGGTGGCGCATGCATCCCGGGAGGCTTCTGCACACCAGGCCGTGGGCAATGGGCTGCGCCAGTTGCTGGACTCAACAGGGCCCGCCGTTGTGGCTATCAATCTGCAGGGCGAACTGATGTACTCGAATCCAGCAGCGGCGCGATTGCTGGGCTATCGCGCCAGCGACCTGGAGCAAATGTGGGATAAGTTCAGCATCCTAGCGCCCGGGGAGTGCGAGCGGCTGGTGGCGGAGATGCAGAAGCTCTGTCGTGTGGCCCGGCCTCCGGAGTCGACGCGGGCCGGTTACGTAGCCGCCTATCTGGCCTGCGTGCGCATGTTGCCGCCCGGCATGGTGCCCAGCTTCAGCGCTCAATTGCGCCACAAAGACGGCGCGATTATTCCGGTCACGCTTCATGTATCGGCATTACGCGATTCCATGGCCGATTTGATAGGCATGGTGGCCGTCGCCGTAGAGCAGAGCTCGAGCCCGCAGCGCGAACCGGCGCAGCCCGAACAAGTACAGCGCGAATCGCAGGAGAGATACAGCGATTTCTTCGAGAACTCCAGCGAGATGATCGCGACGCTGAGCCCGGAAGGTCAGTTTCTCTATGCGAATCCCGCATGGCAAGAGTGCTTTGGGGTGGAACGTACGGCGATGCTCGCTTTGCCTTCGTTTGAGGCGCTGTTTTCAAGCAACAGCCGGGACGAAGCGGCCTTGCTCTTCCGGCGTGCCCTGGACGGCGAACCGGTGGAGCGCGCACCGTTGCGGCACCATACATCTGACGGACGCGTGCTGGATCTGGAACTGACCCTAAGCCGGCGCCAGAAAGCGGGCAATCCGCTGGCTGTTCGCTGCCTGCTGCGCGACGTAACGCAGCAGAAGCAGCGCGAGAACCGGCTGGCGCTGCAACTGGCCGTGAGCCAGATCGTGGGGGAAAACGCGCCGGGTGAGTCAGCGGGTATGCGCATTCTGGAAGCCCTTTGCTTTACTCAGGGATGGGACGTGGGCGTCGAGTGGAAGGTGGACGCGGAGCAAAAATACCTCGAGTTCGGTACGGCATGGGGAGTTCCCTGGGAAAGAGCCCAGGATTTCATCCAGCAGAGCATGGGCCTGACGCTCCAAAGAGGCACCGAACTGGCCGAGCGCGCGTGGAAGGAGGGTCGCGTAGCGTGGTTTGCCGACCTTGCCGCGGCGCCGCCCAGCCCGCGCGTTGCCTCTGCTCTCCATCATGGGATGGTTTCCGGCTGGGCAGTGCCCGTGCGCGCCGCCAACAAGGTTCTCGCGGTGTTGGAGTTTTTTTCGCGCTTCCGGTTGCGTGAGGATCGCGAAGCGATTGCCACCGTGGAGATTGCCGCCGCGTCTCTGGGACAGATGCTAGCGCGAACCCAGGAGCGTGGACGCGCCGACGATCTTCGACGGCAGCAGGAGATTCTGCTGGACGCGGTGACCGATGCCATTTGCGGACTCGACCGCGAAGGCAAAGTGCGCTTTGCCAATCCCGCGGCAGGGCGGTTGCTTGGCGCTCCACCTGGCACTCTCACCGGCAAGCCACTACACGAGTTGCTGCATGGAGCCGCGCCGCCCGATCGCGTGTGCAGCCAGGACTGCCCTTTGCGCAACGCGGCGGCGCGATCGACATCCACAGCCGGCGAAGGAAACTTCTTCCGCGCCGGCGGCGCCTCGTTCCCCGCGGAATATGTGTTAACGCCTATCCACGGGCACGGCAGCCTCTCCGGTTGGGTGCTGAGTTTTCGCGACATTACGCAGCGCTATGCTCTCGACCGGATGAAAGATGAGTTCATCTCCACGGTCAGCCACGAGCTGCGCACCCCGCTGACCTCGATTCGCGGAGCGCTGGGGCTGTTGACCTCGGGGATGCTAACCGACGTTAGCGAGAAGGCATCGAGTCTGTTGCGTATTGCGCTCACCAATTCCGGCAGGCTGGTGCGGTTGATCAACGACATCCTCGACCTCGAACGCATTCAGAGCGGGCGCGAGCCGCTGGCTTTCCGCGGGGTGCAATTGGCGGACATAGTGGCGCAGGCTATTGAAGATATGCAACCGATGGCGGACGGCGCGGGTGTGAAACTGCTCCACGACACAACTAAGGTGGAGATTACCGCCGATCCCGATCGTCTGCTGCAGGTAATCACCAACTTGCTCTCGAACGCAGTGAAGTTTTCGCCGCCGAATTCGCCGGTGAGCGTAATGCTGCGCCCTGGCGTGACGGGCGTGATACTGTCGGTAATCGATCATGGGCGCGGGATTCCCGCCGACAAGCTGGAGACTATCTTCGGACGATTCCAGCAGGTAGACGCTTCCGATTCGCGGCAGAAGGGCGGCACGGGATTGGGATTGGCCATCTGCCGCACCATTGTGCTGCAACACTCCGGACGGATCTGGGCAGAGCGAAATCCTGTGCGCGGATCGACCTTCCGCATCTTTTTGCCATATAGTCCGGTGTCCGTTGCCGAGCAGATCGAGCCGCTGCAGAGCGAGCCCGGACATGGAACGGTAGTGCTGGCCGACGCCAATCCGGAGACTCGGCCGAGAATTGCCGCGCAACTGGCCCGCCATGGCTACACCGTCGTGCAGACGGCAACCGTGGAGCAGACGCTCTCGGCAGCGCGGCAGGGCGTCCACGCCATCCTTGTGGATACCTCGCTGGACGGCATGAACGGCTGGGCAATTTTGCCGTTGCTGCGGCGCCTGGACACAGCCGCGAGCACTCCAGTGGTGCTGTTGAGCGTGGGAGATCCGCAAAGCTCCGAGGCGCTCCCGGGAGGAGCGGAAGGCTGGGTGGCGAAGCCGCTACAGGAAGATGTCTTGCTAAACGAACTGGCGCGTGTATTGTGCGGAACGGCCGATAATGCGCGCATCCTGATCGTGGAGGACGATCGCGACCTGGCGCGCGTGATCGGCGAGGTGTTTGCCCGCGGCAGCATTACCGTGCAAATGGCGTACTCGCTGCAGGAGACAATCGACGCATGCTCGGCCTTTCAACCGCATCTGATAGTGCTCGATATCGGCTTGCCCGACGGCGACGGATTTAACGTGGTAGATTGGCTGCGCCAGCATGAAAGCCTTGCTCACTTGCCGTTGGTGGTTTACTCCGCCCGCGACCTTTCACCTGCCGAGCGGCGGCATCTTACACTCGGCCCCACGTATTTCCTTGCCAAAACGCGCGTCCAGCCGCAGCAGCTGGAGGCGCTGGTGCTCACCATGCTGCGCTCACTCCGGCAGACCCAGGAGGCCGCAGCGGCTCTACCGGCCGTACCGAGTTCGTAACCCCAATTCTGGTCCCATCCATCGACAACACGGCTCCGGCAACCGAAAATATCCGTGAAGGAGCCATTCGCGGTGGCCCGCAAAATCCTGATCATCGACGATGAAGACGACATTCGCGAAGTGGCCGCGTTGAGCCTGGAGAGCGTGGCCGGGTGGGAGGTGGTCAAGGCCAGTTCGGGTGCTGAAGGATTGGCTCGCGCGGCGGAACATCTACCCGACGCCATTTTGCTCGACGTGATGATGCCCGGCATGGACGGGCCTACCACCTTTCGCGAACTGCGCAAGAATCCGGCTACGGCGTGGATTCCCGTGCTGCTTTTGACGGCCAAAGTGCAAAGCACCGACCAGCGCCGCTTCGCCGACCTTGGCGTGGAGGCCGTCCTTGTCAAGCCCTTCGATCCACTGACCCTGGCAGCGCAGATTGCCAGCGCGCTGGAATGGAACTGAGATCTCATTGCGATGAAGCGTGGCTCTCAGTCCGGCGCTCCTCGAGACGCGGCTCTCGCGCAGGCGATTGACGGCTTGTGGGCGCGTTTTTTGCCGGAGATCGGGGAGCGCGTGACGATTCTCGAAGTGGCTGCCGAGGCCGCTGGCGGCGGAAAGCTGACGGAAAAGCAACGCGAAGCCGCGCAAGCCGCCGCGCACAAGCTTGCTGGCGTTCTCGGCACCTTCGGCCTCACGCGCGGGACGGAGCTGGCGCGGGAGTTGGAACTACTCTTCACCCACGAATCTTCACGCGGCACCGATACTGACCCGAGAGTCGCCGAGATTCCGGCGGAATTGCGTGCGATGGTGGAAAGCCGCAAGTCCTCGGCCTGACGCTCCACCAATTACACTCATCTTTAGGTGGCGGTCCACGATCCATTTGCGTCATTTGACGACCAGCTTGGCCTGCGCTTCGGCGAACCGCGCGAGAGGCGCCGCGTCTGGGCTGTCCGTGAGCTGGTCGCTCAGGTGCGCGAACTCGTGGAGCAGGAGTACGGCGACATCTGGGTGGAAGGCGAGATTTCCAATCTCCGCCCTGCGCCCTCCGGTCACGTCTATTTCACGCTGAAGGATGCCGACGCCCAGCTTCCCATCGTGCTTTTCCGGCGCCAGGCCATGCTTCTGCGCTTCCACCCCGAGGATGGGCTGCACGTGCTGGTGCGCGGGCGCGTGAGCGTCTACGGACAACGCGGCCAGTTGCAATTGGTTGCCGAGACCATGGAGCCGGTAGGCGCGGGATCGCTGCAGCTTGCGTTTGAACAACTAAAGGAGCGTCTCAAGGCCGAGGGGCTCTTCGACGCAGATCGCAAAAAACCGCTGCCCATGTTTCCGCGCACCGTGGGCATTGTCACTTCGCCTACGGGCGCAGTGATCCGCGATTTTCTCAACATTGTCAGTCGCCGCCACTCGGGACTGAATGTCCTAGTATGCCCGGTTTCGGTGCAAGGCGAATCGGCGCCTGCCGAGATTGAGGGCGGGCTGGCCGAACTCAACGCTTCATCTCTCGTCGACCTTATCGTACTGGCCCGCGGCGGGGGCTCGCTTGAAGACCTTGCCGCCTTCAACAGCGAGCGCGTGGCGCGCGCCATTGCATCGAGCAGACTACCGGTTGTTTCGGCAGTTGGCCATGAAACCGACTTTACGATCGCAGATTTCGCCGCCGACCTGCGCGCGCCCACGCCTTCGGCCGCAGCCGAGCTGATTACGGAGGCGCAGCACAAGATAGCAGAACATCTCGCAGCGGAATCGCACCGGCTGGAGCGGGCGGCGCGTTTTCAACTATTGCAAGCGCGTCAACGGCTAACGCGATTGCCGGAGAGCCGCGCCGAATCGCGCGTCGCGGCACTGCTGCATCGCTTGGATCAGCGCCTCGACGATGCGGCGCAGCGCCTTGACGACGTGATCGCCACAAAACTGCGCATGCGGCAGAATCGCATCGCCGATCTGGCCGCCGCGGTGCTGCGGCATGACCCGCGGCAGCATCTGGCTCATGCACGCGCGCACTTGGCCGACATGCGCGCCCGCCTCGACCGATGCGTTGAGCGTTTCGTTGAGTCTTCCGCGGCTTCACTCAACGCTCTCGATGCGCGCTTGCATTCTCTTTCGCCCTTGGCCGTTCTGGATCGAGGCTACGCTCTGGTTCTTTCAGCGGAGGGATCGGTGGTCCGCTCTTCGACGCAGATTGCCGTAGGCGACGAGTTGACCACGCGCCTGGTAGATGGCTCCTTTATGAGCCGCGTGGAGTCGATTGAACGAAAACCGATTCAGGCGGCCGCGGGCGCGTCCCCGCCGAGTGCAAAGACCGCATCTGCTGCGCACGTTTTCGCCAAACGAGGCAAAAAACCGACATCATGACCGCATCTTCCGCACGAAAACTCTTCGGGACCGACGGCATTCGTGCCATCGCGGGCGAGGCGCCGCTTGATCCCACAACGGTGTACAGCGTGGGACTGGCGCTGGCGCACTCGCTACGCAGGAACGTGTCGCAACCCAGGGTGCTTATGGGCCGCGACACACGCGAGTCGAGCCCGTGGATCGCGGCCACACTTGCCGCGGGGCTGCGCGAGGCGGGCGTACAGGTGGAAAGCGCCGGCATCGTAACCACACCGGCGGTGGCATTCCTGGCGCGCGCGCACGGCTTCCATGCGGGTGTGGTGATCTCTGCTTCGCACAATCCATGGCAGGACAACGGCATCAAGCTTTTTGGAGCGGACGGCTTCAAACTGCCCGACGCGGTGGAACTGGCCATTGAAGACGAAATCTTCCACCACGCGGCTCGGGTAGAAGACATTTCCGATCCGCATCGCTTTCCGGCGGTCCAGGACAATCCGGCGCTTCAGGCCGACTACATCCAGTTCCTCATCGATCGCGTGCCCGGCCTTTCGCTCTCCCACATGAAAATTGTGGCCGATTGCGCCAACGGCGCCGCCGCGGCCATTGCGCCTGAGCTGTTCCGGCGCCTCAATCGCGACGGAAAGGCGGAGATCGCACTGCTCAACGTGGCGCCTGACGGCCGCAATATCAACGCCGGCTGCGGAGCGCTGCATCCGGAATATGTGGCGCGTGAGGTGAAAACGCGCAGCGCCGATCTGGGCCTGACCTTCGACGGCGATGCCGACCGCTGCATGTTAGCCGGACCGGAAGGCAATGTGATCGACGGCGACGCCATTTTGCTGATGGCGGCGCGCGACCTGAAAACGCGCGGTATGTTAACGCGCGACGTGGTTGTAGCGACCACGATGTCGAACATGGGACTGGAAGCGGCGTTGAAACGAAGCGGCATCCGCTTAGCGCGCGCCCCGGTAGGCGACCGCTACGTGCTCGCAGAGATGCAAAAGCAGAACGCGGCCCTCGGTGGCGAACAGTCAGGGCACATTCTTTTTCCTCACCTGGCGACGGCTGGCGACGGGCTGCTTACGGCGCTCGTGGTGCTCGATCTGGTGGCGCGCGCCGGCCAATCCCCCGGCGAGCTGACTGCCGATCTCAAAGTTTTTCCGCAGGTGCTTGTGAACGTGAAGGTGCGCAAGAAGAAGCCGCTGGATACGATTCCGGCGGTTGCCGCGGCCATCCGAGCGGCCGAAGATGAGCTGAAGGACTCAGGCCGCATAGTCGTCCGCTACAGCGGAACCGAGGCACTGGCGCGCGTGATGATCGAAGCCGAGGATGAAGAAGCCATGCAGCGGCACGCGGATGCGATCGCCGCCGCCATCCGCGCGGAGCTAGGCGCCTGAGGGCAAGCAGCCGGAAACGAACCGTTGAAAACTCGCGCCGCGCAGCCTGTACCATCGATCCATGCCCAGCTTCCCTCAAGGCCAAACCCTGCTCATCGATGCAGACGATACCCTCTGGGAGAACAACATCTACTTTGAGCGCGCCATCGCGGCATTCATCGGTTTCCTCGATCACAAGGAGTACTCGCCAGCCGAGGTGCGGCAGACCCTGAACGCGGTAGAACGCGAAACCATCCTTGCGCACGGCTACGGGCTTTCAAGCTTCACGCGGGCGCTAGAAGATTGTTTCGCGCGGCTCAGCCCTGCGCCGATGACGGAGGAAAAGCGCGAGCGCATCCGCGGCTTTGCGCGCGCCATTGCCGAACAGGAGATCGAGCTGTTGCCCGGTGTGGCGGAAACGCTTGTAGAGCTGGCCAGCCGGCATCGTCTTATTCTGATGACAAAGGGCAATCACGCCGAACAGGCAGACAAGCTGGCGCGATCGGGAGTGCAGCAATACTTTGCCGCCGTGGAGATCGTGGCGGAGAAGGACCCGGCGACCTATCGTGACGTAATCCTTCGCCAAAAAGTCGCTGCGCGCAGCGCTTGGATGATCGGCAACAGCCCCAAGAGCGACATCAATCCTGCGCTCGCCGCGGGACTGCACGCGGTATTTCTCTTCCACCCGGACACGTGGGTGCTGGAACACGCGGAGCTCGCCGCCGCACCCGAGGGCCAGCAATTGATTGAGCTCGATGCGTTTGCCAAGCTGCGGGAGATCTTTTGAAGTGCGTTTCAGTACAACCGCAGATCCCCCGACTTCGTTTGGCCGACAAGCTAGCTTAACTCCGCTCCGTCGAAAACGCGCCTGTACGCCGCGAAAAATCAATGAGTTGCGAGATTCGCGCATTTTTCATCCCCTGTGTTGGACCCAAAGGTCCATGGCAACTGAGGATGACAAGCTGAGGGCTAGGAAAGCCTCAGTTACCTTGGTTTTCTGGAAGCCCCTGAACATCCTTGGTATTGGATTTGGTGGACGCGGTAGGAATCGAACCTACAACCTGTCGGTTAAGAGAACGATTCAGAACGTAATATCAACGACTTACGCGGAACGGCTGGTAACCAAGAAAAGCGTAGGGAAACGGAAAGTAACCGCT
>Ga0335078_10001235_pt1 | contig 38787 bp, 34 predicted proteins | sample Lox_Sample_32_FD_206711 | JGI IMG/M metagenome (GOLD analysis project Ga0335078, IMG submission 206711) | Soil microbial communities from Loxahatchee National Wildlife Refuge, Florida, United States - Lox_Sample_3.2 | ecosystem: Environmental > Terrestrial > Soil > Wetlands | place: USA... | reverse complement strand
TGCTTCGTGCCTTGATTATACGCTTCACGAACTAGAGTACTGAGTTGAGAAACTCGCGAGCCCCACTCTTGGTTGTCATTCCGAGGTGCGCAAGGGACGAGGAACCTGTCTTCACCGGATCCACGACCCTACCCGGCATGTCCGTTGCCGCCGGCCTTCCGCCGGACGTGCAAGGTGCGCCGCATCGTAGGCAGGATCTCCTGAAAGAAAGTGATCACGGCCTGCAAGCGCTCGGCCTCGGATTTCATACCAAGCAAAGACTGTTTGAAATCGAGATCGAGTGGAAGCGAACCGGCCAGATGAAACGCCAACAGCCGGGAGTCCAGGTCCGAGGCATTTTCAGGCGCAGCCTCGGCCAGCTGCATGATCTCCGCATGCAATCTCAGCGCTTCCGCCACTTGCTCCCCGCTAGCCGTACCCGCCTCATCCTGAAGATAGGCAATTTCCGCCTGCAGAAAGGAACGCTCGTGGTTGACATGCATGACCTCGAAGCGTTCGCGCCCCTGGGTCACGATGTCCATGCGCCCGTCATCATACTTCTTGGTCACCGTGATGATATCCGCCGTGCAGCCGATTTCCGCAATGGATCCTTCTTTGGCACGCACCACGCCGAAGGGCCGGTTCTGCTCCAGGCATTCGCCGATCATTTCCTTGTACCGCGGCTCGAAGATGTGCAAGGGCAGCGGAGTGCCGGGCAGCAGCACCAGGTCGAGCGGGAACAAAGGCAGCAAAGCCATTTTGTGGATTGTACGCCAGCCCGAATTATTCATGGAGGACGGGCGTCTGCGCCCGTTCTCCAGAGTGCGGGGGCGGAATTCCCTGGCCTGACCTTGACGGAATCCGCGCAGGAGACTAAAAGCACCACATGGAGCTTTCTGGAAAAATTGCGGTGGTCACCGGCGCATCGATGGGAATCGGCGAGGCGATCGCCGGATTATTCGCCAGCCGGGGCGCAAGCGTAGTTCTGCTGTCGCGCGATGCGGGACGCGCCGAGGCCGCGCGGCATCGCATTGGCCACACCGATCGCACGCTGGCGCTGTCCTGCGATGTGCGGCATCGCGAGGAGATTGACCGCGTTCTCAGCCTTACCATGCATCATTTCGACCGGCTGGATATTTGGATCAACAACGCAGGTCACGGCCTTCTCGACGGAGTCGCCAGCGCCGACATGGGAGCGGTGCGAGAGACGTTTGAGACCAATTTCTTCGGCGCCTTGGTCGGCATGCAGGCAGTGGTTCCGGTCATGAAACAGCAGGGCTGGGGAGCCATCATCAACATTTCCAGCGTGGCCGGTCACATCCCCCTGCCTTTTCACGCCGTGTACAGCGCCACGAAGTTTGCCATGAATGCCATCGGGAAGGGAGCCCGAATTGAGCTGCGAAATTCCGGAATCAATGTGCTGACGGTGTGTCCCGGGTATGTGCGCACCGATTTCGGAGCGAATGCCCTCCGCGGGGAGCAGCAAAAGCAAGTCAGGCCGAGTTCGGTTCGCGGCATTACGCCGGAACGGGTAGCGCGGGCTGTGTTGCGAGGCTATCTCAAAAAGAAGCGTGAGGTGGTCGTGCCCTGGACCATGCACCCGGTCATCAAGCTTTACCAGCTTTTTCCGGGATTCGTGGAGTGGGGCATGACCCGGACTCTGCGCCAGCGGGAGTGACGAATCAAAGGGCTCTGCGGTTAGCTCTGTCTAAGTTCGTCCAGCAAAGCCGTCATCTCGGATTGCGCGTGCGTATTTCCCGTTCGCCGCGCCGAAGAAATTCCATCTATCAGCATCTTCTTGGCTTCCTCCGCGCGGTTGGCGGTGACCAGCGTTTGCGCCGCCATAAAGTACCCCGCGGTGTAATCAGGATGTACAGAAAGCAGCTTGCCGAACTCCTCCAGCGCCCGCTCAACCTCACCCGACTTTGAGTACTCCATCGCCAGCCCGTAACGGGCGAAGGCGTCGTCCGGATTCTGCGAGAGAATTTGGTTCAGCATGGCAACGCGGTCCATAGGAACGCCCTCGGCTGTCAGCTATCAGCTTAACAAACTCACCCCCGCCGACAGAATTTCGGGTAGTGTCCTAATTTCAAATTAGGACACTACCGAATTTCGCTCGCCACTAGCGACCGAACTCGGCTCTCAGTAGAATGGGGCATCCGGAAACCACTATGGCCTGCCCATTCTTCATGCCGACTGAAAAATGCGACGACGGCGGCTGGCTGCATCCCTCCCGGCTTCCGCTCGGTGGGGGATGGCGCGGACAGTGCTCCGCGCCCGGCTATGAGGGCGTCGAACCAACGACCGAAGATCTGCGAGAAGGCTGCAACTTGGGCTATGCCGCCGGATGCTCGCGCTTACCCAAAGAACGGACCTGTGATGCAGTGCGCTTCTCGGTCACCCGTGACTTGGGAACCCAGCTTCAGCTTTGTTTTGTATGTGAATCCGAACATCGTCCGGCTGGCCACGGAACCCTCGAATACGACATCGCTCTGGGCCGATGGATTTCTTCCCATCCCGATGCCCGCATCCAGAAAATGGCCGACTGTTATTTGCAGTCATATTTGCTGCGCAGAATCTCACCGCCCCCGGCGGACATTCCATCGAGCGTGATCCATGACTAATGACGATCCCGTGCTGCCCCGTTCGGTCCGCGATTCGCAGTCCGAGATGACCGAGATTGTATTGCCCAATGATGCCAACGCTCTTGGCGCTCTCCTCGGAGGACGCCTGATGCACTGGATCGATTTGGCAGGAGCCCTGGCCGCGCATCGCCACTCCCGCAGTTACGTGGTTACCGCCTCCATCGATCACATGGATTTCCTGGTCCCCGTGCACGTTGGCGATCTGGTGATCCTGCGATCTTCCGTGAACCGCGTCTTTCAAACCTCCATGGAGGTCGGGGTAAAAGTCTGGGTGGAGAACTATCTCCACGACGACTGCCAGCACGTCAGCTCGGCTTATCTGACATTCGTTGCCGTGGATGGCGGGGGCCGGCACATTACGGTTCCGGCGGTCGTGCCCGATACGGACGAGCAGCGCCGCCGCTACGATGACGCTGGCCGGCGCCGTGAAATACGCCGCGAGCATCTCCAACGGCGGCGCAACCTGATGAACTAATCCCGCGTTCTATTTGTGATGCGCGTCACATCCAGCTCGCGTCTTCTTGAGTTACTATCCGTAACACTTCAAAATGGAAAATCATCATGGATAGCGCCCTGCTGGTTCATCGCCTGCATTTTGCCTTCACCGTCACCTTTCATTATTTGTTTCCCCAACTTACCATGGGGCTGGCGCCGCTGATTGTGGTTCTGAAGACGCTGGCGCTGCGTCGTCATGACGAAACCTACAATCAGGCTGCCCGTTTCTGGGCCCGCATCTTCGGCATCAATTTTGTGCTGGGCGTGGTCACCGGCATTCCCATGGAATTCCAGTTCGGCACCAACTGGTCGCACTTCTCCCGCTTCGCCGGCGGTGTGATCGGCCAGACGCTGGCCATGGAAGGCATGTTCGCGTTTTTCCTCGAATCGGCATTCCTGGGACTTTTTCTCTACGGTGAAAAGCGCCTCAGTCCGCGAGCCCACTGGTGGTCGGCAGTGGCAGTTTTTCTCGGTTCCTGGCTCTCCGGATACTTCATTGTCGCAACCGATGCCTGGATGCAGAATCCTGTGGGTTACGAACGCGGCGCTGATGGTTCTCTGCAACTCTCCAGCTTCTGGGCACTGGTACTGAATCCCTGGGCATGGTGGCAATATGCCCACAATATGAGCGGCGCGGGAATTACTGGCGCGTTCGCCATGGCGGCGGTGGGAGCATTCTATCTGCTGTCGGGTCAACACCCGGCTTATGGAAAGATCTTTCTGCGCACCGGCGTGGTTGCGGGTTGCCTTTTCAGCGTTGTGCAGCTGTTTCCGACCGGAGACGGACAGGGCCGCATGGTCGCGGAACGCCAGCCGGTCACTTTGGCAGCGATGGAAGCCTTATTCACGGGGCAACCGGGAGCGCCACTGGTGATCATCGGTCAACCGGATGTCGACGCGCGCAAAATCGACAATCCAGTACTGGTTCCCAAAATGCTCAGCTTCCTCACCTATCGGCGGTGGGCTGCGCATGTGCAGGGACTGGACGAGTTTCCGCAGCAACTCTGGCCACAGAATATCCCCCTTCTCTATTTCAGCTACCACATCATGGTCGGGCTGGGCACTATCTTCATCGCGATCATGGTGGTGTCGGTGTTCCTGCTGTGGCGCGGTAAACTTTTCGACACACGCTGGATGCTCTGGATTCTGCTGCTCAGCGTGCCCTTTCCCTACATTGCCAACACCGCCGGCTGGATGACTGCGGAACTCGGCCGCCAGCCGTGGCTGGTGTATGGCCTGATGCTCACCGCCGACGGCTACTCCAAAACGGTTTCCGCCGGCAACGGCATGTTCACGCTCCTGGGGTTCATGGGCATGTATACGGTCTTGGGTATTCTGTTCCTCTTCCTGGTACACCGCGAGATTGAACACGGTCCGGCGGCGGCGCCGATTTCTGCTCACTAGAGGATTTATGGAAACGCTCTGGTTCATGGTTGTGGCGGTGATGGTGACCGCTTACGTGGTGCTCGATGGTTTCGATCTGGGCGCCGGGGTAATTTACCTTTGGGTCGCAAAGAATGGCACCGAACGCCGCACGATCCTGCGCTCGATCGGTCCGGTTTGGGACGGCAACGAGGTTTGGCTGCTGGCCGCAGGCGGAACCCTGTACTTTGCTTTCCCGCAACTCTATGCCTCGAGCTTCAGCGGCTTCTATCTCCCCCTCATGATGGTGCTGTGGCTGCTGATGCTGCGGGCCATCGGTATCGAATTCCGCAGTCACATTCAGAACGCGGTCTGGCAGGGCTTCTTTGACGTAGTTTTTTGTGTAGCCAGCATTCTGCTGAGCATCTTTTTGGGCGCCGCATTGGGCAACGTGATCCGCGGCGTTCCCCTTGGCCCGGATGGCTACTTCTTCGAGCCTCTATGGACGAACTTTCGCGTAGGTCCCGGACCCGGCATTCTGGATTGGTACACGGTGATGGCGGGCGTGATCGCTCTAGTGACGCTTACCGTCCACGGCGCCCTTTACGTTGCCACCAAGACTGAAGGCGATTTGAACCTGCGGGCCCGCAAAGTTGCGTTGACGCTCTGGCCCGTTCAGTTGCTGTTAACGATCGTCAGCCTGATCGCGACCTATTCGATCAAGCCCGAAGTAATGAAGAATTATCAGGAACACCCCATCGGCATGCTCGTGCCGATCGCCGTACTGGCCAGCCTGGCCACGATTTTCTGGGCTAATTCGAAAAGCAAAGAGAAGCCCGCCTTTGTGGCTTCCGCCATCTACATTACGAGCATGTTGGTGGGTGCAGCGTTTGCCCTCTATCCCGTCGTTCTTCCCGCCAGTACTGACCCCAGCTACAGCCTGACCATCTATAACTCCGCCGCCGGACACCATGGTTTGGTTGTAGGTTTCACCTGGTGGTGCATCGGAATCGTGCTGGCTCTGGTGTATTTCGTTTTTATCTTCCGCATGTTTCGCGGCAAGGTGCGCCTGGAAGGCAGCGGCTATTGACTGATTTCCCGAAGTCTTGAAAGAGCGCGGATTCACAGCTGCGGGAAAAGTCCTGTCGGCGAAGAAGTTTTGAAGGGGCATGGCTTCCAGCCATGCCATAGGTCCTTTAAGCACCGTAGCGGCGCAGCTGAAGCCATGTTCATCCGTAGAAACCTCTGTTCACTTCACCCTCTGTATAATCAAGCTATAAGCGTATTTCCCATCTGGAAGGTGAATCTTTGAGCTCCCATATGCCCGGTCGCCCCGCACAACCACCGCCTGCGCCCCAGCCTTTGCCCGGGGTGGGCGCCATCATCGCCGTCGGTTCCGGGAAAGGCGGAGTGGGAAAGACCACGCTGGCGGTGAATTTGGCTATCGCGCTTTCGCGGATGGGGAACCGTGTCGGCTTGCTCGACGCCGATGTCTACGGTCCCAATGTGCCGTTGATGCTCGGCACCAGCGCCCAGCCCAAGGTCCTCGGCGATCAACGGATCGAGCCGCTGACGGCTTATGGGCTGAAAGTCATCTCCGTCGGTTTTCTGAATCCCGGGGACAAGCCGCTGATCTGGCGCGGCCCCATGCTGCATTCGATCATCCGCCAGTTCCTGGGCTCAGTGGAGTGGGGCGAGCTCGATTATCTCGTTGTCGACCTGCCGCCGGGGACGGGAGACGTGGCTCTCTCGCTGATCCAAACCGTCCCGCTCACCGGCGCCATCGTAGTTTCGACTCCCTCGGATGTCTCTCTGCAGGACGCCCGCAAAGCCATTGAAATGTTTCGTCAAATGAAGGTCGATGTCGTGGGGCTGGTCGAGAACATGAGCTATTTCGTCTGCCCACACTGCAGCCATGAAATCGACATTTTTTCCCGCGGTGGTGTAGAGAAGACCGCCACCCAGTTCGATGTGGCATTTCTGGGCAACATTCAATTGGATCCCGATATCCGCAAAGCCGGCGATGGCGGTAAGCCCACGGTGCTCGAAGGCGAGAACTCTCCACACGCCAAGTCGCTATACGAGTTTGCCCGCAAAGTGGTCTCGCGGGTGGATGAGATCAAGGCCAGCGAGCATGACAGCGTAATCCAGATCCAGTAGCGAATTGTCATCCTGAACCACGTACAGGGGATTGGCGATGACGCATGCCCGTCTGGAAATTCCCGGCATTAGCTAGCCTTCATCCTCTGCATCGCTGCCGCACTATAAGCCCACACCTGGTCGCGAAGATAAACCCGAAGCTCAGGACCCTCCCGCCCAAGAATTTGGAATCCTTTCTCTTGCAGGAACTGTTGCACAGGATTCTTCGTTCGCAGACATTCATCTCCGCTCGCGGCGGCAAGAAAGTCATGGCAGGAAATGCACAGCACCTCAGTATGTTTCAGAGTTTCAGTCATGCCCTGCAAGGCGGCACGCTCGGCTCCTTCTATGTTCATCTTGAGAAAGGCAACTCGGACCAATCCCAGCTGCCGCCAAATGGAATCGATCGTAGCCGCCGGAACCGGAATTCCTGCCGCAATTCCCGTACGGTTGCTGAGATATTCCGCGGAATCCTCGATGGCGACCACCTGGCAGCAGGGCCCGGCGACTGCGCAGTGAATGGCGATTACGTTTTCGAGCTGATTGTACTGCACAAGTTTTTCCAGGCAGCGATAAGTGCGGGGGTGTGCTTCGATGCAAATGATCTTGCCTTGGGTTCCGACCAATCGCGAAAATGTCAGCGCTTCCTCTCCGATGCCCGCTCCGGCATCGATAACCACATCTCCAACTCTCGGGTTGTACCCCCAGAGGAAATTTTCCTTGGCCAGTCCCTCCATGCGCGCCATATCGAGCCTGATGAATGGCTGATGGTACGCAAAGAAGCCGCTCCTGGTCTGGTGGATCCAGACTCCGCGGTCATAAAAGATCCTCTGGACTCCATGTCGCCGCGACCTCGCCAGCTGACTCGTCACTGCGGCCAGGCCCAACCGAAGCCCTTTTCGGTCGAGATGGGCTTTAACTTGATCGATGAACCCCATAAAGAATTCTCTCTCAGGATTGATCTCTTGACCTTTAAGCGTCAGGATTGTATGAGTGAAGTGCGCCAGGGTATGTGACCAACGAACCATCAAGGCTGTGGGAAGCCGTTGGAAAACCTCAATGAATCTCACGCGGGCTCTCTGTACTCTTCAGGTTCGCGCCGTTGTTACCCCTTCACCCCGGTGCGCAGGCTTGTTATGGTTACTCGTGGATTAGGGACTTCCCCAGACCGTCCGGTTCGCAACTGTGAGGTAGTATGTCGTTGCTGAAGCTTCTGGTCGTCGAAGACGACCCTGCGAGCCTGGAATTGATGACCGAGGTTTTCACGTCGCTGAAGACCGAGGTCCGCCCCATCAGTGACAGCCGCGAAGCCGCCGTCCTCATTAGCCAGGAACGATTCGACGGAATCTTTCTGGACATCGAAATGCCGAATCTGGATGGTTTTCAACTGGCGCAGATGGCGCGCGAGTCTTCCTGGAATAAATCCACGCCCATCGTGATTGTCACGGGGAGTGAGCGGCGCGACAGCATGTATCAGTCATTTTCCCTGGGAGCCACTTTCTTCCTCCACAAGCCCATCGACCGCCTGAAGCTGGCTGGTCTGCTGCGCACCGTGCAGGGGCCCTTTCAGGATAATCGCCGCCGCTACACCCGTGTTCCCATGCAAACGGAGGTGACATGTACGGTCGGGGAGAAAACGATGAAAGGGGTAACCTGGAATATCAGCCAGGGCGGAATGCAGTTGGAAGTCCAGGGTTTGGCAGTTGGTGACAATGTGCAACTCTCTTTTACTCTTCCCCAACCCCCACTGGGGGTTGAGGCCACGGGCGTGGTTGTGTGGTTGAAGGATGAGCGCCAGGGAATTCACTTCATCAATATGAACGTTGAACACCAGGAAATCGTGCGCGACTTCATCGCACAGGTGGGCGTGGCGCCCAGGTAGAAAAAATCTTTCCCGCAGAAATATTTCTCTAAGGATTTGCCGAGGACGAAGCTCGTCCTTCGACCAGCAGGCGACCTATTTCGGTAACCAAAGCGATTGCGTTGACCGGTTTCGAGAGATAGCCGTCGAAGCCGGAGTTCATGATCTTTTCCCGGTCTCCGTGCATGGCATAGGCCGTGATGGCCAGCACCGGCAACGCCGCCAATAGAGGATCTCCGCGGATTTGCCGGACTACGGCGAAGCCATCCAATATGGGCATACCAATGTCCAGCAGCATGATGTCGGGGCGAGACTGCCGGATCGCGTCCAGTGCCTCCTGCCCATTGCAGGCCTCCGCCACGCTATAGCCGCGGCTCTCCAGCACCTCACGGAGCAATTCGCGGTTCACCGCGTTGTCTTCGGCGATCAGAACCCGGTTCACGATTGTCCCGCCGCCTTAGTCAGTTTGCGTCCGCGAATCACCCGGCCGATTTCGACCACCAATTGCTGCCTCCACGAGCCGCCCTTTTGAACCAGGGCCTGAGTCTTCTGGCTAAGCAGAATGCGCTCCTCTTCCGTGAGAATCTTGGCCGTCGTGACGATGATGGGCATCTCGCTCATGGTGGGTTCTTCTCGCACGTGATGAATGACCTCGAAGCCATCCATACCCGGCATAAGCAAATCAAGCAGCACCGCTCCCATCATTTTGTTGGCTAGCACTTCCAAGGCCCGAGTGCCGCTACGGACACTTTGAGTCTCGTATCCCGCCGCCCGCAGAGTTTCCTCCATCAATTCGAGGGCTTTGGGGTCATCGTCCACCAGCAGAATGGCGGAATCGTCATCCGTGGGTAAGGGCGCATGCCGCCGGATGGTCTCGAGTAGAGCTCCCTTCCCGATTGGTTTTACCAGGTAGTCGGAAGCGCCCAGCGCGAAGCCCACCTGTTTCTGATCGACGACCGACAAAATGATGATGGGAATGTTTGAAGTGGCGGGCGTTTTCCGCAGCGCAACCAGGGTTTCGAACCCGGTGCCGCCCGGCATCATCAAATCCAATGTAATGGCATCAGGCCGGAGCTGCTGCGCCTTTTCCGTGGCTTCAAGGCCGGATGCGGCCGTGACGATCTCATAATTCGACTCCAGATAGCTGGCTAAAAGCTCACGGGCTGGAGGTTCGTCATCTACGATCAATACCACCGGCCTGAGACGACCCGAGGCTGTGGCAACCGTCCTGGCTCGGACCAACTCGCCGGGTGAAGCAGCCCCGGAGATCTGCGCGTCCGCGGCGGGCAGAGTAAAGGTGAATCGGCTGCCCTTTCCCAGTTCACTCTCCAGGAAGATCCTGCCCCCGTGTCGCTCAACCAGACGCTTAGTGATGGAAAGCCCTAGTCCGGTGCCTTCGCTTACTTCGCTCCTGGGGCGCTCCACCTGGCGGAATTCCTCAAAAACCATTTTTTGATCGGCCGCATCGATTCCGATGCCCGTGTCCGACACAGAGATGCCGACGAAAGCCGCCTCATCGAAGCAATCAATTCGGACGTGCCCATCCCTGGGCGTAAACTTTACCGCGTTGCTGAGCAGGTTATAGAGAATCTGCTTGAAGCGGATCCGATCCGCATACACGGCACGAGCAGTATTGAGCTTGTGTTCGATTTCGATATGTTTTGCCATCGCCAGCGGACGAATTGTGGACAAGACCTCAGGCAACACCGCCTCGATTTCGAACTCCTCACAGTGAAGCTCGAGTTGACCCGCCTCGATCTTGGAGAGATCGAGGATGTCGTTGATCAGCTGCAGCAAGTGCGCGGACCCCTGTTTAATATGGTTGACGAAGCGCTTCTGTTTGTCATTGAGCGGACCCGGGCCGCCTTCGGCGAGCAGATCGGAAAAACCAACGATTGCATTCAAGGGAGTCCGCAGCTCATGGCTCATGCTGGCCAGGAACTTGCTCTTCAGTTGAGTTGCTCGCTCGACTTCGCGATTGCGGAGATCCAGTTCGCGATTGGCATGCTCCAGGGTCTCCGTGAACCTGCGACGCTCTTCCTCCGCTTGTTTCCGCTCTGTAATATCCACCGCAATCACGATCTCTGCCGGCCGGCCGGAGAAGGTAAGCGGGTAGAAAGTAACTTCCACATAGATGACGCTGCCATCTTTCTTTTGATGCCGCCAGCATGTGATTTCCCCTTTCTTCCCGCTGCGTTCTGACATCCGGTCCAGGAGGACAGGCACGTCTTCCGGGGGACGGATGTCGCATATAGTCATCGCGAGGAACTCACTCTGGGAATAGCCGTACTTCTCGACCGCAGCCTGGTTCACGGCCAGAAAGCGCATGGTTTCAATATCAAACACCCAGACCGGCTGGGGGTTGAACTCAAAAAGCTTTCGGTACCGATCCTCACTCGCCCGCAGCTCCTCCTGCGCGTTTTTCGATTCGGTCACGTCACGCGCGACCGCGTAGATAACCTCCTGCTCAGGGACCGAGACCGCATTCCACATCAGCCACCGGTAGGAACCGTCTTTGCACAGGTAACGGTTTTCAAACGCGAATGTCACCTCGTGGTGAGCCAGCCGGTCTGCTTCGGTTGTGGTTGCGCCGCGATCATCGGGATGGATGAACTCCATGTAGGGTTTCGAGCAAAGCTCCGCCCCGGTGAATCCCAGAGTCCGCTCAAAAGAAGGGTTCACTTTCTTGAAAAACCCATCGAATCCGGCCACGCAAAACATGTCGATCGAAAGATTGATAAACCGGTTACCGCTGTCCAGCCGGGAATATAGCGACCCCATGAAGGTGCTGACCGCCAGGCCCAACCCTAGAAGCAGCAGCCCAAGAATCCACACCCGCCGTTGCACGGCCCAGTAGCCCTGGTGCAAAACGGTCACCGGCTGCTCCACCAGAATTCCCCACTTGAATTGATTCACCGGCTCGTAGCGGACAAAAAACAGTTCCCCGTCCCGCAAAAAAGTACCATTGCCGGAGTGCCCCGCGAGCAGGTGCCTGACCGGCTCATAGGCGCTCAGATCGACGGCGGGTGCCAGCGAATCGATACTGGGACGCGCAGACAGGTGTCCACTCTGGTCGACGACGGAGATGGTCCATTCGCCTTCTAGTTGGGTCTCCACCAATTGCCGGCTCATGGTACTCAGGGCGAAGGGAGCCATGAGGATTGCAATGGGTTTCCCGGAATCGTCGGTTACCGGAACCACAATCGCTACCACCAGGGGATGCGGCGGAATGGCGGTTTGGTATACCTCCGAAATGTATGGCTGCCAATTCCGGACGGCGCCTTTATACCAATCGCGGAACGCATAGTTGCGATTCAGCAATGCGGGCTGAGGAGGATAAATCCCCCGCATGGTCCCATCCAGCTCGTAGACGCTGACGAAGGCGAAGTCCGGGCGCAAACGGTTGGCCTGCTCGAGGTTCCAGGCGACCATGCCACGGTCACCGCGGATAATGGCCTGCCGGAGCAAGCTGCGGCCGGCAATGGATTGCAGGAAAGCAATGCTTTCACGAAAATGCTGCTCCACCAGGGCGGCCGACACCCGCCCAATTTCGCTGCTCTCGGTCACCGCGCTCTTTTCGCTCCGGTCTCGCAGCACGCGGCCGGCGGAATAGGCGAAGAAGGCGATGGGTGCGAGCATCAGCAGTATCAGCAGGGAATAAAGACGCAGTCTGCTTTTCGATGCCCAGCTGCCGATCATGTCGATCATGGTCATGCAAGCCTCACAGCGTATTGATCCCCGGCCAGTTATTTCTTGCTGCGTTGCGGAACGTCTAGCGACCGGCGGCTGCACTGCGGTGGAGGGAATTCGCCCCGCTGCTTATCATTTGCTCGAAATGGTCGAATACCTGTGGATCCCACCAGCCTTTCGCAACCTCTTCCCGCATGGTGTTGAGCGCGTCGCTGACAGGGAAGGCTTTCTTGTAAGGGCGATCCGTGGTCAGGGCGTCGAAGACATCCACCATCTGCATCACCTTGGCGGTAACTGGAATCGCATCGCCGCTCAGCCCGTCGGGGTACCCCGACCCATTAAATTTCTCGTGATGATGGCGGATGATGGGAAGCACCAGGCGGAATGATTTCAGCGGCTGACAGATGCGTTCTCCCACGATCGGATGCTGGCGGATGATCTTCCACTCATCTTCGGTAAGGCGTCCCGGCTTGAGCAGAATGGCATCCGGTACCGCGACTTTCCCGATGTCGTGGACCACTCCCGCACGGCGCAACGCTACCAGTTGCTCCTCGGGCAGTCCCAGCCGCTTTCCCAGATTGATCGAGCACTCGGCCAGGCGTTCACAATGACCGTGGGTGTAGGGATCTTTGGCCTCGATGCTCCGGGCCAGTGAAAAAAGCACTGACTCCGCCTGTTCCAGTTCATCGGTATGTTGCTTAAGCTTCAGCAGCGACCGTACCCGGGCCATCAACTCGGTCGAATCTACCGGGCGGGTTAAGAAATCATCAGCTCCTGATTTGATGCCCTCGATGCGATCGTGCTTATCGGAGAGGGCGGTGATCAGAACCACTGGCAGCAAGTAGGTTTGAGGATTGGCTTTGATTTTCTGGCATACCTCGAACCCGTTCAGGCCCGGCATCATGACGTCCAGAAGCGCCAGGTCAATCTGTGTGCGCTTGACAGCGTCCACGGCGGCGGCACCGTCGGCCACGCTGATGACGGTCAGTCCCTGGGCGGAAAGAAATTCTTCCAAAAGCTCGCGGTTGGGCGCGTGATCGTCCGCAACCAAGACTGTTCCAGACAGCGACTGATGGGACTGCTGTAACATTTACTGACAACCGCCGTCGCTTAGCGTGACACAAGGAAGATGGCTTCGCTAATTACTGAGGTCATAAAGTTCTGGGAATATTAGAGGAAGATGAGCGGCTGACGCAGCCTCTGTGGCGACCCCATCATCTTGCCGGGTCGAGGCGTGCGAGACGAAAGCATGGATCCGATCTCTTACCGTCCATCACCAGCGCCGTGACCATCTCTCCGACTGCGGGCCCATGTTTGAAACCATGGCCCGAGCCGCCGCCGATGATCCACACATTGTCGGCATGAGGATGATGATCGATGATGAAGTGATTATCTGGAGAATTTTCGTATTGGCAGACTCGAGTCTCAATCAATGGCGCGTTCTTCATTCCAGGAAAACGGAACCCCAGGTATTCGCGGATAGCTCTAAGTCCATCGGTGCCGACCATCCTCTCGCCCGAGGTCGGATCGAACTCCGGACCGCGGGTATCGTCCGCGATCTTGAATCCGCGGCCTTCACTGGCCGGCATTCCGTAGATGAAGCGCGCACCATGATCGGCCCACACCGGCAGATTGTTCTCGGAGAAGCTATCATTGCCGGGCGGCGTGCCGAAGAAGAACACATCCTGCTTGGTGGGGTGGATACGGTCGCCGATGGTTTCGGGGAATAGCTTGCCCAACCATGGTCCGCAGGCAAAGACGTAGTAATCGGCTCTCAGCATCCGGCCATCGTGCAGAGTGACTCCATTGCGCGCACCTGATTCCAAACCATCCCCCAGAACGTGCGCCTGCTCGTACTCGCCGCCCTCCGAGATGAAGCCCTTCACCACCGCCTGGCACGCCAGTTGCGCTCGCAGGAATCCCCCCTCCGGTTCATAAATCCCCCAACGAACATCCTCCAGATGAATTTGCGGCCAGCGCCGGCAGAGCTCCGTCACCGAGAGTTCCTGGTAAGCGAAGCCGGCTTCTTCCAGGCACGGCAACGACCCGCGTTCAAAGCCATCGCTCTCCGCCGTCACCAGCCACAAGACGCCCGTGCGATGCAGCAACTGCAACTGCCACCGCGTTTCATGCTCCCTCCACAACTGCATAGCGCGCGCCGCCATCCTGGAATAAGGCTGGCTGGGTCCGTAGGTGCCGCGAATAATGCGAGATTCACCTCCGGAGGAGGACCGCAGGTTTCCCGGCCCCCAGGCGTCAACCAGGGTGACGCGTGCACCGCGACGGAGCAGACTCAGGGCAGTCCATCCCCCGAACGCTCCGGCTCCTACAACCAAGACACTGGGTTTGGCCGGCAGGGTCATTTCGTGTCCAAATAGAATATAAGGATGCACCTATGAAATTAGCATTCTTGACGCGGGAGTGCTAATGCTTGACAGGGGGGGCAGGGCTTCCTAGAATCCAAGTATGGCTGGCTGCATCCGATTGCTTAACTGTTGCATCTAAATAACTTAGCAACACATAAGACAAGCGGACCCTTGCCTGATCACATATTATGCCTCCGGCACCATCTATCGGCGAACGCGAACGCGAAATCCTCACTGCCATTGTGGAGACATTTATAGCCACGGGTGAGCCGGTGGGGTCGCGCACGCTGGCGCGGTCCAATCGCGAAGGCCTGAGTCCGGCCAGTATCCGCAATGTTATGTCCGATTTAGCCGATGCCGGTTTTCTGGAGCAACCGCATACCTCGGCAGGACGGGTTCCGAGCAGCGATGCCTATCGCTACTACGTCGAACAACTTACCGGCAAGGCGCGTCTCTCCAGCCAGGATGAAACCATCATTCAGGGGTCGTTGCAGGGCGTGGCCGACGTCCAGGAATTCATGGAGCGGACCTCCCACGTCCTGTCCCTGATCTCACGCAATGTGGGAGTCGCGGTGGCCATCGGCGGACCCAAGAATGCCCTTGAGCACGTGTACTTTTCGCGTTTGGGGGACCAGAAAGTTCTGGCCGTGGTAGTGACCAGGTCTGGCGTGGTGCGCGATCGCGTGCTCCGGCTCGATCTGTCGCAGGCGGATCTGGATGAGGCTGCGCGTTTCATCAATGAGAATTTTCGGGGTTGGACGGTCGACGCCATGCGTCTGGAATTGGCCCGCCGTATGGAGCAGGAGCGCAGCGAATATGACAGGCTCATGACGTCAGTAGAGCAGTTGTATCGTCAGGGAGCGCTTTCCGCTGACGAGGGTCCACAGATGGTGTTTGTGGAAGGTGCAGCCAACCTGGTGGCGGGCGAACAGGACCGGCAGCGCCTGCAGGAAATGCTGAAGACGCTGGAAGAAAAGCAAAAGATTGTGGAGCTCCTGGGCGCTTATCTCGATGCCAAGCAGGAAGCCGTGCGGGTGGTGATCGGGCTCGACCAGACGCTTCCGTCAATGCGCAACTTTGTATTGATTGGAGCGCCGGCACGGGTAGGCGGAGAAGTAATGGGATCGTTGGCTGTCATCGGCCCTACGCGCATGGATTATCAGCAGGCTATCACCGCCGTTTCCTACATTGCCCGCCTGTTTGACAAAGTTTTGAATGAATCCGAGTGAGAATATTTATGGCGAGAAGTAACGGACAATCCGACATCAATCCGCAAACTCTGGATGCGGAGCACGAGTTGCCCGCTTCCGGAGAGCCGGATGACAATCCATCCACCTCGGCCGCCGATGCGTCGCGTCCAGGCTCAGGGGGAGAGAATGCTGACCTGCAAAAGTTGAAGATAGAGCGCGACACGCTGCTGGACCGTCTGGCGCGCATGCAGGCTGAATTCGACAACGCCCGTAAGCGGGCCATGCGGGAGCAGCAGGACTACCGCGAATACGCCTTGGCGGACGCGGTCAAGGGACTGTTGCCCACCCTCGACAGTCTGGAACGGGCACTGCACGTCGGTTCGGGGGAAAAGTCGGAGCTGCGCAGCGGAGTTGAACTTATCCACAAGCAGCTTCTCGATGCCCTGGGCAAAGTGGGATTGCGGCCGATTCAGGCCAAGGGTGAAATGTTCGACCCGCATCTGCACGAGGCCATCGAGATGGTTGAGACGACCGAGGCCAAGGACCATCAAGTCCTTGAAGAGTTGCAGCGCGGTTACAAGTTGAAAGACCGTCTGCTACGCCCGGCAATGGTAAAGGTCGCCCGCAACTCGAAACACTAAGAAGTTTCGGGTCCCTCTGGATTTGTCATCCTGAGCGCAGCGAAGGACCTCCGCATTTTCCAGGCTGAGTGCATAAGATGACATTTTTTTAGCTAACGGCTAACGACTAACGACAAACGGCCGGATCACGAGGCTACTCTGCCCAGCAACGTAAAACGCGACTACTACGAAGTGCTCGGGGTCACCCGCGAATCCAGCGAGCAGGAGATCAAGAGCGCCTACCGCAAGCTGGCACTCCAATTTCATCCCGACCGCAATCCCAACAATCCTGACGCGGAAGAGAAATTCAAAGAGTGCAGTGAGGCCTATGCCATCCTGGCCGATGCTGACAAGCGCGCAGCCTATGACCGCTTCGGTCACGCCGGCGTAAACGGCGGGGCCAGCGGCTTCGATGCCAGCGCCGTCCAGGATTTCAGCGAAATCTTCAGCGACTTCCTGGGCTTTGGCGATCTCTTCGGTGGAGGCGGGCGCCGCCGCAGCCGCGCGCAGCGCGGACCCGATCTCCGCGAAGACATTACGCTGGAATTCGAAGAAGCAGTTTTCGGCAAAGAGACGCAAGTTAGCGTCCGCCGCCATGAAGTCTGCGAGGATTGCCACGGCAACGGCTGCGCCCCTGGTAAGGGTCCTGTAGCCTGCCGCTCCTGCGGGGGCCGCGGCCAGGTACGCTATCAGCAGGGCTTTTTCAGCATGGCGCGGACCTGCCCGACCTGTCAGGGCGCGGGCAGCGTAATCACCGATCCGTGCCCCAAGTGCAAGGGTGAAGGCCGGGTGGTGCGGCAGAAGAGCATCGACGCCAAGATTCCCGCGGGAGTGGAGGACGGTACCCGTATCCGCTTCACTGGCCTGGGTGAGGCCGGCGCATTCGGTGGGCCGGCCGGCGATCTCTATGTGGTTCTGCACGTAAAGGAGCATCCGTTCTTTGAGCGGGAGGGCACCGACCTGCATTGCGTGATTCCGATTTCTTTTACGCAAGCTGCTCTGGGAACCGAGATTCGCGTGCCCACGCTGGAGAATGAACACACTTTGAAAGTGCCCGAAGGCGTGCAGTCCGGTACTACCATGCGCGTTCGCGGCAAAGGTGTGCCGGTGCTGAATGGCCATGGCAAGGGAGACTTGTTCGTCGAGCTTCGCGTGCAAACCCCCAATAAGCTCAGCAAGCGCCAACGTGAGTTGCTGCAGGAGTTGGACACCACCGCGCGCGTCGAAAACAAACCACAGCGCCGCACGGTGATGGACAAAGTCAAAGACATCTTTGGCTAATGATCCCCACAACAAGCGGGTGTGAATGACGCGCCGCCGCTGGATTGCCGACGAAGTCGCGGGTTCGCGTGCCGCATTGATCGGCGCTCATGCTGACCACCTGATCCGGGTCCTTCGCGCCCGCCTCGGCCAGGAGTTCGATATTTCTACCGGCAACGAAGTGCGTCGAGGGCGCCTTTCCGGGATTAGCGACAGTCGAGTTGAATTTGAACTGGGTGAGCAAGTTCCGGCCGACGGGCCGATGCCGGTCACTCTGGCGCTTTCGATTTTCAAATTTGATCGCATGGAGTGGGCCATCGAGAAATGCGCGGAACTGGGAGTGGCCCGCGTCGTTCCCGTGGTTGCCCGCCGCACCGAGAGTCACCTGGCAGCTGCAGCCGCCAAACGGACGGAACGCTGGCAGCGCATCGCCCGCCAGGCATCGGAGCAATCACGGCGGCCTTCGCCACCGGAGATTTCGCAACCCATCAAGCTGAAGGACGCGGTAACTCTGCCCGGCAGCACGCGCATTCTGCTTTCCGAAGCCGAGCAGGAAGTCACGCTGAAAGACGCTTTGCAATCCCACGTGCCGGACGGCGATATCGTTCTTGCGCTTGGCCCCGAGGGCGGTTGGGCAGAAGCTGAGCTGGCGCTATTCCGCGACGCAGGATGGTCGTCAGTCTCTCTCGGCCCTACAATCCTTCGCGCCGAGACGGCGGCGATTGCCGCGACAGCGGTGCTTCTGGCCGAGTTGGGACGATAAAATCCCGGTGAGCTCTGTAGTTGATTCTCGATCTGATATCCTCCACCTCAGTGGTGTCTTCTAAGTCCATCCCTCTCCACCGCACGTTTGTGCCCGAGGAGCGCCAGCGCCAGGCTATCGAACGCGTGCACGGACCCATGCTCGTGGTTGCAGGAGCAGGCACCGGCAAAACCACGGTCTTGATCCAACGCATCGCCCACCTAGTTCGCGAGAACCACGCCCGCGCCGCCGAAATTCTTGCCGTCACTTACACCGATAACGCAGCTAAAGAAATGCAGGATCGGACCCAGTCCGAAGCCGGACGCAGTCTCTCCGGGCTGCGGGTCGAGACCTTTCACGCCTATTGCAACAATCTGCTGATCCGCAACCGCCGGAACTTTGGCGTGCTCGATGATTACGACCTCTGGATTTACCTCCGCAAGCGCATCCGCCAGCTCAACCTTGAGCACTTCGTCATCCCTGCCAATGTCGGCAAGTTCTTGCACGACCTGTTGGATTTCATGCGGCGCTGCCAGGACGAACTGGTAGGGCCGGAGAAGTACGCCGAGTACGTGCGCCGCCTGGAGCGCGGCGAGCTGCCGATTCCGCGAGTTTGCAAGAGCAAAGACGCGGATGCGCTCAGCGACGACGAGGTATTGGCGCGCTGCCGGGAGATTGCCGGGGTCTTTACTAAGGTGGAACAGATGCTGGCTGCCGATAATCTCGGCACCTTCGGCCACATGATCACACGCGCGCATCAGCTATTGAAAAGCGATTCTGATCTCCTCGCCCGCGAACGCCAGAATGCGCGTTTTCTTCTGGTCGACGAATTTCAGGATGCTAACTTTGCCCAGGTCAAAATTCTCCAGCTGCTGACCGGCGAAGAGCAGAATGTATTTGCTGTCGGCGACCCCGACCAGGCTATTTACCGTTTTCGTGGCGCCTCCAGTGCTGCCTTTGCTCTCTTCCGTCACGCTTTTCCGGCGGCAAAGGTCGTTGTGCTGGAGAAAAATCGCCGTTCCACCACTCCAATTCTGAAGTGTGCCCACGCACTCATCCGGCAGAACCCGGATATCTTTCCCACGAGAAAGGAGATCGCCTACCGGCGCTCCCCGCTGATCTCCGCTCGCGACGAGGAGGCCGGCACGCAGGGCAAGCCGCTGCCGCATGCTCCTGTGGAAGCGGTTTTGTTCGGGGCGAAAGGAAAAGATCTCGAATGCTCCGACGCCGTCGAAGTCATTCGCCGGCACCGCCGCCAATCTCGTTGTAAATGGAAGGACATTGCCGTCCTCTATCGCCAGCACTTGCATCGCAATGAATTGGTCGAAGAGTTGGGCGAAAACTGTATCCCCTATTCCATCGAAAATATGGACGTGATGGATACGCCCGAAGTCCGCGACCTGTTCGCGTGCCTTGGCGGAGTGGTTTCGTCGCGGGACGATGCCAGCTTGTTCCGGGTCGCTGCCATGCCGCAGTTTGCCATTGACCCGGAAAAACTACGCGCCGGAATTCGGGGCCTGCCGCGCGATCAGGAGAGCGGTGGAGTCGCCTCAGTCCTGGAAAAGATTCCGGGCGGTTCAGCGGTGCTGGCACGCTTGCAGGAGGTGCGGGACGAGATCGCCAGAACATCGGCCAAGAGCCACGCCGCCTTGGAGATCATCAGCCGGGCATTTGGTTTTGATCGCAGCGCGCCTCCGCTCGCCGCCGTACTCGAGTTCGTGGATCGCTGGGAAAGTAAACCGATCACTGAGCACGGGCACGTCGCCGAATTGCTCGACTATCTCGACTACTTCCGGGAAGCCGGTGGCGCGATTCCCATGACCACGCCCGATGTCGACGCCGTTCGCCTGATGACGGCTCACACAGCCAAGGGGTTGGAGTTCGACCACGTGCTCATTCTCCGCGCCAATTCCAATTCTTTTCCATCGTCTTTCCGCGAGTCGCTGGTCGAATTCCCACGCGAGCTGCGTGATCGGGATTCTGTTGCCCAGGAAGACGACAGGACCCTGCATGACGAGGAAGAACGCCGCCTGTTTTACGTTGCCATGACGCGGGCACGCGATTCTTTGACCATCTATGCCAAGCGGGGAACAGGCAAAGCCGACCCCACTCCACCCGGCTACTTGCGCGAATTGCTGAAGGATCCCACTCTCGCGCCTTACCTGCGTCAGCGGCCCGCCAGCGGGTTTCAGACGGATCTCTTCGCCCATGCTGCCGACGCGGGTCACGTGCCCACCGGTGTGACCGCCTGGATTGCCATGCCGCCGGCCTCAAATCTGCACTCCCGGTTGAGCGCCAGCGCAGTGCAAACTTACGAACGTTGTCCGCTGCAATTCAAGCTCGACCGCGAATGGAAGATTCCCGGCGAAACTCCCGCCGCCATGCAGTATGGCGGATCGATCCATCGGGTGCTGCGCGCTTACTATGACTCGGTGCGCTTCGGCCGCCCGATGACCGAAGAAGCCTTGATCGAGTTTTTCAGGACCGATCTCACCGCAGCCAAGATACAGGATCCCTATCAGCACGATTTATATCTGCAGCAAGGCGTCGAGCAACTACGCGAATTTCTTGCCGCAACCCGGCGGAACCCAAGCCCAGAAGTCCTGCACACCGAGGAGTTTTTCGAGGTGAAAATTGGAGAAACGACGGTTGCCGGGCGAATCGACCGTATGGACAAGCTTCCCGACGGCCGCGTCGTCATCACCGACTACAAGACCGGCAAGCCGCAATCGCAGGAAGATGCCGACGAAAGTCTGCAGCTCTCTATTTACGCCATGGCGGCGTGCGAAAAGTGGAACTACGAGGCCGATCACCTGGTCTTCTACAACCTGGAGGAGAACAGTTCGGTGGTTACGCGCCGCGGGGAAGTGGAACTGCAAGCTGCGCAGGCCAGAGTTGCCGAGGTAGCGGCCGACATTGCGGCAGGGAAGTTCGATCCTAAACCGAGCTTTGGAGCGTGCCGGATATGCGCCTACCGCAGTCTCTGTCCGGCGACCGAGAAGCGGATCGAATGGAAGACGGGCGTCCTCGCCCGTCGTGGGGAGCCATAATCTTTCGCGCAAAAACTTAGGGGACGCTTTCCGCGTCCCCTCGTCTTTTGCTTTTTGAAGGCTCTTAGTGTTTCTTCTTTGCGGCCTTCTTTGCTTTCTTCTTGGTTGCCATTGATCTATTCTCCCTTTCCATTGTTCATGGATTCACAGCGGTCTTCGGCTGTGACTGTTTGAAATCTAGAGTCAATGAAAACTGATGTCAAGAGAAAAATGATGATCAAGCTGCGTTCGAATGGTGTACGAAGGTCACGCAGAAGTGTGGAGACGGAAAATTATCGCGCTTGTGCTCGCTGACAGTTGCTGCTTGAGAAAAAATGGCGATCAGATGCGGGCTCTGACCTACAGTCGATTCTGTATTGCACCAAATCTCCAGCGCCCTGGGTATTTCTCACCGCGCTGACCGCAGCCTTCAGACAAATTCAACTTTTTATCGCGCCGCACATCTATAATTTGAGAATCAGGAAACGCGGAGGACCAAGCACATGGCTGCTTTCGACGATGTCGTCATCATCTCCGGTTGCCGCACGCCGGTAGGAAAGTTTCAGGGCAGTCTCTCCGACCTGACAGCACCGCAAATCGGCGCGGTCGTCGTCCGCGAAGCGGTGAAGCGGGCCAGCCTCGATCCCAGCCAGGTGGACGAGTGCATCATGGGCAACGTCGTGTCGGCAGGCCTGGGGCAGAATCCGGCGCGGCAGGCAGCCATCTTCGGCGGACTGTCGCCCGAGGTGGGTGCCATGACTATAAACAAAGTCTGCGGCTCTGGTCTGAAGGCGGTGGCTCTCGCCGCACAGGCGATCCAGACAGGGAACAGTTCCATCGTTGTCGCGGGCGGAATGGAATCGATGACCAACGCACCCTATCTGCTTCCCCAGGCGCGCAAGGGATACCGTCTGGGGAACGCGCAAGTGATCGACTCCATGGTGAACGACGGCCTCTGGGATATTTACAACAACTATCACATGGGTATTACGGGTGAGAATGTCGCAGAAAAATATGGCATCACCCGCGAGGAGCAGGATCAGTTTGCGGTGAACTCACATCGCAAGGCGGTCTCCGCCATCAAAGAGTGCCGTTTCAAAGCGCAGATCGTTCCAGTCGAGTTGCCCGCCAGGAAAAAAGGAGAAGCGCCGGTCATCTTCGATAAAGATGAATCGCCGCGCGAAGATACCACCATCGAAATCCTGCGTGCGCTTAAACCTGCCTTCAAGAAAGACGGCACGGTCACCGCCGGCAATGCTCCGGGCGTGAACGATGGCGCTGCCGCAGTCGTGGTCACCAGTGCAACCCGCGCCAAACAACTGGGCGCAAAGCCGATGGTTCGTGTCGTGGCGCAGGCCACCAGCGGTATCGAACCCAAATGGGTCATGTTGGCGCCCGTCGGGGCGGTGCGCAAGATTTGGGAAAAGACCGGATGGAAGAATGAAGACGTCGACCTCTACGAACTGAACGAGGCGTTCTCCGTGCAGGCCCTCGGAGTTATGCGTGAGCTTGGCCTGAATCCCGACAAAGTCAATGTGAACGGCGGCGCCGTCGCCATCGGTCACCCCATCGGCGCCAGCGGCGCACGTGTGCTGGTCACGCTCATCTACGAAATGATGCGCCGCGACGTGCATCGCGGGATTGCCGCCCTCTGCCTCGGCGGAGGCAATGCAGTGGCGATGGCCGTGGAGCGGTAGAACTCCAAACCCAGCACAGGCAACAAGCGTAAGAGCCGCCCTCCGGAAGGTCCGGGCCATCGGTACTCTTTTATCCCCAAAAGGCTGTTGGTAGCCTCTGGCAGCAGATGCAGGCGCCTTTCTGCGCCAGGGGTGAAGACTATGAAAAAGTTCCTAACTGTGTTTCTGGCTGTGTCCGGGTTGTTACTCAGCGCGACGGTGAGTTTCGCCGAGGAGGCCCGGTCGACGGTCTATATTGAGCCGCAGAACGGATTTGAAACCTACCTGGCCGCCGCCATCTCCAAGAAGAAAGTTCCTGTCGATGTGGTCACCGACCAGAACAAAGCAACCTACACCCTGAAAGCCGCTCCAGTTGAAATCAAGTCGGAATCCACCGGTGGGAAAATTGCCCGTTGCCTTTTTGCCGATTGCGTTGGCATTGAGGATAAGGGCAGCGTCTCGGTGCAGCTGATCGAAGTCAGCTCCAGCAAGATGGTCTGGGCCTACGCCGTGAATAAACAAAAGATGGGCGCCAAGGATGAACAATCCATGGCCGAGGCGGTGGCGAAGCACCTGAAAGATTTCGTCGAGCACAAATAGCGAAGACAATCGGACAACAACAGGCTCTCTACTTCATCACTCCACGCTGTGCAATCCCGATATTGTCGCGGCTGGTGTTCTTGACCAAGTACATCATTTCGTCGGCCTGGCGGATGATGTCGTGTGGAGTCTTGGCGTCGTGCGGATAAGTGGCCACGCCCATGGAGGCGCGAACGTTCAGGTTCAAGCCTTCATCGCGGCAGAACATGCTGGTGCGCAGGCTGTCGCGTAGCCGCTTGGCGACCACCAAAGCGGCATCTTTTCCCGTCTGCGGCAACAAAACCACAAACTCGTCACCGCCGTAGCGGAAGGCATAATCGATCAGACGCAACTGGGCTTTGATCAGGTAGCCAATTTCCGCCAGCAGCTTGCTGCCGATCAGGTGGCCGTGGGTATCGTTCACCTGTTTGAAATGGTCCAGATCGATGAACAGCACGGTGAATTCGTAAGCGAAACGTGAAGAACGATAAACCTCAGTCTCCAACGTCTTATACAGGTGGCGGGCGTTGAACAGCCCGGTGCAATCGTCGGTGATGGTCAGTTCCTGAATCTTCTCCACCGCGCGCGCATTCTCGATGGCGATAGCAGCATAGTCGCACAGCGACTGCAGGAAAAAAATCTCCTGATCGCCGAAGTGCTTCATGTCGACATTTACCAACTGAATCACACCCAGAATGCGCAGCCGCGAACGTAGGGGGAAGCAGATGATCGACCGCGTCTCCAGGCGGGTCATTTCGTCGATGCGCTTAGTAAAGCGGGCATCGGTGTACACGTCAGGCACGATGAGGCGCTCACCATGTTTGGCGACATGTCCGGCGATGCCTTCGCCCACTTTCAGGCGCACATTTTTCAGGGCTTCTGAGGCGGTTCCCACGGCGATGGCGAAATAGAGGTCATTCCGCTCCTCGTCCACCATCAGCAACGACCAGGTGTCGGGACGGAAGTACTCCGCCATTTTCTCCATGATGGTCTGCAGGATGGAGTCGAGGTCCAGCGACGAGGTCAGGGCCTTGGCCACATCGTGAAAAATGGCCAATTCCTGGGTCAGCCGGTTCCGTTCGGCCTCAATGGCTCTGGTCATGAAACCTCAACTCATGCGTGCAGCAGGGGTCCTAAAATTATATGCGGCAGGGGAAAGGCGGGGGAAGAAACCTTGGTAACCAGAACCCGTGAAGCCACGTTGCTAAGGTGCAGAGGAGACGAGGGTTAGATTGGAGGCGCGGGTCGGAATCGAACCGACGCATAAAGGTTTTGCAGACCTCTCCCTTACCACTTGGGTACCGCGCCCCGAGAAACTAAACTAGTCCTGCGCCGGGCAAAAGTCCACTGCCCCCGGATGGCCCAGCCGCGCATGCGAAAAGCCCCGCAAACACGGGGCCTCCCGGAAACTCTGGAGCGGGAGACGGGGGTCGAACCCGCGACATCGACCTTGGCAAGGTCGCGCTCTACCACTGAGCTACTCCCGCTCGGCAGCACTGATTATAAACAAGGTGAAACAGGGCAGCAATGTGGCCTAGTCATTCTGAGCGAAGTGATCGTTCGCGCAGCGAACCCTCCCGATGGCGCTACCGGCGGATTCGGGAGCTCAGGTGAAAATGCCTGACCGCGCTGGTCCCGGCGTCTGCGGGCACGAGGTCCTTCGACTCCACGGTGGCTGCGCTGCGCGCAACGCTGGCTACGCTCAAAAAAGCCGTGCATTTGCGACGACAGGGCCAAACCCTTAGCGGCCCTCGGAGCGCGCCTTTTCCAGCACTTCGTTGGCTTTGGCAGTGATCTGGTTGCGCACGTCCCAGAGATCTTTGTAGAAAAGATGTTCCATGCGCTGGTGCAGTACTTCGACCGGCGTGCCCATGGTGCCTATGACCCCGCCGCCGATGATTCTTTGCGCCAGCTTCAGGTGGTGAAAGCGGAACAAGTGCACGCGCTCGTCAAAATCCAGCAGGCACTCGGCGACGTCGTGCAGGCCGAACAACTCCTGGTGACGGCAATAGATATCGTCCACGCTGAGGTTGGCCTTCTCCAGTTGGGTGTAAAAGGCCTCCCCCAGCCGCGGACCAATGTGCAGCAGAGCGAGGAAACCGGGCGAATCCAGGCCGCTGCCATGCCCGAGGCCGGCGCGAATGATGTGGTAATCGTATGGCGTGATGGTCTCCAGCACGTGCAGCATGGAGATCGGGTAATCCAGCATCTGATTGGAACGGCGCAGCAGACGCGCGGCGTTGGCAAAGTCGCCCTCTTCGATCATGGTGCGCGCTCGCGCCAACTCCCAGGCGATGCCTTTCAGCAGCAACTCCGAGCTCTGATGAACCACCTGAAAGGTGAGCTCATCTTCGTGGGTGAACTCTTCGGGTGATTTCTGCAGGGCCAGCAGCTCGTCGGTGCGCAGGTAGCGCTCGTAGTCCGAGTTGCCCTTGCCGGGAAGGATCGGTTTTTTCAGATCATCCATGGGAGCATGATCTAGCCTTTGTGCCCAATCCACTGCGGATCTTTTTCCGGGGTCACAATCTCGCCGTCCCGCATGTGGATCAGACGATCGCCGTAGCTGGCGGCTTCGGGATTATGCGTGATCATGAGCACGGTTTGTCCCAGCTCGCGGTTCGAGTGCCGCAACATGTTCAACACGATCTCGGAGTTCTGCGAATCGAGATTTCCCGTGGGCTCGTCGGCCAGCACGATGGCGGGCTTGTTGATGAGCGCTCGCGCCAGCGCCACACGTTGCTGCTCGCCACCGGAAAGCTCGGAAGGCCGGTGAGGCAGGCGCTTCTCCAGACCCAGCAGGGAGACGATTTTGTCGAAGTAGGCGGCATCACGGTTGCCATTTGCGCCGGCAATGTCGCGGGCGATGTCAATGTTGGAGCGCGCGTCGAGCGTGGGCAACAGGTTGAACTTCTGGAAGATGAATCCGATTTTACGCTTGCGCATGCGCGTGCGCTCCGCGTCAGAAAGCCGGGAAAAGTCGTCTCCATCGACGAGGACATGGCCGGAATCGGCTTGCGTCAAACCACCCAGCAAGTAAAACAAGGTGGACTTACCGCTGCCCGAGGGGCCAACCACGCTGATGAACTCGCCTTTTTGGATGCTGAAGGAGATGCCGCGCAATGCGGGCACCTCGATTTTCCCCACACGGTAGGTTTTTCGCAGCTCTACGGCTTCGATGAAAGCGGCCATCCAACGTATTGATATTACACGAAGGCCGTGGAACTGTGGGATGCCGGCTACGCGACCGAAGTGTGAGAAGAGCCCTGAGCCGGCGGTTGCGGCATGCGCTTGGGGCCGCGCTTGCGCACCAGCAGAACCCGAATGCGCTCCAGCAACTCCGCCGGAGCGTACATCCCCTTGGGAAGGAAGACGTCGGCCCGCGTATTATGATCGTAAATCCTGGCCTTGCCCGACAGGAGGATGGCGGGGGTCTGGGGCGACGCGGTTTTGATAGCATCGATCACCTGAGTGCCGTCTACGCCGGGCATCACCAGGTCGGTGACCACGAGATCGATCCCGCCCTTCTTGAAGACGTCGAGTGCTTCGCGGCCGTTGGCGCAGGAGACCACCCGGTAACCCCGGGTTTCAAGCATGACTTTGCGGATGGATAGGGACTGTTCGTTGTCGTCAACACACAGAATCGTTCGCTTAGGCTTCATTCTCGGAGACCAGATACCACGCCGGCGATGTTGGCCGGGGAAAAAATTTCTAATGACGGAGAATCAGAGCGAGTCAAATCCTAATCGCCGAAGTGATGCGATGTAAAGTGCCGTCGATGTCAATAAGGGTGCACTGCGGCGCAAAAGTTTGATAGCGCAGGAACCCCGCATTTTCCGCAGTCTTCGAGCCGCAAGTTTTCAGAAAAAAATTTCTCCGCGAACGGTTTCGACAACATTTCCACCGACACGCACATTAACCACTCGATCATCTTTGCGATCGGCTCGGACAAAAATCTGGCTGGGGCGATGCATCTCGATGCCCTGTTCGACCAGCACGCGTTCGTTGGATTGCGCGACGCCATGCTCCACCATCCAGGCGGCGGCGCATCCTGCCGCCGATCCGGTAGCCGGATCTTCGCCGCTGTAGAACAGCAGGCGAGCATGCAGCCGGGCTTTGGGATCAACCGTTTCCCGAGTAACAAAATAAAAAAGCCTGCCCCCCGTGCGTTCCAGGTACTCGGCAGATTCCCTGGCGTCTACCTGGAGATTTCGCATGTTCTCCAGACCGCGCAAGGGAACGATGGTGAACGGCACACCCGTGGAGACGGTCTGAATAGGCAGCGAAGGGTCGATATCGCCATCGCGGAGGCCGCTGGCGCGAACCACCGCCTCGCGATCATGGCGCAGGCCAAGTTCCGGGTCTTTCTGGGTCATCTCTCCGAAGACCGGACTGCCGGGGACATCCTGGAATCGGACCGGGACCTTGCCCACATTGAGCTCCAGCACAACTTCGCCGGCGCCACCGGCTCCACGCAAGTGAAAAGCGGTGCCCAAAGTTGGATGTCCTGCGAAAGGCAACTCTTCCTGAACGGTGAAGATGCGGACGCGTACGCCACGCTCTCGCTCCACTGCAGCGTCGCGCGGGAGGACAAATGTGGTTTCGGAGAGGTTCATTTCCCGCGCGATCGCCTGCATCTGCTCATCGTTGAGGCCGCGGCCGTCGGGGAAAACGGCCAGCGGATTTCCCAGGAAGGGCTCGGAGCAGAAGACATCCAACTGCACGAATGGAAAACGCCGCAATGCTTTGGACATGCACGTCTATTGTAGCGAAAAGTACGAGGCAGTTTTGTCAGCACATTGCGGGCTTGCGATGGGGAGGCAGGTTTCGATAACATCCGCCGAAGCTGAAATCCAACGCAGAGGCAAAGCGTGAAACTTCATCGACTCCTGGTATTCCTGGTTTTCTACTGTGCGTTCTTCACCAGACCCATTTCACTTTTGGCGCAGAGCGATAAACTCTCTGACTCCGAGCAAGCCCGGCTCGAAGCGGCAATTTCGAGATTCAAGGCGGCGAACGGAGCCCCCGGAATTTCGGCTGCGGTGGTGGAGCATGGTGAATATGCGTGGTCTGCGGGGTTTGGCATGGCCGATCTGGAGAATGAGGTTCCGGCGACTGCTCTTACCCTTTACCGGCTGGGATCGATTTCCAAGCCGCTGACCGCCGTCGGTGCCATGCAACTGTGGGAGCAGGGGAAGCTGGACCTCGATGCTCCGGTGCAGAAGTACTGTCCAGAGTTTCCGCGAAAGGAGACTGTGATCACGACGCGGGAAGTGCTCGGTCACCTCGGCGGCATCCGGCATTACAAGTCGCATTCGCCCGACGATGTGGAGGTTTACAACGTCAAACATTTTGACGACCCGATTGAGGCGGGCTTGAGGTTTTTCGAAAACGACCCGCTGGTCGACAAGCCCGGCCACCACTTTCATTACTCGACCCAGGGGTACACCCTCGTAGGCTGCGTGATGCAGGGGGCCTCGGGTGAAAGTTACGTGGCGTATACGCGTGACCACGTCTTCTTACCCGCCCAGATGGGTGAGACGGTGGCCGATGATCGCTATGCCATCATCCATCACCGCACCCGCTTCTACCAGAAGACCGAATCGGGGCAGGTGGTAAATGCGGATTTTCTGGATTCCAGCTACAAGATCCCCGGTGGAGGATGGTTGTCCACGGCGGGCGATCTGGCGCGCTTCGAAGTGGCGATGTTGAAGGATCAACTGGTGCATCGCGCCACCCGCGATCTGATGTGGACGCCCTTGAAACCCGCGGACGGATCTGAAGACACCTATGGTTTGGGATGGGAGGTCAGAAATGTGGCGGGTGTCAGCACGGCGGGTCACGACGGATCGCAGCAGGGAACCAGCACCGCCTTCCTGATTGCGCCCGAACAGCAGGCGGGAGTGGTCGTCCTCATCAACACGGAGGAGGTCAAGGCTCATGATCTGGCGACAGAGTTATTGAAGATTGTGCTCGACCAGAAAAAGTAAGGGCTGGCGCCCGTAGTTTTCCGACTTTGCGATCTTGAGCTATTCTTTCGCGATCTTTACCGCCCAAGGCTTCCCTTAACTTGAGGCAGGTAAAAGACCGGTGCCGGTGGACCACCCATTCGCTTCGTTTGACGGCTCTGCTTCACCGCAGTATCCTAACGACATGCGCAGAAACCCCACGACGCGACGCATGTGTTGTTGTCCAACGCCGCCGGTGTGGGTGTAGCGCGAGGATTCCTTCCAACCCACCCGACGCATCGGGTGGGTTTTTGTTTTGGCCTCAACTTCACCCGTCGCCAGCCGAGGAAGAGGAATCCTCTCAAGTTGTGCACTCTATATCTGAGGAGGAATTATGAGTACGGTAGCTGACGCAGTATCCGCAGCGCCTCGCATCAACGACGTCGCGCCCGATTTCACGGCCGATACGACCCAGGGCAAGATCAACTTCCACGAGTGGATCGGGAATGGCTGGGCAATCTTATTTTCCCATCCCAAAGATTTCACCCCTGTATGTACCACGGAACTTGGCTACATGGCGGGATTGCAGCCGGAATTTGCCAAGCGGAACACGAAGATCATAGGTCTGAGCGTCGATCCGGTGACCAATCACAGCAAATGGGCCGCAGACATCGAGGAGACGCAGGGCCACAAGGTGACGTATCCCATGATCGGCGATACGGAACTCAAGGTCGCCAAGCTCTACGGGATGTTGCCGGCGGAGAGCGGGGCGACTTCTGAAGGCCGAACGGCCGCAGACAATGCTACGGTGCGCACAGTGTTCGTGATCGGGCCCGACAAAAAAATCAAGCTGATGCTGATTTATCCCATGAGCACGGGCCGCAATTTCGACGAGGTGCTGCGGGTTCTGGATTCCTTGCAACTCACCGCCAAACACCAGGTTTCAACTCCGGCTAACTGGAAGCCGGGCGGCGACGTGATTATCAGCGGGAATGTGTCGAACGACGACGCCCAGAAGAAATATCCCGGGGGTTGGAAATCGCCGAAGCCTTATATACGGATCGTTCCCCAGCCGAAGTAGGGGGACGCCAGCTATAACCCATAGGCCTGTTTGGCGGTTCCGCCGAACAGGCTTTCCTTTTCGCTCGGCGAGAGTGATGTCGTGGCGCGTTCAGCCACTTCCACCCACTTCTTATAGCTGCAGGCCACCAGCGCGACCGGCCAATCAGATCCGAACATGAGACGCTTGGGTCCGAAGCATTCGAGCACAGCGTCAACATAAGGGCGCAGATCGTTTTCCGTCCAGGTCCGCCATGCCGCTTCGGTGACCATTCCGGACAGTTTGCAATACACGTTTTCCCGGCGAGCCAGTTCGCGCAGGTTTTCCCGCCACGGCGAGAGCACATGAGCTTTGATCTTTGGCTTGGCAATGTGATCCACAATAAAAGTCAGCTGCGGATGGCGGTCCACGAATTCGAGCGTCTGGGGAAGATGCCGCTCGAAAATCAGGATGTCATAGCGCAGGCCGAACTTCTTGAGCAGCGCCACTCCGCGATTGAAATCGGCACGCAGCATGTAGGAATCATCCGGTTCGTCGTGCAGGACATGCCGCACCGCTTTCAGTTTTGGATTGGCGGAAAATCTTTCCAGCTGTGAGCCCACGGCTGCGTGGGTCAGAGGTACCCATCCCACCACTCCGCGCATAAACGGCCGGTGACGGGCCAGGTTCAGCAGCCACTCGGTTTCAAGCAGGCTTTGCCTGGCTTGCACCGTGACCACGCCGTCGATCCTGCCTGCCGCCATAGCCTGCTTGAGATCCGCAACCAGAAAATCGCGGCGGATAGCTTCCATGCCTTCCAGCATCCAGGGATACTCTTCCTTCGAATATTTCCAGAGGTGATGGTGGGCGTCGATGCGTTCGGATGGCATGAAGAAATTCTCTGCGAGCTTATGCAGGCGCGAGCCTCCTCGCTGGTGCTTCCACTAAAGCCTCGTCCAGGTGCGGATGCTGGTGCCTACATTTTCGGTCCGGTTAATTATTTTCCGGGCGCCCGAGAGTCCAGCCGCGATCTTTGATGCCAGCGAGTAACTCCTGCACTTTTGTCATCACGGGCATATCCACCGGCTCCTCGATCCAGCGAATGTCCTTCTCCATGTTCGCCGGGTCGGCCGTTCCCACCAGGGTGGTATGAATGTCGGGATTGCTCACCGAGAATTGCATGGCCAGCTTAGCGATATCTGTCCCCTGGCTGCGGCAGAATGCCGCCGCTGCCGCGCACGCCTGCCTGACTTCGGGAGGGGCCGGGTGCCACGCCGGCAGTTCATGGTTGGTCAGCAGGCCTTGTGACACCGGCGAAGCATTAATGATGCCGGTGCCCTTCTGGCCTAGCCACGGGAGCAATCCCGACAAAGTGGCGTCATTCAGCGAGTAGTGGTTGTAAGACAGGATAGTGTCTACATCGGTCTGGCCGAGAATGACGCGAAAAATCTTGAGCGGATAGCCGGTGACTCCGACGAACCGCGCTTTGCCCTGTTGCTGCACTTGCCGCAGCGCAGGTATGGTCTCATGGATGACCTGATCGAGGTCACCGTACTCATTGTCGTGCGACTGGATGATATCGATGTAGTCGACGCCCAGCCGGCGCAGGCTTTCCTCGACGCTCGCAATGGATCGCTTGGCGGAGAAATCGAACTCAGCATCTCCGTAGCGCCCTACCTTGGTCGCCAGGTAGTACCGATCCCGGGGGATCCCCTTCAGGGCTTTACCCAGCACGGTTTCGGCTTTGGTGTAGCCGTAAAACGGCGAAACATCGATGAAGTTGATACCCAGGTCGAGCGCGGTGTGCACGGTGCGGATCGCGGTCGCTTCGTCGACTGGCTTGAAGACGCTCCCCAGCGACGATGCCCCAAAACTTAAAGCCGAAACCTTGAGACTGGTGTTCCCTAGCGTCCGATATTCCACAACACACTCCCCGAATCTCGCGTATCCGCCGGTCAGCGGAAAATGTAATAGAGGATCGCCATTGTGATCAGCAGCAATAAAGCCACGAGCCGTGGAGCCGATGCACTGGCGTCACCAAAGATGACTGAAATTGGATTTTTCCACGTCAGCCCCTCGACCTGTTCGGGCGGCGGAGCCGGTGTGAGCAGGCTGACGACGACGAACAAAATACTGCACAGACAGAAAACCCACCAGGCTTGCATGAGGAATGGAATGCCCAGCCCATGGCTGATGAGTTTTTCCGTGCCGAAGACCGGCAAGTCCAAAATAAAAGATAGAGCCCCGATCAGGAACCCGAACGTTAACGTAGCAATCGAAGCCTGCTTCGTACCCCTCCGCCAGAAAACCCCGAACAGAAACACGGTGGTGATGGGGGGCGCCAGGTCGGCAGCGATGACGTTGATGGCTTCGAAGATGCTGGAGTATCGGCCACCTTGCGTGGACCACAGAATCGCCAGCAGCATGACGACAACCGAACTGATCCGCCCGACCAATACCTGGGTCGAATCTGTTGTCTGTGGCCGGAGGCGCTTTACGATATCCACCGCCACCAGGGTCCCGGAACTGTTCAGCGCCGCGGACACCGCACTCAGCAGCGCTGCCAGCACTGCCGCCGAGATCAGGCCCTTCAGGCCGGACGGCAATAATTGATTGATCATTACCGGCAGGGTCTGGTTGCTCGAGGTGCCGATCAGGTCTTTGAACAGGACGTAGGCGATGACGCCCGGCAGAACCAGAAAGAACACCGGCAGGATTTTCAGAAAGCCGGCCAGGAGCGGGCCGAGTTGCGCGTCACGCTCGGAGCGCGCTCCCAAAACGCGTTGAACGATCGTCTGGTCGGTGCACCAGTACCAGACGCCCAGGACCGGATAGCCGAGGAAGACCGCATACCAGTTCAGGCCAACCGGGCTATGTGACTGCAACATGCTTAGCTGATCGGGCCGGGTCGCTGCCCTGAACTGCGCCAGCGTGTGAATGCCATGTTGGGGAAGGGCCAGGAAAGCGTAAACGGTGATAATGGCTGCGCCGATCAACAGGAAGCCCGTATTGAAGGTTTCGGTGACCACGACCGCTTTCAGGCCGCCGACCACGGTGTAGATGGAAACCACGATGGAAACGATCAAAATTGAGGTAACGACACTGACTCCGAAGAATTGTTGAAAGACCGCGGCGCCTGCATAGATGCTCATCCCGATGTGAATGAACAGGGCGGCCACGATTGCCATGAAAGCGAGAAAAGAGCGCGACGCCGGACTGTAACGCCGTTCCAGAAATTCCGGCAGTGTAGAGAGGCGGCTGCGAAAATAAAAAGGAGCAAACACCAGCGAGAGCAGAATCAGGGTAAACGCCGCCATCCACTCGAAATTCCCCCATACCAGGCCTTCGTTGTATCCCGAAGCGGTCAAGCCAACCAGATGGATGGTGGAAATATTGCTGGCGAAGAGTGCCGCGCCCACGATGCCCCAGGGAAGCGATCGGCCGGCGAGGAAAAACACCTGGCCGGTCACGGCCTGTTTGCGGGTAGAGAAGATTCCAATGCAGAGGATGACGACTATGTAAACGACGATAATGGTCAGGTCGAGAATTGGAATTCGCAATTTTTTTCCTGTCTGCTTCGGTGGACGGGTCAGCCGTCCGAATCATCCAGTTCGACCAGCGCTTTGATCAATGTCGACTTACCCGGCAGTTCCTGCAGCTTGCGGGGAACGTCGGCCAGCGCCATGCGATCGGTAATCCAGGGCGTGGTGTCGAGCCCGCCCTCTTCGATCATGCGAATGATCCGCGGAAACTGCCCACAGCTGTTGCGGCTGGCGTAGAGCGTGATTTCGCGCCGGTGCAGCAAGGCATCGTCAATCGAGATAGGATCCTTGGTCAATCCAACGTATACCAGCCGGCCCCCGGCTGCCACATTTTGCAGGCTCCTGCTCATCGATTCCGGGCTGCCGGTTGCATCGAAGACCACGTCCGCCATTTGTCCATCCACCTGGGGCAGAGTCTCGGCGCCCATGAGTTCGGTGAACCTGCGCCGTAAAGGATTGTGTTCTACCACCCGCACCTGGGCTCCAGCATTTTGCGCGAATTGCATGACACCCAGGCCGATCGGCCCGGCGCCAATCACCAGGGAGGTCTCGCCTTTCCTTAAGCCGCTTCGGTTCACGGCATGCGCGCCAATTCCCAAAGTCTCGATCAGCGCCAGTTGATCCAACGACAAGGTTGCGGATTTGTGAAGCAGATCCAACCGCACGGAGAGGAAGCCTTGCATTCCGCCGTCGACATGAACTCCGTAGAGGCGAAGCTTCTCGCAACAGTTCGTGCGTCCCCGCACGCAGGGTCCACAGGCCCCACAGTTGATGTAGGGATCGATGGCGACATTGTCGCCCACCCTTATGCCTCGGGGATTCTCCGGAATCTCCACAACTTCGCCCGAGAGCTCATGTCCCAGAACGCGGGGATAGGTATAAACCGGATGACGTCCTGCCAAAGCGTGAAAGTCGCTGCCGCACACGCCCACCCGGCGCATGCGCACCAGGGCTTCTCCGCTCGCAAGTCGCGGCCGTTGTACCTGGCGCTCGACGAATTGACCAGGCGCCGCCAGTAGAATCTGCCTCATTCCTCTCGTCCTCTGCTGCCCACTTTATCACCTGCATTTGATAATTGGTTCAGCCAAATAAAACGTTGCGGCATTATAGGTAGAGCGGGAGTCTTCCGTCAAGCTATAGCATAGATGGCGGTGTACGTTGTCGACTGTGACCGATGGTAACAATTCGGGAATACGCGCCGTGCGGCGGGCACCAGTCAATTGCTGTACCAATTGACTGAGGCGAGTTAGAATGGAGGCGCACGCGATTTTTCTGTGGGAAAGTTCTGTCCCCGCACTTATAATTTCGCCCCACGCTTTATGGCAAGTTCTTTGGATGTTCGTCGCAAGCCGCCTGCCGACACCCGGGTGACGGCCAAGCTGATCAGCAGTATCAAGCAAATGATCTCCAGCGGAGCCATCATACCTGGAGCTAAATTTCCGCCCGAGCGTGAATTGGCGAAGGAGTTCGGTGTAAACCGCGCCTCATTGCGCCAGGCGTTGAAGGTGCTGGAGATCATGGGAGTGCTGAGCCAGAGGGTGGGCGATGGAACCTACCTGAGCGCCAGCGCCGAGTCGATTCTGAAAGAGCCGATCGACTTCCTGATTCTGTTGGACGATCTTTCTCACCACGAGCTGCTGGAGACACGCATGATCGTAGAGCCCGAGCTGGCTGCAAGAGCTGCCGAGCGGGCCACCGCCGAAGACCTCATCGGCTTGCGCCGTGCGATCGTCGCCTTGGAGAACTGCCGCACCAATCAGGAACGGCTGGAAGCGGACCTGGCGTTCCACGAATGCGTTTTCCGCGCCAGCGGCAACCGCATTTGCCACCTGCTGTTCAAAGTGATTCACCGCAGTGTGCTGACCAGCATGGCGCAACTCTCAACCCGCGTCGCGCTCGACCGGCCGTTGACCTTTCACAAGCGCATCTACGTCGCCATCCAACAGCGCAATGCTGAAGATGCGCGCCGCCAGATGCTGGCCCACATCACTGACACAAGAGATCTGCTAGCCACAACGGGCAAGTCATCCTGACTCGGACTTCACGTTCTATTTTCGCGGGGCCGAGGCGAATTCAAGATTAACCGGCTTGGCCGACTCCGTGGCCAACCATATCACCAGGTCGGTGCCTTCCATTTGATTCACGAAACCGTAGCGGAAGTTTGGCCCACGGGCGACTGCTTTGCCATCGACGCGCAGCCGGGGTTCACCATCCCCCCAGTTCTTGATGACAAAAGCGGGGTTCAGCAGCGGCGATTCGGCGCTTGCTTTGAGCAGGAGGCGAAACTGCGAGGCCGCCGAATTGGAGTCACGGACAATGATGAACGCCCGCTGCGTCGGGTCGTAGCCCTCGCTCTGGAATCCGCTTCCGGAAAGTTCCGCACTTGGCGGAGAAAGCCAGGACTTGGCGAGAGGAACCAATTGCGCTGCCGGTTTCGTTGTCAGGCCGTGCAGCAGAATCTTCGTCATGGTGTTTTCGGTCTGGGCGTAGGGATCCCAATAAATATGAGATAGCGAGGAATGCGAAGGCCGGTCGGGCGCCACCGCGGAAATGCCACTCGACCTCACCTGCGTCACCGGCCAATGGTTCCACCACTCGAACATCGAGTAGGTGACTTCCCCCGTGTAGGGCCGCATGGACGAATTTACCGGCGAGACAATCTGGAAGGGTTTCCAGTTCGATTTGAGATTGACGACCTGAATGTTGGGATTTTCCGGCTTGTCCATTTTCTTCGCCGGCGGACCCTTCTCCCACGAATAGGCCGCGGTTTCGCCTTTCATGTTGCCGATAGTGAGCGCGTCGGGCTGGATGTTGTCCTCAGGGCGCTGGCCGGGCCCGTTGATCACGATCGTCTCCTGGAATTCGTGCCAGTTCTTGAAGTTCGACGTCCACAGGACCTGCTTGCGAACCGCAACGCCGTCGGGATAAATCGTAAAGTATTCGTCGGCCCAATCAGTCCAGCCCGTGTTGGGATCGGGATTGGCGCAGCTGTAATTCACCACTTCGCAGAGCCCATATCGCCAGTGAACCACGGCCCTCGCATCGGTACTTTCGAGAATGCGGACGCGGGAGTAGCGATTCTGCTTGTCTGACATCGGTTCGCAATCTTCGCCTCCCGGACAGTCGACTCGGCCGCCGGTTTCCAGAAACTCATCGGTGTACCACTTGTTATTTTCCGTGACCCAGTCGCCGCCGTAATTGGTGCCCTGCCAGAACACCATGCGGATGGGAGCCTGGTCAAAGCGCACCACGACGTCGGAATTTGGCGCTGCACGCCGTGGCTCATCCCACATGTCGTCATATTTGAGGGTAGTGTAAAAAGCGCCGAATTTTCCCGTGCCCGGCGGCCCGGAGGGCAGAACCGGCCAGGGCAACACGTCACCGGTGGGCGCATGGATTGCGGCAAACGTCTGCGCAATTTCCTCTGCCGTCAGACTGCGGTCGTAAATGCGGAGCTCATCCAAAATTCCATCGAATGAATAGCGAACCGGAATTTTGGGATGAATCCACTGCGCCGGGAGAACCGGGTCCATTACTCTGCCGATGATTAGTTCTTCGCGGTCTGGCGGGCTCAGAGTTCCTTGCAGCGGCATTTCGCCAACGGAACTTCCGTTCACGTAAATTGCCATTCCTCTTGCCGGATCGTAAGTGCCGGCGATGTGAGCCCACTTCTTCAGTGGAAGCTGCGCCTTTGAAATCAGGGAATACCACTCCCCGCCAACCGCGACCTTCAATCCGATGTGACCGAAGGAATCGATGCCGAAGGAATAGCCGGCCTGTTCCTCCCGCCGATGCTCGGCGATGGGAACCCAATTCCAGGGATAGGTGTTCACCGCAATCCAGGCGTCTACCGTGACGCCGGCAGTCGTCGACGGAACCCCTTTGTAAGCTCGAGTGATGACGGTGGACTCACCATCAAAGCGCAGTCCATTTCCCGATACTCCTTTCACCCATTTGAATAATCCACCGATGGCATCGTCGGCGCCGCTGGCCGAGTCATGCGCTACCGATCCGCCGGCCTCATTGAAAGACCATTCCGCCACCGGGCCGTTGCCCTGGGCGAGGGCGAGGCCGGGAATAGAGATCATCAAGGCCGTCAGAATGATGAGTCGCTGCATAGCACCTCTCATAGCGGGAGCAGTTTCTAAATGGCTGAGCCAATCCGCTCGAAAGTTTAGCGGTGCCCGCTTCGGGCTGTCAACCGTTGACGTTCTCTGTGCCGTGTCATCCGGAGCGAAATCTGTTCGTCCGCGAGGCGGACGATGGACGATGAAGCAGTCGAAGGACCTGGTTTCGCTCGAACGGTGCCAAAGGCTTGGGCTCTTGACTTGCCTGCGAAGTGGTGTACGATTTGGTCCATCCATTTATGCGGAGACGAGACTTTCTAAAGCTAAGTTCCGGGGCTCTTGCCGCAACGGCTCTCCCCGGAACCCCTGATGTTGACCTTGCCTCTGCGGAAACAACCTCCACAAATTCCGGGGTGTTCTACGTTTCATCGGACGGCAAGGATTCGAGTCCCGGCACTTCGTCTGCGCCGTTTGCGAGCCTGCATCGGGCCCAGCGAGCGGTCCGGCAAGCGCTGAAGCACGGTCCGGTCAGAGTCATCGTGCGGGAAGGGACCTATTATT
>Ga0335078_10001234_pt1 | contig 38804 bp, 28 predicted proteins | sample Lox_Sample_32_FD_206711 | JGI IMG/M metagenome (GOLD analysis project Ga0335078, IMG submission 206711) | Soil microbial communities from Loxahatchee National Wildlife Refuge, Florida, United States - Lox_Sample_3.2 | ecosystem: Environmental > Terrestrial > Soil > Wetlands | place: USA... | reverse complement strand
TTGTGAATGGGGGATCATACCCTGATCATTCCCCCTACATTGAGAGCATTCAGGGGATGATACCCCCTACATTGAAGGGGCCGCCCTTCGGCGGATTCAACCATAACCAGATTATTTTGTTTGCCTTGCGGTGTCAGCGGGTCTTTGCAGGTGGAAAACTGTCCTACGTTTGAATCTGAATAGGGGTATTAGGGGTAACTTCGGCTGTTTGGAAACCTTGCGCGGCGGCTTGCGTTCCCACCAGCTCTCGACTAATGTGGCGCGGTAATTCACGGAGGTGCGGCGGGTGACAGGCGATGGCGGACAAGAAGCATCTGGCAGTCCTGAAAAAGGGAGTTGCTGCCTGGAATGAGTGGAGGGAGCAGCATCCGAACATAAGGCCGGACCTTGAGGAGGGGGACCTCTACAAAGCGGACCTCGCCGGGGCGAAGCTCAGCGGGGGGAAGCTCAGCGGGGCGGACCTCAGCGGGGCGAACCTCCACGCGGCGGACCTCAGCGGGGCGAAGCTCGTCTCGGCGGACCACAGCCGGGCGGACCTCAGCGGCGCGAACCTCCACGCGGCGGACCTCAGCGGGGCGAAGCTCGAAGGGGCGGACCTCAGCTGGGCGGACCTCAGCGATGGGGACCTCAGCGGGGCGAAGCTCAGCGGGGCGAACCTCTCTGGGGCGGTCCTCGACGGGGCGGACCTGCGCGAGGCGAAGCTTATCGAGGCGAACCTCCGCGGGGCGTACCTCCTCAGGGCGAACCTCACCTCGGCGAAACTCCTCGGGGCGCAACTCATTGGGGCGAACCTCACCGGGGCGGTCCTCGACGGGGCGGACCTGCGCGAGGCGAAGCTTATCGAGGCGGACCTCAGCGGAGCGAACCTCCGCGGGGCGAACCTCAGGGAGACCGACTTTAGCGGAGCCATTCTGGCTTTCACAGTCCTCGCCGATGTCGATCTGAGCACGGCCAGAGGATTGGATACGGTCCGCCACGAAGGGCCGTCCACCCTCGGCGTCGATACGATCTATCGCTCCCAAGGCAAAATCCCGGAAAAGTTCCTGCGCGACGCGAGCCTTCCCGGACGAGTTCATCGCCTATATCGGTTCCTTTGAAGCTTAGAGCTGGGGGGATGCTGATGGCAGGTAAATGAGGTGTTCCATACATGCTGGGGAGTAGCTACGCAAGCCAAACAGCACACTGCATCAGAGGTTTGCGCGGCCTATTCGAGGTGGAATGTGGAACTCTGGCGCAGCGAATCTACCATCTGAAGCCAGGGTCCGAGTCGGTCTGAATGAATACCTGACGTCGTTGGACGAAAGTCATCACCGCAGAAGGGCCGATGAACAGCCGCGAGCGCGAGGGGCAAGCTCAGTTCGTTTTTGATGGCATCGTGGGGGCGACCTGCAGCAACCAGCCGCTTCCACCGCGCACGTGTACGTCACCGCTGGACTCAAGCACGATTTCACCCGCTGCACCTTCGGGCGCGGAACGAACGATCTTCAGGTCGATGAAGCCATAGGCGCCGCAGGCCCACGGCGAGAACTTCCACAATGCCTGCTCCCGCTCGCTGGTTCCGGGGCATCCTCGATCGGGCGCAGCAATGAGCCGGGCGCTGACCGCGCCGTAGTCTGTGGCCCGGCCCACCACCTGACCATCGCTCACCACCTCGCCGTTGCCGCGATACACGCCCGCGCCGCCAATCTGCACCGTGTTCCAGTCGCTCGGCGAAGTTCCGTAGTCGTCGATGGCGTTCGTTGGTAGCCTCGCTTCGTACACTTCGTTCAGCGAAGCCAGAGCGCGTACCCATGTAGCAATCGGAACTATGCGACCTTTGAGCTGAAGCTGGTCGAACTTCAGAGTGATTCGTGACGCGCCTCCCGCGGAGGCGGGCCGGACGAGGACGATGTGGCCGAGGATTTTGCTGCCTCGGGAAATTACTTGTCCATCGGGCAGTGGCACATCCTGCATGATCTCACCAATAACGCGTTGCCCAGGTTTGTTGTGACGTGCATCCAACGTAGAGCTCAACATCGCGGGCAGGACGGTACCAGGCGGAACTTGCTGCGCCGATAGGCCAAGGGCGCAAGCCAACAGCAATATCGCAGGGACGATCCTTACCACGCCGACCCTCCCTCTCATCCTTGCAGTACACAATTGTACTCGCGGCCAACCGTGCTGGCGTCCATTACAACCATCGTCCCTTTCCGAAGGATGCGATTCTGCTGGTCCGCCATAGGTTGGCTGGAAGGGAGGCGTCAGTTCCATCCCAGGGACATAGTTTTGGCGGAGAAGAACTCTCCCGAACATCAGGGGCGCTGGCTATCGGCACTTTCAGTACTTGCAGATGTCCGCTATGTGCTTAACCGTCTTGACCTGAAACACCTGGCGTTCAATCGCATTAGAGGCACCGCCCGGCGCGGTGACGTCGTAGGTGCGAGTTCCGGGCTTGCCCGTCACTTCAATTTCATGCCCCAGCTCATGGCTCAGCTTCTTGTCCGAGCCCACAAGCCGATGGACGGTACCCTCGTCGTCGGTCAACATGAATTCATTGTCCACGCGCTTCAAACAGCCCGTGAGACCATCCGCACCCGACTTTTGAGCGGGAGATTGCGCCGGCAAAGAGCAAGCACAGATCAACAAGGAAAATAGCAGCACGATCGTCTTTTGCATAAGCCTCCACGGTTGCCGGTTAAGCGTGATGCCATCGTAAGCACGGCACCGGAGCGCGTCAACATGCAATGGGTAGTAAGAAAAGGGCGGCTGCTTGCGCTGCCGCCCCAGGCTGTACTGCTAGTGACTTGGTTAGAAAGTGAAGATTGGGCCGAATTCCGTGCGCCAATCGGTCTTCTGGCAGGTTGGCACATTGGACACCCGGTCAGAGATGCAAACGCCTGTGTCAGCACCGGTCAGTGCAGAGTAGGCATAGCTCCGGTAGCCGCTCTCTTCAAAGCCGAACTGTACCCAGGGGTTCATCTTGTAGAAGATGGTCGCTCCTCTGAGGTCGCTCCTGACGGGCCCGGCGCTTTCCCCGTTTGTGAAAAGGCCCTTGCCAATCCTGAAATCATTGGCATTAACCCCATCCTTGCCATATTCCAAGTAAGCCTGCCAGCCGGCGTTTCTGCCCTTGGGATTGGCATTGAACCAGCGTGACAGCGGGAACCCGGCTTGAATGAATCCGCCGTAGCCGCGATAAGGCAACTGCGATGCGACCACTGCCTGGCCGGCAGCGTTGGTGCCAAATGCCACCGCACTGTAGTCAGCCGCAAAGCCGTCCGCAACACCGGTCAGCCCACGGGTGGCACTGTAGAAGGACAACGTTTGGCCAGCGAACATGTAACGCAGGTCACCACCCTTGTAGAGACTGGCCACCAGCGTGACCCAGCGCGTGGGAAGCGAGACCGCTACCTGATTACCATAGCCTGGGCTGCTAACGCTCACGCCATTCGGGAAGGCCGAAGTGTAAGCCGCCGGGACATTGGAGGCGATCACGTTATCCTGGCGGCGATAGTAGAAGCCGCTCCACAGGATTTCCGCCGGAACCACGCCGGGAGCTTTGTCCAGTTGGAACTGCAGCACCGCCCTACCCTCGAACTCTGGGCGACCCGAGTCTGCGCCCTCGCGTTCGCCATATCCAATCTGGTTGGCCAGCCCGAGATTGGTGATGGTACAGCTGGGGGTTGCGGGGACATCCTCAATCTTGCTGCAGGTAACGTCATTTGCCGGAAGGTCGCCCGCGGATGGCATCATGAGGGCGAATTCGGGTGAGAATTTCCAGTTACGGTCGCCGCCCAGTTTCTGTACAAAGCCCAGACGGAACTGGGGCGAGCGCTCGTAGGTGTTGCCCCAATACGCGCCGAAGAACGTTGTTTCCAACAGATTCATCAGCGCACTGGATCCATAGATCGTCCAGTCCTGTCCGGCCTCGAAGAAGATGTCAGTGTTGGGCGCCGCCGTCCAGTCGATGCGTCCATAGGCTAGACGCAACTGCAGGGCATTGCTACGAATCGAGGACACGCTGCGGTTGTCGACTGCGCTGAAGTTGCCCTCGAAATCGGCTTCGATTTGTCCGGTGATCGTGATGTTCTTGGCGGCGTCAGGCCACTCGAATTTGGAGCCAAAACGAGTGGAACGCGCCTTCAAGTGAAATTCCGGGGCGCCGCCCGGTGCGGAATTGGTGCCTCCTGCCAAGAACAGCGGCTTGATGAAGTCGTCGCCGTAGGGCTGGTAGGAGTCATAAGCCGCCGTGGACTTGATGAAGCCGTAGGGCGACAGGAACGCGCCCGAGCCCAGCTTGATCGAGGGACCGATGCCTTCCTTGACGGGAGGACCAACGGGCAGCACGCGCACAGGAGCGATCGCTGGAACCACGCTCGGCCCCTGCGACTCCGCGGGCTTGGCTTGCGTGATCGCGGAAGTGGTCAAGCTCAGGGTTGGTATTCCGCTGGATTCGCTGTCATAAATCGTGTGTGTGGGCTCGGCATCAGCCGCGGCTTTCAGATCGGCCGCTTCTGAGTCGCTCACCACGCCTTTGGACTTGAGCAACTGTAACAACTGGTCCATGCCCGCCGACCCGTTAACGTTGCGAAGGCTGTTGGCTTCCGCAGAAGTCAATATGCCCTTCGTCACCAGCAGGTCGAGCAGGGTTGTATTCGCAGCGCTGCCGATACCCGGGCTGGCGCCACTCGCAGGTGCGGCTGTAGCGCTTGCACCCGTCGTCCCGCTCGCGGTTGCTGAATTGTTATCGGCAGCGCATAACGCCGCCGGCAATAACAGACACCCAACCACGGCCAGGATCACTATCACTAACCGGAAAAAATCTCGCATCCTCGCCTCCGCAGAGAGACGGCGCAATTCGGGCCCAGCTAAACTGCCTGGTGTCACCGGGACGGATACCGGCGTCCCCCCGTGAATTGGCCCTCGGCGGAAAGTTACGGTAAGCAAGGACTTGCCAGCGCGGACATATCTCACGTCAATTTGTGACGAAAATCACAAGGTGGCTGTGATGAGGGAGGATAGAATGACTACCGCTATTACCGTAATTCCTTCATTCCTAGAGGCTTACCATACCAGCGAAGTTAGCGGCTAAGTGTTCTTGGGCGTTCTGCAACTTTCGTGGTATTAAATCGAGTGGGTCGTGTTCCGTGCATCGATTGCGGGTCTAAACTTCAGATAGGAATTCGTACCCAGCGCGCCCGCGATGGTCAATCGTCACAAATATCCGTGACGTGCGTCGCGTATGACTTGCTAAGGACGTGATAAATCTAGGTTCTATTGCGGCCCATATTCTGTAGCAGGAGCTTCTATGCCGGAACAGAGTCTCTCCAAGCAAACCAAGATGGCCATGATCTCCCAGTTCCTGGGGTTCGGGCTCGACGCCTACGACATGGCCATGGTCATCGTCATGGCGCCGATTTTGGGCAAGATTTTCATCTCGCCTAAAGGCAGCGCCTTGTGGCAGTACATCGCCGTGGTGCTAGGCTACTCCATCACCATGGCGGCACGTCCGGTCGGCTCCGCTTTCTTCGGAGCCTATGCCGACAAGATCGGACGGCGCTTTCTGTTGATCCTCACCATCGGCGGCGTGGGTGTCATGTCGCTGCTGTCCGGCTTCTTGCCGACCTATGCGCAGGCCGGCGCGGGCGCCTACGTTCTCTACTGCGTGCTGCGCTTCTTCATGGGATGTTTCTTCGGCGGCGAGTATGCTGTGGGCCACACCTTTGCGATCGAGTACGCTCCGCAGCAAAAGCGCGGCAAGATCAGCGGCTTTATCCAGTCTGGCTTCCCGATGGGTTATGTGCTGGCGGCGCTGGTGTTCGCCGGTATCTCGGCGATGCTGGGTAAAGCGGCGTTGTCCGCCTATGGCTGGCGCGTCGCCTTCATGACCGGCGTGGTTCCCGTTTTCCTCGCCCTCTACATCCGCGGCCACCTTCAGGAGTCGCCGGAGTTCGAGAAGACCAAAGCTGCGGGCAAGATTGAGAAAGCGCCGTTCTTCAGTCTGTTTGCGCCGCCGCAGTTGTGGGACTTCCTCCAGGTGTTCGTCTTCATGACGGGCCTGTTCTTAACCGACTACTCGGTGTACGGCTTCCTGCCGAAGATCCTCACGCTGGAGGGCCGCGGCTTCGATACAACGACCTACAGCCTCATTTACGGCTTCGCGCTGTTCCTGTCGTTCCTCGGCTACAACTTCTACGGCTGGCTTTCGGACTACACCGGCAGAAAGATCCTGACGCAGTGGTACTGTGTGTTTCTGGTGATCTTCGGCGTGCCGGTGTACTACACGCTTTATCACGCGGCGCTGGAGCGCAACATCTGGAAAGCGGTTTTGGGGTGTTGCATGGCGGGCATGCTGAAGCTGGCGTGGGGCGTGGTTCCGGCGTACCTGTGCGAGCGCTTCCCCACCAAGCGGCGGGCGGCGGGCGTGGGCTTCGGCTACTCCGCGGGCGCGATTCTAGGAGCCTGGTTCCCGATCTACACCCTGTGGGCGCACAACATTCCGTTTATTCACAACATCGAGGGCAAGGACACCTGGCTGTCGCCGGCCGTGATCTTGACGATTGGCTCGATCATGACCTTCTGCAGCCTGCTGTTCTCGCCGGAGACCAAGCATCTCCACCTGGACGAAGTGGGCGAGGAGAAACGCGCCGGCGATCGGGTCAAAGAGGCCGCCCGGAAGGGCGAAGCCGTGCCGGTTCGCTGATCTCGACACAACCTCTGCAAACAGCGCCACAGCCAATGCTGTGGCGCTTTTTTTGCGGCGATTCCTCGCAGCCGGCCTCGTTTCGGCCACGCATTCTCAGGAACTTTCCACCTCTCTCGAACGCAATACTTGATAGGCGGGGGTTCAGCGACTCCCCGCGAAACCAGCGCCGTTTTTCACAAAACTTAACGGCGCGGTTACGAGACTTTACCGTCGAACTTGCGAGGCCGGGGTTCCAATAAGTGACCGGCAAGAAGAACTGCCAAAGGAGATTCAGATGAAAACGAAGTTTCGGAGTGTAGCGATAGCTTTACTGGCGCTGGTGATGTGCGGCGCCGCTACGCTGTCCTATGCCCAGGAGAGCAACCAGAATCAAGGCGCGACCGCGTGGAGCGGTCATCGCCACGGCCACATGGGATACCTGGCCAAGCAACTGAACCTGACCGACGCCCAAAAGGCGCAGATCAAGACCATGGTGAAGGCGCAGCGCGCGACCCTTCGTCCGCTGCTCCAGCAAATGGGGCAGAACCGCCTGGCAATGTTAAACGCCACGGCGAGCGGCGCCTTCGATCAAGCCAAGGTGACCGCGCTGGCTAATCAGCAGGCGCAGATTATGGCGCAGTTGAACGTCGAGAAGGCCCAGCTGCACAGCCAGATCTACAACCAGGTCTTGACCGCCGACCAGAAGGCCAAGGCCGACCAGTTGCGGCAGGAGCAGATCAACCGCATCAACCAGCGTCTGCAGAAGCTGTCGCAGCCGAGCACCGAGGCTGCAACCCAGTAGCCTTCATCGCTTGGAATTCAAGCCTGGCGCAATGACGAAGCGGTCCGTCAGGGGCGGACCGCTTTCGACTTTGTAGGGGGCGCGATCAACTCAGGGGAACCATTCGCTACCGCAGCCCACGATATACTTTTCTGGAACCGTCATGCACAAGCGAATCCATGTGTCCTTGCGGGCGAGCAGCGCCGCTCTTCTCTTGCTCGTTGGCATTGCGGGCGGAAACGCGTTTTGTCAGGACGCGCCGCAACCACAACCAGCGCCGCCGCTAACCGGTCCGCAGCAGAAAGCTCCGCCACTGCCCAGCCCGGAACCAGCTCCCATTGCATCTCCAGCCCAATCGACGACGCAAAACCAGGGCAAGATCATCCCCGCCGCCGCGGAGCGGCATTTTCGCGAAGCTGTCCTGTTTGAGCGCGACGGTAACCCCGAGAATGCCATCGAGGAATACAAAGCGGCCATCAAAGAGTTCCCCGATTATTTCGAGGCCCACTACAACCTGGGACGCCTGTATTTGGACCGGCAGGGCTACAGCGAGGCCATTGCAGAATTGAAGACGGCCGTCGATCTCAGGCCCGGGGACGCGAATGCCCACAACAATCTCGGCCTGGCGCTCAAGCACAATCGCGATTTGAACGGTGCGCTGGAGCAGTACCAACAGGCGGTGCGCCTGAATCCCAAGCTGGCCAGCGCGCAGAACAATCTCGCCAACGTTCTTTACCTCAAGCGCGACTTCAATGGCGCCATCGAGCATTACCGCGCCGCTGTGGCTTTGCAGCCCAAAGGGCCAAAGATGACCGACCTGGAACGTACCACTCTGGCCGACACTCATATGAACCTGGGCAGCGTGCTCGACGATGCCGGCAGGCCCGACGAGGCGATAGCAGAATACAAAGAGGCCCTAAGCCTGCAGCCGAGGGATGCCAAGGCCCACTACAATCTTTCCATCGTTTATCAGAAGAAGAAGGACATGACGTCGGCAGTCTCCGAGTTGCGCCAGGCTGCCAAGCTGGCGCCCGACTGGCCGACTCCGCACATTATGCTGGCACGCCTGCTGAAGGATTCCGACCCCAAGGCGGCGTTCGATCAATGCATCATCGCCGACGGCCTGACGGAAGACGCCAAGCTCCACAATCTGTGCTCGGAGCTGCAGAAAAAAGTCCAGTGAGGCCCGCGACCCTCGCAACTAGGTGCTGACCATTCGCGAGCGTCCGAGGCTGAGGACCTTTTGGACGAATGCGGAACGAACCGCAACCATGCCCGCCTCGATGTGAGGTTGGTCACACGATATTGTGACCCCTGTGTCAGCCGTCTTCCGCACCGCACAGATATGATCGGTAATCGCGATTTTTCGTCGCGGGGGCCGCGCCCAGCTTTCCGTCTGAGCAACCGTCAATACAGGTTGTGGACCTAGGTTGTGAAATTGCCGCCTATTCGCTCCGGCGACGGCAACGAGTTAAGATGAACAATTCCGGCCCTGGTTGGAATCCGCGCCCTCACTTTTACATCCTCCTATTGAAGGGACTTCGTCATGAACAGCTTTGGCAGTCGTTCCGTCTTGCGTGTGAGCAAGCGTGAGTTTGAAATTCAGCGTCTGGATGTGCTGGAAAAGCAGGGTTGCCGCACGGCGCACCTGCCGTACTCGCTGCGCATTCTGCTGGAAAACCTTTTACGTCGCGAGGACGGCAAAGCGGTGAAAGCCGACGACGTGCGCGCGCTCGCTTCGTGGAGCGGGAAGTCGGTGCCGTCGCGGGAAATCGCGTTTATGCCCAGTCGCGTATTGCTGCAGGACTTCACCGGCGTTCCCGCCGTGGTCGATCTCGCCGCCATGCGAGATGCCATGAAGGCGCTCGGCGGCCATGCCAATGCCATCAATCCTTTGGTACCGGCCGAGCTGGTGATCGATCACTCGGTGCAGGTCGATGAGTTCGGCACACCGAACGCCCTCCAGATCAACGCCGAGATGGAATTCCAGCGCAACCGGGAACGCTATGCGTTTCTGCGTTGGGGTCAGACTGCCTTCAAGAATTTCGCCATCGTGCCCCCGGATACCGGCATCTGTCACCAGGTCAATCTTGAGTATCTCGCGCGCGTTGTCTTCGTGGGCGCGAACGGTGAGACGGGCAAGCCGCTGGCGTATCCCGACACGCTGGTCGGCACCGACTCGCATACCACGATGATTAACGGCCTGGGCGTGCTCGGCTGGGGCGTCGGCGGCATCGAGGCCGAGGCAGCCATGCTCGGACAACCGATTTCCATGCTCATCCCGCAGGTCGTTGGCTTCCGCCTGCAGGGCGAGCTGCGCGAAGGCTCTACCGCTACCGACCTCGTGCTGACCGTGACCGAGATGCTGCGCAAGAAAGGTGTGGTGGGTAAGTTCGTCGAGTTCTTCGGCCCGGGCCTGCACAACCTGCCGCTGGCCGACCGCGCCACCATCAGCAATATGGCCCCCGAATACGGCGCTACCTGTGGCATCTTCCCTGTCGACGAAGAGACCCTCCGCTACCTGCGGCTCAGCGGACGCGACCAGGATTTGGTCCGCCTTGTCGAGGCCTATTACAAAGAGCAAGGCCTGTTCGCCACGCCCGACACACCGGAAGCCGAGTACAGCGACACCCTGGAACTCGATCTCTCGACGGTCGAGCCCAGTATCGCCGGACCGAAGCGTCCGCAGGACCGCGTGACGCTCTCGCATGCCGCCAAGTCCTTCCAGGAAGCGCTGCCCAGCCTGCTCAAGCCAGGCCAACATGTTCCTCCCAATCAGAATGCGCGCTGGGAGAGCGAAGGCGGACATCCTGCCGGAATTGACTCGCAGCACGGCCCGGTTGAGGAGCACGTCAAGCTCGACCAGGCGCTGAATCACGGCAGCGTAGTCATCGCCGCGATCACCAGTTGCACCAATACCTCCAATCCCTCGGTGCTGGTTGCGGCCGGGCTGCTGGCCAAGAAGGCCGTCGAAAAAGGGCTGACGGTTCCTGCATGGGTAAAGACCTCGCTGGCTCCAGGGTCGATGGTCGTAACCGAGTACCTTACCCGCTCCGGCTTGCTTCCCTACCTCGAGAAGCTGAAGTTCAACGTTGTGGGCTATGGCTGCACCACCTGCATCGGCAACTCAGGACCGCTGCCCCAGGAAGTCTCCGATGTGGTCACCCAGAAGGAACTCGTCGTCGCTTCCGTGCTGAGCGGCAATCGCAATTTCGAAGGCCGCATCAACTCGGAGGTACGCGCCAACTACCTGATGTCGCCGCCGCTCGTCGTCGCCTATGCGCTGGCGGGACGCATGGACGTCGATCTGTATAACCAGCCCCTGGGATATGGCCGCAATGGTCATCGCGGGCCGGTTTATCTGAAGGACATCTGGCCAACCGCGGAGGAAGTGGACGAAGTTGTCCGCAAACATATCACCGGCGATCTCTTCCAAAAGGCTTATCAGGATGTCTTCAAAGGCGACGAGCGCTGGCGTGGGCTCAGCATTCCCAAAGGCGAGACGTTCGCCTGGGACGAGCACTCCACCTACGTCAAGGATCCGCCGTACTTCGAAAACATGCCCGCACAACCGGCGCCCGTGCACGACATCTCCGGCGCGCGCGTGCTGTGCTATCTCGGCAACAGCGTCACCACCGATCACATCTCGCCTGCCGGTTCCATCAAGCCCAACAGTCCGGCAGGGCAGTACCTGATCGCGCACGGCGTGAAGCCGGCGGACTTCAACTCCTATGGTTCGCGGCGTGGCAATCACGAAGTGATGATGCGCGGCACTTTCGCGAACGTGCGGCTGCGCAACAAGATCACGCCCGAGCGCGAGGGCGCGTACACGCGCCACTTCCCCGATAGCCAAGAAATGTTCATCTTCGACGCTTCGGAGAAATATCGCGCCGAAGGCGTGCCGCTGATCATCCTCGCCGGGAAAGAGTATGGCTCCGGCTCATCGCGCGACTGGGCGGCAAAGGGTCCGCGCCTGCTCGGCGTACGCGCCGTCATCGCCGAAAGCTTCGAGCGCATTCACCGCTCGAACCTGGTCGGCATGGGCATCCTGCCGCTGCAGTTCCTGCCCGAGCAGTCGGCCGAAAGCCACGGCCTCAGCGGAGAAGAAGTGTTCGCGATTGACGGTATCAACGATGTGCTGAAGCACTTCGCGCCCGGCAAAAAGGTCGAAGTGCGGGCGAAGAAAGCCGATGGCAAGACCACGGAGTTTGAGGTGATCGTGCGCATCGACACGCCGCAGGAGGTGCTGTACTACCAGCACGGCGGGATTTTGCAATATGTCCTGCGTCAGCTGCAAAGCAAGCCCGGCGCGAAAGCGTAGAGCCAAACTCACATTGCTGGGTGCCCCACTCTTCTCGCGCAAGCGACAGGGTGGGCCTGGCGCTATGCCGCTTTCTTAGGCGGCGGGACCTTCGCGCCCGAGCGGCGCGCTTCACTGAGGCCGATGGCTATGGCCTGCTTGCGGCTCTTCGCCTTTCCACCACGACCGGATTTCAGTTTGCCGTGCTTGTATTCGCGCATCACCTTGCTCATCTTCTTCTTTGCCTTCGGCCCATATTTTCGGTGACTCTTGCTCGAAGAGCTCGAGCGCTTCGACGACGAGCGTAAAGTGCTGCGATGCGAACTCGATTTCCTTGCAGTTGCCATGAATCTCTAGCCTCCTGCAAGGATGAGACGCAACCGAGTGTCGCATGGGTTGTGCATGGACCAAGCCCGAGAGGCGCGGCTATGGGCTTCATGCAAGCCCTTCGGGCTCATTCAGCGCCTGGATGGTTGAAGTGTCATCCCGACCAAGGGCTTCAGCTCGCGTGGGCAAGGTGGAATCGACGATTCGCTTTGTCAAGGGGAACTTCCGGCTGGGCAGTCAGTTCCTCTCTCGCTGCCGGATCTGAACCAGCAGGGCCGCGCCTGGCATGGTTGTATTCTTCTCTTAAGCGGCACTTTGTGGTTTTATTCTCGCTTTAACGAGATCGCCATTCTCGGTGTATGGCGTCGATAGCGGCCTAACTGCTTGGAATTAAAGCTCCCGTAGTCTCACCTTACGAGTCACTCGACAGCTTGACCGGCTGTAACCACGAAATCTAAACTAGTCGTACACTAGTCGTAATGAGAGGAGCAGGCTCGTGCTCACACTCAATGCCAACAACACCGTCGGCGCTTACGAGGCAAAAACGCATCTCTCCGAACTGCTGGAAAAAGTCGAGGCGGGCGAGGAGATCACGATCACCAAGCATGGTGCGCCTGTAGCCAAGCTCGTGCCCGTAAAAAAGGAAGCGAGTGCGGAGGAGCGCGTCGCTGCCATTAAACGGATTCAAAAGCTCGCCAGTGGCCTGTCTCTAAGGGGATTGAGAGTCAAAGATCTCATTGGCGAGGGCCGGCGATGAGTGCCGCCGCGTTTGTGGTTGATTGTTCGATCGCCATGGCTTGGCTGTTTCAGGATGAAGCGACGCCGAAGACGACTGCTTTGCTGCATCGACTGGCAACTGAGACGGCACTCGTGCCTGCATGGTGGTTTATCGAAATTACGAATGTGCTCGCAATGGCGGAGCGCAAAAGTCGCATCACCCCAACGCAGTCGGATGCTTTTATCGCTGATCTGGGCAAGCTCGGAATCGAGCGAGACGACGAAGCCCCCGATCGGGCATTTACGCATCTTCTCGCATTGTGCCGAACCCATCGGCTGACCAGCTATGACGCGATCTACCTCGATTTGGCGATTCGTCGAAGCCTGCCCCTGGCGACGCTTGACGACGACTTACGCAGAACTGCAAGAAAATTGGGCGTCGGCCTCTTAGGCTCGTAGTCGGCCCTCGCGACATTCGCTCCGACAAGCATAACCACATAAGCAACGTGTCAGACGAAAACACGCCGGTTTATAGCTTGAATCCCCAGCCAGCCATATCTCAAACCGGGTGAAATTTACCTTTCCCGGCAACAATTGCGGCAGAGGGCCGGATTACCCGCGTGCGCATCTAGTAGTGGATCGATTGCCCAGCCCCTGGACGACGGCTTGCGTCGCTGGTCCGGCCACTCCGTCCGGAGTTAGGTTCCGGCTGCGTTGGAATTGCTTCAGCAGCGCGCGCAACCACCCATCCAAAACAGCACGCCGGGAGCTCACCTCGTTGAGCACATTCAGAAGCCGGCAGTGCTTCGCCAACAAGTCACCGAAGAGACGAAGCTTGCGACCAGGAATCCCGCGCGGCTGCGGTCGCGCCGTTTTCTTTTGATCGAACGCGCGTCCTGCAGGTTTGCAGCCTTGCGGACAATCCGCCGAACTGCTTAATTCTCGCGCAGCTTCCCCACTGTGTCGTACACATACAGTCCAAGTGCACCAAGCCGGCTGCTCGGCGGATTGGCAGAGTTGGCGAGCGTCTCAGTGCTGCTTGTTGGCCTCGGCGATCAACTGCGCGACCTTGCTGTCCACTCCGACCGGCTCAACCAGGATGATCTGGTTGGGGTTCAGATACATGCGATCCGGCCCATGCAGCTCCTTGCCACGTTTGATCAGAATGTTGGAAGTCTGCTTGGTGTCCGGATCCGTCTTAGCCACGATGTAGAAAACATCGGTCAGCACCGGATTCTGCGTGCCCCAACCGCTGAGCTTGCCGTAATAGACCGAATTGTTGATCAGCACAACGGCCTGGTAGGGCGTGGAGAAGCTAACGGGCGCGGCCTGTACCGTGCCGGAAGAACAACCAACGCAGGCCAACAAAGCCACACAACCCACCGCAGCAAGAACTGCCCATACGCGCCAATGTCTCTGCTGGAAAAATCCATTCATCGCTATTCTCATGTTCAACCTCGGAGCTCCTGGACTACGACTCGGTCTGTAACGAACTAGGACCTGCCTCGAAATAAAGCCTGGCACTTAACACTGCCGCTGAAACCTAGACTGCGGCTGTGATGAACTCATGTTGTGAGGCAATTTTGAGGCCGGAACCCAGTCAGCAGAAGCGTAGGGCTGAGAATCACCAGAAAGCATTCGCCTTGAAATACTTACAGCCCGCAGTGGTTTTCAAAATCCCGCGTTGGGCCAAAACAACCAGGGAAACCCCTCTCTGCGGCCTTGGTAAATGAATTCCTACGGCTGGGAAGACAAATGCGAACTCCGGTCACCGTTTGGTGGCCGGCGCTTTCGGGGGAGAAAGAGCTTGGCCGAAGGCCATCCGCCTAAATCCCTACCAGTAAGGCGACTCTTACGATAAGAATCTCGGGCGGGCGGCCTCCGCGCTATCGGAAGAGCTGGCGGCGGAAGAGGAAGCCCGCGCCCAGCAGTCCCGGGATGAGGGTAAACAGGACGCCGGGCTCCGGTAATGTGCCGGTGTTCTCCTCGGCAATCAATTCCACGTAGCCATCGGCGCTGTCGTAGTCGACGCCCCACTTCTCGGTGCCGCCGTTGAAGATGTCGTTCATTATGCTGGCGAACGTCCCATTCACCTGCCCGGGATTGGTCAGGACGAACTTGTAGGTCGAGCCGATCGAAGGATCGAAGCCGCCCTGCAGCAGGATGTCCAGCGTGCCGTTCAGCAGGGCCGAGCCGTTGACGTTGATCACGCCGAAAGCGGTCGAGCTGATCATCTCGCCCAGCGTGCCATTGGCCAACTGGATGTAGCCCGTGCCCATGTGCGCGCCCGTGCCAACAACGAACATCGAGGTGTGGTCGATGTTCAGCGTGCCCAGGTTGTTGAAGAACGGCGGATCGATGGTCGAGCTGTTGTTGACGTTGATCGTTCCGCTGTTGGTGATGCCGGCCAGCGCCTGCAGCATGTCCATCGAGCCATTGAGTTGAATGATGCCGGTGGGGGTGTTGGTCAGCAGGCCGCCGACGGTGATGGTATTGCTGCCGCCGAAACCATTCGCATTGGTCTCCATCGTGCCGGAGTTCGTAACGGCGCCAGTAATCTGGAGTGTGCTGCCATTCTCCACGTCAACGGTTCCGGAGTTCGTCATGCCATTGCCGATGCTGGCCATATCGCCGGCGCCCAGCAGGTCGAAGGTGCCCCCGTTGTTATTGGTCAGCATCCCGGTGATGTTCACCGTGTTGCCCCCAGTTCCGTAGAAGCCAGTGATCAGCGATCCAGCTCCGGAGTTGGTGAAGTCGCCATTGACCTGCAGCGTGGCGCCATTAAACACCTCGACCGCTCCGGTATTATTCAGAGCTCCCGTGCTCGTCATCGAACCATTTCCAGCAAGCTCGAGGAGGTTGCTGTTGGTCACGGCACCGGAAATGGTCGCCTGCTCGTCCGTACCCAGCACGTCGAACGAACCGCTGTTCGTCAGAGTCCCCGTAATCATGACAGTGTCACCGGTGCCGTACAGCGCGAAGCTGCCGGGGTTATTCAGGTTTCCGGTGATGATCACCATGTTGCCGCTACCGTTGGTGTTGAGGTCAGTTTCGATGGTTCCGTTGTTGGTGACGTCGCCGGTGATACTCAATGTGTTGTTGCTGTTCTCCAGGTCAATGATTCCCGTTGCCGAGTTTGAGACCCCGTTGCCGATAGTTGCCATGTCAGCCGGGCCGTTAAGCAGGAGGGTTCCGTTGTTGGTCAGCATGCCGGTGATGGTCAATGTGTTGCCGCCGGTGCCGCCGAAGCCGCTGGTGCTCAGCGTTCCGCTGTTGCTGACAGCGCCGTCGATCGTGAGCGTACTGGCGTTCTCCAGATCGACTTGCGCTCCCGCGTTGTTCGTCAGGCCGCTCTCTAAGGTGCCCGTCGAGCCGCCGGTGAGCGCGATCAAGCCGCCGTCGTTGTTGGTCACAGCGCCGGCGACAGTGAGCGTATCGCCGGTGCTCTCGACACCAACCATGCCGTTGTTCGTGAGCGTTCCGCCAATGTCGATGGTGTTGTTGCCGGTGCCGTTAAAGCTAGTGTAAATGCCCTCGGGGCCACTGGCGTTGTTGGTGACGTCGCCGATAACGTTCAACGTGCCGCCGCCTTCGACGTCAACAAGTCCTGAATTGGTAAAGGTGCCGCCGACATTACCCATAGCGCCGTTGAAGACAAAGAATTGGGCGCCGAGGCCATTGTTGCTTACGTTGCCGGTGATAGTCCCCTTATCGCCGGAGGCCAGCCAGCCAAAGCTCAGGTTGTTGGTCAGGTTACCAGTAATGTTCAGCGTGCTGCCGCCCATCCCCAGGCCATTAGCGATAGTGACCAAGTCCCCGTTGTTGAGGACGTTCCCGGTGATGTCCAGGGTGCTGCCGTTCTCTACATAAATCACTACCGCATTGGACACGCCGTTGCCGATGCTGCCCATATCGCCAGGGCCGAGAAGTTCGAAGTACCCATTGTTGGTCAACATGCCGCCGATGGTGATGGTGTTGCCGCCGGTGCCGTTAAAGCTGGTGTAGATGCCGTTTTGGCCCATACCCGATGGGGGGTTGGCGTTATTGGTGACATCGCCGGTAATCTTCAGCGTGCTGCCGCCTTCCACGTCAACAAATCCGCCGCTGTTTGCATTGCCATTGTTGGTCAGGCTGCCGATGGTGGCCATATCCTTGGAACCCAGCAGCTCGAAGGTCCCGCTGTTGGTCAGCGCTCCCGTGGCGGTCAGCGTATTGCCGCCAGTTCCGAATTGCCCCGTACTCACGGCCCCGGAGTTGCTCAAATCGCCGTTGATGTTGAGCGTGGTGCCATTGCTGACATCCAGCGCGCCACCGCCGGCGATCGTTAGGGCGTTGTCGATGTTCTGGCTGGCTCCGTTCTGCAGATAGACCGCGCCCTCAATGCTGGCCAGGTTGGCGAAGCCGGTGTTGGCCACGCCGCCGACGGCGAAGTTACCGCCAATCGTCCAGCTGGCGCCCGCGGCCACGTCGGTGACGCCGTTCGGCTGGTTGGTTAGGTTGAGGGTGGCGCCCTTGCCGATGGTCACGCTTCCGTCGTTCGTAACCGTGGCCGCCGTGATGCTGCTGCCGTTGCCGGTGAAATCCAAAATACCTTGCTGGCCGATGGTCAGCCCGTTGGTGATGGCGAGCGTCTGTGCCGTACCGTTATCCGTCAGCTCAGACGTGAAGCCGTTGCTCGGTCCGCCGATTGCCAGAGAATTCACCGTCGCGCTGCCGACGTTCAGGGTCACCAGATCGGCGCCGCCGGAATAGATAACCACGTCGTAAGCCGGCTGCGGCACGCCGATGCTCCACTTCGCGCCGTTGCTCCAGTTGTCGGTCCCACCTAACCAGAGGTCCGTGCCGCTGAGCGCTCCGACCGTTATTTCAACGTAGTTCGGGCCATAAATCACCGTCAGGTCCTCGCCATGGCCGATGTTCAGCCCGTTGACGGTGGCGAATTCATCGCTCACCGAACCACCCGTGGTCAGGAAGGTGAAGCTTTCACCCACTGTCGGGAAGAAACCGTTGATGAGCGAGACGTCCAGCGTGCCATTCAGCAGGGCGTTGCCCGTCACGTTGAGTAAACCAAACTGCGTGCCCGCGGCGAGGCCGCCGATGCCGAGGTTAAAGATCCCGGATGCAGTCTGCGTGTAGTTGCCGTTGATGGTCAGAAGCCCCGCCGCGAGCGGGAGGCCGAAGCCATTGATAGTCCCCGCCGGGACGATGGTCCCCGCCATCATCACGTTGCCGTTGATGGTACCGCCGTTGCCGTAGAGCGTTCCGCCGTTGAAGTTGGCTTGCCCGCCGCCGGCAGTAAGCATTCCATCAAGCTGCGTGGTTCCGCCGCTCTGGACGTAGTTGCCTGTTCCGCCCGTGGTGAAGGTGCTGCCGGCTCCGATGTTTACGATTCCGGCGTTGGAGAAGTCAGTGTTGTTTGGGCTGGTGAAGTTCCGGCCATCCTGAATCGTGAAGCTGCCGGTGGCTTCATTGTTGGAGAAGTTCGACAGGGCATTGAGGCCGGCCTCATCCGTGATATTGGAATTGGGACCATCGAGCAGAATAGTCGCGGCGTTGTTGACGATCTCCCCGCCGGTGTTGCCCAGCACGCTAAGTTGCATGGTTCCAGGATTAGACAGCGTGCCGTAAACGTTGTAGGTGCCGCCGGTGAGGGTATGGCCGGAGAAGTTGGTGAAGTCGGTGACATTCTCCACCAGCAGCGTGGAACCGGCATTCGCCTGGAAGGTTCCGTTGTTGGTGAGGGTCCCAATGCCGTCCAGCGTGAGCGTTCCTCCCGACACGTTCGCCAGGACGGTTCCCGCGGCATCGTTCAGCAGCGACAAGCCATTGTCGCCAACAATGCCCACGCCCTGAATGGTGTTGTTGACGTTCTCCAGAGTCGAGCCGCCCGTCGACTGGTAAATAACGGCAGTGCCGCCGCCGGCGGCGGTAGACAGGTTGACAACGCCACCGCCGGTCAAGGTCACGTTAGCGTTGTTGACGATTAAATCCGTGTTGCTGCCATCGCCGCCGTTAATCTGGATTGTTCCTTTGTTGTTGATGGTGCCGAGCAGGTAGGTGTCACTATTAAGGTCGCCGGTGTAGGTGCCGTTGATGGTCACCGCGCCCGCGCCTGTACTTCCGTCTAAGTAGGCGTTGCCGCTGGCGAGCGTACCAAAGAAGGCAGCGCCGTTGTTGGTCAGAGTACCGCCGTTGATCCTGGCATTGCCGTAGAGCTCCACCGAGGCGCCAGAGCCGATGCCGGTGATCGTGCCGCCGGTGTTGTTCACCGTGATGCCGTCGATTTGCAGGACACCATTGTTAGTGGCTTCGACGAGCCCCTCATTGGTCAGGGCCAGGTTGTCCAGTGTGAGCGTAGTAATCTGGCTGCCGCCTGTAGAGTTGGCATTGATGGTGCCGCCCGCTGTATTGATCAGCGTCAGGCCGTTGTCGCCGATAATGCCGTCGCCCTGGATCAGGTTGTTGACATTGGTCAGGGTCTCGCCGCCGGCCGCCTGCGCAAGGTAGGCAAACTGTCCCCCAGTTGAAGTAGACAGGATCACTGTGCCACCGCCCTGCAGGGTCACGTCGGGGCTGTCGGTCAAGAGAAGTGTGTTGAAGCCGGATCCGCCATTGATCTGGAGGGTGCCGTTGTTGTTGATCGTGCCCAACACGTAAGTGTCAGTGTTCAAGGCGCTGGTGTAGGTGCCGTTGATGGTGATCGCGCCCTGGGTGCTCCCGTCCAGAAACGCGTTGTTCCCGGCAGTTGTTCCAAAGAAGGCCGCGCCGTTGTTGGTCAGCGTGCCGCCCTCAATAGTTGTATTGCCATACAAATTCACCGAGGTCCCCGAGCCGATGCCAGTTATGGTGCCGCCGGCGTTGTTCACCGTGACGCCATCGATATTGAGCACGCCGTTGTTGGTGGCTTCTATCAGACCGGCGTTGGTTAACACAACGTCGTCAAGTGTTAGCGTAGCGAGCTGGCCCACACCGGTGGAGTTGGCATTGATCGTGCCGCCAACCTGATTGATCAGCGTCAGGCCGTTGTCGCCGATAACACCGTCACCTTGGATGATGTTGTTGACGTTGATCAGGGTCTCGCCGCCGGCCGCCTGCGCAAGGTATGCATTGCCGCCGCCGCTGCTGGTGGAACTGGACAAGGTAACGGTGCCGCCGCCCTGCAGGGTCACGGTGCCGCTGTCGGTCAAGAGAAGCGTGTTGAAACCGGACCCGCCATTGACCTGGATGTTGCCGTTGTTGGTGATCGTGCCCAACAAGTAAGTGTCGGTGTTCAAGGCGCTGGTATAGGTGCCATTGATGGTCACAGCGCCGGCGGCGGTGCTGCCATCCAGATAAGCATTTGCGCCCTGCGCTGTCCCCAGGAAGGTGCCGCTGCTGTTCAGTGTCCCGCCGACGACACGGCTATTGCCATCCAGCAGTACGGAAGAGCCAGCGCCTGCCGTAATATTGGCGCCGCCGTTAGTCACCGTCGTACCGGTAATCTCCAGGGTGCCACCGTTGGTCGCTTCCAGCAGGCCGGTATTGGTGACCGATCCTCCGTTAAGCAACAGGGTCTGGCCGGATACATTGGCATTAACAGTAGCCTCGTTCACCAGCGTTAGACCGTTGTCGCCGATAACTCCGAATCCCTCGATGAGGTTGTTGACATTGGTCAGGGTCTGGCCACCGGTCGTCTGCGCGATGTAGGCGGTCCCGGTGCCGCTGACGGTGGACAGGTTCACTGTGCCTCCGCCCGTGAGCATTACGTTGCCGCTATCGGTCCACAGAACCGTGCTGTCACCAGCACCCGCGTTGATCTGGATGGTGCCTTGGTTATTGATGGTGCCTTTCAGGTAGGTATAACTATTGATGTCGCTGGTATAGGTGCCATTGATGGTGACAGCGCCCGAGGCGGTGCTTCCGTCCAGGGTAGCAATGCCGCCGATCGTCGCTCCCAGGAACGAGCCATTATTGGTCAGCGTTCCACCTTGAACGACTGCACCCTCCAGCACAACGGACGAGCCGGCGCCGGCAGTGATGTTGCCATTCTGGTTGTTTACGGCTTGGCTGCTAATCACCAGAACGCCGCCGTTGGTCGCTTCCAGGAGGCCCGTGTTCGTGACCCCGCCACCGTCGAGCGTCAGGCTTTGACCGGACACATTGGCATTAACGGTGGCTTGGTTCACCAACACCAGACCGCTGCCGTCTCCGATGACACCCTGCCCCTCGATGAGGTTGTTGACATTGGTCAGGGTTTCGCCGCCGGCCGCCTCGTCGATGATGGCGGTTCCTCCCCCACCGAGGTTGCCCAGGTTCAATGTCCCTCCACCGGTCAACATCACATTGGGGCTGTCGGTCCATAGAATGACGCTAGTGCCCCCACCGCCATTGAGCTGGATGGTGCCGTTATTAATGATGCTGCCACGCACGTAGGTGTAAGTATTCGTGTCGCTGGTATAGGTGCCGTTAATTGTTACTGCGCCGGCGGCTGTACTTCCATCCAGATAGGCAATGCTGGAGTTGGTCACTCCCAGGAACCCACCATTATTGGTCAGCGTTCCGCCTTGAATAACGGTGTTGCTCTGCAGTTGCACAGACGATCCTGCGCCGGACGTGATCGTGCCGCCGGCGTTGTTCACCGTCTGACTGGTGATCTGGAGGACGCCGCCGCCGGTGGCTTCCAGCGTAGAGGTGTTGGTGATGCCGCCGCTGCCATTCAGAAACAGCGTCTGCCCTGAGCTATTGGCATCGATCGTACCTTGATTATTCAGCGCCAGACCCCCATTGCCGATGATGCCCGCGCCATTGATGGTGCTCTGATTGGTCAGAGTCAGCCCGCCGACGCCTTGCTGAATGTAGGCGGACTGGCCGCCGGAAGAGTTCAGGGTAAGCGTGCCGGCGCCGGACAGGGTGACGTCATTATCGAGAACCAGGATGGTGGGGCCACCGGAGCCGGCATTCAGATTGATCTGGCCGGCATTGATGATCTGAGTGCCGCTTACAGTGAAATCCGAATTGGCGTCGATGTTGAGGGTGTCAAAGCCGCCCAGTTGCAAATTATTGACACTTCCGTTCGCGCCGCCAGTCAGGTTGACGATGGTCGGATCGGCCATCGTCCCGTTGGTAATACAGGTGTTCGTGCTGGAAGTGGGCACACCACCGCTCCAGTTGCCGCCATCGGTCCACTGACCGCTGCCTGCAGTCTGCCAACTGTCGGGACTGCTCAGGCTGCATTGGCCAAGAGCTGCTGTGGAATACAGAGCAAAAACCAACAGAAGCGAGCACATAGCGACGAACGACGTGTGCCTCGACATGGGAACCCTCTTTTCAAGTTCCTTCCGGAACTTAGGCGAGCCCGTCTGCACGGTCGCCTGCCTTCGTGGCTTAGGGCATTGAGGGGAGGGGCAGACCAACGCCCTAGGCCGTTCAGAGGCACATGCGCAATTTGGACACCAAACTTATTGTCGAAATCAACGCTTGCAAATGAAGCAAAGAAATATCTGTGTTTCAGAATCTTGCAGCGGAAAACGGGTGAACAACTTTCTAGCTTTCGCTAGCCGAAAGGTAGTAATTCTCCAAACCGGGGGGTAAAGTGCTGCATGTATCTGACGCGCCCGGGCCGGTACCGCTATCGGTAAGCTCGATGGTTGGCAGGAGAAAGACCTCCGCGCTGCCATGTTGTTCGGCCGTGCCTTCAAGCAAGCGATCGCCGCGCTGTTTCGGCGCGAAGACATGGCAGCCAAGCTGTTCGAGCAATGGACCGCCTGCAAAGACATGCAGCTGGTTTATTCGCCGCATGACACTTGGGAAAGTATGCTGCAGCAGGGTGTGCAGCTGCTGGAGCGCTTCGTCCAGGATGGACGGGTTGACATCGCCCGACCTGCCCAGCAACAGAATCAGTTCAGTCGCACGCTGAGCTTCGGCAGAGGCTCTGTCGCCTTCGTGGACGCCATAGGCGAACTGGATGGCCTCCGGTTATCCGGAAGACCCTGCCGGCATCACCGCTTTGGACCCGCAGCTTGTTTGCTACTCCTGGATGACGGGCATCGATGCCGTGCAGGGGCGCCCCCACTGGCGGACAGTGCGGATGCGCACCGCGCTCCGAACCACTTCCACGCTGGTCCTCAATCAGGGTCTCCGGCTGCACAAGCGATACGGTGGATAGCTATATCGGTGCTATTGCAGAAGGCTTTCCACGACTCCATAGCTCGCGGCCAGCGCCGCATCCAATGCGGCGGGATCTTTGCCGCCGGCCTCGGCCATATCGGGACGGCCGCCGCCGGAGCCGCCGACCTTCTTCGCAACCTCAGAGATGATCTTCCCCGCCTGCACGCGCGACGTGAGGTCCTTGGTCACGCCGACGATCAGCGCCACGCGCCCATCATTCACGGAACCGAGAATCACCACGCCTGACCCCAGCTTGTTGCGCAGGTTGTCGATCAGCGTGCGCAGTTGCGGACGCTCCAGGTTGTCGGCGCGCGTGGCCAGCACCTTCACGCCTTTCACGTCGCGCACGTTCTCCGTCGCCGACGATACTGACGACGCAGCCGACTTCATGCGTGCCTGCTCCAGCTCCTTGCGCAGCTTCTTCAGCTCGTCTTCGCGGCGCTCCAGCTCGCGCCGCAGCGCTTCGGCGGGAGACTCGTCGTCGCCGCGAACGAGAGTAGAAACGACGTTTTCCAGTTGATGGTCTTTGCGGAAGTGGCGCAGCGAGCCTTCGCCGGTCACCGCTTCCAGCCGCCGCACGCCGCTGGAGACGCTGCCCTCTTTCAGGATCTTGATCAGCCCGATCTCGCCAGTCGCGGCGGTGTGAGTGCCGCCGCACAGCTCGGTCGAAAAGTCGCCGATGCGGATGACGCGCACGCGGTCGCCATACTTCTCGCCGAACAGCGCCATCGCCTTGTACTCGTTGACCGCAACGTCGATGGGCACGTCCTCAATGACATCGACGCGGACGTTGCGCAGCACCTCGCGGTTGGCGAGGTCTTCGATGTCCTGCAACTCCTCGTCGTCCAGCGAGGCGAAGTGCGAGAAGTCGAAGCGCAGGTGGCCGGGATCGACCAGCGAGCCCGCCTGCTTCACATGCGTGCCCAGGACGTTGCGCAAGGCTGCATGCAAAAGGTGCGTGCCGGTGTGGTTGCGCATGGTCGAGCGGCGCACTTCGGCGTTCACCATCGCATCGACCTTGTCGCCGACGTGAATGGGCTGCTTGGCCACAACGCGATGCGCGCGCACGCCCTGCACGGGATAGGTGACGCCTTCGACCTCGGCGACGATGGTGTTGTGATCGTCGGAGTAGAGCCAGCCGACATCGCCGACCTGTCCGCCGGCGTCGGCGTAGAAGGAGGTGTGGTCGAGAACGATCTCGCCGCGCTCGCCGGGCTTGAGCTCCTGTGCGCCGACACCCGAGCCGTTTTCGGACTTGATGATCGCGAGAACTTCCGCGCCGGTGGTGAGCGTCTTGTTGTAGCCCTCGAACTCGGTCTTGGGAAGCGACTGGTAGAGTGGAGAGGCGGTGGCTTTGGAGCCGCCCTTCCAGGAAGCGCGAGCGCGGGCTTGCTCCTCACGCTTAGCCCTATTGAACCCGTCGATGTCGAAGCCAATTCCGAGATCACGTGCTGCATCGGTCATGAAATCGAGGGGTAAACCATAGGTCTCGAATATGCGGAAGGCCTGACTTCCGTCGAGCGCAAAGGGCACAGCAGGACCAGGTAGTTGTCGGAGGAGTTTCAAGAAGTATTCGTTCGCCACTCCGGGTTGACCGGATTGCAGCTCTTGGTGCATTTCCTGCAGACGGGCAGGATGTTTTTCGGAAGCCACCTGAGCCCGGCCGATGGATAGCTGCCTAAGTGCACGGATGTTCGCATCTACGACGGGCCTTATGAGATCGGCCACAGCCATGTCGAAGCGACGAGAGCCCTCTTCAACAACGCGTGCGAACTGGTGTTCCTCCCCCAGCACGACCTTTGAGACTCGGTCTGCCGATTCGACCAGTTCAGGGTATGCATCCTGCATTACGTCGCGTACGGCAGGAACCATCTGATTGAAAAAAGGCTGCTCTTGACCGAGCAGGCGGCCATGCCTAATGGCGCGTCGCATGATCTTGCGCAGCACGTACCCGCGGCCTTCATTGCCGGGTACTACACCATCTGATATCAAGAACGTCGCCGCGCGTGAGTGATCAGCTATGATCCGCAACGAAGGATTCGTCAGAATCCGGTGTTCCCGAATTTTCTCTGCGCCCTCTACGATTTTGACCGGATCAGGGATCCCCATCGAGATGGATCCTGGTACAGAAACTTTAACGTTGCAGAGTACCGCCGCGCGCTTGATCAAAGGCGTGAACAAATCCGTGTCGTAGTTCGAGATCACGCCCTGCATCACGGCCGTCACGCGCTCCAGGCCGGCGCCGGTATCGACCGCCGGCTTGGGCAGCGGACGCATCGTCCCATCCGGCTGTTTATCGAACTGCATGAAGACCAGGTTCCAGATTTCGACGTAGCGCCCGCACTCGCAGCCGAACTGGCAGTCGGTGTGGCCGGCGTCGCTGGCCTCAGGGCCCATGTCGTAGTGCAGCTCGCTGCACGGGCCGCAGGGGCCGGTGTCGCCCATCTGCCAGAAGTTGTCCTTCATTCCCATCTCGTGGATGCGATCCAGCGGGACACCATCTTTTTCCAGGACCGCGCGCCAATGCTCGTAGGCCTCGTCGTCGCGCGCAATTCCCTGCTCGCCCTTGAAAATCGTGGCGTAGAGCTTGTTCTTGTCGAGGCCGTACCACTCGGGCGAGGTGACCAACTCCCACGCGTAGGCAATGGCGTCCTTCTTGAAGTAGTCGCCGAAGCTGAAATTGCCGAGCATCTCGAAGAAGGTGTGGTGGCGATTGGTGAAGCCCACGTTCTCCAGATCGTTGTGCTTGCCCCCGGCACGCACACACTTCTGCGACGAGGTGGCGCGCGCGTAGTCACGCTTCTCGATGCCGAGAAAGACGTCCTTGAACTGGTTCATGCCGGCGTTGGTGAACAGCAGCGTAGGGTCGTTGGCCGGGACCAGCGAGGAAGAGTGGACGATCTTGTGTCCGCGCTCGGCGAAGTAGCGCAGAAACATCGACCGAACTTCAGAGCCAGAGAGCCTGCGAGAAGGCATGAGAATAGATTAGCAGTGTCGGAAGGCGGTTGTCGGTTGTCGTTCCCGAATCACAACGCTGTCATCCTGAGCGGAGCGCCCCCTGTTTTCTCCGACTCGTCCGCCGCGGCGGACGAGTCGGGCGGGCGCGGAGTCGAAGGATCTGCGCTCTGTGCGAAGCAACTGGATCGGCTTTCCCCATTCCGCGGACAGGTCTTGCCATGTAGGATTCAGTTTCTCGATCAGCTTGATCTTCTTCTCGCGGACCCAGCCTTTCAACTGTTTTTCTCGGTTTATCGCCCGACGGATGTCGTCGTACTCTCCGTACCAGACGAGTCGGTCGATGTTGTAGCGCTCCGTGAAAGACTCCAATTCGTGGCTCTTGTGCTCGCGGACGCGGCGGCCCAGGTCGTTGGTCACCCCGATGTACAAGTTATGCGAGCGGCTGGCCATGATGTAGACGTAGTAGCGGTGCTCCCTCACGCGGACAATGATGACTCGCGGCTGGGTCGGTCTGCTGTGCGCATCGTCACACCTCGCGGCGAACCACAGATCCTTCGACTGCGCACCCGCCCCGATTCGCTTCGCGAATCGAAAAAAGGCATGGCGGGTGCTCCGCTCAGGATGACAGTATTGGTAATTGTGGCTGTGAGGGTGAACCTGAAGGCGTGACCACCTCTGACTCAATGTGAGAACATTGCCAGTCGTTCCAATGTGGGGGAGCACCATGAAGCTTTGGTTCACCACCGCTCTGTTGTTCGCGCTTGCCGTGTCGGCGCTCGCTGCCGAGTCGCACGAAGTCTCCTACCGCAGCGGTGACGAGACGGTGCACGCCATGCTCTACAAGCCGGCCGGCGATGGGCCCTTTCCGGCGCTGGTCGTCATCCACGAGTGGTGGGGCCTGAACGACTGGGTGAAACAGCAAGCCGACCGGTATGCGCAACTGGGCTACGTGGCGCTGGCCATCGATTTGTATCGCGGGCAGGTGGCCACCACTCCCGACCAGGCGCACGAGATCATGCGTGGCGTCCCGGAAGACCGAGCGAAACGCGACCTGCTGGCCGCAACCGCGTATTTGCGCTCGCTGAACACCGTCAATACCAAACGCGTGGGCGTGATTGGGTGGTGCATGGGCGGCGGCTACGCGCTCGATCTGGCCATCGCCGATTCTAAGCTCAAGGCTGCGGTCATCAATTACGGACATCTCGCGACCGACGACGCGACGCTGAAGAAAATCCACGCTTCCATCCTCGGCATTTTTGGCGGGGAGGACCGTGGCATCCCCCCGGCCGATGTAATGAAGTTTGAGAAGCAAATGAAGGCCCTGAACAAGAAGGTGGAGATCCACATCTTCCCCGACGCCGGGCACGCTTTCGAGAACCCGAACAATCAGCAGGGCTACCGGAAAGAGGACGCCGAACAGGCCGAGCAAATCACCGAGAAGTTTCTTGTCGACAACTTAAAGCATTAGTTGAAGTGATGACTGTAACATAAGAGTTCAAGCGGCGCGTCGGGTTCTCCTGAGCGCTCGAATGCGGTCCAGCGTTCCCACCAGTGCCTGGGCCTGGTTGCGCAGAATGCCTACGATCTCCGCGGGCGTTTCGTCGTCGCGGATGGCTTCATCGTAGCGCTTGCGGGCGAGTTCCTCGCCGCTTTCCACCGACGACAGAATGGCGTCATCGCCCCCGCCTAGGTCGGCTTTCAGGTTCGCCCATCCTCGATGCATCGCCCCGGTAACCGTTCCGGCGCGCTTGACGTCGTGATCGCCCCAGCGCCGCGCCTCGTTCTCCAGGTCGTGGGCAAACTTGGCGCGCTCCATACTCACCTCGTTCAGCAGCCGTTTCAGTTCCGGATCTTTCGCGCGCTCCGCCCCGTCGTGATAGCCCACCTGGCCGTCGCGGCAAATTCGAATCAGCTCTTGCAGCTCCTCAGCAATGTGTCGTCTGTCCGGCATGCGCTTGCTCCCAATGAAGTTATCCGGCCAGTTGGATGGCTGGAGGACTTCGCTGGTTGGCAGGCGGTGGTTTCGGTGTGAACAGGAGCTCAGGAATTGACTGCCCATGGCTTCGATGGTTATGATTGTTTGGCGAAGAAAAAGCGAATCTATGTAGCTCTTGTATGCACCCCGCACTGCTCACAACCGAAGAAGAAGAATCGTCGCTGCCGCTGGTCGGCATCGCGAAGCTCGCCGCACAAGGCGAGTCGATCCGGCAAGGTCATCTGGTCGAATATTTCACCCTGCCCACGCGTACGCTGCTGAACCGATGCACCTCGTCGCGCGTGCCGTTCACCTGGACCATCAACCCGTATCGCGGCTGCGAGTTCGCCTGCAAATACTGCTACGCGCGCTACACGCATGAGTTCATGGAGATGCGCGACAGCATCGACTTTGAGCGCAAGATCTACGTCAAGCAGCAGGCGGCGTGGCTGCTGCGCCAGGAATTGAGGAAGGTCAAGCGAGGCGAGGAGATCGCCATCGGCACGGCTACCGATCCCTATCAGCCCGCCGAAAAGCGGTTCGAGATTACGCGCGGTATTCTCGAAGAGCTCGCGCTACATCATGGGCAACAGCTGGGCATCGTCACCAAATCAGACTTGATCCTGCGCGATGTCGAGCTGTTGCGACGTATTGCTGAGAACAATTCCATCTTCGTAAATCTGACGATCACGACGCTTAATACCAAGCTGGCGCGTATTCTGGAGCCGCGTGCGCCTCGTCCCGACCTGCGCCTGGACGCGGTGCGCGAGCTCTGCGCCGCGGGTGTGAATGCGGGCGTAATTTGCGCGCCGGTGTTGCCTGGAATTACGGATTCACCCGCTGCGCTGGACGCGCTGGTGCGAGCGGCCAAGCAGGCCGGCGCCAAATACATCTACGCCAATCCGCTGTTCCTGAAGCCGTGCTCGGCGAGCGTGTTCCTGCCGTTTCTCGAGAAGGAATTCCCGCATCTCGTCGACGACTATCGCAAGCGCTTTGCCGGTAGAGCCTTCGTCAGCAAAGCGTACAGTAAGCGGATTTCGGAGCTGATGGCGAATTTGCGGAAGAAGCACGGCATCTCGCGCGAGTACAGCTCGCGCAGCCAGAGCGCGCATCCTCCTGCGGAAGACCAGCAATTGCGGCTGTTCGCGTGAGTTCAGGGGCTAAGGACAGCTCCCCACCGAGGCTGAAGTCGACTTCCTTTCTCCTCGTTGCGGCACGCCTGAAGGCGCGCTCTTTCAAAACGGAGTATACCTACGCTGCCCTTCGCTTATAGCTATGGACATCCTCGTTGCTCTTGGCTTTCTTGTAGACGGCGGCCGAGCCTCCGAGGACCGCAGCCAAAGTACCCAATCCTAGGGCGGCGAACAGCAGGGGATGAGTTTCGAACCAGTTCTCCGAGCTCCAGGACTTGGCGCGATTATCGAAAGCTCCATGAGCGCCGTGGTCGCCTGGCACCGGCTTCCAGAGATTGTCAGGACGATCAGGATCTTCGCGTCCGTCGTATTGTTGAGACTCGTAGCCGGTGCGCGCAAGGTACTTGTCGCCAATCGATGGCGCGAACTTGTTGCCCAGGATGGCGATCACCGAAGACCAGGCCGGGTAATATTCGCGCCGCTCGGGATGATGCGCCGCATAGTAGATAGCACGCGCCGCAACCTCCGGCTGATAAATTGGGGGCACAGGCTGCGCCTTGCGCGGCAAGCGGCTTTTGCACCAGCCGAACTGCGGCGTATTCAGCGCGGGCATCTGCACCATCGTTGTATGCACGTTGCTATGGTCGTGCATGAGTTCCGTGCGCAAGGAAGCATAGAAGCCCAAAATGGCGTGCTTGGCCGCGCAATAAGCCGCTTGCAAAGGTATGCTGCGATAGGCCAACGCCGAGCCGACGTGCACGATCGTACCTCGATCGCGCGGCAGCATGCGTTTGAGCGCCGACAAGGTACCGTAGACATATCCCAGGTAGGTGACTTCGGTGACCCGCTTGAATTCCTCCGCTTGCATCTCCTTGATCGGCGAGAAAACCGAGGTCATGGCCACGTTGACCCAAATATCGATGGGGCCAAGTTTCCTCTCCACCTCTTCTGCGGCCGCTTCCACCTTCTCAGGGTCGGCCACGTCCGTCGGCAGAACCAGGGCTTGACTGCCGGCGGCTTCCGCCTCGCGCTTCGCACCTTGCAAGCCATCGCGCCCGCGCGCTACCAGACCGATCTTCGCTCCGTGCCTGGCGAACTCGCGCACGGTTGCGCGCCCTACGCCTGCGGATGCTCCGGTGATGACTACCACTTCCTGTTTCTTCGCCATCGATCTCTCCTTTTTTGAAAGCCAGCTTGCCGCTCAGCAGCAAAAACGCAGAGCACATTCCTCTCCGGAAATCGGGGTTGCTGACGTGCGGCTGGGAGCGAGTTATCGCCAACATGGAATGGATGCCGGCAAGCGCTGCCGCCGTTTGCTCGCGCGATGCGAAAAGCAGGGTCGCAGTAGGTGATGACGGGCGATCATTCGCCTCGCTGTGTTTTTCCGACGAATGTCGTCTACGAGATCCGTCAGGCGAACCGCCCATGTCCCGTGCACATCACAAACACAAGAGAGCTTGCAAGCGAGAAGCTCGTTAAGAGACGCCAAATGACTTCCGCGCACCGAACCCCTGCCATCGATACCGTCCGCGTTTCCCACTACACCATTCCTACCGATTTTCCCGAGTCCGACGGTACTCTGAAGTGGGACAAGACGACACTGGTGCTGGTGGAGGCGAGTGCCGGCGGCAAGTGTGGCGTGGGTTACACCTACGCTGACGAACCGACGGCCGCACTGATTCACGATCTCCTCGGCAAGGTGGTGACCGGCATGGACGCCATGTCGCCGCCTGCAGCCTACGAAGCAATGTGGCACCGCATTCGCAATCTCGGGCGCCCCGGCATCTGCTCGATGGCAATCTCTGCCGTGGATTGCGCGTTATGGGATTTGAAGGCGAGGCTGCTGAACCTGCCGCTGGCCACCTTGCTGGGACAGGTCCGCGAGGGAGCACCCATCTACGGCAGCGGCGGATTTACCTCCTACTCCGATAGACAACTCGCTGACCAACTCGCGGGATGGGCCGAGCAGGGGATTGGCAGCGTGAAGATGAAGGTAGGCCGGGATGCGGATCGGGACGTTCAGCGCGTGAGCGTCGCGCGCGACGCGATTGGCCCGCGGGTTGAGCTGTTTGTCGATGCCAATGGCGCCTATTCGCGAAAGCAGGCCATCGACCAGGCGGAGCTTTTCAGCGAGTATGATGTGCGCTGGTTCGAGGAGCCGGTCTCCTCTGACGATCTTGACGGCTTGCGCCTGATTCGTGACCGCGCGCCCGCGCCCATGCAGATCGCCGCCGGAGAATATGGATATGACATTTTCTACTTTCACCGAATGCTCAACGCCGGCGCGGTCGACGTGCAGCAAGCCGACATCAGCCGCTGTGGCGGAATCACGGCGTTTATGCAGGTGGCGGCGCTGTGCCAGGCGCACAACGTGCCGCTGTCGGGACATACCGCCCCGGCTTTGCACACAGCAGTCGCGTGTTGCGTGCCCATGTTCATGAACCTGGAATATTTCCATGACCACGTGCGCGTCGAGAGAATCTTCTTCGACGGACTGCCCAGGTTGATCGACGGGCAGTTGCGGCCCGATCTGTCGCGTCCGGGAAACGGCCTCGAATTGAAGCGCGTCGACGCTCAGCGATTTGCCGCCTGAACGCAAGAAAAAGACGCGCGTCAAAGCGTGTTCTAGACTTTTGGCATGGCCACACCGCAAGAGATCGAAATCAAGTTCTACGTCCGCAACCTTAAAGAGCTGGGGGAGAAACTTGCCGAGTTGGGTTTCCACTGCGAAACTCCCTCCACACACGAAGTGAACACCCTGTACGACCTGCCCGGCCAGAAGCTGCGGCGAAAGGGAGAGATTCTGCGCCTGCGCAAATATGGCGAGAAGTGGAAGCTCACTCATAAGGCCAAAGGCTTGCCCGGGCGTCACAAGTCGCGCGGCGAATTGGAGACCGGTATATCCGATGGCAAGGCCATGGACGCCTTGCTGCGCGCTCTAGGTTTTGCGCCGTCGTTTGTCTACGAAAAGTTCCGCTCGGAATGGAGCGACGATGAAGGCAACGTCGTTCTCGATGAGACTCCGATCGGCAATATTGCCGAGATCGAGGGCAAGTCGCGCTGGATTGATCGCACCGCACGCGCTCTGGGCGTGAGCTCCAGCCAGTACATCACCAAATCGTATCCGGAACTTTTCTTCGAGTGGAAGCGTAAGACTAAGTGCAAGGCAGCCAACATGACCTTCCGCGAATGCAAGCTCTGCACGTGATCGATTTCCGCGGAAGCCTGCACCGGCTCTGGCGAATGAGACCTCGCCGGGCCTGAACCGGAGCCGGTAGCAAGGTGCTGGGTCGCTGCTCTCCTTCCTCATCGCCGACAAAACCCTGCGAGTCGTCCCTTGCAGTTATGCGATGTTTAAATTCGGTACTGTTTGATGAGATGTGTCGTGGTCAGGCAGACACTCTCCTGAAAACCCAAGCTCACTGCTCAACAGCGCGGCAACAGAGAAGCGACGACCTGAATCTGTACTCATAAGACCCTCTAGGCAGGTAATTCGCAGTGAAAGGTCCGATACAGCTCCGCCATTCGCTCGCCATTTTCGCCAGTGTTTGCATCTTCGTAATCGGGGCCGCCATCGGTGTGGGCCTCACGACATCGGGGCACGCTGTTTTCGGCGCCTCACGCACACCGGTCGCCTACGTCACCCAAGCGCAAGATAATGGGCCGGGGCCCAAACCCAACGACCTTGGTTTCGCCCCCGTCCTTAAATCTGCGCTGCCGGCCGTGGTCAGCATCACGTCCTCGCGCCTGGTAAATGTCCCGCAAAACCCTTTCTTCAACAATCCGTTCTTCCAGCAGTTCTTCGGCGGCCAGATGCCACAAGCCCCGCAGCAGCAGCGCGAGATGGGCCTGGGCTCGGGCGTCATCGTCAGTCCCGACGGCTATATTCTTACCAATAACCACGTGGTCGCAAAATCCACCGACATTAAGGTATTTCTCCGGGACAAACGACAGTTCCCCGGCAAAGTTGTCGGCACCGACCCGCAGACCGATATCGCGGTCGTCAAGATTGATGCCAGCAACCTGCCAACGCTGGTTCTCGGCGACTCTTCCAAGCTCCAGGTCGGCGATTACGCTTTCGCGATCGGCAACCCATTCGGAGTAGGCGAAACGGCGACCATGGGCATCATCAGCGCAACGGGTCGCAACGGTCTGTCGATTGAAGATTACGAGGACTTCATTCAGACCGACGCCGCCATCAATCCCGGCAACTCCGGCGGGGCCTTGCTGAACGCGCACGGCGAGGTGATCGGAATCAATACCGCGATACTGTCCGGGGGCTCGGGCGGCAATCAAGGGATTGGCTTCGCCATTCCCATCAACATGGCGAAGTACGTGATGCAGCAGATCCTAAAGAATGGCAAGGTGGTGCGCGGCTACATCGGCGTGGGAATCCAGGAAGTCACGCCAGCGCTGGCCAAGGCCTTCAACGCGCCGCCGGAAAAAGGTGCGCTGGTGGGCAATGTCCAGCCCAACAGTCCTGGGTCGAAGGCCGGTCTGCAGCGTGGCGACGTGATCACGGAATTGGATGGCAAACCGATTTCCGGTGCCAATGATTTGCGCCTGAAAATTGGCGCCATGGGTCCCGGAACCACGGTGCATCTCAAGCTGCTCCGTAACGGCCAGCCGAGAGAGGTGACGCTCACGCTAGGCGAAAGCCCAACAGCCAGGTCCGCCGCCAACGCCGGTGGCCAGGCGCAGACCAGCACCATGCGCGGAGTGCAAGTTGATGAACTGACGCCGGACATTCGTCAGCAGCTAGGATTGAACTCGGACGTCCAGGGCGTAGTAGTGGCAGAAGTGGCCGATAACTCCCCGGCGGCTGATGCCGGCTTGCAGCGGGGTGACGTAATCGAGCAGATCAATCGCCAGCCCGTCAACTCCGTCCCCGACTATCAGCTCCTGATAAGCCAGACCGGCAATCAGCCGGTGGTGCTACTGATCAATCGCAAAGGAAACACCAGCTTCCTGGTGGTGCAACCGGAGTAGACGGCGATGCCGCTGATGCTCCTGCCAGGCTTAGAGAGCTACTGGGCGCTGCACTCGGGGTGCTTGTTGACTTCTTCGCGAAGCTTGCTGAGGTCAAAGACAGCGGTCGTTGCAACGCCCGTAAGGAACGGCTTGAAGTCGAAGGAAATTGTTCCAGCATTCAGGACCGCCTCGATGAATTGCATGCGCTCGGCGTCGGACCTGGCGAAATAGACATAGCTGCTGGTGTCCTGGTACGGCACCCACATCGACGCGCGCTGGGTTCCATTCACTTTCACGACAAAAGGCTCTCCACCCTTGCCACCTGCCGGCTGGGGGTCGCCAACTTCACCTCCAGGCATGAAGATCAACACATGAGCGCCCTTCTTGTTCTTATGCAGGCATTGCAGGCTTAGGATAGGGAGCTTTGTCTCGCCAGGCATGAGTTGGTAGGGCTTTTCGGCAGAAACGCTCAGCGCAATGCCGCCCTTTGCCGGAGCGACCTGCACCTCCTGTCCGAACCCCAGCGAAGAGCACAAGACGACGGCGAGAAGTCCTGATAATTTGACTGCTGAGCGACGCTTAATTTTGAACGGTCCTTTCGAAAGTCTCACCGCTGGGAAAGAACTTGGAATTCACGAGGCGCACGCTTCCTTCTGGTTCGCGGACGAAGAGCGCAGCGCCGCGCCAGTGTGCCTGTGGCCTCATGCTAAAACGTCTAAGTACCCGTAACAGCGCTCTCCGACAGTTCCTCGACCGACAGTTGGTCTCCGACCGCGGTCGAGGTCTGGGCGATTTGTCCGGAAGGTAGTTCGAGCACGCAACGCGCCCTCCAGTGGATTCCCGTCATGCGGTACGGCACCATGGACGGCCTCACATGAACCACGCGCCATTTACGGTCGATGAAGACCACGTCAATGGGAAACCGCATAGCCACTGTGTGGATCGCCTGGGAGGGAAAAATCAGCAGCCCGGTACCCGGTTCCAAGCCTCGCTTGCCCAGTAAGCCAACGATACGAGTGAGGCTCGTCTCGGCTAGCGTGATTCGCCCGCCCAACACCGTTTTGCGGGTGGTGTTGAGAACCGACACCGTGCCGTTGGACATGCTACCGTCTCGTGGCTGTGCGCCGGGCCGACGACATACGCTTGCGACGAGCGATGATGACGCCAAGCAAAATCACCGCCAGAACCCCTGCGGCTACCCGAATCATGGTTACGCTATCCATAGTTTTTGGTCTCCTGTTTTTTATGGGCCACTATTCGATATGGCCTGCAACGCCGAAAGTATACCCGGCCCCAGCAGCACGATAAATAGGGCCGGAAAAATGAAGATCGCGAGCGGAAAAATCAGCTTAACCGTAGTCTTGGCGGCGCGTTCCTCTGCCAGCATCATCCGTTTTGTTCGCAGGGTATCGGCAAATATGCCGAGCGCCTTTGCGATTGGGGTCCCGAGCCGTTCGGTTTGTACCAGCATGGCGACAAATTGACGCACCGTGTCCAAGTCAACCCGGTCGGACATGCTGCGCCAGGCGTCCAAACGCGGTTTGCCGGCGCGCTGTTCATAGCTGGTGATAAACAACTCGTCGCTCAACTCGGGGTAACCCGCCTCGATTTCCTTTGCGATTCTGAGAGTTGCCTGATCAATGCCCAAGCCCGCTTCCATACAGATCACCAGCAGGTCCAAAGCATCGGGTAAGGCAATACCGATTTTGGCCTTTCGCCTCCCGATGGCACGGAACAAGAAGATGTCCGGGGCAAAAAACCCGAAGACGCCCAGGAACAAGGCAGCGTAAAGGAAATCGTCGCCGCCGGCGAAGGTAGCCAGGAGAATGCCGACGACCGGACCGAGCAGCTTACAGCTCAGGAAGGTATCCACATCGCCTGCATTGCGGAAGCCCGCAAGGCTTAACCGGTACGATAATTCCTCGTCCCTGGAGCGCAACCAATTGCGAAACGGGGCCAGAGGACGGGTGATCAACTCCAACGCATCCTGCGGGCTGAAGCGGCGAAATGCCGGGACGTCCTCCGGTTCGCCAAACTCCGACACGGAGCGCAGTGCGGCCAGCCGGCTTTCGGCTGTCGAGCGCTCCCCGACGATCAGGATGACGGCCAGTCCCAGTGCGGCAAACACTGCCAGCCCCAACAATAGCGGAATGATGACCAGTCCCATATCAATACTTAATCTGAATGATCTTTCGAATGGCTAACGTTCCCAACGTCAGGCTCACCAAGGTTGCATACACTAGATGGTGGCCGGTTTCGGTTTCAAACAAAGGCGCGGTATATCCGGGTCGTGCGAGATTCATCATGACGAAGGCGACAAAGGGTAGAGCGATGAGCACGGCCCCGGTCAAGCGTCCTTGCGCAGTGTAGACCCGCACCTTTTGCTGCAGTTGAATTCTGCCCCGTAGTACCGCTGCGGTTTTGTCGAGTAGTTCGGGAAGATTGCCGCCTGTCTCTCTTTGCACCAGCATTGCCGCGATAAGAAACTGCAGCTCCTGAACCGGGAATCTCTGGAGCAGATTATTCATGGCTTCGCGAAAGGGCAAACCGTAATTCATCTCATCGGCACAAAGTTGAAATTCCGGTCCCAATGGGTCCCCGGCCTCTTCCGCCACCGTCACCAAGGCACTGGGCAAGGATTGGCCGGCACGCAGGGCGCGAGCGATCAAGTCCACCGCTTCGGGAAGCTGCGAGTTGAAGGCGTGAAAACGCTTGTTGCGTTTGAATCCCGCGAATGCCAGTGGAGCAAAGGCCAGGGCCAGGCCCGGAACCCATCCCACAATGCCTACGGGTATCCACCAGTTGCCAATCAGCGCTCCCACAACCAGCAGACAAGCGGAATAAAAGAAAAAACGGCCAACCGTCCAGGGCAACTTGGCTTGTTGCAGCCACAAGTTCAACTGCAGCGCGGGCTTATTCTGGCGCAGGGCGGCATCCAGCCAACCAATCCGGCTGAAGGTAACGTGCTTAACGATTTCTGCCTCAGCATTATCGTCGTCGTGCGCGGTGGGGCGCCCCAACCCTGCCAAACGCTCCTGGGTGCGCTTCTCAATCTCCGACGGCTCGGTGAAATACGCGATGGTGGCGAACACAGCGACCAGAAGAATCACGAATATGCTGATCATCGACATGGGTCTGCTTCGTCCTATACCTCGAAGGAATGTTCGAAAAGGTTCGGGGGAAGTACAATGCCGGCCTTCTTCAGCCGCTCGGAGAATTTGGGGGAGACACCAGTCGCGCGGAAACGCCCAAACACACGACCGTTCACATCAATTCCGAGCTTTTCGAAGATGAAGATGTCCTGCATGGCGACCACGTCGCCGGTCATGCCGGTGATCTCAGTGACATAGGTTACGCGCCGGGTGCCATCGCTGAGGCGAGAGATTTGGATGATGAGAGCGATGGCGGACGCGATTTGCTGACGTAGCGCTTTTTCCGGCAGGTTGAGGTTCGACATCAGGGCCATGGTTTCCAGACGGGCCACGGCATCGCGAGGGCTATTGGCGTGAATCGTAGTCAGCGACCCATCGTGGCCGGTGTTCATGGCCTGTAACATGTCCAGCGCTTCCTCGCCGCGGACCTCGCCCACGATGATGCGGTCCGGCCTCATACGCAAGGCATTGATGACCAGCTCGCGCTGCCGCACTGCACCCTTGCCTTCCAGGTTGGGCGGCCGGCATTCCAAGCGCACCACGTGCGCCTGCTGCAGTTGCAGTTCGGCTGAATCTTCGATCGTAAGAATGCGCTCGTTGTCGCCGATGTAACCGCTCAACACGTTCAACAGGGTGGTCTTGCCGGCGCCGGTACCGCCGGAAATAACGATGTTGAGTTTGGCGCGCACCGCACCCTTCAGGGCCTCGAAAATCGGGTGCGTAACGCTACGGTTGGCGATCAGTTGCTGCGTGCCCATCGGGATCTTTCCGAAACGGCGGATGGAGAGGATGGGGCCATCCACCGCCAGCGGAGGGATAATCACGTTGACGCGGGAGCCGTCTTCCAAGCGCGCATCGCACATGGGCGAGGATTCATCCACGCGCCTGCCGACTTTGGAGACGATCTTATCGATAATGTGGCGAAGGTGAGCGTCATCCTTAAACGCCACACTGGTGAGCTCCAGCACGCCTGAGCGCTCGACGTAGACCTGCTTAGCGGTGTTGACCAGGATGTCGTTGACGGTGGCATCCGCGAGCAAAGGCTCCAGCGGCCCCAGACCGAAGACTTCGTGCAAGACCTCTCGTGCCAGGCGGTCCTTCTCGCCCGTGCTGAGGGGGGTGTCGAGCTTGAGGATAAGGCTCTGGATGACCTCCCGCACTTGAGAGCGCGCCCGGGTGTCCTCCAGGGTAGTTAGCTTCTCCAAATCGATTTGGCTAAGCAGCTCCTGGTGGAGGGTGGTCTTTAACTCCTGGTAGGCCCTTGCAGTTATGCCCACATTACGCGGCGTCGTCCAAACGCCGCTGCCAACACGCATATCGGGCCCGAAGGTCTTGGTATTCGCCATTAGATCCCTAACTTAAACTCCAAAGAGACCAAACAGTTTGCGCGAGCTTCCATTTTGCGGTTGTGCCCCAGGGTCTTCGCCGACAAGCCGGTCGGCCCAGGCGTCGAAAGCGTCGGGCAGGTCGGATTTGCGGGTCCGGTCAACCGGCGTCCCTGAATTGATGGCGCTGACAATCTGGGCGTAATTGTTCGGCACCTTCACGCTGATATGACGCCGCAGCGACGATTCAATCTCGCGATCATGCAAGGTGTTCTTTCCGGAATGGCGGTTCAGCACGATATCGATGTTCTCTGCGGGATAGTGCAGCCCGGTCAGGTACTCGATCGAGCGGATC
>Ga0335078_10001233_pt1 | contig 38811 bp, 37 predicted proteins | sample Lox_Sample_32_FD_206711 | JGI IMG/M metagenome (GOLD analysis project Ga0335078, IMG submission 206711) | Soil microbial communities from Loxahatchee National Wildlife Refuge, Florida, United States - Lox_Sample_3.2 | ecosystem: Environmental > Terrestrial > Soil > Wetlands | place: USA... | reverse complement strand
CAGCGGCAGGAAGACCGAGTCGACCACGGACTGGTGGTTGGCGGCCAGGATGGCGCCGCCGGACGCGGGCACGTGCTCCGCGCCGGTCACCTTCGGCCGCCAGATGGTGTGCAGGAACGGCCCGGCAAGAACGCGGGACATCTGGTACTGCACGGATCACCGTCTGCTAACCGTGGGGCGCGTGGGGGCCGTATCACCATAGCGTGCCTGGTCTGGAGGGTACGCGGCGGCGGCGGCGATCGCGATGCCGAGCGGCAGCGCGAACGGCAGCGCGGCGGCCGCCACGATCACGCCGGAGTCGTTGGCGAGCCAGCCGAGCAGCGGCATCAGCCACAGCACGCCCAGCACCGGGCGCAGCAGCGGTTCGGCCGCAAAGGCCGCGGGCACGGTCGTCAGCCGGAACCAGGCCGGCCGCCAGAGCATCAGCCCGGTCACGATGACCACGATCGGGATCAGCGGGCTGAACGCGTTGACCGACAGCGAGCCGAGGTTGGAGTTGATCTTGCGCAGCAGCAGCCCGCCGGAGCGGCCGTGCAGGGTGTTGCCCGCGAACACGCCGATGTCGGAATGGCCGGTGGCCGGCACCAGGTAGCTGATCAGCGCGAACACGGCGAACAGGGCGAGCCCGCTGACCGCGGCGAGCAGGATCCGGCGCCAGTTCAGCTTGATACCGGCGACGATCATGCCCAGCAGCAGGAAGCAGGGCACCATGGCGATGGTGCCGCCCACCTTGCCGCCGAACCCGGGCCAGCCCGACGCGAACACGGTGAAGGTCGCGACCGCCGCGACGGCCAGGACCGCGGGCCGCCGCGAGGGCGAGTACTTGCGCAGCAGGACCAGCGCCAGCCAGGCCGCGCCGAACAGGCCGGACAGGCCGTAGATGCCGAGCGCCTCGTTGCCGATGCCGTAGAACCGGCCGGCCTCGAGCACCGACAGGCCGAACGGGGTCTCCAGCTGCAGTCCCGACCCGGTCATCACGTCGACCCCCAGCACGGCCACGGTGAACAGGCAGATCACGCCCAACGGCGCGAGCGGGCCGCGGTTGCGGCAGCCGAGCAGCGCCGCCCCCGCGATGACCAGGGCCAGCGCCACCGAGACGCCGTACAGCCAGGCGGCCGGGTGCGCGGTGGTCGGCCACGGCACCAGGTTGGCCAGGAAGGTGCCCGCGGGCACCGCGACGGCGAACACCCCGGCCACCCGCCACCGGCGGGCCCGGCGCCGGCGCTGCTCCGGCGCCGCGCCCCAGGACGCCAGCCCGATCGCGGCCAGCACCGCGGCGTCGGCCAGCGAGTAGGCCCAGAAGAACTCGTCGTGCGTGTCCCGCCACACCTGCTCGGCGGTGTCCCGGCCGGTCAGGGCCTGGACCGTGGCGGCGAGCGAGCCCCGGTCGCCGCGGGTGACGTGCGCGCCGACGGTCTGCGGCGGCACGCTAGCGCCCAGCCAGCCGAGCAGGGTCGGGGTCAGGTCGGTGAGCACGACCAGGCCCGGCTGCCGGGTGGAGACCGCGTTGAGCAGGCCGGAAGAGTAGCCCGGGCCGTCGGCCAGGGCGAGCTGCAGGTGCGGCGGCTTGGACGGCGCGCCCGGCGCGGTGACCAGGAGCGTGGTGTCCGCGGGAAGCGCCGCCGCGATGGCGGCGAGCTGGGCGTCGGCGGCGGCGAGCTGCCGGGCCCGTTCGGTATATCCGAGCGTGCCCAGGTCGACCACGGTCAGCGGGCAGCGGGCCAGCACCGCCGCCGTGACCCGGCCCGGGCCGGGCAGGTAGGAGGCGACGTGGCCGGCCCGGTCGGCCAGGGCCAGCGCGGCGCCGGGGCCGGCCGCGGTGGCGCAGCCCGGGGTCTGCCCGGACAGCAGGCCCCAGTCGGGGTTGTTGTGGAACTGGTGGTTGTAGGTCTCGAGGGCGGGCAGGCCGGGGACGCTGGCGCCGGTGCCGTCGGGACGCACGGCGGGGAAGGCGCCGCAGGCGCCGTTGGTGTGGCCGGTCTTGGCCCGGGCGCCGGAGTTCAGCGTGAGCCAGCCGTCGGCCGGGCAGGTCAGCGGGAGCACCGCGTAGTCGACCAGGTTGCCCACCGAGCCCTGGCCGGCCAGCCGCCACAGCTCCGGGGTCGTGGTGGCGGACACGTCGCTCCAGCGCAGCCCCGACAGGCCGACCACGACCACGTGCTGTGCCCGCGGCGGCGGCTCGGCGGCACGGGCCGGGCTGGCCACGGCCAGCACGGCGAACAGGCAGGCGACAAGGGCCGACCAGATCGCCGCGGGCCTCGTGCTCACCGGTTCACCGTATCCGGCTATTTATTCCGAACGGGCCGGGTACACGTCGACGTGACCGCTCTCGCCGGCCACGATGTCGCCGATGAGCGCGGCGGGCAGCCCTTGCGCCAACAGCGCGTCCAGCAGGGCGGGCGCCGCCGCGGGCGGTGCGGCCAGGAGCAGCCCGCCGGAGGTCTGCGCGTCGTGCAGGAGCACGGCGATCTCGGCCGGGACCGCCGGGTCGACGGCGGCAAAGCCGCGCATCCGCTCGGTGTTGGCCCGGGTCCCGCCGGAGACGAAGCCGGCCCGGGCGAGTTCGGCGGCCCCAGGCAGCAGGGGGACCGCGGCGGCGTGAATGCGGGCCGCGGCCTGGCTCGCGGCCAGCATCCGGTGCAAGTGCCCGAGCAGGCCGAACCCGGTCACGTCGGTGGCGGCGCAGACGCCGGCCTGCAGCGCGGCCTGGCTCGCGCCGGCGTTGAGCAGGGTCATCGAGGCGACGGCGGCCGTGATGACGTCCTCGGGCGCCTGACCGTGCTTGAGCGCGGTGGCGACCACGCCGGTGCCGATGGCCTTGGTCAGGATGAGCTGGTCCCCTGGGGTGGCGCGGTCGATGGTCATCAGCCGCGCCGGGTCGGCCAGGCCGGTCACGGCCAGGCCGTACTTGGGCACCGGGTCGTCGATGGTGTGCCCGCCCGCGACGAAACAGCCGGCCTGCGCGGCCACCTCGGCGCCGCCGCGCAGCACCTGGCCGAGGATGGCCAGGTCCAGGCCCTCGCCGGGCCAGGCGGCCAGGTTGACCGCGAACAGCGGCCGGCCGCCCATGGCGTAGACGTCGGACAGCGCGTTCGCGGCCGCGATCCGGCCCCAGTCGGCCGGGTCGTCGACGATCGGGGTGAAGAAGTCCGTGGTCAGCACCAGCGCGCGCTCGTCGTCGAGGCGGAGCACCGCCGCGTCGTCGCCCTCGGCCGCGCCGACGAGCAGGTCACCGGCTGCCGGGCCCATGGCGGGGGCGCCCCGCAGGCCGGCGAACAGCTGCTCCAGCTTGGCCAGCGGCAGCTTGCAGGCACAGCCCGCGCCGGGCGACAGCGAGGTCAGCCGGGGCGCGTGCGTTTTTTCTGCCGTCACGCTGGCCACTGTAGCCGGGGCCGGCTACCAGATGGCCGTCGCGATGTGCCGGTCCCACGGGATCGGCGTGTACCTGTCACCGCGCAGGATGCCCGCCGTCTCCCCCTTGCGCGCGCCGCTGACGACCAGGACGCTCCCGCTGGCGTTGGAGTACATCACCTGCTCGTACCGGTAGCCGGCCAGGATGTTCAGGTCGTTGACGACCGTCACCCGGCCGGTGGCCACCGAGATCTTCAGCAGCCGGTCCCTGACCTTGAGGGGAGCGCTATTGCTGGCGAGTTCCTCGACGATCACGACTGTCCGGCCGTCCGGGGTGATGATCGCCCCGCGCCACATCACGTCGTTCAGATGGTCTCCGGGTGGCGGCTCCGCGACCGGCCTGCTGTCGGCCAGCAGGTCCGAGCCGGGGAGGGTCACGTCGAGCAGCCGGACCGTACCGTGTGACGGCCACCGGGCGCGGTTAGGCCCGGCGAACGCGATGTGCTTCCCGTCGGCGGTCCAGGACAGCGCGTCGACGTTGGTGCCGCCGAAGCCGAGCCCGCCGCTGCTGGGGTTGCACTGGGCGCAGGTCTTGAAGCTCCAAGCCCGTTCGTTCCCCGTGGCCAGGTCGAACACGGTCAGATGAGATCCGGTGTAATCCCGGCCGATGTCGGCGGCCAGGGAGGTGCCGTCCGGCGACAAGGCCATGTCGTGCACCTCCGCGTTGGCCGGGATGAACGCGGCCGGCAGGGCCCGCAGTGACGCGCGGCCCGTGCCCGGGTCGAAGCGCAGGAGGTAGAAACGCGACGGCTGGTAGTACGGGTGAGGACCCTCGCCGGGCTGCGGCGGCTGCTCCGGAGGGTGGCTCTTCTCTTCCGCGACCAGGACGAACGTGCGGTGGTCGGCGGCCGCGGTGACGCCGGCGAAATGGACGTACGGCCTGGGCGGGACGACCTTCGCCAGCACCGCGCCGGTGGCCGTGGCCCGGACCTCGGCGGCCGTGGCGTTCCCGTCGTAGACGTCGGGATAGGCGGGCGCCGTCAGGGCGACGTAGTACGGCGGGACGGCGGCCCGGGCGGCCGGCTTGCCCGTCGTCCGCCCGGACCCGCCGTGGACCACGGCCAGGGAGGCGGCGACCACCGCGAGGACCAGGGCCGCGGCGGCCAGCGGGGCGGCCCAGCCGATCCAGCGGCGGCGGCCCGGCCCGGCCGGGCCGGGCCGCGCGGGGTCGCGCACGGGGGGCAGCCGCAGCGGCGGCGGGCCGGCGGGGATCTCGTCGGCCGTCCCGCGCAGCGCGGCGCGCAGCTTGTTCTCCAGCCCGGTCATGACGGCTCCCCAGGGCGTGGCCGAGCGCCTTGAGGGCGCGGGCCGTGGCGGACCTGACCGAACTCGGCCGCAGGCCCATCAGCCGGGCGATCTCCCGCTCGGGCAGATCGAGGTAGAAGCGGAGCACCAGGGCCTCGCGCTGGCGGGCGGGCAGCTGCCGCACCGCCCGCATGACCTCCTGCCGCTCCTCGAGTCCGAGCACCGCGTCCTCGGCCCCGGCCCGGTCGCCCAGCATGAGGTAGGCCAGCCGGATCAGGCCCACGGCGTGGTGCTGGTACAGCGCCGCCACGGCCGTCGGCGCGCTGTCCGCGGCCGGTTTCCCGCGCGCCTCAGGCCAGCCCGACTCGGTCCAGGACAGCGCCGCCGTGCCGCCCGGCTCTTCAGACTCCACGTATTACAGACGCCCGGGACCCCGCGTTGCTGCTTCGCGGACGGCGGAATCCGCTGGACGGGATGGCGACGCCGTGACCAGCCGCCCAGGACGGTCATCGTGCTCTATTGGTTATGGTTGTTCCTAATGGATTCGCAGAGGAAGCCGGACCACGACTTCGTAGTTGTGGCCAGTCGGCTGCCGGTAGACAGGGTCGAGGACGCCGACGGCAAGACTACGTGGCGAACCAGCCCGGGTGGTCTGGTCACCGCGCTCGAGCCGGTGATGCGCGAGGCCGGCGGCGTATGGATCGGCTGGTCAGGCGATGCAGGGCCGGCGCCAGGGGCGTTCGAGGCGGACGGCCTGCAGCTGGTCGGGCTGGGCCTGTCCGAAACCGAGGTCAGGTACTTCTACGAGGGTTTCTGCAACGCCACGCTGTGGCCGCTCTACCACGATGTCATCGCGCCGCCGCAGTTCCACCGCCGCTGGTGGGAGGCCTACGTGGCGGTCAACCGCCGGTTCGCGGAGGCGGCGGCGGAGCAGGCGGCGCCCGGAGCGACCGTCTGGGTGCACGACTACCAGCTCCAGCTGGTCCCGCGGATGCTGCGGGAGCGGCGCGAGGACGTCCGGATCGGGTTCTTCAACCACATCCCGTTCCCCGGCTACGAGATCTTCGCCCAGCTCCCCTGGCGCCGCCAGGTGGTGGAAGGCCTGCTCGGCGCCGACCTGCTCGGGTTCCAGCGGCGGGCCGACGCCTCCAACTTCCTGCGTGCCTGCCGCCGGGCCGTCGGCCTGGCCACCAGGGGGTCGACGGTGCGGGTCAGCGAGCCGGGGGGCTCGCGGGAAGTGCAGGCGGCCGCGTTCCCGATCTCGATCGACGCCAAGGGCCTGGGTGAGATCGCGCAGCGGGACGAGGTCAAGAAGCGGTCCCGGCAGATCTGCGACGCCCTCGGCGAGCCCGGCCTGGTGCTGCTGGGCGTGGACCGGCTCGACTACACCAAGGGCATCCTGCACCGGCTGCGCGCCTACGGCGAGCTGGTGGCCGACGGGCGGCTCGGGCCGCGGCCGGTGCTGATCCAGGTGGCCAGCCCGAGCCGGGAACGGGTCGAGGCGTACCAGACGCTGCGCGACGAGGTCGAGGTGATGGTGGGCCGGATCAACGGCGAGCACGGGGAGGTGGGCTACCACCCCGTGCACTACCTGCACCAGTCCTTCCCGCGCGAGGAGATGGCCGCGCTGTACCTGGCCGCGGAGGTGATGCTGGTCACGCCGCTGCGGGACGGCATGAACCTGGTGGCCAAGGAGTACGTAGCGTGCCGGAACGACGAGAACGGCACGCTGGTGCTGAGCGAGTTCACCGGGGCGGCAGACGAGCTGGCCGGGGCGTTCGGAGTCAACCCGCACGACATCGAGGGCCTGAAGGACGCGATCGTGCGCGCGGCGACCGCCAACCCGGCCGAGGCCAGGCGCCGGATGCGCGCGATGCGCAGGCGCGTCCGCGAGCACGACGTGGCCCGCTGGGCGGCCAGCTTCCTGGACACGCTGAGCGGGGCCCCCGGTTCGGATCAGCCGGCCTGGGAGCCCGAGGCCAGCTGAGTTCGTCCGGGCACGACCGCACCGGAGCCGTCTGCCGGTAACGGCCCCGGTGCGGAGCTGCGATCCTGATCCTGGAGGGTTAGCTGCCCGGCAGTTCGCCGAGCGTGACCTGGACGCTGCGGTCCTGGCCGTCGCGGCTGACGGTCACGGTGACCGTGTCGCCGGGCTTCGCGGCGGCCAGCGCCTGGGACAGCGCGGTGGTGTCGGTGGTCTGCGCCCCGCCGACCGCGGTGATCACGTCGCCGGCGCGAAGCCCGGCCCGTTCGGCCCCGCCGCCACTGGTGACGGCGACCACGCCGACACCTCCCGCGGTCCCGTCCGGGCCGAGCACGGTCGCGACCTCGGCGCCTATCGCGGCCCGGTGCGAGTTGGTGACGTGCCCGGTGTCGATGATCTGGGTGGCGATGTCGCGGGCCAGGTTGGACGGGATGGCGAAGCCGATGCCCTGGGCCTGGCCGCCGCCCTGCGGGCTGCCCGCCGCCAGCGTCGGGATGCCGACCACCTGGCCGGAGGCGCTGACCAGGGCGCCGCCGCTGTTGCCCGGGTTGATCGGGGCGCTGGTCTGGATCGCGCCGGGCAGCGTGGCCGCGGGCGAGCCGTCGGTGGCCGGCTCGGTGACCGCGCGGTCGGTGGCGGAGATGATCCCCTGGGTGACGCTGCCGGACAGGCCCAGCGGGTTACCGATGGCGAGCACCACGTCGCCGGCCTGCACCGTGCCCGAGTCGCCGAACTTGGCCGGCTGGAGCCCGGAGGGGTCGTCGGCGCGGATGACCGCGAGATCGTCGGGCGGGTAGGTGCCGACGAGCCTGGCGCTGCGCGGGGCGGTGTCGCCGGCCACCTGGACCTGGAATCTGGTGGCGTCGCCCGCGACGTGCGCGTTGGTGACGATGTTCCCCTTCGTGTCGAGCACCACGCCGGAGCCGAGCCCGTTCCCGGTCCTGATCAGCACCACCGAGGGCAGCACCTGCCGGACCACGCTGGCGTAGCTGGCCGGACCTGGCGTCGTCGAGGTCGCGGGCGCGGGACTGGTCGCCGCGGCCAGGGTCCCTGACGCGCTCGAGTCGGCCGCGGCCGCGCCGATCGCGACGCCGCTGCCTCCGATCACCAGCGCCGCTACCGTGGCCAGGCCCGCGCGGCGCACCCGCTGTGTCGTGTTCATCGTTGATCTCCTCCGTCTCTGCGTGACACCCACAGCAAAGCCGGGCGCTGCGCAGGCGCGGTGACGCGGCGATGGGGACGATGTGGAGGAAGGCCGAGGCTAGGCCGAAGGCAAGCTGACCGTCATCTGAGTGCCGTGGCCCGGACCCTCTGTCTCGCTGGCGGCGGTCAGCCGGCCGCCGTGGGCCTGCACCAGCTCGGCCGCGACGGTCAGGCCGATGCCGCTGCCGGAGATCTGCGCGGCCCGCTGGCCGCGGAAGAACCGGTCGAAGATGCGCGGCAGGTCACCGGCGGGGATCCCGGCACCGGTGTCGGTGACGCGCAGGACCGCGTGGGAGCCGGCCCGTTCGGTGCTGATCGTGACGCGGCCGCCGGACGGGGTGAACTTCAGCGCGTTCGTGAGCAGGTTCGTGATCACCTGGTGCAGCCAGTGCGGGTCGGCCAGCACCGGGCTCGCGGCCAACTCCCGGTCCACGGTGATGCCCGCCGCCTCGAACCGGCGGGCCAGGCTGTCGGCCGCCGTGGCGGCGAGCTCGGCCAGGTCGGCCCGGCTCCGGGCCAGGTTGAGGGCGGCGGCGTCGGCGGCGGCCAGCGTCTGCAGGTCGCCGACCATGCGCGCCAGCCGCAGCACCTCGTCGCGGAGGGAGCCGAGCTCGGCCGGGGTGGGTTCGGCCACGCCGTCGAGCAGCGCCTCGTGGCCCGCCTGCAAGATGGCGATCGGGGTGCGCAGCTCGTGCGCGACGTCGGCGACCAGGTTGCGGCGGATCTGCTCCTGCCGGTCCAGGGTGCCGGCCATCTGGTCGAACGCGGCGGCCAGCTCGCGCAGCTCGCCGGGCGCGTGGATCTCGCCGACCCGGGCGGTCCGGTCCCCCGCCGCCATGGCCCGGGTCACCTCGATCAGCCGGATGACCGGGCGGGTGATCCGCCGGGCCACGGCGAGCCCGGTGAGCAGCGCGAGCAGGGCGGCCAGCCCGGCCGCGCCGGCGATGGCGCGCAGCAGCGCGGTCTGCAGGCTGCGGTCGGCGGCGTTGAGCCCGGACCCGGTGGACCGCACCACCGCGGTGCCCGCCCGCTGGCCGCGGACGACGATCGGCAGGCTCGACTGCGAGCCGCCCGCGGTCGCGAAGGCGGGTGAGATCGCGACGGCCTGCCCGGCCTGGTCGCGGATCTGCACGGCCGTGCCGGTGGTGGCGGCCAGGTCGAGGACGGACGCCAGGTCAGCCCCGGACCAGGTGTTGTTCCGGTCCCACGCGGCCCCGGCCGAGACCGCGACGGCCTTGGCCAGCGCGGCGCGCTGCTGGCTGGCCAGGTTGGAGACGTCGGCGGCGGCGAACGCCGCGGTGAGCCCGGCGAGCAGCGCGACCGCGGCCAGCGCGACGCTGAGGAAGGCCAGCGCCAGCCGGAGGCCGAGCGTGTCGCCCAGGGGTACCGCGTCCGGGGGTTGCCCTGCCTCGGGCTGCGCTGCCTCGGGCTGCGCTGCCTCGGGCTGCGCGGCCTCGGGATCAGTCATCGCGGGCTAGGCCGAGGCGGTAACCGCCGCCGAGGACGGTCTGCACGATCCTGGGGTTGCCCGGATCTTCCTCGACCTTGCGGCGCAGGTTCTTCACATGCGAGTCGACGGTGCGCTCGTAGCCCTCGAACTCGTACCCTCGCACCCGGTTGATCAGCTCGAACCTGGAGTACACCCGGCCCGGGACGGTGGCCAGCGCGGTGAGGACGCCCCACTCGGTGGGGGTCAGCGCGACGGCCGCGCCGCGCACCATGGCCTGCCGCTGCGGCTCGTCGATGACAAGCTCGCCCCCGCCGTAGCTGGCCAGCCCCTGGGCGGCGGCCGGGCCGCCGCGACGCAGGATCGCCTGCACCCGCAGGACCAGCTCGCGCGGGCTGAACGGCTTCGTCACGTAGTCGTCGGCGCCCAGCTCGAGCCCGCGGATCCGGTCTTCCTCCGCGGTCTTGGCCGTCAGCATCAGGATCGGCGTGCCGGCCGTCGGCCCGGTCGCCCTGAGCTCGCGCGCCACCGTCTCGCCGGGCACGTCCGGCAGCCCGAGATCCAGGATCACCAGGTCCGGCGCCGAGGTCAGGGCCATGGTGATCGCCTCCGCGCCCGAGTCGGTGGACAGCACGGTGAACCCGGCTCGCTCCAGGTAGGACCGGACCAGGTCGCGCAGCTTGCGCTCGTCCTCGACCACCAGCACCGTCGACGCCATCGTCGCTCCTCTCGCCTTCCCGCCCCGCCACCCCGGGGGCACGCCTGGACGTTCCCATGATCCTCACACGGGAACCGGCGCTCGCCTCCACACCATCACCATGTCAGCTTCACTAGGCCCGCACGGCCGCCGGGTGCACTGATCATGACCGCACCGGCAGCTGGAGGGCGACGCGGATGACCGGAACCGACCTGATCGTGCTGGCCCCGTGGATTGTCTTCGTCGCGGGCCTGGCCGTCATCTGCATCCTCCTGCTGCGCTCACGGCGCGCGTCCGGTCCCGGGCATGCGTCCGGTGCGCGGCCCGCACCCGGTTCCCGGCTCCAGTGGCCGCCTCGATCCGCCCGTGGCGGCCCGGCGGGCCGGGAACCGGCTCGCCGCCCCGACCCACAGGAAACGGAATGTCGCCAGAACAACGCAGAGGCCAGGCCGCAATGACCGCCGAAGACAGCGCCGGAACCTCCGGTCCGCGCTGGCGGGCGCGGCTCGAGGCCCGCTGGCAGGCCTACGTGCAGGAGGTCACCGAGCTGTCGCTGGCTTACCACGTCGCGGCCGCGGCCGTCCCGGACGGCACCGGCGACGGAGCCGGCCAGCCGGAGATAGCCGCGCTGCTGCGCCGGGCGGTCAAGGCCCGCAGGAAGCTAGCCGACGTGGAGGACGCCCTGGCGCGCCTGGCGGCGGGCCGCTTCGGCTCCTGCGAGCAGTGCGGATCGCCGGTCCAGGCCGGGCTGCTCACCGCGGTTCCCGAGACCAGGTACTGCGCGCGCTGCGACGCGCCGTCTGGAGTTTCTGGAGCATCCGGAGTGTCCGGAGAGCTGCCGCCCGCTGAAGCCGGGCCGGCCGGGGTCAGGCCGCTGCCGCTGGCTGGACGTGCTACCCGATGACGGCGGTACCCCTGTGGGCGTGGGGCGTTACCCTCGCCGTTCTCGCCGCGCTCATCGTGATCGATCTCGTTCTCACCCGGGGGCCGGAGAGCAGCCTGCGCGCCGCGGCGGTGGAGAGCGGTCTGTGGTTCGCGGCCGCGCTGGCGTTCGGCGGGGTCCTCTGGCTGTGGCGGGGCCCGACCACCGGTAGCCAGTACCTGGCGGGCTACCTGCTCGAACGAGCCCTCAGCGTGGACAACGTCTTCGTGTTCGTGCTGCTGTTCGTCTCCATGCGGGTGCCGGCCGAACTGCAGAAGCGGATCCTGTTCCTCGGCGTGGTCGGCGCGCTCGTGCTCCGCGGCGTGTTCATCGCGGCCGGCGGCGCGCTCATCGAGCACGTCAGCTGGATCTTCTACCTGTTCGGCGCGATGGTGCTGGTGGCCGGGGCGCGCATGTTCCGGGCCGGCGAGGGCGGATCGGGAAACAACTTCGCCGTGCGCGGCCTGCGCCGGGTACTTCCGGTTTCCGAGCACTACGACGGCGGCCGGCTCCTCACCCGGGTGAGCGGCCGGGCCATGGCCACTCCCCTGCTCGTAGCCCTGGTGGCCATCGCGGTAACCGACGTGGTGTTCGCGCTGGACTCGATCCCCGCGGTGTTCGGCGTGACCAGGGACCTGTTCGTGGTGTTCACGTCCAACGCCTTCGCCGTCCTCGGCCTGCGGGCGCTGTACTTCCTGCTGGCGGGTTCGGCGGACCGGTTTGTTTACCTCAAGCCGGGTATCGCTCTTCTGCTGGTGTTCATCGGCGTGAAGATGCTTCTGTACGACGTGGTGCATATGCCGGTATGGCTGAGTCTGGTGGTGATCGCGGTGGTCGCGGGGGGCGCGATAGGGGCGAGCCTGTGGCGTGACCGGCGCCTGCGCCGTCTGCGCGAGGTACCGCGCCCGGCGGCCGAGCCGCGCCCGGCGGCCGAGTCGCGCGGACCGGTGCGTACGTGAGCGCGCTCGCCAGCCTGCAAGTCGACTCCCTGCTCTCGTACGCGGCCGCGATCGTCTTCCCGGCGCTGGACGCGATCTTCCCGGTGCTGCCCAGCGAGACCATCGTCATCACGCTCGGCGTGGCGACCGCGGGCAGCGCCGATCCCCGCATCGCGCTGCTGGTGGCGTGCGCGGCGGCCGGAGCGTTCCTCGGTGACAACCTGTGCTATGTGCTCGGCCGGAGGTTCGGCCCGTGGATCGACCGCCGGTTCTTCCGGAGCGAGAAGGGCGCCAGGCAGCGGGACTGGGCCATACGGTCGCTGGAGCGATACGGGATACCGCTGATCGTCGCCTGCCGGTTCATCCCGGGCGGCCGGACGGCGGTGATGCTGTCCTGCGGCATCGTCCGCTACGACCGCCGCCGCTTCATCATCGCGACCGCGATCGCGGGCGTGATCTGGGCGTGCTACGCGTTCTTCATCGGCCGGCTGGGCGGCAAGGCCTTCGAGGACAAACCGTGGGCCGGACTGCTGCTCGCGTTCGGCGGCACGCTCGCGATCAGCGCGCTGATCGAGCTGGTCCGGCGGCTCAGGGCCCGATGGGTCCAGCGCCGGGCCGCTGCCGTCAGGGGGTGACGCCGGAGAGGTTGAGGCCGACGACGCCGGCCAGGATCAGGCTGATCGATACCAGCTTGAGGGTGGACACCGTGTCGCCGAGGAAGGCCATGCCGATGACGGCGGTGCCCGCGGCGCCGATGCCGGTCCAAACCGCGTAGGCGGGGCCGACCTCGAGATGGCGCAGCGCCACCGTCAGCAGGGCGAAGCTCAGCAGGGCGCAGGCCGCGAAGATGGCCGTCGGCCAGAGCCTCGTCATCCCGTGACTCATCTTCAGTGCCACCGCGAAACCGGTCTCGAACAGGCCGGCCACGACGAGCGTCAGCCATGCCATCGTGTCGCCTCCCTCATCATCACTGCTATTTCTACGGAGCGGACGAGGAAACCCGGTGTGACGAGGATGGAGCCGGGATGGAGGGCCGAGGGCTAGGCGAGATGGCTAGCCAGGAAGGCCAGCGAGGGGGGTTCCTGCGCGGCGAAGAACGAGCCGTCGTGACACCCGGGACCGAAGGCCGCGACGGCCCCGGCGGGGAGGGCGCGGGCGAGCGCCTGGACGCCCGGGTAGAAGGGATCGTCGTGGCCCGACGCGATCCGGACCGGACGGCGGCCGAGGGCGGCGGCGTGCGTGATCACGTCGTCGGCCGCGAACGCGGCGGGCGACGCGAAGGCCCCCGGGTTGGCCTGCCGGGCCTGCGGATAGCTGGTCCAGACGGCCGGGCTGACCGCGGCCACGGCGGCGAACACGGCCGGGTACCGCTCGGCCAGCAGCAGCGCTCCGTAGCCGCCCATCGAGATGCCCATCACGGCGATGCGACGCGGCGGCCGGCCGAGGCCGAGGCGCCGGCAGCGCGGGATCAGCTCGTGAACCACCATCGCCATCGGGTCGTCGCCGGGGTGCGGGTTCCAGTAACCGCCGCCGCCGTCCACGGTGACCAGCGCCATCGGGGCAAGCGGCCGGCCGCCGGACCTGAGCGCCACGGCCTGAGCGGGCGACATCCCGGCCAGGGCGTTCGCGTGGTTACCCCCGTAGCCGTGCAGCATGACCACCAGCGGCAACTCGTCCCCGCGGCGGTGACCTGGCGGGTACCCGATCGTGTACCCGACGGTCCGGCGGCGGGCCGCGGAATAGAACGTCCCGCCGGCGGACGGGCCCGGCGGCGCGAAGTCGCGCGGCGGAGCGGGCACCGAGCAGGTGCCGTCGAGCTCCTCCAGCAGGCTCCGGCCCGGCAGCACGCCGCGGGAGACCAGCTCGGCGCCGCCGGCCCCGGCACCGGCCAGGACGGCGACCGGGGCGAGGCCCAGGGTCAGCACGCGGCGGCGGGACCAGCGGGAACCAGGCCCGTTCGGGGTCATGACAGGCCTCGCCGGCCCTGACGGGCGGCCTGGCACGCGACGCCGAGCGCCAGCGCCATGACGGCGAGCCCGGCCGCGGCGGCCGCGCCCGCCACCAGGCAGGCGAGCGCGAGCGGGCTGAGGGCCATCCAGGTGAGTTCGGCCGCGGGGAAGGCGGCCAGCGCGGCGGGGTGCGCCCAGAACGAGGTGACGGACAGCGTGCAAGCCCAGGCGAACGCGGCCACCCCGCCGGGCACCAGGCCGGTCCGCGCCCACGGGTGACCGCCGGTGCCGGGCCAGCCGTTCCCGAAATGCCTGCTGCCGACGATCATGACCGCGAGCCCGGCCAGGAACACCGCGGACGGGACGGCCACGGCCCGCGCCTGGCCGCGGGCGAGGCTGCTCGCCACGGTCCACGCCACCGGCAGCACGGCGAGCAGCGCCAGCAGGGCGAGGACCAGGACCGTTCCGGTCATCGCGAACGTGGCCACGGCGGTGGCCGCGGTGTCCGGAGCGGACCATTGCCAGCCGATGACGAGCTGGGACCAGATGGCGCCGCCGACGCCCAGGAAGACGGCCGCGCAGCAGGCGAGCGAGGCCAGGCAGGCCCGGACCTGGGCGCGGGCCAGTTCGGGCGACCGCGGCGGGCAGCCGGACAGGCCGGCGTCGGCGAGCCGGGCGACGAGCCCGCCCCTGATCACGTCCGCCGTCCGCGCGGCCGACCTCGGGCGCTCGGCAAGGTCGGCGATCAGCAGCTCGGTGAACTCCTCGCCGTAGCGGACCCGCCAGGCCCCCGGGTACCAGCGGAGCAGCCGGGCGGCGCGGCGGCGGGCCGGCCTCACGTCAGGCCCCAGCCCTGGGCCAGGCGGCGCAGCCCGACATCGGCGACGCGGCGCTGCGCGGCGAGCTGAGCCTGCAGGGTCGCCGCCCCGGTCTCGGTGAGCCGGTACGGGCGGCGGCGGTCGTGGCTCTCCACCGGCTCGATCAGGCCCTGGGCCTGGAGCCGGGCCAGCGCCTCGTACAGCGTGCCCGGCGCCACCCGGACACCCGCGAAGGACTCGATGTCCTTGGTCAGGGCGTAGCCGTGCTTAGGCCCGTCGGCCAGGCTGGCCAGGATGAGCGTGGCCGGCCCCGCGTAGCGGCCGAACCCGTCGAGCGCCTTGTCTCTCGGCACAGCCGCCATTCTATATCGGCAACCGATCCATCGGCAACCGATGTAGTAGCGATGCGTCGGCGACCTGGATGGCTTCGCGGAAAAATCTCCGGGAGCGTGTCGAATCCTCGTGGCGCGGCGTGGTCAGGCGCCGGGGGCCGCGGCCCGCAGGGTGGCTTCGACGGTGTCCCAGGGCAGGCCCGGCGGCAGCACGAACGTGACGACGTCGGCGACATCGTCCCAGGGCTCGAGCTGCTCCCGGACCTGGCGGGGGGTGCCGCAGGCGGCGAGCTGGTCGAGGACGGCCCCGGCCTCGGGGGGTATGGTCCCGCGCCGCGGGCTGGGACGCGGGTTCGCGGCGATGACCGCGCTGACCTCGGCGGCATAGCCCTGGCCGGCCAGGGAGCGGGCGTAGACGTCGCCCATGGCGCTCAGGTACCAGGCGGCGCAGGCCGCGGCGATATCCCGGGCCGTACCGGGGTCCTCGTCGGCCGCGACGATGGGCCCGGCCGCCACCGTGAGCGGGGGGGCGTGCGGCACGGTGGTCTCCCGACGGCGGCCCAATGCGGCCGTCCAGGCGGCGACGCAGTCCCGGGCCACCAGTGCGGGAATCCAGCCGTCGCCGAGTTCGGCGGCCACGTTCATCGTGTGCTGGCCGAGGGCGGCGATCCAGATCGGCAACCCGGGGACGGGCGGCTGGCCCAGCCGCAGCGGGCGCGCCGCCGGGTCGCGGGGCTGGATGGGCTGCCCGTCGAGCAGCGCGCGGACCGTGGTCACGACGTCGCGCAGCCGGGCGGCCGGGTGATCGAAGGGGACGTCATGGAACCCCTCGGCCAGCGCCCGGGTGCTGGCCCCCAGGCCCAGCACGTAACGCCCCGCGCTGACCTGGTGCAGGGTGGCGGCGGTCATCGCGAGCGTCGCCGGGGTGCGTCCCCAGACCGACAGCACGCCGGAGGCGATCTGGATCCTGGTGGTGCGCAGCGCGATCTCGGTCAGTACCGGCGTCGAGTCCAGGCCCCAGCCCTCCGGCACCGAGAAACTCTCGTATCCCAGCTCGTCGGCGAGCATGGCGGCCCGGACGATGACGTCCCGCCGCGTCTCCATCGGCGTGAGCCCGACGCCGCGCCTGCGGGCGGTCACCGTGCACCTCCGGCCGCCGGGCCGGCCACGGCGGCGGCAGCCCCGGCGGCGGCCTTGGTGTCCGGCTCCCGGCCGGGGCGCGGCACCGTCAGCCACACGGCCCCGGCCACGGCGAGCACCTCGCCGCCGGGCCCGAGCAGCGCCGACCCGGCGGTGAGCTTGCGGCCGTCACGCTGGTGCGGCCAGGCGATGACGCGGCACCGGTCGCCGACCGCGGGCCGCGCCGCCAGGGTGGTGGCCGTCATCCGGCCGAGCAGGATGGCGGTGTCCCAGCCGGCCCCGCCGCCCAGGCCGGCCGCCTCGGCGGCGGCGATCCCGCTGGGACAGTCGAGCGCGGCCCAGACCACCTCGGCCCGCACCCTGGAGCCGGAATCGGCGACCGAACGATCCGGCGTCCACGGCGCCGCCCACAAGGCGAGGCCTTTCACCTGTCCGGGAAAGATCCGCAGCCCGTCGCCGGGACCGCGGTTCATCCCGCAGACGAAGCAGTCGGGAAACACCGGATCGGCGAAGTACCTGGCGCCCCGGGCGGCCGCGCCGGCTTCGGCGAGCGGCACCGTGGCCGGTATCTCCAGCGGGCCGGCCGGCGAGGGGGCGGCCTCGCCGATCAGCGTGCGGCCGTGCCGGACACGGACCGAGCCGTCACCGTCGCGCTGGACCTCCATCGGGGTGTCCAGCGGGGGCGGCCGGCGCAGCGTGACCGTGGCCGGGCCGTCGACGTACGCGGCGATGCGGCCGCAGACGTAGCCGCCGTTGCCGACGCCCGCGGGGCCGTTGTAGCGGGACGGTATGGTCAGCACGTTCATCGTGGCCGGCCGGGGCGTTCGTAATCTGTATCGGGCATGCCTTCGACGCTAGGGTCACCCGGCCGGGGGCGGCAATCCGGAGAACTACGGAACCAGTCCGGCACACGCGGGCTGTCCGCGGCGGTTACCCCGGGCCCGGCGGGGGAACTACCTAGGCGCTCAGGAGTACAGCTGGTGGCGGGTCACCCAGGCCGCGATCTGCGCCCGGGAATTCACCTGGAGCTTGCGCCTGATGTTCTCGACGTGCGTTTCGGCGGTCCGCGGCGCGATCGACAGGCGGCTGGCGATGGCCTGGTTGGTGAGCCCCCCGGCGACTAGTTCGGCCACCTGGAGCTCGCGATGAGTGAGCCGGGGCCGATCGCCCGCTCGTTCGGCCAGAAAATCCAGCACCGCCTCCGCCACCGCCTGCCAGTCACCGTGATAGAAGAGGTGGCTGGAACCGGTCAGCGGGATCAGCGTCGCGCCCGGGATGAGCGCGGCGACCTCGCGGCCCAGCTCGAACGGCGTGCCGCGGTCCGCCTCGCGGTGCAGGACCAGCGCCGGCGCGCGGACGGCGGGGAGCAGGTCCCTGATGTCGGTGTTGTAGTAGACCTCCAGGAGGCGGGCGGCCACGGCGGCCGACGCGCTCGCCCGCTGGAACTTCGCGAAGCCCGCCAGGTCCTCGGCCGTGGGATCGGTGACGAAGGCCCCGGCGAGCGCCTTCAGTCCCAGGCCCCAGTGCGCCTCCACCAGCGCCACGACCGACTTCCTGACGTCGGCGGGCGCCAGGTCGCTGCCGCTGGCGCAGGTTCCGTACAGCGCCAGCGCCTCGACCCGGTCCGGGTGCCTGGCCGCTATCGCCGCCGCCAGCTGACCTCCCTGCGACGCCCCGAACAGGCGGAACCGGCTGGCGCCCAGCACGTCGGCCACCGCCAGCGCCGCGGCGACCTGCCCGTCGAAGGAGAGGTCGATCCCGTTCCGGTCGGACAGGCCGCAGCCGGGCTTGTCGTAGCGGATCACGGTGAACCGCTCGGCCAGGCGCGCGATAAAGGGGCCGAACGAGTACAGTTCCAGCTGCCCGCGCAGGTCAGTGATCCAGCCGGAGTCGACAAGCAGCGCCGGCCCGGCGCCCGTTACCGAGTAGGCGACGCGACCCGCTGGCGTGCTGCAGTACCTGATCCTCGGCATCACCTGTCCAGGCTGGCACCCCGGGCGAGCGCAGTAAAGCGGCGGCCTGACGCCGGGGTTAGCCTCAGCTGGCGGCGCGGGGGGTGACCAGGCCGGCCTGGTAGGCGAAGACCACGAGCTGCGCCCGGTCGCGGGCGCCGAGCTTGATCATCGCCCGGCTGACGTGGGTCTTGGCGGTGGTGGGGCTGAGCACCATGGCCTCGGCGATCTCGTCGTTGGACAGGCCGTGCGCGACCAGCGCCACCACCTCCCGTTCCCGGTTGGTGAGGCTTTCCATCCCGGCGGCGGCGATCGCGTCCGGCGGCCGGGCGACGAACTCGCTGATCAGGCGGCGGGTGACGGCGGGGGACAGCAGGGCGTCCCCGCGCGCGATGACCCGCAGCGCCTGCAGCAGCTCGGCTGGCTCGGTGTCTTTCAGCAGGAACCCGCTCGCCCCGGCCCGCAGGGCGCGGAAGATGTACTCGTCGAGCCCGTAGTTGGTGAGGATCACCACGCGCACTCCGTCGAGCCGCTTGTCCGCGACGATCTGCCTGGTGGCCTGGAGGCCGTCAAGCACCGGCATCTGGATGTCCACCAGGGCGATGTCCGGACGGTGCTCGGCGGCCAGCATGACCGCCTGCCGCCCGTCGGCGGCCTCGGCGACCACCTCGATGTCGTCTTCCGCTTCGAGCAGCGCCCGGATGCCGCTGCGGATCAGCGCCTGGTCATCAGCCAGCAGGATCCTGATCACGACGGTGCGCGGGCGGGGAGCTCGGCGTACACCCGGAAGCCGCCGCCGTCCCGGGGTCCGGCGTGGAGCCGGCCGCCGAGCGCGGTCACCCGTTCCCGCATGCCGATGAGGCCCAGCCCGGGGCCCGCCGGCCCGGCGCCGGGGCCAGGGCCGTCGTCGTCGACCTGGACCGAGAGGGCGTCTGGAGAGTAGTGCAGGTGAACTCGCGCGCAGGCCCGGCCGGCGTGACGGCTGACGTTGGTGAGCGCTTCCTGCACGATCCGGTAGGCGGCCTGGTCCGCTTCGGGGGGAAGGGGCCGCTGGGTGCCGGTCACGGTCACCGTCACGGGGAGCCCGGCGGCCCGTAGGCGCGCCACCAGGCGGTCCAGCTGGCCCAGGTCGCTGCAGTCGCCGTCCTCCTCGCTGCGCAGCACGCTGAGCGTCGTGCGCAGTTCCCGCGCGGCGTCGGTGCCCGCCTCCTGGATCGCCAGCAGCGCCGGCGGGACGTCCTCGCCGCGCTTGCGGGCCAGGTGCGCCGCCACGCCTGCCTGAACACAGATCACGGAGATGCTGTGCGTCAGGGAATCGTGCAGCTCACGGGCGATCCGCAGCCGCTCCTCCATCGCCCGGCGCTGGGCGGCTTCATCCCGCGTCCGCTCGGCCTCGTCCGCGCGCTGCTCGACCTCGCGGAGGTGCAGGAGCCACAGCCGGGACGCCACGATCATGACGCCGGCGGAGATGCCCCATCCGGCCGCGTAGAACCTCTGCCGGCCACGATTCGTGCGCATTCTCCGAGCGTAGCCGCACGGGCCTTCGGCCACATTCCCCCCCGGGACCCATTTCCGGCTACTCCTCCCGGAGTACCTGCATAGGCCGCCGCATCCGTGCTGACCAGGCAGAAGACGCTTCCCACGCACGACGACAGCGGGCCGCCCGGCCGCCAGCATCGGAGGCATGGTCATGACATATTCCGCCATCGGCGCGATCGGCGCCAGGAAGAACGGCCGCCACCTTGGTGTGGCCCTGCTCGTCATCGCAGCCGCGCAGCTGATGGTCGTGCTGGACGCGACCGTCGTCAACGTGGCGCTGCCGCGCATTCAGGCGGCACTCGGGTTCTCCGGCAGCGGCCTGGAGTGGGTGGTGAACGCGTACGCCCTGACGTTCGGCGGGCTGCTGCTGCTCGGCGGCCGTGCCGGTGACCTGCTCGGCCGGCGCCGGATGTTCGTCGTCGGCCTGCTGCTGTTCTCGGCCGCATCCCTCGCAGGCGGGCTCGCCACCTCCCAGGCGTGGCTGCTGGCGGCCCGGGCCGTTCAGGGTGCCGGCGCCGCCATCGTCGCGCCGACCGCGCTGGCGCTGATCGCGACGACGTTCCCGCCAGGCCCGCCCCGCAACCGGGCGATGGGCGTGTACGCCGCGATGAGCGTGGCCGGCGCCGCGGTCGGGCTGATCGCCGGAGGCCTGCTCGTCACGTATGCCTCGTGGCGCTGGGTGCTGTTCGTCAACGTGCCGATCGGCATCGCGGTCGCGGTCGCCGCCCCGGCCGTGCTGCCCGGCACCGCGCGCCGGCCAGGCCGGTTCGACCTGCCCGGCACCCTGACCGGAACCACGGGAGTGGCCGCCCTCGTCTACGGCCTGACCAACGCCGCTACCAGCCCGGACGGGACGTCGCACTGGGGCGACGGCACGGTAGTAGCCGCGCTGGCGGCCGGCCTGGTCCTGCTCGCGGTGTTCGCCGTCGTCGAGACGCGCAGCCGCCATGCGCTGCTGCCGGTGCGGCTGCTGCGCAGCCGGGACCGTCTCGGCGCGAACCTCATCATGCTGGCCGTGGGCACCGCCGTCTTCGGCGTGTTCTTCTTCGTCACGGTGTTCGTGCAGGACGTATGGGGGTACTCCGCGCTCAGGACGGGAGTGGCGTTCCTGCCGCTGACCGCCGCGATGCTGGCCGCCTCCGGCTCCGCCACCGCGCTCGTGCCGCGGATCGGCGCGCGTCCGCTGCTGCTGGCCGGCGGCGCCAGCAGCGCCGGGGGTCTGTACTGGCTGTCCCGGATGACCGAGCACGGCACCTACGCGGGCGGGCTGCTCGGCCCGAGCCTGCTAACCGGGGTCGGGATCGGCCTGCTGATCGTCCCGCTGCAGCTGATCGCCCTGGCCCGCGTCGCCGAGGCGGACTCCGGGGTGGCCGCCAGCCTGCTCAACGTCGGCCGGCAGGTAGGCGGTTCCATCGGCCTCGCGGTGCTGGGCACCGTGGCCTGGACAGTGGTCGCCGGCCGCGCCCGCGCCCAGGCGTCCGCGACGGCGTACCGGCACGCGCTGGCGGCCGGCTTCGACCGGGCCTTCCTGGTCGCCGCCGCGATCGCGGTGCTCACTCTCGTGATCGCGATCACCACGATCCGGCTCCGCCGCGCCGACCTAGCGGGCCATAGCTAGCCGGACACCGTGATCTCGTGCCAGATGCCGCCGTTCAGGTTGATGTTGTTGCCCTTGGCCTGGCCCGGGGCGGTGTCGGCGATGTAGGTGTACAGCGGGTGCCCGTCGTAGGTGGCCTGCTTCGACCCGTCGGACCGGGTGATCGTGCTGAGCTTGCCGGTGACGCCAGGCCCGGCGGTCGCCGACCCGGTCACCGGCGGCCAGTACGCCGCGCAGGCCCCGTTGGTGAGCACCGTCGTGCCGTTGATCGTGGTGGTCTTCAGCACCGTGCCGGCCGGTGAGTGGCTGCGCTGCGAAGACCGCCGCGTCGAGGCACGCAAGCACCTGCAGGTCGCGCACGGGATGCTGCAGGAGATGAAGATCGGCGCGTTCGGCGACCGGGCCGGGCGGGGGCTGGCTGCCGCCAGCGGGGCGCGCCGCGCGAGGCCGCCGCGGATACCTTCTGTCGGCGACGAGCTGACCGAGCAAGAGGCCCAGATCGCGCGGCTGGCCCAGGCCGGCCTGTCCAACCCGGAGATCGGAACCCGGCTGTTCATCAGCGCGCGCACCGTCCAGTACCACCTGGGCAAGGTGTTCACGAAGCTGGGCATCACCTCGCGCAACCAGCTGCAATGGGCGCTGTCCGCTCGCCGGGAGCCGGTTCCGGTCTGGGCTGTCACCACCGCAAGCTAGGGCGGGCCGCTCAGTTCGCCGGCGGATGCATCGTCAGGCACTCCATAATGCAGATCATGAGGATCGGGAAAGTCAGTGGCTGACGGGGTGCCGGATCCGGATCGCATCGCGACCCAGCAGGATTTCGGCCGGGAGCTATCCGCGCTCAAGAAACGGGCCGGGCTGACCGTGCGGAAGGTTGCGCGGGCTACCGGACTGCCCGTCAGCACGGTCGGTGATTACTTTTCCGGGCGGCACCTGCCGGCCGGAGGACGGCCCGATCAGCTGGCGGGGATCCTGCGAGCGTGCGGGGTCACTGATGATGATCTAGTCACGCGGTGGACGGATGCGCTGCAGCGCGCCAGGCGGCCTCCCGGCAGACGGCCGGGCCATGCCGACGCTCCCTATCGGGGCCTGGCCAGGTTCGAGCCGGAGGACTCACGGTGGTTCTTCGGCCGCGAGGATGTCACCGAGCTGATCAGCACGCTGGCGGACGAAGACAATCCGCTGCCGCTGGTCCTGATAGGAGCGTCTGGAGCGGGCAAGTCATCTCTGCTCCGAGCCGGGCTCATTCCCCGGCTGACCAGCCGGGTCGCGTTAATTGAGCCAGCGGACGCGCCGCTCGATGCTCTCCGTGCCCAGGTTACCGGGCTCCAGGCGGCGGCCGACGACGCCGGGAGGCCGGCGATCGTCGTGGACCAGTTCGAGGCGGTCTTCACCCAGTGCCAGGATGAGGGCGAGCGGCGCGAGTTCATCAGCGAGATCTGCGAGCTGGCCAAGAGCACCCTGGTGATCGTGGCTATGCGCGCGGACTTCTACGGCAACGCCCTGCGCTATCCGGGGCTGGCCGCGGCGCTGCAGGCCAGGCAGATCGTCCTGGGAGCGATGAGCACGGAGCAGGTTCGCCGCGCCATCACTGAGCCTGCCCGGCTGGCTCGCCTCGACGTCGAGGAAGGCCTGGTCGGCCTGCTCTTGCATGACCTGGCTCCGCCCGAGGTGGCGGGGGCGGAGGACGCCTACGAACCGGGCGCGCTGCCGCTGCTGTCCCATGCCCTGCTCGCTACCTGGCAGCACAGCCGCGGTGGCACGCTGACCATCGCCGACTACCTGGCCAGCGGCCGGATCACCGACGCGCTCACCCGGACCGCGGAGGCCGCCTACGGCAGCCTGTCTCCCGGGGAGCAAGAGGTGGCGCGCCGCCTGTTCCTGCGGCTCGTGCACGTCGCGGACGACGCCCCGCCGACCCGTGCGACGGTCAGGCTCGGCGAGCTACGGGCCTGGGGCGATGACACCGGGGCCGTGCTCGGCAGGTTCGTCGGCGACCGGCTGATCACCCTGGACGCGGACGCCGCGCAGATCACCCATGACGCCCTGCTGGCCGCCTGGCCCCGGCTGCGGTCCTGGATCGACACCGGCCGGGAGGGCCTGCTGACCGCGAAGCGGATCGCTGACGGAGCCCGTGCCTGGCAACAGGCCGACCGGGAAAGCGCCGCCCTGTGGCGTGGCAGCCAGCTCGCGTCGGCTAGGGACTGGACCACCGACACGGGTAACCTCGCCCCGCTCGGCACGCTGGCGAGCGAGTTCGTCGCCGCGTCGATCGCGGCCGAACAGGCGCAGGCGCGGGCCGAGCGCCGCCGCACCCGGCGGCTCCAGAGCCTCGTGGCCACGCTGGCGGTTCTCGTGGTCGCCGTCGGAACCCTGGCCGGATTCGCGTTCCAGCAGCGCCAGGCGGCCAACACGGCGCGCGATAACGCCAGTTCCCGCGAGATCTCCGTCGAGGCCGACCGGGTCCGCAGCCAGGACGCTCCCCTGGCCGCACAGCTCAGCGTGGCCGCCTACGACACCGCCCGTACCCCGCAGGCCGCCGCCAGCCTGCTGGAATCGACGGGCTCCCCCGCCGCCGCCCGGCTGGTCGACTCGGCCGGCGTGCTTCAATCGGTCAGCCTCAGCCCCGACCGCCGGCTGCTCGCCGTCGCGGCGGCGAACGGGACCCTGCGGCTGTGGGACGTAGCCTCCTCCGGGCACCCGGTGCCGGCTGGCCCGCCGCTGGACCCGGCCAGCGGCAGCCCGCTGTACACGACGGCGTTCAGTCCCGACGGCAGGATCCTGGCGGCGGCGGGAGCCGGCCGGACCGTCCAGCTGTGGGGTCTGAGCCGAACGGGCCACCCGATGCGCCTGGGCACGCTGACGGGCCCTGGTAACACCGTGTATTCGGTAGCGTTCAGCCCTGACGGCAGGACGCTGGCGGCAGGCAGCGCGGACGACACCGTGAGGCTGTGGGACGTCAGCGACACGGCTCACCCGCGCCCGTTCGGCACACCGCTGACGGGACCGGCCGGCTACGTGCAGTCGGTCGCGTTCGGGGCCGGGGGGAAGATCCTGGCGGCGGGAAGCGCGGACAAGACGGTGCGGCTGTGGGACGTCACCGACCCGGCCGCGCCGAAGCCGCTGGGCGGACCGCTGACGGGCCCGCAGGGCCTGGTATCGGGGGTGGCATTCAGCCCCCGGGGCAACCTGCTCGCCGCGGCCAGCCAGGACCACAAGCTGTGGCTGTGGCGGGTCAGCGGGGGGAAAGTCACCTCCGACGGCATCCTCACCGGGGCTGTGAACTGGCTCAACGCGGTCGCGTTCAGCCCGGACGGTACCGCCGTCGCCGCCGGGACGGCCGACGCCAGCGTGCTGGTATGGGACCTGGCCTCCCGCTCGCTGACGGCGACCCTCCCGCACCCGCAACCGGTCACGTCGCTGGCCTGGGACGGTACCGGGCGGCTGGCCGCCGGCGACGCGGACGGGACGGTATCGATGTGGGCGCTGCCCGCGCCCGTCCTGCCTACGGGCAACGGCTCGACCGGCGTCGCGTACAGCCCCGGCGGCACGACGCTCGCGGTCGGCGGACGCAGCGTCGAGCTCTGGGACGCCGTCCGCCGGACGCCGGCAGCAACGCGCCCGCTGCCGCCCGGCACGTTCACCAACGGGATCACGTACTCCCCGGACGGGGACCTGATCGCGATCGCGAGCAGCGACGGCACGGCCCGCCTGCTCGACGCCAGGACCCTGGCACCGGTGAGTGCTCCGTTCCGCGTGACGGCGAAGGGTAACGCCGAGTCGGTGGCGTTCAGCCCGGACGGCGGGCTCCTCGTCACCGCCGCGGACGACGGAACCTTGCGGCTCTGGTCGCTGGCCGACCGGACCCGGCCACGGCAGCTGGCCTCCGTGCACGACTCGGGTACCTACGTGTACACGGTCGTATTCGCGCCGAACGGCCGGATGATCGCCGCGGCCAGCACCGATAACGTCACCCGGCTGTGGGACGTGGCCGGCTCCGCCCGGCTCGTCCCGCTGGGCAAGCCGCTGACCGGGCCCGCCAGCTACGCCATCGGGCTGGCGTTCAGCCCTGATTCCCGGCTGCTCGCGGTGGGCAGCGCGGACAAGACGGTGCGGCTGTGGAACGTAAGCGACCCCGGGCACCCGGCGCTGGCCGGTGCCCCGCTCACCGGGCCGACCAGCTACGTCTGGGCCGTGGCCTTCAGCCCTGACGGCCGCACGCTCGCGGCCGGGGTCACCGACGGCACCGTCTGGCTATGGCACCTCGCCGACCCTGCTCACCCGTTGCTGATCGCCACCTTGTCCGGGCCAGCCGGGCACGTGTACTCGGTCGCGTTCTCGCCCTCCGGCCGGGTCCTGGCCGCCGCCAGCAGCGACGGCACCGTGCACCTGTGGGATGCCAGCCCGGGCGCGGCCAGGGCCGCCGTCTGCGCCGGCGCGGGCCAGGCTCTCACCAGGCAGGAATGGGCTACCTATATTCCCGGCCTGCCTTATCGTGCGCCATGCTGAGGTAGGAAATCCGTATTCCATCATTGATGGTGATCTAGTGGAATTGGCGCTACCCGCAGGCACCGGCGGCTAAGGTCGCAGTCACACGGTTGACGTGCACTTAATGCCGGCGAATTTGAGGAGTCACGGTGGGAGAAAAGAACCCCGAAATGAAGAAGCCGACCCCGATCGAGGTGAAGCCGACAGACCGGCAGGTTCCCGACAAGACGGCCAAGGCTGCGGGGAGCCTCGCGCTGAAGGGCGCGGGCAAGAAGTAGCCGGGACCGGCTGGCCTGCGGGCAGCGGGAGGGGTACGCCCGGCGGAGGGGTACGCCCGCAGGCCAGCGCTCGCGGTTGTCATCGCGCGGACCTGGCGGCCGACAGCCGTTCCCGCTGGACGGGGGTAAGCACGCCGGGTGCCACCATGAGCCCGGGCTCACCCGACCGGGCCAGGTAGCTGATCCCGGCGTCGAGGAGCCGCCGGTATCCGCGGGCACTCTGCGCTTCGGGGCCGAGGTAGTCTTCCGCGAACCTGGCTCCGCCGATGGGCGCGAGGCCATCGCTGAGGTGGTTACCAGGATCGAGCACCACGTCGGCGACCCTGTCCATGAAGATCGCGTGGTCGACGCCGCTCGCGGCCGCGATGGCCGGGCGCACCACGCTCGGCTCGAAGGCGATGTCCGGGTTCACCACATCGGGTCCCCGGTAGATCAGTTGCCCGAAGTCCCACATGGCCCGGGCGGCGTCGGTCACCGGTCCCGGGGCGACGCCCGGTGCACCCGGGACCCGGGTGACCGAGCGGTTCGCCGCGACGGCGGCCGCCAGGTCCAGGTAGTACTGGCGGGCCGGCCCGAAGCGGGAGTCGAATACCGGCGGCCCGAAGAAGCCGTCGTTCGGAGGCGGGCCGCCGGCCAGTGCCTCGTACCGGGGCATGTCGACCGGCGCGAGGTGAATGGCGAGGTTGGTCACCCGCATGCGGATGATGGCGGACAGCCCGCCGTCGATCAGGTCCCCGGTATCCGGGGCGTCGTCCAGGAACTCGCGGACGAATTTCCAGGCGCCAACCTTCTGCCACTCCCCTGCGGGGGCATGCCGGCGCAGTTCGGCGATGACCGTGGCACGCCCGCTCGGATCGCCTCCCCAGGTCAGCGAGGCCAGGTCGGAAACCAGCGCAAAGGACCCCTGGGCGCTGACGCCGCTCTGCGCCTCGCCGAGGAACGAGAACCGGCCGAAGCTGGCGAGCTGTTCCGGCGTCATCCGGTCCGGGCCGGGCCGGGAACTCTTCCAGAAGGGCATGTCGCCTCCCTTTCAGGCCCGGGCCATACGCATGATGGCGGCCTGCTGATCCGGGTTGAGGACCGCAAACGCGCCCTCGGCGACGCGCAGGCAGCCGGTACGGATCTCCGCCGCCCGCGGGTGCGCCGCGCCGCCGGGAGCCGCCAGGAACTTCGCCCCGGTGTCGATCACCGTGCGGGCGTTATGCCGCACCGAGTTGCTTTCCGCGGCGCCCTCGCCGACGGAGATCTCCAGCCAGAAGCAGAGGTCCTCCGCGGCGCCTGCGAGGTCGCCGGCGGTGAGCGCGTCCCAGACGGCGGGACCGACCAGGAAGACCGGGTTCCACGAGCGATCCTCGCGCTGCCGCGCCGCCGCGAGGCGGCGGATCGCGTTACGGGCGGCCGCCGCGGCCGCCGCATCGGATCGCAACAGCGCGTCCTTGAGCTGCCAGTTCAGCAGGCGATCCTGAGCGACGACGGCACGGGCGCCGGTGTGGCCGCGGATCTCGGCGGCGAGTTCCACGCCGAGCGCCTCGTGCGCCCATGGCTGGTCGAAATCCGGGTCGGCCGGCCAGCCGCACCGCCGGCAGCGGAACGGCCAGCGCGAGACGGGCTCGCGCTCCCCGGTTCCGCACTCGTCATTGGTGCACCTCCACCCGCGAGCAGTCGCCCCGCGCGGAGGCTGGTAGCCGTACGACGTCAGTGGCAGGGGCCTGGGCCCGAACAGCGGCATGGCGGCGGAATCCTGTTACCGCTCGTCAGGCCCGTAACCGGGCCGGACGCCCGGCCGGACGCTCGTGCCGCCGTTCGACGCCACGAGCTGGCGGGTGTCCGGCTCCGCGAGCAGACGCGCGATCGCCTTCTTGCGGCGGTTGACGACGCCGGCGAAGTTGACGAACACCAGCATGTACTCGAGGTGCTCCGATGCCCACATGTCGATGCGGCACCCGCCGTCCGGCAGCGGCTCGATCGTGATCGACATCGTGATGCCGCCACGGTGACCTCGATGGCGCTTGTTAATGGTCCCCTCGCCCGATGTGCTGGTCCAGAGCACCGAGCGGGCCCCGCCGAATGCGCCGTTGATGAGCTGCGCGGCCTGCTCCGGCGTATAGCGCGTCAGCACCGACGTGGTGGCCAGCGCGTTCCTTGACTCGACGAACTGCCAGACGACAAAGGCGACGATCGCGAGACCGGCCAATACCGCAACAAAGCCACCCACCGTGAACTCCTAACCGGATAATTATCGTGCGCACGGAGAGCGTGATCCTCCTGACGCGCGGCACAACCTGTGATCGTCAGGGGAGCGTAGGCGGAACCGGATCAGGCGAGCAGGTAATTCCACGCAACGCCGACGGATGCGAGAATTCACGCACGCAGGCGAGATGTCGCGCTTTGCCCGGCCGCAGAATTCAGGTCGGTGTCCGATGCTGTCCGGTGAATCCGGCGGGCGGGACGCCCGGACACCGCGTTGCCGATACTGGCCGGGTCCCTGGCGGACGATGCGGCGGCCGGACGGCGGCCGCGCGACGGCAGGGCAGGAACCGGCGGCCAGGAGGTGGGGGGTGCCATCAATCAGGCACGAACTGGAGCGCACGCGCACGGCGCGCTGGTACCTCGAGGCGCGCAGCGTGCAACGCGGCGCCCCGTGGAGGGAACGGGTGCAGTGCTATGCGGCGCTGTCCGGAATCCTGGCCGAGGACACTCGCCAGGACGCGGCCAGGTGCCAGCGTCAGCCGCACGCCCTGCTGAAGCGGGTGGCGCAGCGAGCGAACTTCGCCTCCGCCGAGCCGGTGTACCGGCGGTGGCGCCACAAGCAGGACGGCCAGCCGGTCGTCCGCTGGGCGGGCGCGGACCCGTCAGTCAAGCCGGGCGCCGCGCTGGTGGCCGAGGCGAAAATCGCCGCCTTCTGGCCGTACCGGGAGGGTGTTATCGAGGTTTCCGACGCGTTCGACATGACGGCGGCCGAATGGGCTGCCGCCTACCTGAGGGCCCTCGCCGCGTGGGCCGCCGACAACCGGCCGCTGGCGGCATGCCGCCCGGCCGGACCGCCGGGATGCGTGACTGAGGACATGGCCGTGCTGGCGGCGAGCCCGGGCCGGGCCGGCGCGACTCCGGGCACGGCCCGGATCGCTCGCCTGCAGGAGCTGGCCGGCATCGTCGTCGGTCAGGTCCTCGACGACGGCAGCATCACCCCGCCCGGCGCCTTCGACGCCGTTCGCGGCGAGGTACGGCAGCTACTGGCCGGACCGCGCCTCTCGCTGGCCGACCAGGCCGTCCGCTCAGCAGCCGAGCTCGCCGACCGGCTCCTCCACCGCGATGGGGCAGAGAACGTGATGACGCCCAGGCAGGCCGGCCAGGTCATGGACCTGCTCGGCAGCCTTGCCTCGCTACTCGCGGACTTCGCGGCGACGCCAGGACCGGGTCAGGACCTGTGACCTCAGACGCCATCATCGCGGCGGACGAGCAGACGCGGGCGGCCGCCCGGTTGCGCGGCGCGGCCGAGGCGCTGAGCGTGCTGCGGAGACGGGCGCCTGCCGAGCGGCAGCGGGCGTGCCGGTTCGCGATGAGCCTGCTCGCCGCGCACGTCCCCGCGACTGACTGGGTGTCAGCCGGGCTGCCGGGGCCGCCCTGGCCCGCGCGCCGCGCCGGGCATCTGCTCCCGTCCGGCCACCAGGCAGTGCTGCAGCTGGCTCGAACGGCGATGATGCTCTATCTTTCCGAGCTGCGCGGCGCTGACCGCCCGGCGGCCTGGCAGCGTCTCGCCGCGTTCTTCGCCCGGCAGCTCCCCTCGTCCGAACCGGAGCTGGTCCTGCTGCGCGAGCACGCCATGCTCGCGCGGCTGGCCGCCGCTGACACCGCACCCGAGGTCTTCGGCGAGCTTTCCGGCGCGCTCGGCTTCCACCGCGCGGTGCACGGCGAGGACGCCTATCTCACGGCCGTCGCCCGGGCGAACGTGCAGGTCGCGCTCCTTCAGCGAGGCGCCAAGCCGGACCTGGCCAAGGCCGCGGCGCTGGCTCAGCAAGAGGTAGCTATCCGGACGATCCGGCATGGTCCTGATCACCCTGCAACCCTGGCCGCGCGCTCCCTGCTCGGCCGGTGCCTGCTGATGCAAGCGGAGGCCGCCCACGGCGAGGCTGGAAGGCTCCGCCTGGCCGGCCAGGCGCTCGCCGAGATAACCCGCATCCGGGTGGCACGCGACCGGCTGTTCGGCGTTACCTCACCGGAGGCCACCAGCAGCCGGCGGTACGAGGCTCGCGCCCTGCTGCTGCTGGGCGAGGGGGAAAAGGCGAGGAATTGCCTGTTGTGCACTCTCGCCTTTGAAAATGCCTGCCATGGCGGTGAAGAAACGCCGAGCGTCGGGCAGACTCTCTACCAGCTTGCCCGCGTGGAGCGCGCTCTCGGCAATACCGAAAGAGCGTTCGGTCTGGCTGGGGACGCGTACCGGATTTTCTCGCTGCACTATCCAGGGGGCAGCACGGCTCGCCAGACGCGGGAGCTCATCAGGGAACTCGGCGCGGCGCTCACTGTTCATTCCGCGCCACCCGCCGCCGGACACGCGCCGCGTCAACGCCGCACGAGTACACGCCGCAGTCCCGCTCCAGGCCAAGCACCCGGACCGTCTCCATGTGCCGACACGGCAGGGAGATCTGCGTGGTGAGGTGACCAGTCCCTGCGCCGTCGAGGCAACCGTGCGCGGGCCGAAGGTCCCGGTACGGGTGCCCGATTGGCAGTAGCGCCGGGCCGGGAGCCGGGCGAGAGTCGGAGCATGGGCTCGGCAGTCAGCACGCATCCGGTGTTCGCCGCACCGACGGCTGCCCCCTGCGGGGCGGGCCAGCCATGACCGTCCCGGGTGACTACTACGAGGTGCTCGGCGTCCCGCGTGATGCCGGCACCGAGACGATCAAGGACGCGTTCCGCCAGCTGGCCCGGCGCTACCACCCCGACGTCAGTACCGAGCCGGACGCGGAGCGGCGGTTCAAGGAGATCACCGAGGCCTACGGCGTGCTCTCGGACCCGGCCAGGCGAGCGGGTTACGACGCGCAGGGGTCCGCTGGCCTGGCCGGGGCCACCGCGGAAGACCTGTGGGCTGGCATCGACCTCGCCGATATCTTCGGGGCCGGCGCGGCCGCCTTCGGCAGCCTGTTCGAGCGGCTGTCCGGGCCGGCCGCGGCCGGCCCGCAACGTGGCCAGGACGTGCACCTGGACCTGATCCTGTCCCTGGACGAGGTGCTGACCGGCGGGAACCACACAGTCACGATCCGCCGACCCGGACCGTGCCCGCGGTGCGCGGGCTGGGGACGCCTCACCGGTCAGCCCTGCCCGGCCTGCGGGGCCAGCGGAACGGTCATGCGGGAACAGGCGGTCACCATCCGCATCCCGCCCGGCATCCCGGAGGGAGCCACGCTGCGGCTGGCCGGGCACGGACTGCCAGGTCGCGTGCCCGGCGTCCCGCCGGGCGACGCCTACCTGAGCATCCGGACCCGCGCCGGCCCTCATCTCACCAGGTCCGGCGCCGATCTGCGGCACGACCTGCACCTTCAGGCACCCGACGCGGCGCTCGGCGTCACCGCGGCCGTGCCCGTACCCGGGGGGCAGGCGCGGGTCCGGGTGCCACCGGGAACACAGCCCGGCAGCGTGCTGCGCGTCGCGGGCAAGGGCCTGCCGCGCTACGGCGGGCACGGCCGCGGCAGCCTGGACATCACGGTGGTCCTCGACATCCCGCAGCGGCTCAGCGCGCGGCAGCGCCAGCTCTACGAGCAGCTGAGGGCCGAGGACGCCGGGATCAGCAGTGCGGCGGACCGATCCCGCGAGCCGGGCGCTCCCCGCTCCGGCCGGAAGATAACGGCCGACCCGGGCTTGCGGCAGGCCGCGGGCCGCGGCCTGCTCGTCTTCGCATCGGTCCTGTTGCTCGTCATCGGCGTCGTCAACCTGGCCGGCGGCATCGCCGCGATCAGCGGCTCGCACCTTCTCACCGCCAGCGCCCACTCCGTGCCCGGCGGCCTGCGCGCCATGGGCTGGATCATGGCCGTCTGCGGCGCCGTGCAGCTGCTGGCGGCCGCCGGGGCCTGGGCGGGCAGACAGGCAGGCCGCTGGTTCGCGGTGGCCGTGGCCGGGCTCACCACCATCGGCCAGGTATTCCTCATCGCCGCCTGCCCGCTCTGGTCCCTGCCCGTCATCGCGGCCGGCGTCGTGGCGCTGTGGGCGCTGTGCGCCCACAGCCCTGTCCGGACTGCCTAAGGCCCGCCACCGGCAGCTGAGGCGGGCCGCTGGCGGGCAGATACGGCTTTCGGCCGATGCGGCGCGCCAGGTCTTAGGGCGAGTATCGCTCATGGGCCGCAGGTGGCGGTGACGGAGGCGATCAGATGAGGACTACTGGACTCCTGCAGGTGGACGTCGAGTATGACTTTCTTCGGGCCAGGCGTCGGCAGTTCCTGGCCACGCTGGGGCACTGGCTGCGCGTTCGGTGCCGCGACGGCAACCGGCTCGTGCCGCTGGATGAGGTTGTCGGCCCCGCGGGCTGGCGTGGCGAGCGGCGGCTGGGGCGTCAGACGATCGGGCTGGACACCATCGTCGGCACGGCCGAGCGGCGCCGTGACTTCGACCGGCGCTTCCGGCCCACCTCCCACCGGGTGCGGTTCCGCTGGGAGAGGCTGGCGCTGGCCCAGCGCCGCGGAGAGGCGATCCCGCCGATCGAGGTCTACCGCGTCTGCGACCGGCATTTCGTGATCGACGGCCACCACCGGGTCTCCATCGCCGCGGCAACTGGCGAGCCGCAGATCGAAGCCTACGTAACCCAGGTGCTTGCCGCGGTGCCGCGCGGGCCCAGGGGCCGTGGAGCACTAGCGCCTTGACCTAGGGCATTGGTTAGAGAATACTAACGGTTAGTGGATACTAACCGAGATGCTGACCGGTGGGGGGCGCTAGCCGATGGCACGCGCCGCGCCATCGTGGCGTGCCTGGCTGACGGGCCGCAGGCGGTGGGGCAGCTGGCGGCCGGGCTGCCGGTGAGCCGGTCGGCGGTGTCCCAGCACCTGAAGATCCTGAAGGACGCCGGCCTGGTGGAGGACGTGGCGGCGGGGACACGCCGGATCTACCGGCTCAACCCGGTCGCCCTGGCGGCGTTGCGGGATCAGCTCGACACCTACTGGCAGCGGGCGCTGGCCGGGTACGCCGATACCGTGCAAGCGCCGGACGAGGAGGGGTAATGGCCCAGACCGAGGCAGTGACGGTCCGCAAGCAGGTCGTGGTGGACGCGCCGATCGAGCGTGCTTTCTGGGTGTTCACCGACCGGTTCGGGGATTTCAAGCCGCCGGAGCACAACTTGCTCGGGGCACCGATCGCCGAGACGGTGTTCGAGGGCCGGGTCGGCGGGGGCATCGTGGACCGGGCCGTGGACGGCAGCGAGTGCCGGTGGGCGCGGATCCTGGCCTTCGACCCGCCAGACCGGGTGGTGTTCAGCTGGGATATCAGCCCCCGGTGGACCATCGAGACGGATCCGGCGCAGACCAGCGAGGTCGAGGTGCGGTTCTACGCCGAGTCGCCGACCCGCACCCGGGTCGAGCTGGAGCACCGGCACATCGACCGGCACGGCCCCGGCTGGGAGGCCGTCACGGACGGCGTCGACGGGGCGCAGGGCTGGCCGCTGTACCTGGACCGGTACGCCGCGCTGGTCGCACCATGAGCGCCGTGCCGGGCCGGCCGCCATCAGGACCCTGGAGCGTCCTGTTATTTGCTGCGAGTATACATCGAGTGTATTCTCTGAGGTATGAGTGTTCCGCTGACGCTTCTCGGGCTGCTCGAGCGGGAGCCGAGCCACGGCTACGACCTGAAGCGCGACTACGACGCCTACTTCGGCCGGGACAAACCGGTCCCGTACGGCCAGGTATATGCCACTCTCAGCCGACTCGCCCGCGACGGCATGGCCATCGTCGGGCCGCCCGAGCCCGGCGAGGGCCCCGAACGCAAGCGCTACACGATCACCGAGGACGGGGCCACGGAGGTAAACACGTGGCTCGAGACCCCGTCCGCACCCGAGCCGCACCTGCAGACGGTGCTGTTCGCCAAGGTCGTGCTCTCCCTCATGCTGGACCGCCCCGCTGACCGCTACCTGGATCTTCAGCGAGGCGCGCACCTGCAGCGAATGCGCGAGCTCACCGAGCTCAAACAGCACGGCACCATGGTCGACACCCTGCTCGCCGACCATGGGCTGTACCACCTGGAAGCGGACCTGCGCTGGATCGACCACACCGCGGCCCGGCTGAGCACACTCGCCCGGGAGGTAAGACGATGATCATCGAGGCCAGGGACGTCGAAAAGTCGTTCGGCCAGACTCCGGCGCTGCGCGGCGCCACCGCCGGCGTGAAGCGAGGAGAGATCCTCGCCGTCATGGGCCCGAGCGGCTCCGGTAAGTCGACCTTGCTGCATTGCCTGGCCGGCATCCTGACCCCTGACCGGGGCGAGGTCAGGTTCGACAGCCAGCGCGTGGACACGCTGAAGGAGGCGGAGCGCAGCGCGCTACGGCGGGACAATTTCGGCTTCGTGTTCCAGTTCGGCCAGCTGGTGCCCGAGCTGACCGCCGAGGAAAACGCCGCCCTGCCACTGCTGCTGGCCGGAACCCGCCGGGCCGCAGCGCTGACCGAGGCGCGCATGTGGTTCGCCCGGCTGGCCCTCGACGGCCTGGAAGGCCGCCGGTCGGGTGAGCTGTCCGGCGGCCAGGCCCAGCGCGTCGCGCTGGCCCGTGGGCTGATCGCCCGGCCCGCGGTGCTGTTCGCCGACGAGCCGACCGGCTCCCTGGACTCGGCCACCGGCGAGCACGTCATGAACCTGCTCGTCGCGGCCGCGCGCGAGCAGGGCAGCACGGTCGTCCTGGTCACGCACGAGGCCCGGGTCGCCGCCTACGCCGACCGCGAGGTCATTGTCCGTGACGGGAAGGTCAGCACGCTGACCGGAGCGGCCCCGTGATCCGTCTTGGCCTGCGTCTCACCCTGGCCGGCGGCCGCGAGGCCGCAGTCCGCCTGGTACTCCTGGTGGCCTCGGTCGGGCTGGGCGTCGGGCTCCTGCTGATCGCGGTCGCCGGCGTCAATGCGGTGAATACCCAGAACAGCCGCTATGCGTGGCTCAGTACCGGTAACGCGGCGACAGCGGCTGGCGCGGCGAAGACCTCCGCCGATCCGCTGTGGTGGCTGATCCGGGCCGATCGGTTCGACGGCCAGCTCATCGGCCGGATCGACGTGGCCGCCACCGGGCCGGCGTCCCCCGTGCCGCCCGGCATCGGGCACTTGCCCGGCCCGGGCCAGTATTACGCGTCCCCCGCGCTGGCCGCGCTGCTGCGCAGGACACCCGCAGACCAGCTGGCGGGCAGGTACCCCGGACATCTGATCGGCACCATCGGCGGCGCCGCCCTGCCGTCCCCGAATTCGCTGCTCATCGTCATCGGGCGCACCGCGGGCCAGCTGGCCCGGACACCCGGTGCCGTGCGGGCGACCGCGATCGCCACCACGCCGCCAAGCGGGTGCCAGGGGGACCAGTGCCTGCCCGGCCAGGGCATGAACGCGAACAGCATCGACCTGGTCCTGTCGGTGGTGGCGGTCGCGATCTTGTTCCCGCTGCTCATCTTCATCGGCACCGCGACCAGGCTATCGGCCGCCCGCCGCGAGGAGCGGTTCGCCGCGATGCGGCTGGCGGGCGCGACCCCGCGGCAGGTTTCGCTCATCGCCGCGGTCGAGTCCACGGTCGCCGCGATCGCCGGGATGGCCGCTGGCTTCGGCCTGTTCTTCCTGCTGCGAGTGCCGCTCGCGTCGATCCCGTTCACCGGCGCGCCTTTCCTTCCCGGCGACCTGTCGCTCAGCCTGCCCGACGTGCTGCTGGTGGCGCTCGGAGTGCCGCTGGCCGCCGCCATCGTGTCCCGGCTCGCGCTGCGCCAGGTACGGATATCCCCGCTCGGGGTGACCCGGCGGGTGACCCCGAAGGCGCCGCGGGCCTGGCGGGTACTTCCGCTGCTGGCCGGCGTCGGCATCCTCGGTTTCATCGTGGTGCACGGGCGCCCGCCGACCACCCCGCAGCAGATCCAGGTCTTCCTGCCCGCCTTCGTCCTGATCATGGTGGGCCTGGTCACCGCCGGCCCGTGGCTGACCCTGGCCGGGGCCCGGCTCATGGCACGGCGGACCAGCCGGCCGGGCATGCTGATCGCGGCCCGCCGACTCGCCGACAACCCGAAGGCCGGGTTCCGCGCGGTGAGCGGCCTGGTCCTCGCCCTGTTCATCACCACCGTGGCGGTCGCCCTCATCACCACACAGAATGCCAAGAGCGCCCCGCCGCTCGACGGGCCGGCGGCGAGCATCCTGGTAGACCAGTTTTCCGATAATCCCCAGCCGGTCACCGTTCCGCCCCCGTCGGGCGCGCTGCTTGACCGCCTGCAGTCGATCGGCGGCGTCCGCGGGATGCTCGCGGTCCACAAGGCCGACGGCGTGACCATCCCGGCTACAGTGCTGGGGCTCCCGGAGCGCTTCGGGGATATACCGGGCGGCCTGGTCTCGTGCGCCCAGCTGGCGAGCATTCCCTCCCCCGGCCACTGCCCGGCCGGGGCGGTGGCAGCCATTTTCCCGGCTGGCGGCGTGGCCATGATTGCGTCTCAGGCCGGGATCACCTGGCCAGCGGCCGACGTATCCGCGTCGCAGCTCGACCGCCTGCCCGTGCTCGCGATTCACGTGGCCACCAACGGGTCGGTCCCGGCCATCGAACGGGCCCGGAGCGTGCTCGAAGCCGCCTACCCCGGTTACGACCCGCCGACCACCCTGGGCGAGCAACACGCCGACGCCACTCAGCAGGACCTGGCGTATCAGCAGCTGGCCGACGTCGTCGTGCTGACCAGCCTGGCCATTGCCGGCTGCACGCTCGCAGCGAGCGTCGCGGGCGGGCTGGCCGAGCGCAAACGCCCGTTCAGCCTGCTACGGCTGGCCGGCACCCCGCTCGGCCTGCTCCAGCGCGTGGTCGCGCTGGAGAGTGCCGTCCCGCTGCTGGTGACCGCCGTACTCTCCATCGGCGTCGGGTTCGCCGCCTCGGCGATGTACGCGGCCGCTCAGGTCGGCCCGTTCGTGGCGCCAAGGGCCGCGTACTACGTCATCACCGGCGCCGGCATCGCAGTGAGCCTTGGCATTATCGCCTCGACCCTCCCGCTGCTCCGTCGCATTACCGGCCCCGAGGTCGCGAGAAACGAGTAGGCAGGCCAGGAGATAACCATGCCGGTTCTCGCTTCTGCTCGGTACTGGGTGTGCCAGCCACACCTGGCAGAGGCATGGCACCGCCCTGCCGCCAAACTGCCAGCGGGCGTAGCGTTCGGCACAGATCCTGCCGATGGCAGCCGACTTCACTCGCGGCCGGTATCGACAGTTGGCTGGAAGCAGTCGGCACCGGAACGGCCTGGCGCTGCTGCTGTCGGCGCAGCAGGCTCTATTGGTGGTGGAAGGCGGCACGCTATGCGCAGTACTCAGCTGACGGAAGGCCTTGTCCCAGGCAGTTCGCCCGAGACCGGAGCGCGCGTGCCTGCTCCCGTCGCGCCCTTCGCCGTTCAGTCCGGTGAGGGCAGTTCGCTGGAGACTCCGACAGGTGACGTGGTCACTATCAAGGCGGCGACCAGGCAGACCAATGGCACGCTCACGGTTCTGGAACTCGTGATCGGCCCGAAGAAAGGCCCGGCGCTTCACACGCACCTGCGCGAAGACGAGCTGTGGTATGTCCTCGACGGTGATTTCCGGTTCAAGGCCGGCGGTGCCATGCTCCGGGTGTCGACCGGCGGTATGGCGTTCGGGCCGCGCGGCACGCCGCACGCCTTCCAGAACATCGGTGAGACCCCGGGGCGGTTGCTGGTGATCACCACGCCATCTGGGCTTGAGCGCTTCTTCGAGGAGTTCGCCGTGCTGCTGCCCGGCCTGGCAGGTCCGGAGGCTCTGACCGCCGTGGGCCACGCTAACTGGATCGAATTCACTGGCCCACCTGTCGGGGTTTCCGATCCGCTCTAGTCGTCGCCGGACGGACACCGGTTCGGCCGCCGTGATCAGCGGCGAGCGCGTCAACGGCCATCACCAAGAGCGGCCGGACCCGCGGCGCGCGGCGGAGCCTGCTGTGTCTCAAGCGCGCAGCACGGGGTGGGCTGGCCGACGGTGTCGCGCTGGTCGACCGCGGCCAGGCCGGCCTGGGCGAGCCGGGCCTGCTCGGCGTCGACCGCGTCGGCATCGGGGACTTCGACGCCGAGGTGGTTCAGGGTGCCGCCCTGGCCGGGGTTCTCCAGCAGGACCAGCTTGAGCGGCGGCTGGGCGATGGCGAAGTTGGCGTAGCCGGGCTTGCGCTTGGCGGGCTCACAGCCGAACAGGGCGGGGAGACATGCATCTGCGACCTGAACGAGGCGTTCGACCTGCACCAGCCCACGATCAGCCACCACATGAAGGTGCTGCACGAGGCCGGGCTGGTCGACCGGGACAAGCGCGGTGTCTGGGTCTACGACCGCATCCGGCCGCAGGCACTGGCCAGCCTGGGAGCCCTGATCGGCTGGCCGCCGCAGTAACAGATCTGGTGATGGCAGGCCCTCACCCGTCCTGTCCGCTGCTGCGCCCGGAGGATGGCCATGACTGAATCCGCCCGGTCCGGCGGCGGAGTCGCTGGCCTTGGCCTGGCCGGGCGCCGGGCCGAGCAGGAGCGCGCCGGCGGCTACGGCGAATCCGGCGCTGATGATCGTGATCGACGGGGTGGCGGAGGCGGTGGCGCCCAGCAGGGCGCCGGCCGTGAGGGGGCCCAGGGCGCCGCCTGCGGCGAAGACGGCCTGGGCGAGGCCGAGCAGCGTGCCCAGGTGGCCAGGGTCGGTGAGCTCGTAGGCGTAGACGCC
>Ga0335078_10001232_pt1 | contig 38865 bp, 30 predicted proteins | sample Lox_Sample_32_FD_206711 | JGI IMG/M metagenome (GOLD analysis project Ga0335078, IMG submission 206711) | Soil microbial communities from Loxahatchee National Wildlife Refuge, Florida, United States - Lox_Sample_3.2 | ecosystem: Environmental > Terrestrial > Soil > Wetlands | place: USA... | reverse complement strand
GTCCTTTACCCGGCTAGCCCGCAGGGAGAAAGCGATAAGTCGGGCGGTAGCCGACGACACGTTGGGGAGCCAGTGGTGCGGCGGTTAAGCCGTGGAAGTGGTGAAGTGACGGGCGCAAGCCCCTACATCTCATGGATGTAGGCCGTACGGACCTTGGCCTGTGGCAGGACTTGACGTTTTCCTGTATGGGCTGTAAGCTGACAACGCTTAACAATTTATGTTAAAACCTCTTGGCGAGCGGATTCGTGAACTTCGGGAAGAACATGATTTATCTCTTCGCGAGTTTGCGGTGAAATTGGGCGGTCTCTCTGCCGCGTTCCTGTCTGATGTGGAACTGGGGCGGCGTCATCCGTCGGATAAGGTTCTGGCCGATATGGCTCGAATTTTGGGCACGGCACTGGAAGACCTGCGTAAACATGATACGCGCCCCCCGGTGGAAGATTTGAAACGTCTGGCAACAGCAAACCCCGCATACGGGGTAGCCTTGAGGCAAATCGTTAACATGAAAGTATCGCCAGAGGAGCTAATGAAACTTGCGAATAAGGATCGTAGCGCGGGAAAAAAACAATGAAGTCATGCCGCGCACTCAAGGGTCCATTTGCGGAACGTCCTGTATATTCGCTACAGGAAATCGAGGAAATTTGTTCCGATGAACTGCGGAAAGTGAACCTGTATCCGACCGCCCCGCAGCCGGTCCGGATTGAAAGATTCATCGAAAAGCGGTTTGGTATTACCCCCAAGTATGAGAGCCTACCTGATGGGCTGCTCGGCTTTACCAAATTTGGTCCAAAAGGGGTAGAGGAGATCGTGGTTGCAGACAGCCTGACCGACGCCGGCGACAAGGTTTCGGAGCGTCGGATTAACACGACGCTGGCCCATGAAGCCGGGCACGGGCTTTTGCAGGCTCACCTTTTTGTGCCGGGAATCCAATCAGCCTCGCTGTTTGACCGGGACATGGACCCTCAATCACCCAAAATCCTGTGCCGGCAAGACGCCGTTGCCGGAAACCAGAAACATACAAACTATGACGGCCGCTGGTGGGAATTTCAGGCCAACCAAGCGATTGGAGCACTGCTTTTGCCGCGCCCACTAGTTGAGAAATCCTTGGAACGCCTTTTGGCCAGCACCGGATCGTTTGGCATCCCAAAGCTGCCGTTGCAAAATCGGGAAAAGGCGATTAAACTAATGTCGGATGTGTTCGCTGTTAACCCAATCGTGGCCCAGATCCGCCTGAATCAAATATTTCCAGAAAAAGAGGGCGCACAGTTGACATTATAATTTTTTTGGTTAGAATGTAAGCATAGTAAGCTGACTAGGACAGTCTATGCTTACCAAGCACGAAATTATTAACAATTCGCCCCGATGCAGGGCGAGCGACAAAAAAGAAAAATATGAATCACGAAAAGACCATCCACATTTTTGTGGAAATTACGAAGACCGACCAGCGCGAGCTTGTCTTCCACCAGGATCGCGTCACGGGACGCCAAATAAAAGAGGCGGCCAAGGTGCCGTTGGATGACGAACTCGCCGCCAAGCACGACGGGAAATTGAAGCCCGTTGCCAACGATGAAACGATAACCATCAAGGATGGCGAGAAGTTTGTTGTTACGCACAAAGTGATAGACATTCATATCGTCGTGGAAATCACCAAAACCGACCATCGCAAGCTGGAATTTCACCAGCATCAGGTAACGGGCCGCCAGATAAAGGAGGCGGCTGGATTGCCATTGGATACTGATCTTGCGGCACGGCGCGAGGGGAAACTGGAACTCGTAACCAACGACGAGTTGATCACGATCAAGAACGGCGAGCACTTCGTTGTGTTGCCGCCGGGCAATATCAGCTGATGTCTTATGACTGAAGACGCCCTGAAAACAGACGCGGTCGCACTCAAAGAGACATACGGCGAGATGAGCATTGCGAAGCCGGCCGGAGGGGCAACTCTCATCCGGATCAGCGATGCGCCATTGCCTAAAGGCTGTACGCCGTCCAGCACGCCGGCGCTGCTCGTAATACCCGGACAGGGGCGGCCGGTGCTTTATGTTAAACCAAAGTTGAAACTCTCGAATGGCGTCGAACCCCGAAGCACTAGTGTTGTGACCGTTGAAGGAGAGGAGTGGATGCAATTTTCATACAACTTTCCTTGGGATGAAAATACCAATTCACTGGTTCAGTTTGTGGCTGCGGGCCTTCGACGATTTGCAAAACTCGAATGAAAAAGAACAACCTTGTTGAAGTCCGTATTCCGCTCCACCTCAATGCGCTGCTGGACAAATCCCTTGCATTTAACAGTTGGCACGAATCGGTGGTATTTGGCCTTGCTAGCCACGCCCGCCTTCGTCACAAGACACTTCTTCTGGTCAAAAAAATCTTCCCCCTTCCCGCCGAAGCCTACATTCGTGGTGCGGCCCATGGTGCCAGATGGCACGGCCGTGCGATGATTCCAATCTTAAACGAAGCGATTTCTGAAAAACTTGGGATTATCATCTTCCACGCTCACCTGCACCGGGGGGCAGTTTCGTTGTCCGGCGATGACCGCCGAAGCGCAATGACTCTGCTCCCGATGTTCCAGAATTCGGTCGGGTCGCGCCCGCACGCCTCTTTTGTTCTCGGCGAAGACCATGCCGCAGGGATGGTGTTAATGCCGGAACAAAGTGGCTTTCAGGAACTCATTAGGGTCCGATGCCTTGGGAACGCAATCCGCGATTTAGAATGCAACGAACAATCAATTTCACGGGGTCTCCCTGACGAGATCCACCACCGCCAAGCTTTACTGACCGGAACTGTTGGCGAGCAAAGCATAAAGCGGGCGAAAATCTCGGTTGTGGGTCTCTCCGGTGGTGGAAGTCATGTCGTGCAACAGCTCGCCCACATGGGCGTCGGCGAAATCATCGGAATAGATGGCGAGAAAGTTGAGACCTCAAATCGCGGACGGCTCATCGGCATGACCGGGCTTGATGTGCTGCTGCTGCGGAGAAAAACATCTGTAATGGCGCGGATGGTTCGAAGAATAAACCGGAGGGTAAAATTCACAGGGGTTCCGCACCATCTTCCCCGGCAGCCCGCAATCGACGCCTTGAAAGAGAGTGATATCGTGATCGGCTGCCTGGATAATTATCATGCGAAAGCCGACCTTCAGGAGCTTGCTTGGCGATACATGATTCCCTACATCGATATTGGAATGCTCATCCGACCTGATAAGCAAAGCAGACAAATCACAATTGGCGGTAATGTGCTGACGTTGATACCAGGTGGCTTTTGTCAATGGTGCAATGATTTTCTGAGCGAAGAAAAATTGAAAGAGGAAACCGGAGGCCGTCCGCGAAGCTACTTTGAAGGCAGCAAGAAACAGGCTCAAGTAGTGAGCTTCAATGGCACTCTTGCCAGTCAGGCCGTAACCGAAGTTTTGAAACTTTTAACTGGTTTTGCGCCACCGACCGGAGAATTCACGTTCAAGAAATTTGACGGTCTTGAGGGCACTCTTCAGAACTGGATCGTAAAAAAGAAAAACGATTGTTCGTGTTGCCTGAATTTGCTTGGCGGCGGTGACCCGGTTTGGGAACAGGTTTAACACTCACTGTTGACAGATTGCTGGTTAAAATGCTTGCAAACAGAGAAAGTGCGGAAAAGTATAGGTACTATGAGCACAAGACCTCTAGCTTCAAGATTGGAAGGCAAGCAGATAGGCCCTTGGAAAGTTATAAAGCGGAAGGAAAAGGCCATAGATGATTCGAGCGGGTATTTTTCTTCATGCTACTTTGTTGAGAACGGTGATGGGCAAAAAGCCTTTTTAAAAGCTTTTAATTATCATTATGCGTTCGGTGGTAAGTCAGGTTCTGCCGATGTGTTGAAATTCATGACGCAGAATTTCACCTACGAACGCGACCTGTTGAGCTTATGTAATGGCAGTAAAATGCGCCGTGTAGTAACGGCCATTGACAGCGGCGAATATTCGGAGGCGGGAGAAATCATTTCTGTCCCGTATCTGGTTTTTGAGATTGCCGACGGCGATTTAAAGAGCCACATGGCAATTTCTGATTTGGCGTGGAAATTGAAATCGTTCCATGACGCATTATTAGGGGTGAGTCAATTGCACAAAGTGAAAATTGCGCACCAAGATATCAAGCCGTCCAATATTTTGGTATTTGGGAAAAACGTTTCCAAAATTTCTGATCTCGGCTTAGCAACACAACTTGGGAATGCCTCTAATTGGGAAACGTCAGAGCACGTAGGAGACGCGCGATATGCTCCTGTTGAACTGCTATATAAACATTTTAGCCCGAACTGGGAGACTCGAAGATTTGGTGCGGATTTATTTATGATGGGTGGTTTGCTGACGTATATGATAGCTGATACACATTTTCTGAGCATGATGTATCAAAAACTTGAAGATCATCAAAGGCACAATAGCTTTGGGGGGACATTCAGTCAGGCGCTACCATTTTTATTGAATGCCTATCACTTATCGTTGGCAGATCTAAAGCCGCTAATACCGGAGAAAATCCGTGATGAACTTACACAAATAATAGCGGAATTGTCACACCCGGATCCCGATAAAAGAGGCAATCCGCCGCGGCTTTTAAACAAACACAGACAATTTTCACTGGACCGTTATATATCGCTGACGGATCGATTGTCAAAAGCAGTAAAATGATTCACTTTAACGATTACGAAAAGAAACTCGTTATTCCGCGATGGCTGGATTATACAAAGGCAGCCAGAAGCCATGAATTCGCATTTCCGAGAGAAAAGCCGTTTGTAGTAAACGCCATTACACAGAGACGCCTGGTCGATGATTTTGCGGATTTCAAGAGTTCACCATTACCACACAAAGCGGCTGATTTGATGGGAGCAGCGTTTGTAGTAGGTGAGATGTCGATGGCGAGAGATCTTGCAAAATACGTTAAAGGAAATATCGCGTTACAGAAACCAGCCCTAGCTTTGGCTGATAGCATTTTAGGTGAAGCCCATCGCAAGTTGGCACCCACCGACGTATCAAAAAGGATCGCCATCGACAAAATGTTCCTTAATGAATTCCCCCAAAATCCATTTGCATGGGTAGAACGTGCCAGATGTTACACCATACTTGGCCAGTTCGGAAAAGCTGAGAAATGTATTCGTATAGCCATTAACTTGGCACCGGCAGACAGGTATGTGATAAGGAGCGCTGTGCGCTTTTTTCTACACATCGATAAAGTTGAGGAGGCATGGCACTATATAAAACGTTCTTTGGAGACGCAGTTCGACCCATGGTTAAAGGCAACCGAAGTGAACGTTGCGGAAGTGATGAAAAAAAGTGTGCGGAAACTTAAATGGCTGCTTTCAGCCAATACATCGCCGGCAAATATTTACCAGTTCTCAGAACTGATAGAATCGTTCGGCATGCTTGAATTGATGAACGGAAACGACCATCGCGCCAAGAAGCATTTTAAATTGGCGTGGTCTAATCCAAGTCCCAATGTTGTGACGCATAGTGAATGGATCGTTCGCGAACATTTTCCGAGTATGATTGAGATTGCTGAAGGTAACTTTGGTGAGAGTCTTGAAGCAAACGCTTGGCAACATTACTCCAATTTACAAATTGATCAGGCATGTGTTTATGCAATGGAATGGGCTCTTGAAGAGCCATATGCAAAGAACGCTTTTGGTTTAGCGTCTTTTATTGCCTTTCAAAGGGGGAAATACGAAAGCGGGATTACAATTTCAAAAAGTGGACTTAAAGCATCCCCCAATGAATTTGGTTTGCAAAACAATTTATGCTTTGGTCTTTTAAAATTAAATAATCTTCCCCAAGCGGAAATTGAACTCGCAAAAATGCCACGCGCAGAAACCCCAGCTGATCAAGTGATTTTGTCCGCAACAAAAGGCCTCATGGAATTTAAAAGAGGAAATATTTCCTTAGGAAGGAGTTTGTACTATGAAGCTATCGGTAAAGCGAAAGAGACAGGTGATTTACGACTGATTGTTAACGCCGCGCTTAATCTTGCAATCGTCGAACTTGAGACTAATTCCGTTGAAGACGAGGCAGAAATTGAAGCTGTCCTGAAAATATCAGAAAAAATGAAAACGCCAGATGTCGTTTTAACACGCCAGCTTTTGGAACAAGCTTATACCGAAAAGAAAAAAGCACCGTTGGCTTTCAAGGAGTTTCGGAATCCCAAGATTCTCCCGCCTAAATTTTAATTTTAACATCAGTACGGATAAAACCAGCCAAATTTTGCAACTTGTCCGGCGGAACAGGATGCGAAATCATCATCGCTCACCCAAGGGTGATTGGAGACACGTATGACGAGGTAATTGAAAGCCTGTCACGTTTGGCCGGAACCGGCATTGGTCTGACGATTGCCACAGCTGGAAGCGGTCCCGGCGCCAACCCCAAAACGGGCTAATCTTATGTCGTGGTGGTTCCTCACACGGATACACCTGATCAAAAGCATTTCTTAAATAAAATCGGCCAGTGCAAACTAGGCCGTTTTTTGTTTTACCTCTTGGAAACAAAAGAACTTGCCGCACTGGCAAGTTAAGGCGCCTTGGTTGGTTTGTCATTGACGCCTATTCTGCGCGTATATGAAAAACACAACCAATAATACAGAGCGAAACCGTTCCTTTCGTAAATTTGTCAGGCAATGGTTCCGCTGTTTACTCAAGCGCCAAAGTAGTCAGAAAAATTTTGAAACAATTATAGGGAAACTTCAAGACATCGAAGATTCAATCGAAATAATTGCGCGAGAAATCGCTCGGCAGGCCAAGTGAGGCAAATAAGCCACAACCGGAATGTTGGGCCACGGAGAGTTGAACCATCGGATAAATATTGATACTATGAAAGAGCCGCACGAAAGTTCAAGCGGACCAGAAAAGTTGGCGGTTGAAGAAGGCCAGCCAGAGTTTTTGTGCGATAACGGTTCATGCGTTTGCCCATCCTTGGGTTACGAGCAGGCCGCTTCTGCCGACGGCGAAATCCGAACCAACAAGGCTTTCGATATTCTTTTTCAAGAAGTAATGCGGATTCGGAGATCAAGAAACCCACATGAAATTAGCAGCCATATATGCGCGGGTTTCAACCGCCCGGCAAGAAGAGGAACAGACAATTAAAACGCAGCTTTCTGCGGTTAATGAGCGCATAGAAAAGAATAATTTCAAGTTAGTTCAAGAATATATCGACGAGGGTTGGAGCGGCGATGTTCTGGCCAGGCCCGCGCTCGACAAGCTGCGTCAGGACGCAAAAGCCAAGCTTTGGGAAGTGGTCGTGGCCTATGATCCTGACAGAATCGCCCGTAGATATTCATATCAGGAACTGGTCATGGATGAACTGCGGGAAGCGGGAATTGAAGTGGTTTTTGTGACCGTATCGGCTCCCCAAAATAGCGAGGATAAAATCTTATACGGTGTGAGGGGATTATTTTCCGAATATGAAAGAGCCAAGATTGGTGAACGTTTTCGCCTGGGCAAACTGCGCAAGGTGAAAGAAGGCCATATACTCGTGAGCGAGCCACTTTACGGCTACCGTTATATCGCCAAGCAAGAGCGGGTTCACGGATACTATGAAATCAATGAGGACGAGGCTCGTGTTGTGAGGATGCTCTTTAACTGGATCGACCAGGATGGCCTGACACTCAGGGGGATCGTGAGGAAATTGCAGGAGTTGGGTATCAAGCCGCGAAAAAGCAAACGAGGCGTTTGGGCGACAAGCACATTGAGCAAATTGTTGAAAAACAGGGCGTATATTGGCGAAGCGCATTGGGGAAGTTCCTATGCGGTTGTACCTAAAAAACCGACGAGCACGGAGAAATATCGGAAAATAAGGAAAAGCAGCCGCAGAATGAAACCGGAAGCGGAGTGGTTGACGATTCCGGTGCCGGCGATAGTCGACCGGAACGTGTTTGCTCGTGTGCAGGAAAAGATCAAGGCCAACTTTCTGCTTTCGCAGAGAAACACCAAAAACGAATATCTGCTCACTGGTAGAATCTACTGCGCTTGCGGGCGAAAGAGAGCTGGTGAGGGGCCACAGCACGGAAAGCATCTTTACTATCGTTGCCTCGACCGAGTTCTTAGTTTCCCCTTGCCGCATACATGCAAGGAAAAGGCGGTGAACGCCAGAATCGCCGACCGGCTGGTGTGGAACAGCCTGGCTGGTCTCATGACTTCACCAGAGTTGATGCAGAGTCAAATACAGCGCTGGATGAAGAGTCGGCATGACAAGGTTGATCCATCTGAGGTGGATGCCGCGTTATTGAGAAAGGAAATTGCCAAGCTCAAGGATGAAGAGGAGCGATACAATAAGGCCTACGGCAGCGGATTATTTACACTTGATCAGCTAAAGGAATACACAATTCCCGTCAGGGAAAACATAGCTTTGTACGAATCGCAAATATTGAAAGTTGAGCAAGAGACACGAGAATTACAATCCACGCCACTGCCTGACGAAAAAGAAATAGCGTCGTTTTCAAAAGATGCCACCGAAGCAGTCCAACATTTGAGTTTCAAATTAAAGAAATCCATAGTTTCAAACGTCGTGGAGCGTGTGGTTGGAACCAGAGAAAAATTACAAATATATGGATTTATTCCAGTAACATCAGAAACAAATGTCAATGTCTTCACTAACGATAGGCATCGTCAGAGCATACCTAGATACGAAAACAGCAAAAAGCTTATACCTTTCCAACTTGAAGTAAATCTAACCCAGTCTATTTGACGGGTAGTCAATAACTTGTTTTAATATAGCTCTCACAGCCGAGCCAAGACTGGCCCGGCGTTTTTATAGGACTTGCCAATCTGGCAATTTCACCCACCTGCCGGACTTTTCTCTGGCCAGTATCATTAACTGCAAATTATCAGCAGTTCTTTTTTATTTTTTCACTATGTCTTCATCCCCGCTTCCCAATTATCTATTGGCCAGCCGGAAACACCTGGCGCTTTCGCAAGAGGAAGTGGCGTTCCTCCTGGGCTTCCGCGGCCCGAGCAAGGGGGCGCAGGTGTGCCGTGATGAAACATTCATCCGTGAGCCGAGTCTGGAGGTGGCGATGGCGTACGAGGTGATCTACCAGAAGCCGATCCGCAAACTCTTCGCCGGCCTCTATGAGCAGATCGAACGGGATGTGAAGGCCAGGGCCAAAATCCTTTCATACCGGAAGGATCAAAAGGCCGATCAGCAGACGGTGCGCAAACGGGCGGTGCTCGCGGAACTGGTCGCCCGGCAGTCCGGGAAGCTTACTAATCAATAACGAACATGAATCATACCCAAAAACACTTTCGTATTTTAGCAATCGCCCTTTCGGCCCGGGGCCTCAGCTTTGCCGTCATGGAAGGCGAGGATTCCCTTGTCGCCTGGGGCGGCAAGCAGGCGGAAGGGGACAAGAACGCCCAAGCCCTTGCCAAGGCGGAAAAGCTGCTCGATCTATACAAGCCCGGCATACTGGTGCTCCAGGACATGGAGGCGAAAGGCTCCCATCGTTATCCGAGGATGAAGAGGCTCAACCGGCAGATCATCAAGGCGGCAGGGACGCGAAAGATTAAGGTAACGCTGATCTCAGGAGAACGGCAGCGGAGTCTGCTTCTTGGCGATACGAATGGGACAAAGCATGAAATGGCCGAAATGCTCGCACAACGTTTTCCCGTCGAACTCGGGTCACGGTTGCCAGCCAAACGCCGCGAATGGGAGAGTGAAAGCAGCCGCATGGGAATCTTTGACGCGGCGGCGCTGGCGGTGGCGTTTCGGATGAGAGGGATTCGTCACTAAAAAATTTAACATCAAACTCTTATGGCTGTAAGTTTCGTGAACCATTTGGATTGATTGTGATTCCCAAAGTAAGTCCTATTGGCGGAGTATCGTGAAATGTTGGCAAGTGAACCGTCAAATTTCCATAGAATTTACCATTGTCGAGTTTGATATAAAATTGCTGATCTAAAGTTGCTGTCCAATTCGTCGCGCTCTTGGCCATTTCAACTTTGTAAGTTTCTTGATATCCACCTTCGGGTGCTTGGTACATAAATTCGTCATTGTTGGCGGCCAATCCACCATTCGGGATTTCAAAACTTGCATTCCAATCGTAGCCAGCATCACCTGGCGGCAGAGATTGCGGGTTGCGTTCGAAACGCACGATCAATTGCCCTCCTGAAGAGACCTTTATTCCGTTAAATAAGTCAAATTGAACGGGTTGGCCGTCAACGGGAATACCAATGCGAGATAGGGAATGTGAGATCAGTTGTTGCGACTCGCCAATCTTCCACATCTTAAAAATTACCGGGGTTGCAAAAGTGCCAGCTTGCGGCCCAAAACCATATCGGGCGTTTGGTGGTAATAAGTAGCCATCTTTTGTAATTCCAACTCCGAAGCCATCTCCGGTTTCACCATGAAACTCAAAGCGACCATTAACATCGGAAGTCTGTTCGAGATGAATTTCCTTGCTTCCGGTCTGTAAGATCGCCGGGTTTGGCATAGTCCAATGTCGAATGCCAATTTTGACTTTTACATCCGGCACCGGGTTGCTGTTTTGATCAATGATTTGTCCATAGAACTCAATCGGCTTATTCTGTTCTTCAACGTATTGTCTAAAACCCTCCGGCGACCGTGGATTGATTGCAGCAGGTTGTTTTTGATTTGTGGGTGGGGTTGCTGATGGAGCATGAGGAGCGCTTTGAAGGGCAACGCCAGATTTTCCAACCACTGGATTAGTGGGCTGAACGGTTTCTTGTGTTGGTGCCAGAGCAGCGGATTGTTTTGGTCGTCCCCTAAACAGAACAACCAGCACCACTGCGACTAAAATGAAAATGGATAAGAGAATACGATTTGTTTTCATTATAATCATTGTCTTGTAATTCCAAAGGTTGCTAAAACTGAATCCCAGAATTGCCAGCGCTGGGCATTATCTGAGCGAAATTCAGCGCTGTGCCAAATATGGGCTTTATAGTTGTTATTCAATGGGTCTGGAGGCCATACATCGGGTAAGTTTACCTGTAGCGGTGTCCCATTTTTTTGAAATGCTCCCTTTACATCAGCCTGTGCTCCAATCGCATAACAGCGGGCTTGGATTACACGAGCGAACAGCTCGTAGGTGTCTCCGGGAAAGAAAAGCTGCCGCGAACTGTTGAAGTAGTTGGTGGGAGCAACAAACCCATAGCCAAAAAGAGCATCCGGTTTTAAATTCTGGTCAGGCTGCCACGCCACATCGAGCGCCCAGTCATTTGTATTGAAAAAATTCACGTAGGCTCTCGCACCAGCGTTGCCATGAAAATATGACGTCGCACCATTTGTCCAATATTGCGCATAACAATTAGGCATGCCTAATTCATATGCGCCAAGACTGCGCGTTGGCGTTGTCGAGTCATAAGTGTGCGCAGCAACTGCACCTTGAGCAGCGATATAAGTGTTAACGACAAGATTTGTTCCCATCAGCCGGAGTGCTTCGCCGGCGACGATGTTGCCCAAACTATGCGCCAACAAATATACATTGCCAGGATATTGCGCATTGAGGGCAAATAATTTGTTTCGCAGGCCAAGCGCGGAATTCCATCCTTGCAGTTCACTCGAATCAAAGAACAGCGGATTGGAATCCGTTGGCCAACGGAAAGTGCCAAACCGTCCTTGATATCCTTGCCAATAGAGGCGTTTGAATGCAGTTTCCGCAAACCGGTCTTTTTCCCAAGTTTCCAATGCATAACCGTGAACAAAAATAATGTAGGGCGTGCCTGTATCGCCAGGGTTAGCAAACTGAAAAGGTCTAACCCCAACCGGCAAATCGTTGGTGGCAATTTCAGCGAATGAATTGGGCAGTTGGCTCGAATTGTCTCCTACCGTCCACCGTTCGTACATTTGTTTAATGTCCACCAATTGAATGTAAGTCGAAGCTTGCGCCAGCACGTTGCTATGAGCATCGGCAATCGTCAATGTCAACCTGCCTGTGCCGTTTGTCACTCCACACCAAATCAAATGGTGCATGTTATAACCGCTGCCGAGCAATTGGGCTGGCATTTGAATACCTTGCCCAGGCTTGATTCTGCCAACATATAGATTCAGGGCCGGGTCTATTTGTTCAGCTGCCGTCGTTTCGTTGGTCAAATAGCCGATGCCGCCGTATCCTTCAACGGCCTGAAAAACGTCGATTGTCGGATTAGCGGGGTTCGCGTTGCCCACATCCCCCCAGCTTAAGGTAGCGGTACTGCCGTAAGGCAAGTTAGAACTTAAAATGGAATCAAAACCGCAAATCCACAAACGCGCAAAATCCTCCAAATCACGAGTGCAGGGAATGGTTCGATTGCCACCAAGGTCTTTGTAATCATAATCCGGGTCATTTGGGTCGAAATTTTGGCCTGAATCAGAGTTATCGCCCGCCTGTACGTCATCCTGTTCGCTAATTCCGTCAATAGTATCTAAATCCCATCGGTCATAGTTATTATTGACCCAAAACCGAAAGGGGTGGTTGGCGGAAACAAAATCCGGCCCATTAAAGGTGGTGTCAATGGTGCCATCATGGTTGGCATCCAGCGCCAGCGAGATAACATGCACGATGCCAGTGGCCTGCATTCCGGTATCAATATCCGGCATGGTGATCAGTGCCACCGGTCCCGGCTCGGTCGGAAAGAATTCACCGTAAGGCGAGACGATACCAGTGTTGGTGCTGGTGAGGTTGCCGTCATTGTCCACCTTGAAAGCATTGGTGGTAAAATATTGGCCGAGGTACGCATACTTGGTTGGGCTGCTGTTTGAAATGGAATATTTAGCCCACGCTCCGAGGATCATCGGTTGGCCCACTGAGCCGAACATAACCACCGACGTTTGGTTGGTGGCAGCAAACTGTCCATTAACCGGCGCGACAACATTTTGATTATAAAGCAAAATGTTCATACTGTTGGCATCAGGATTGGCAAACGGTGCAAAGAAATAATTTGTAAATTCCAGCGTCGGGGTCGGACACCAGCTTGCATAAGAACTAAAACCATAGCCATTGGTAGGATCATACATTGCTGAGATGGTGTCGCCGGGGTCTATCGGGGCATAAACGAGAGGAAATCCAGCATAACCCTCTTGAACCATAAGGCCTGTTTCATATGGCAAGCCGAATACGTTTTGGATTCCAGTCAGGAAACTCACCGTCGTCGGCGCCGATCCAACATAATTAGTTTCAAGTATCCCACAACTAATAGGGTCCCAGTCTAATGGCTGCGGCCAACCATAGCCGATACCAAAGGTACATTGCCGTTGTATTATCCAATACGGGTCACTATGAGCCAAGATAGGCGGGGCGGGTATATTGGTCGAAAAATTTATCTGAAAATCAAAGTTGGTGGTTCCGAACAACGCACTGCCAGCCCATGTTGTTTCAGTGCGTGTTGTATCGGCTATGTAATTTGCCAAGCTGTAGTTTTCCTTAAATGGCCACAAGTTATCGAGCCAGGATGGCAATAGAAAACTGGAGAACTCAAAATTGGTTTGGCTGCTGCTCTGAGGAAAGTTGCCAAAGGTTCCAAAAGTTTTATATCGTGGAGCACCGCGAATCAAAAAATTAAGATTCTGTTTCATATGCTGACGTCCGTCCACGAAATATGGGGCATCATTGGCTATTGTTCCCGCCTGCACCGTTGCGCTGGTGGTGCCGTTGGTTGCAATGGTCTCCACAGAAACTGCGTCGCCAAGCACGTTAACCACGTCCGCATCGGGAATCTGATAGATACCGTTGTTCAGGCTAGACGGGCTGATGTCTTGAGCCGTGCCATTCCAATACAGCCGAATGGTTTGCACATCGGACGGCAAGTTGCCAAACATCAATTGCCAGCGCCCGGTTCCGTTGCGCACCAACTGAACTGTTAGCGGTTGCGACGGGACCAACGCAGGCGGGGTGATGGAATCGATATACACTTGTCCGCTCAGTGGGGAAGTGCCGCCGGAATAAACCGCCTCAACGGCATAGATAGAATTACCGTCGCCGCCGGAAACATTCCCGTTGTCCACAAAGGAAGTGATGTTGCCCGCCACTTCTCCAATTTGCTGCGCGGAACCATATTGCCAAGTACCATAGTTGTAATCTGTGCGATAGATAACGTAGTTGGTCGGAGTGGGGGTCTCCGCGTTCCACGTCAACGTGACAACGGTTGAATTGGTGTTTTGGGTAGCAGTCAGACCAGCAACAGCTGGTGGCGTGTCGAAGTTTGTTGGATTGGTCCCGTTCTGATATTCCTGCAAAATGCTCCAACCGTCACCATCAGGGTCCGCATTGGGATTGACACCGAGATGCCCAAAGTACTCTAGTTCCCACCAATCCGACATACCACTGCCGTCACTTGAATAGTTAGCATACAAATTCACTAAAAACGGTGTGCTTTGCTGTCCGGAACCGGAGCTACCCCACACATATATACTCCCGTCAGCGGTGGAGATCATGGAACTGTCTTCGCCGCCTGCAATGGTGGTCACATTGGAAACGCTGGTCAACAAGAAGGGGGTAGTAGGATCTGTATCTGCGCCGGTCAATTCCCCAAATCCAGCATTACCCCAAACAAACAAGCGACCGTTCTGATCCAGAAACAAATTGTGAACACTCCCACAGGCGATAGCTATGATGTTGCTCAAACCTGAAACAGGAACCGGCGTAAGCGAACTGAGATTCCCGATTTCTCCTTCGAAATTATCACCCCACGCCATGACGGTGCCATCAGCCAATAACGCTACGGAGTGAAAAAAGCCGCCGCTTAAAGCGACCGCATTCGTTAGCGTACTGACTAAAACAGGCTGGGGTTGGTCGTCTTCGTTGCCGATGCCCAATTCAGCAAATTCATTGAGCCCCCATCCCCAAACCCTTCCGTCGGCACACAAAGCTAAATTGTGATAAACGCCCGAGACAATGCCGATGACGTTGGTTAAGCCTGGCACTGGCGCGGCAAAATCCCGCACGCTTCCAGAGTTATCACCCAAATCGCCATAATCATTGCCACCCCAAGCCCAGACGGTGCCATCGCCTCGAAGCACAACGGCATGACCACCTCCGCCAGCAATAGCTACGATGTTGCTTATACCTGGAACAATAGCCGCGTTGTTGGCATCGGCATAAAGTCCGTCACCACGACCCAACTGGCCAAAGGCGTTAGCTCCCCAACTCCAAACTTTGCCCTGCGAATCCAAGGCGAGCGTAAACGAATCATCCGGGGCGACAGAAAGAGCGACAATATTAGAAAGCCCGGCTACCTGCACCGGAGTGGTGCTGTCGGACCATTGGCCATTGCCTAATTGTCCGCTCCCGTTTGCTCCCCAGGCCCAGACCGTGCCATCGCGCCTGATCACAACATTATGCGAGGCCCCAGCCCCGATGATACCCGGGGCAAACCGCGCCCGGGCCTGCACGAACAAACTGCCTCGTGATAAAGCGGGTACTTTAAATTGAGTGATATTGGTGGTAAAACCCGATCCATAGAAAACAGCAGCCGGGTTCCACGCTGGCCAGGTCAAGGATTGCTTGGACAAAAGTGCGTAAGGAACCAATGGAGATGAATTGTGAATTAGTCCCGCAATCTGGTTGTTCATAGAATTGGTAATTTCCAGCCACAAATTTGTGCCGTAATTTGGCTGGACAAGTCCTGTGTTGAAATTACCATCGCTTCCGCCGCTTCCGCCACCGCTACCCGGCACCAGCACATCCATCGCCATCATCGTCCCGCCCTTGGACGCCGTTTTGACCTGTCTGGCTGAATAGTTCACGGTCCTGTCGTCCAGCAAATAAAAATTGCCTCCCAAGTCCCACACGTTTACACCGCGGACGTTTGCGGGCAACGGCGGCCATTGATTGGCGCCGCCCGGGGCGTGCTGGGCGGAATAGAAGGTGCCGAAGTGCGGCACGGCGCTGGCCGGAAGCGGTGTCGTCTGCTCGACGGCCTGCAGCATCACTTGCAAGTCCGACGCCGTGGTCCAATTCACGGTCGCGGTGTCAGGTGATGTTGCATCGCTTGCGGTGACGGTTTGAGCGTGGACGCGGCATAACAGCACCACGAGCATACAGAGGGTGAATAACCTTCCGATTGAACTTCCGATTGATTTCATAGTGCCCTTTCTGATTGGAGACGATCTGATTCCAAGCCCGCTCCCAACGACTCGCTTTTACAAGGTCGTTCTAACTCATTTTCAGGCACTTGCAACCATTTTCGTCCCCGTATAGGCAGTTTTCCGTTGTTCTAATTTTTAAAATAACTGAGTCCGTTGCAGCCTTGCTTTGTGCAACGAATAAACCGGAGAAGAATCGCCTAAACGTGGTCCGGGATGTCTCGCTTTGCGTCCACAAGCAGATTACGCGGGATGCGGACGATCCGCTCGTCGGGGCCGCATCCGGCGGTCGCTGGCAGCCTCGATTTTGCGGCATCCGTGATGTCTATGCCAATTATGGCGAAATCACCGTTTGAGAGTTCCCAAATGTCAGGGCAATTGCAAAGGGCAACCGTCTGTCTGCCGTTTCTGTGCGGGTCCGGGCCGATTCTGCGAAAAAATTCAAGGTTTGCTTTCATAACGCCGAATATCAAACAAACGCCTGGCGGATGCAAGATAAAAATACCAGCTATAGCTGGTTTTATGAAATCCCGATTTAGCTACTCTTCTGCACTGTGGCAGAACACATTCCACATCGCAAACCGCTTGCCCAGGCCATTCGCCAGTACCGAAAAAAGGCGAAGATGACCCAGGAACGGCTCGGCGAACTTGCGGATTTGAACCCGAAATACATCGGGGAAGTGGAGCGTATGGAAAAGACCATTTCGGTCGACGCACTCGCCCGTGTGGCGAAGGCTCTCAAAGTGAGGATGCGCGACCTAGTGCGAGATGTATAGTGCATTTGTCCGAGCAACGGCCGGTCTGGTATAATTGGGCAATGGAGGCATCACAATGGATCGGAGAACATTGGTCTGATCTCATTCAAAATGTTGCAATTACGGGCAGCCTTCTTCTTGCCGTCTACACCAGCGGTAAGGATGAGCAGGCGCGAAGGACTGGCAACTTGATAGCCGTGAATGAGCAGTACGTGAGAATCTGGCTCGCACTGAATGAGCGGCCTGAATTCTCTCGCATTTTGGAACCCGCCGTTGACCTGTGTAAACAGCCAGTGACCGGTAAGGAGATGTTCGGCGTCAAAATGCTAATACTTCACTTGGATACGGTACGTCGAGCGATGAAAGCTGGGCTTTTCGTGAAAATTGAGGGCCTGAGAAATGACATCTGTCATTTCCTATCACTGCCAATTCCAAAATCGGTCTGGCTTGCTATCAAGCCGTTTCAAGATGCTGAATTCATCGCGTTTGTTGAAGATTCACTGAAATAATCACCGGCCTGCACCAGCAATTCATAAGGACGAGCAACTTAAATGTTTTCTCGACAGGGGAATATATCTTACGCAGAATTGGAATAGGAACGAAAAATACGACCAACCGACAATGTACAGGCTGTGTTCGACTCGGTATGAAAAAGCGAAAGGCTTCAAATCAAAAGGCAATTCGGATTCTTCTAATTGACGATGAGAGAAAATACTTTCGGGAACTAAGACGATCGCATCCTGAATTCCAATTTGACTATAGTCGCAATGTTGATGATTTGTGCGGAGAACTAGAAACCCGCAGAGCATCCGGCAAATGGCCTAATTTAGTCCTACTAGACGTCTACTGGCCGAAATCTACTCCGTCACCAAAGGTGGTCGCAAAGAGTCGCTGGGAAACACAACGCTTGTTAGAATCGGAGGTTTTCCCCGCGGTCGATAAGATGAATAGTGTTTATCTATCCGCTTTTCACAAGTGGGGAAGTCGAGCTCTTCAGCAAATTCGTCGATGTTTTAGCCAACAAGAATTGCCAATTATAATGTACAGCTCAAAAGGGCATTTCCTGTTGCGCGATGACGCTCAAGATTGGCTCAGCGAAGCTGTTGAAAACAGCGCCGGCTGGCTCTGCAAAGGGACAGTCAGTGCTCGAGCGGAAAAGCTTATTTTTCGCAGCATGGCCTCCCGTCCAGGTTCAATTCTTATCGGGCACGGTCGGTCAAAGGAATGGCGTAAATTGGCCGCCTTTATCGGCCGAACGCTTAAACTCCCATGGGAAGAATTTAATCGAACTTCCGCCGTGGGGTTTACAACGAAAGAACGGTTGGAAACAATGCTCGACGGTTCGAGCTTGGGATTTCTTGTGGCAACAGCCGAAGATCTTCAAAAGCGTGGCCCTGCTCGGGCACGTGAGAACGTTGTCCATGAGATTGGCCTCTGTCAGGGCAAATTCGGTTTCCGCCGAGCGATAATAATGTTAGAAGACGGATGTAATGAGTTCTCAAATATCCAAGGAATAAACCAAATCCGCTTCAAAAAGGGACATATCGAAACGACCTTCAAACAAGTCGTCAGTGTATTGAAACGCGAAGGCATCCTTGCGGGTCGCTTTAGGTAACGGTTTGCGGTTACTTATAAATAATTCTCGCTTGTATTGCTATCATTCTGATGGACATTGAATTTTACAATTGCACATTCATCTAAATCCTTGAATCCTCCGAGCGATGATTTATTTGGATCACAATGCTACAACGCCGATCGCGCCCGAGGTTCTGGAGGCGATGATGCCCTATTTCACTAAAGAATGGGGCAATCCATCTAGTTCATACAGGTTTGGCGCAAAACTAAAATCGGTAATTGAGAAGGCTCGTGAACAGGTGGCTGATTTAATTGGTGCCTTGCCTGACGAAATATTGTTTACGTCCTGCGCAACAGAAAGCAATAACACGGCAATCCAGGCTGCTCTTAACGCAAACCGCTCTAAACATCATATTATTACTTCTGCCACTGAGCATTCTTCAGTTTTAAATCATTGTCAGGCATTAGAAAATAACGGGTGTAAAGTTACGCGCTTGAACGTGAATCGTGAAGGGCTTATGGCAATGTCTGACTTGGAGAATGCATTCACCGACAAAACCGCAATTGTGTCATTGATGTGGGCAAATAATGAAACTGGAGTTCTATTCCCGGTTCAAGAAATTGCCCAACTATGCAGTGGGCGCAGGGTTTTGTTTCATTGCGATGCAGTTCAAGCGGTTGGCAAGATGACGATCAATGTGGGGCAAGTCCCAATAGATTACCTCTCGTTGTCGGGGCACAAATTTTACGGGCCGAAGGGAATAGGCGCTCTTTACATCCGACGGAATTCGCCGTTTTCTCCGTTCCTGCATGGAGGACATCAAGAAAATGGTTTACGCGGAGGCACAGAAAACGTAGCGCTTGTTGTTGGTTTAGGCAAAGCAGCCGAATTGGCTGCCCAACACAGGGAAGATTACGAGACTAAAGTACGTCTCCTGCGAGACATGCTGGAATCAGAAGTCCTGGCAAAGATTGTAAACACTGAGATTAATGGCCATCGAAATTTACGTTTGCCTAATACAACTAATATCGCCTTCCGAGGTATCGAGTCAGAGACATTACTCACTCTTTTGGATCAAGCGGAAATTTGCGCTTCTATAGGCTCAGCGTGTCTCGGCAATTCTGACGGACCATCACATGTCATCAAGGCAATGAAACCTGATGGCCTAGCATCCCGTCAATCACTACGTTTCTCATTTGGAATTGAATCAGTGGAGAAAGAAGTTCATTGCTGTATAGGAGCATTAATTCGCGGTACAGCGATTTTACGCGGATGATTTTATAAGTCTAGGCTTGCCATCAACTGCTCTGTCCCGAAATTCAGCAAGAATTCAGAGTATGAGCCTGCAAAAATGTCCTTCAAAAAATCCGTTATATCCTTCTCATTCTCACCTTGCTTCATGCTATAATTCCGGCTTTTAGCTGTTGCAAATAAGAAAAGAGTATGGAAGTAGACCGAACTGATATATTTTTTGTCAGCAAATTTGATTTGTTCTTCAGTGATAGCTTTGATTCTAGCTTTATGGCTCTTTAAAACATGGCTGTCCATATTAATATAAATAGCCTCCAGCTGTTCACCCGCAACGTAGGGGTGCATGATTGTGCCGAAATCCATTTCGATTCCCCCAGTTGCGCAATCTTCCCATGAAACAAAACCCTCCTTTTTTTCTTGGTAAACCAGCTTAGGTTGCGGCAATCCAAAGTTCTCTTGTTGGGCCATATCTTCCTTCTGGGTATTCTCCTTCGGTTTCTCCTCATCAACAATCCGAACCCAAAAGTACTCTTCGTATTCTACTCCATGCCCGTTAAGTTCAGCCCTCATCTGAATCAAATCGTCCACTTTGGCATCTTTTGTGGGGCTAAGCACGATTTTGATGGTGCCTTCATTGGGGCTGGCCTTTCGGAGGTTCAACAAGTCTGACAATTGTTTTGGTTCTCCAGTTCCTGCGCCTCCAGTTTCAGCATTGTGCTTGAAACTGACCAACGAAATTTGCAAATCACCGGGGTCCTCTGTCCGGTCGAAATACTGGTTCTCTACATCAGTCAAAAACTTCACAGACCGCGATCCATTGAGTGGAATCTTGGCCGCCGGCTTGCTCTCCGTGCTCTGGCTTCGAAGTTTGAAAAAAGATGGGAATCGATTTGGTTTGAATGGTTCCTTTTTTTCTTTCGGTTCCTCGTGTTTCTTTTCGGTCCCGCTCCCTTTTTGCTCTTTTGGTATGTCGAGCTTAAATGTGTTACTCAACAATTTGAAAAGATCACTGTTAAGTGGCATCGATTTTGTAAATGCCTTCAAAAGTTCGCTGGTATCCTTGGCTTCTACGGCGTCTAGCGATATTGAATCTTTTCGTTGTTTGTATATATCCTGAAGTTTGCTCTTTATCAAAAGCTCAGTAAGCAGCTCACGGAGCATCCGTGTCTCGTCTGCGCCCTTCAATCGATCGCGTGATGCCATGAAAAGTTCATTTCTGAAAGTCATCCGCATATGAGTACAGTCCACATGAATCAAAAGATGGCTCTTCAACAGCGGCATTTTGAGTGACCGGCTGATGAATTCAGTTGTGTAATGCCCGTGGACCTGACCATTCACCGAAAACATAACAGACATGTTATTTTTAAAAAACTCTCTTTCAATGGCCTCTCGGCTCTCTTTTACCGTTTTCCCTTCAATCGTGTTTCTGAAGACATAACAGGTAACCTTCATCTTTCCGATTTCGGCTGATTCGTTATCTTCAGAAAATGCGTCCTCGATGTATTTTGAATCGTCCTGCTCTAGTCGTCGTTTTAAACCGAACAATTCGCGTGCAAGATTTCTATCATGAGGATAACGTTCTGGCTTATCAATTGTATAGATAGGCAAGGCAGGCTCGAAAAGAAATTCATTGATACTTTGATTCAAATCGCGAGATATGACCGATCGTGAACCTTCTGGCAAATCATAGCTGTAAAGCTTAATAACACTGCCTGTGCTGAACAGTCGCCCTTTTAGGTGTAGGTCAAGCGTATCGATTGGAAAGCTAGGTATCTCGCCGTTGATCTTCACATACTCATACCACGTACTTTTACGTGAAAGCATTTCCGTCTCCGAAAGGGGATGCCTCCGAATCAAAGTAAAGCCAAAATTCCCGCTGCCATCATATTTCTTCGAAGCAATTAACTGGTAACGCTTTTTACCGCAAAAGACAATAGCGCCCGTCCCTCCCATGTTATACTTACCCTGAACAAAAGGGATTTCATTCTTATTGCCCTTCAACAACGAAAGAAAAGTTTTTTCAAAATTCTCAGGATGCTGGCCTTCGCCATTATCGTAAATCACCAAAGAAGTGTTCATTCGCGGTCCGTCAGCCAGAATTTGAATATCCTCTGCTTGTTTTTGACGGTCAGGACTAAGATGCCAAGTTTCGTGTGTTTTATTAAAGAACTGACGGACTGCTTCCTCCATCGACTTTGGGGCGCTAATCGATTTCGGATCGATTCCGGCTTCGTAACATTTCCGCATTAGGATTGCGTCGATTGAATTCGTTATTTTTTCAATCAAAGCTGCAATCGGTGAGGATTGTTGATTTTCAATTACTCCAAAATTGCTTTCATTTCCGTCCAGCGGATACCAGTTTGCTGAATTGCTGAGCAATGTATCGGCGCGAAGCACTTCGTCCACACCTTCTTCGGCTGGAGCCTCCCACAGCTGAAAAAATATTTCTCTAGCGTTTTTCAAAAATCAGATTTCAACATTGTTAAAAAATCATGACGGTCCGTTCCATTCTGACAAGCCTTTCCAGTGTTTGAGTGATCCAAACCCTAATATCATCTCATGATCACGATCAAGGACCGAAGCGCCAACATCCCTCAGCAATTTTTTAAAATCTTTTAGTTTATTAAATGAGCCCAATTGAACCAATATCTCGAACGTCACATTAGGGCGAAATTCTTTGGGAACATCGAGCAAGTGCGAAGGTCTCAGCAGGGCTACATCCCAATCCTTTCCATTGCTAAGGACGCATATATCGATTTTGAAATGAGTGCCTAAGGGCTTCATTTCAACGATCGCTATTAGCATTCTCAATGCGCCCGCGAGGACATCGTTCCCAACACGAGTAAGCTTCGCGGCAAACTGTTGCTGGATATCTTCGGCGTCGGTAGTTCTAAGTCGCAAAATTTTACTATATGGTTTCTGAGCATAAACGAGATCATCTTCAGGAATAAAAAGTTCGCCGTACCGGATAGCCCTTGGTTCCATCAAGTCCCACCACAACCAGACTGACTCTTTGTTAGAGCCGAGGGAAAATGGTCTCGATGCAAATGCACCATCACTTTCAACTGGCGCTCTTCGTTGAAGCCTTCCCGGCAGCAAAAGGACCGTTCTAGCTTTTACAGGCCTGCCATTGCCAAAGGCGAGATCGCACTCTTGTGAAATCACCAGATAATAACTTCCACCGGGTCCTAAATAAATGTCACCAAATTGAGGTGGGGCATCCGAATTTGAATTTATTGGCGAGAATAGGAGATCAGAATATAAGTGATGCAAAGGTCCACCCTCGCCGACGTCCCAGACGGGAAGTGAATCTAGGGTGAGCACCTGATCGACTTGATTCATACATTCTCGTACTTCACCAGACCGCGATACAGCCGCGAAAACATGTTCACTGAATAGATCTGTTAAAACTTCGGCCATATCGAGACCTTCTTTTCGCATCCGTGGTCTAAAATGTGATACTTCGGCCGGCGTTATTTGAAAAAACCTGTTTGCCGTTTCGGTCGCGATTCGTTTTGTTTGTTCTTCGAGCTTTAAAAGTTGATTAAAATAGGCTCGCGATAACTCCAAATGATGGCAGAAGTTATAAAGTGTAAGCCAAAAACCTTCGGGACTCCGCTTGACATCTTCTTTGGGGAGAAATTCGTAATTGAAGCGAAAGAAGCCTGATCGCTCTGCAAGCTTTAAAATCTTATCTCTATCATCACGATTTAGCTTTTGCGACATCAGAATAACGAAAGGGGGTATTGCAGGCTCCAAGCGACACCGTCGCATGACATCCGCAAAAAGCTTTTCAGCGTGTGCGCCGCCTTCCTGCTCTGGATCAAGGTGATAATCAACAAGTATAAGGAACGGTATAGCGCATTTACTAAAATCCGGTGGACTTGAGAAGGGCGTCACTTCGAATTTCAATTCAACCAATATCTTTTCAAGGTGCTTTAAAGCGTGGAAGCTCTGAACATATTTATCTCTAGCCGTAAGGACTTCGGGGGTAGCTTGTTCTCTAAGAAGAGCGAGTGCTCTATTAAGTATAGTCGCAGGCACTGCTGAACTCAAGTCACAACCATCACTTTTCAATGCATGGGAAAGTGCGGTCAATAATTGAGTGTTGTCCGAAATTGTTTGAACAAATTCGTCCCACGCACTCGGTTCAAGCGATTCACGTTGTTCCCATTCGTCATCAATCACAAAAGCACTTCGCGCAATTTTATGATAATCGCAAAGGTCCGAAATTTGTTTCAGAAACGCATCCATGCATCAATGCTATTTGTCGGGGAAGTCCATCACAAAAGTTCTCAAGCGGTTCCACTGGTTCAAATCATCACTGTCCAAACGAAGAGAAATCCCGTTGAACTCAGCCAACTCTTTGCAGATATATAAACCCAATCCACGACCTTCAGCTCTTCGCGAAGTAAACGCTCTAAATATCCATTCACTGTCTTCCTTGGCCACGCCCACTCCGGAGTCTGAAAATCGCAATTGCCGTGCCGTCTGATCAATCCCAATTTTTATCCACTGTTGGGCCACCTCTGGAAATTTTTTCTTGGTATCTTGAATCCAAAAAATGGAGTTGCGAAAAAGATTATCTATTATCTGACGGACATGCCCGTTAACAGCCTGAACTTTCAGTGTGACACCCGTCTCCGGGAGGATAACTTTGATGGCATGTCGCTGGCATCGTTCTCGATAAACCTGAGTCGCCTCTGTTGCAATGTCCACCAGATCGAATGAACTGGAACGTCGGCGAGAACGAGCGGGGCCAGGAGAGATTTGCTTGATTTGCGTAAGGAGTGACTTATGTACAGCCCGAAGATGGTTAATCGAAGCAACTACTGTTTTTTCTGGCGATAATCTGGCTAATTCGCCTAATGTTGCCACTGCTGATTCAACTGCTCCTTCCAAATCGTGGGCCATGGATTCCGCGGCCATTCCAGTAGCTGCCAGCTCTAAAATCTCTAGCTTGGAAACTTCCTTCTCAGTTAGTGCGGTTTCGATTGTCGCACTGAATTCACGAAGATGGTCTGAAAATTGAGCTAAATCGGTAGCAGCACTTTTAACAGAATTCCAATCCTGTCGTTTTAACCCGTCAATGACTGTTTCAACTGTCTTTGTCAGGACATCTTGTTGCTCTTGAACACGTAATGCAACATAAGCCCAGTCTGGTTTTGCTTCACTTAAATGTTCATTAAGCGCAGGAACGAAGTTCCTGTGAATGTGACGTTGAATTAAATCTTTAAATAATTGAAAAACGTCATTGTCGCGAAAACCTTCACGATTTGTTTGGTCAATCAACCCAGGGTTACGCATGCGAGAAATGCGCACAAATCCCACAACTTGGATTCTATTAACCCTGAACCCTTGGCCTCTCAACGCCCTGGAATCCAAATCGAGCCAATCGTCACCGGGGGCTGCATAAGGCAACACTCTGACTCCATCACGAAATACCATTAACCCTCCAGACCAGTTATCCAGCCATGACCTAAACTCTGATCGAGTTGCCCATTGAGGAATGGCCTTCAATTTATTTCTTGGAAAATGGTAAAGTGCGAATTCGAATGGTCCAATTGAACGAAAAGCTTGCTCGGTAAGGTCAGCGAAATCTACTACTGAATAACTTCTGACATTCTTAGTACTTGGATGCGTCCCGGATGGAGCAAAAAAGAATTCACTGATCAATTCTGCCGGTCCCTTTTCAGGTATTCGAAGCTCACAACGGAATGAGTTCGAACAGTTGTCGAGGTAGTGCTTCAACGCAGCATTTGCATCAATCAATTCACCATTCCAACGAAGAATCAAAGTGCGCTCTCTACCAGGCTTTTTCTGGGCCTCCATTTGACTTGACTCGTTTGTTCCTGAATTCAGGTTTAACGGCGGGAAAGGATCAAGAAACTTTGCCAAATGTTCGCTGGCCAATTTGAGAGCTCGATGCCTAGGCCAGTTAAAATGAAGGTCGGAAAGTGTTATTACTGTGCCTGGAGCGGCACCGGCTTTGTTTCGCAGGTCGACCTCAATGGGAATGTCTGTTAAATCTTTATCGATCTGAATTTCAAAATCTCGCCAATGAACCGCCACGAACACCGATTGCTCACTCCCGGCGGGGACCGTAAACATTTCAAGCTCATATCCAAGACGCATTGCGGAAAGCCTCCCAATGCCTTTTTCTCCAGCAGGAATATCCGCATCGACATTATTCTCATTGATCTCTCGTAGCTGCTGCAATCGGTGAGTTGTTCCGATGGTAAGGTAATAACGTTGGACTTCGTCCTTTGTCATCCCGTGTCCATAGTCAACAACGTCAATTGAATTGACCCCTCCTATCATTCTGAGAAATTCACGAACAGTTGACGCCGTCTCAAGTTTGGATTTGAGTTCATCAAATTGAGCTGGCAATAAGACGCAATCTTCGCTGACGTGGCTAGACGCACATTCTGCCACAAGAACTCCAATTGCCGAATTCTTTGCATCCAGAGCGAGCGGTTGATCAAGTGATGTGCCCGGTGATTTTTGAAAGATGTTTTCCTGAACTTTTCTAATTATTGAAACATTCAAACGATAGTTAATATTAACTTCAACAATCGATGAACCGGCGTCAAAACCGTTTTTTACTAATTCATAGATTGCGACTTCATCTGAACTGATGAGTTCCGCACCTAATTGAGAAACGACTCTTGCTGTGATTGTAAAGTTCACTGCGCGCTCAAAATTTCACAACTGACAAATTAAGCAAGGTGTCGGCCCTGGTTCTTCGTCATCCATGCCGGCAAAAATCTCGACCAGTCGCTTGTTGCCCCTATTCTTTTTTTTTCTTTCCTCAAACTCGGCATATCGACGCTTGATAGCAGCTATATTCTCAGGTTTACGCAATTCGCTTAACGGCATTCGTTGGTTCCAGGTGAAGGTCTTTCCTGGGTCATCACTGATTTTTTCGTACTTCATGGCCTGCTCGAATTGGTCAGGATGATTTTCAAGTAGTCGTACCCATTCAATAGGGCGCTGAAAGAAACAAAAGAAACAACCCGAATGTGTCCTTCCCCATTTCAGATATGGAGGCATCCCAATGCCGCTTTCCTCTAAGATCTTCATTACACCCGCATAGTCAATACCATTTTCTTTAAATGGAAAAACAGCCCTTATGTTGTCCTTTGTGCTGATGTAACCGACTCGATTTTCATCTGAACGAATGCCGACATAGCTTGTGACAGGATCGTCACCAACAAAATCTTCGAACGGCTTTAATTTCAGCAACTTTGTACACCATCGCATTTGCGGAGAAGGCAGGTAACCATCGAACGCTTCCCACCAATGGTCAAAACCAGCCTTATCATTGAGGTGAATGATCTTCTTCCCCAAAAACGCCTCAACGCGGTCCAAATACTCGTAAGTCTCATTCAATTCCTTAAATGTATCGCAAAAGACATATTCCATATTAGGCACTCGATTGCGCATATACAAAGCAAGGGCGGTGCTGTCTTTGCCACCTGACATACAAAGAATATGTCTCATTGGTTTATCCATGTTTTGCCTTTACTAACGAGGACCAAAGGGCTCGCGATGCAGCTGCCAAACCAAGCCGCTTATTCTTTATCAACAAAGTCTCAAACTGATTTTGGATCTCCTGTAATCTCTGTTCTTCACCAGCAGCGAAGTGAATTACCCGTTCATGCTCTGCTCCATTCGCTTGGGTAATCGCTAGACGGATACCGATGCTATCCTTCGGTGGCTTACCGTGAACAAAGACTATACTCTCGATTCGATGAAATCTTATGGCGAGTTCTATGAGTTCTTGATTGAACAAATCTTCTTCTGGGTCATGCCACTTGGACGGCGGCTTTAGCGCAAGATAACTTCCCAGTGATTCCAACCAATCAGTTTCCGGCAAGTTGTCATCAATTAGGCGGAGGCATAGCGCCTTGAGCTTCGGCTCGGTTACGCTGAGCGCGACTTGTTGAGCACGACCCGCTAGCGTGGTCCTAAATTCTTGAAACGTTCCCGGAAGTTCAAAAGCATCACGTAAGTATTTACGAAGTCGGTCTTGTAATTCCGGAAAAGCAGCGTGCAGTTCATCAATTGCAGCTTTCAAGTTTTTAATAAATTGCTGCACTGACTTGTTGGCAGTAGTGCTTGCGGAAAACTTTTCAAAGCCGCATGCCTTCGGCAAATCAATAAACAGAAGGCTTGCTGGCTCTCGGGCATTTAAAATAGTATCGCGGACGGTCAGGGCGGTTGGAGTTAGCTTCCTGGTGTTTAGAACATATTTTGGCAATTGCGCAACAAAAACGCACAACGATCTTACTGCATCTAACAATTCAGCTTTCCGGTCCCTAGAATGTTTGACTCCCATTATTGCGAGCAATTTCTCAAAAAGTTCGGCTCGAATTCCCTCAATTTTACAATACTGAATTTCAAATTTTTCTGGTGCTTTGGTAAGCAGCAACATCATTTCGCCAGTTAACTCGCGCAAGAAAGTTCCTTCTTTAAAGAAGCTAACTTCTCGTTCGTGTACAATGGCAAAGATCGTGAGCAAAATTGGAATAATTCCGTCTCGCAATCCATAGGGTGGACGTCTTAGTTCATCAAACAGGGCTGCGACGTTTACACGCCTGTCAACCTCTTTGCAAACGATGCTTTGAATTCGTTTAAGCGCAGGAAGCACTTTGCATCTTTCGTCGACTTTATTGTCAGGTTCGTCTATGCGCCAGGTCTTATGGCATTTGCGATGGAAGCCAGTATTCTGAAGCACCGATAGGTACATGGACATTTCCGGTGGTTTCTTGGCTGGATTCATCCCCAGCAATTCAAGGTTTGGAGATGTGAACATTCGCTCGATAAGCCGCATCCGCGCCGCAGCCGCCGCCGAACTCAATTCTCGACGATTGACTAATTCATTATGAATGCGCGGAGCCTCAGTGTAGGTTAGGTCGCAAAGGCGCGATAGCTCTTCCAATAGATGCCTGCCGTTCTTGATTTCCAACGGTTGAGTTTGATGAAACCAGTCAAGAGCCGTCTGCCCATTCATTTGTTTGAAGCCAACAACACTTTGAATGCGGCGCTCCAGTCGTGTGCGTGCGTCAGTCTTCTGACGCACTACTTCTTCTCGACCGTATTTATCTGCATTCAATTCGAGAATGTGAGATGCAACCCAGTCCCAGCGTTGGACTTCTTGCACCAGACTTGCTAAGTTGTTTAATGGCTTTGGGACGGCAATCAACCAATTTTTCCGATCTCGAAGCTCTGTGCAGGTCGCCAGCTTGAGGGCAAGATTATGTTCTTGCTCATTTTCACACAGTAGAATGATAATAGAGCCATCCGAATCTGTTGTCTGTTTCTGGATCACTTCAGGCATTTCGGAAATTGCGCAATAACGAACATCAAAATGCCGCAAATTGCCAGTTTCGATGTAATGTCGACGGGCTACAACGGGACGGGTTTCAAGATATTCCTTAATTAAGCCAGCGACGCGTTTTGGAGTTTCGATAGCTCGACGCGCATCCTCGTATGCTTTTTCTAGATCAACCGAGGTATGGGGCCACAGGCAAAGGCCGCGTACCCTACCTCGGTCGTAAAGTACCCGTTTGCCGCTACGGAGTTTTTCAAGAGCTGTGCGAATCCTTTTTTGGGCATTCGGATCAACTCCACTGATGGCGCAAATAATAGTTTCCTCGGTCGGGACTAGATCGCCATCATTCAGAAGATTCAAAATGCCGACCGTTTTGAGAATTTTAAGCTGCAGTAAATCCTCAGTGGTGAAGCTGTCAATGAGCGAATCAATTGAGCTCCAATGACTACGATAGCTCTGCGCGACAAGCTTATGGCCAAAGTTCGCACGAACATAATCATAAAAATCGTGTAGGCGGTACGGTTCCGCACATTTAATGCTCTTGTCAGAAAATGTTTGTAAACCGAACGGTTCATTCGATAGTAGAAAACTAAAAAGCGACCGCTCGTTTTGCCCGAATCGGCGAAATGTACGAATTAATACCGGCAGCATCATGGGGTGCAGCGGGTAAAGCGGAAGGGCCAATTCTTGCAGTCCTTTGGGATTAGTCGAACCAAACCACCCTAGCGTTAGAGTATGCTCCATTATTTTCGCTTGCTCATGCGCCAGACCTTTTGGAATTTGGCCAATGTTGACATCAAGGGCTGAGGCTATCAAATAGGCGATTTGTTTAATGGGTTGATTAAAAACAATTTCATCGAAACGGCCCGCTACTTTTTCCCACTCACGTTGAGCCGATTGATTCAAGTAATCGGCATAAGCATTAAACCCCTGATGAAGCAGGCAAACAACGAAAAGCGGTTCATCCCCACTGCGCGAAGCGGTTTCAGCAAGTTGTTGCAATAGGAATACATCCTGCCGTTGGGGGGAGAGCGCAGCAAATTCAAAAAACTTTCCTAGTTCGTCCAGAATCAGCATTAACCCTAAACCTTTGGAATCAGAAATAATTCGCGAATTGACCTCTAAAATGGCAGTTAAGACTTGATCGTCGGACGGCTCGTTCTTGCTGTGTAAGATTTGTTCCAAATCCGCTGCGAGTTTCGATTTTTCCCCTCGCCCGTAAATCGCTCTAACAGTCTGATGTAGCGATTTTAAAATACTCTTACCTAAAGCCTGTCTTGTGCATGTTACCAATACCGGAACAAAGCGCGGCTTGTGGACCCCGAATCGGCGGAAATCAACTGCCTTGCGAATTTGAGGTGGAAAAGAAGATTCGTTACCTGCAAACCAATGTGCCAGCAGTAAAGCAAAACTGGATTTTCCCGAACCATAATCGCCGGTCATGCGCCATGCCCGTTGACTGGATTTAGGTTTTAACCCTTTTGCAACGCGCTCCAAGCAAGACTGCGCAAAATCAGTCACCACGTAACCAGACAATGCTTGGGGATCACAGAAATCGCGTTCCAAATGAGCCGAGCGAAGAAATCGCGTTTTTATTTGAAACAGGTCAAGAATATGGTTCTCACGCATATGCTACCTCTCTTGCATATATTGCATTAAGCAAAGCAATTCGGTCTTGCCAGTTTGTTCGGCGAACTTGCTGTAAAACTGAGGATTCATGGTATACGAAATATCCATTGGTTTCTCTTTCTAACTGTTCAACCCTGGTCCGAACGTCTTCTTCAGCTAATTTGAAGACCCGGCCGGGACTCCCGCGTCCATGTGCAATATCTCGAAGCTGGAGCGTTTCTTCAGCCGGATGTCGTTTTTGCCAAAAATCGCTCAAACAATAAACGAAGAGATCTGACGTAATTTCAGGTTTTTCTTCGCGATTAAAATTATAAATTGGCTCGCGCCGACCTCCGATTTTATCAGTTTCGCGTTCACCAACTCTCACGAGAAGCCCCAATTCGACAAGAGGACAATCCAAATTGTCCTCTTGCACTTCTCCTTTACGGCCGCGCGTGGGAATATAACTGTGAAGAAAGGTTTCAAAATGTTGCTCTAGCGTCACGATGGAAAACTTAGCGCCCTGTTTCAAAGCCTCTTGTTCCAATTCTTTCAAAACTCGGCTCTGTATGAGGTCAGTTTCTTGCCATTCGTTTAATAAATAATCCCAAGCCAAAAGCGGATTTTGAACATCTGTGGACAAATTCCAATGAATGAGCCAAAGCGTCCGAATATCTTCAAGAAACGGATCATGTCCTTCGTCCCAAAGGATACGCCGTCCAATTGACGTTGGTTGATAACCGCCGTTTCGCGGCAATGATTCAACCATGCCGGTGGCTTGCGCCCAAAAACGAATCGAGCGAACCATGTTTTTACCCACCCCCAAATTAACCATCGCGGTCTCGTCGTTTGAAAAAAGCTTGGGATTCCGCTGCAACCCGCGCATGGTTTTTGGCAGCCATGTGTAGCGGCATGGAAATGATTCGTGGCCTGAAATTCGATAAGATCCTTCCATGAGCCCGGTTCCAGTTCGATTCCCCGGTGAGCATATTCTCCTATGGTGAATCTGTCGAGACCTGATTCGATTCTGTTTAGTCTTCATTTTTTAGCATTTTTATCAGAATTCTAGCAAAATCCGAATGGACAAAAACGGTCCAAGGTGTCGTTTTAAAATTTCCTCCTCCAACAGCGTGCAATAGCATAGTCGTGCTGTTTCAGGGTGAGGGTTCAGCTTGCTGAATTTGCACGATTTTGGCATATCAATTTTGTGAAATTTTTGACCGAGCATCTTTGGTTTGAAGTCCCGAACCGGCGCGGGTTCGTTAATATCACTGATACGGTCGAGGAATTGGTCAAGAAAAGCGGGATCAAAGAGGGCATCTGCCTGGTGAATGCCATGCATATAACCGCGTCAGTATTCATAAATGACAATGAAAGCGGCTTGCATCACGATTACGACGTTTGGCTGGAAAAGCTGGCCCCGCATGAGCCAATCTCGCAATACCAACACAACCGCACTGGCGAGGACAACGCAGACGCACACATGAAGCGCCAGATCATGGGCCGTGAAGTCGTGGTGGCCATCACGAAGGGCAAGCTCGACTTCGGCCCGTGGGAGCAGATTTTCTACGGCGAATTCGATGGCCGCCGCCGCAAACGGGCACTGGTCAAAATCATTGGGGAGTAGCCTGTTTTAGCTTGGGTCAGGGTTATAGCCGAGGAATTCAATGATTTTGCCCATCATCTTGAGGCTTGGCTGGTAGATTCCGCGCTCCCAGTTTTGGACGGATACACGATCAACATCAAGAATCTTTGCCAATTGCGCTTGTAAAAGGTGGTTTTCAATACGACGCTTTCGAATATGCTCGCCCCATGTTTTTGGCTGCGTTGAGACAGGCTGCATGCACTTCCAAAGATGGGGGTAGGGGCAACGTAAGGCCCGGATTTGCAGGTGGCAAAAGGGCAACGCATGGCACCGCCAGCGTCTACATCAACGACGCCGAGGACGGCCTGCTGCACGACTACGAGGTGTGGCTGGAAAAACTGGCGCCGCATGCACCGACTTCCCAGTACCAACACAACCGCACCGGCGAGGACAACGCCGACGCGCATCTGAAACGCCAAATCATGGGCCGGGAGGTGGTGGTCGCCGTTACCCGGGGCAAGCTCGACCTCGGCCCGTGGGAACAGATTTTTTACGGCGAATTCGACGGCCGCCGCCGCAAGCGGGTCCTCGTGAAAATCATCGGTGAATAAGCCGCGTCGAATCGCCACTTTATTTGACCTGCGTCAATCCTCCGGGACCGGGTCTGGGCCATATTGCCGGCACGAGCCACGAACCGTGATCTCAAATATGAATACAACGTTGCCAGCGGAAAATCCCGTCGGCGCGGACAAAGTGATGGATGTGCGCGCAATTCCCTGTTCCACCAAACACGGCCTCATCATCCGCATCTGGTTGAACCTGCCGGTGGGCGACCATTTCATTCTCCTGAACGACCATGACCCGGTGCCCCTGTACTACCAGTTCGCCGCGCTATGGCCGGAGGCATTCACCTGGGACCACCTGGTGCAAGGCCCGGCGGAATACCGCATCCGGATCACCAAACTCAAGGTCACCGCGCCCCCGGACGAAGTGGCGGAATGTTCCGGCCGACATTGATTCAAAACACTTTTCCGCCAGGTAAACCTTGGACCGGCGGCCGATTTCGTTTAGATCGCGACTTGGTGGCGACAAAAAGTGACCAGGGTTGACCTGCGTCAATCCCCGGATCTTCCCGGCGCGGCATATTGTCGGTGTTATGAACCGTTTACCGACCGACAATAGCCCGGGCGCACAATCACCATCGCCGACCAAACCCGTCACGGTCTATGCCTGTTCCGGCTGTTCCGATGCCGGCGAACTGGCCGACCGGATTGCGCGCCGCCTCGCGCGGGATGGCGCGGCGGAAATGTCCTGTCTCGCGGGCATCGGCGGCCGCGTTAAAAGTCTCGTGCTCACGGCGGAAAACGCCGGGCGCATTCTGGCCGTGGACGGCTGCCCGTTGAACTGCGCCGCGCACACGCTCAAACTTGCGGGTTTTCAAAAATTCGACCATCTGGAACTGCACACCATCGGCCTGCGCAAAGGATCGTGCCCGGTCACCGAAGAACACATTGCGGCGGGAGTTGCCGCGGCAAAACAAATCATCGCCGGCGAACCGAAACCGGAGGCGGCCTGAGGGAACAGCGGCCGGTTGCAGGGCCGAGCCGGCGGTTCAACGCCACACCACCACGCGACTAGATGTTTGACTGCGGGAAGCGTTCATGTCACTTGTCATCGGTCACGCACATTGAAATGTCACTCGCTGAATTCAAAACGGCCGCCATCGTGAATACGCTGCGCGGTTGCCAGCTGTTCACGGGTCTGCCGTTGCCGGATCTGCAGAACATCGCCGCCTGCTGCGCCCTGAAAAATCTCGAGAAAGGCGATTACCTCTTTCATGAAGGTGATCCGGCCCACGGGTTTTACGTGATCCAGCGCGGCGCGGTGAATGTCCATCGCGTCACCGCCGCCGGCAAGGAACAGATCATCCACGTTTTTCGCACCGGCGATTCGTTTGCCGAAGCGGCGCTGGCCACCCCGATGGGTTATCCCGCCGATGCCCGCGCCCTCGAACCGACGCAGGTGTTGCTGGTGCAGAAGGCCGGAATCCTGGAACTGCTCAAACGCCAGCCGGAACTTGCCTTGCGGATGCTCGGCTCCATGAGCAGCCACCTGCGGGTGCTGGTGAGCCAGTTGGAAGATCTGACGCTCAAGGACGTGGAAACCCGCCTGGCCAACTGGCTCGTCAAACGCTGTCCCCAGCCGCAAAGTGAGACGCCGGTCAAAATTGAGCTGACGATGACCAAGCGCGTGCTGGCGGCGGAACTGGGAACGGTCAGCGAAACTTTCTCGCGCACGCTGGCCAAATTCCGCGAACAAAAGCTTCTCGCCGTCAAAGGCAAAACCGTCACCATCCTTTCCCCGGCCCGACTGAGCGCGCTGCTGCGGCGCAACCTGGGGGAATGATTGGGAGCGTCTGAATTTCAAGGTGGAGCGTCTCGCGCGGTGAGGCGCTGTCGGGTCGAGCGCGACCCGGGCCGCCCAATTAAGAAATTACCGAAGCATTTTCGTCAACCGGCTGTTTTCAGCGGTTGCGTGGCCGGACCGCACTCGCGCGGTCCCTCTTCCTCGTGGTAACGGGCTCGCGCCGCCAGGATATCCGGCCGGCCCAGATACCCTGTCACCCGCGCGGGATACCGCGGATCCGTGACCGGCAACCGGCCGGCGTTGTGTCTGAGCATTCGGGCAATGGCATCCTGCGGCAATTCGTCAGGATGGGCCACCACCCGATCGGTTTTCCCCGCCGCCAGCACGGTCCGGCTGCCGGCCGGATCGCTTTGCAGGACGCGCAGCAGGTCGCCGCGGGTGATGATCCCCACCAGGCTTTCGCCGGCATCGACGATCAGAATTCCCTGGCGCCGGGCAACCGCCGGGTCGCCCCGGGCGATTTTTTCCCAAAGCTCCGCCGTGGTCATCTCCGCCGGAACGGTCGGGGCTGGCGGTCCATCACATCGCCGACCCGCACCAGTTCAAGTGAATCCACACTGTATTGGCGGGCGATGGGCTGTCCCCGCCGGGCCAGTTTTTCCGTTAAAGTGGAACGGCGCAACAACAATGCAGTGACCGGCAATGCCGCCACACAGCCGGCGAATAACGCCGGAAAGGCATTCAGGTCACGGGGCAATTCCCGCATAAACACTGCGCCGGTCAGCGGGGAACGCATGGTGCCGCCCATGACGGCCGCCAGGCCCGCCCGCTCCGGCGCATCGGTCCGCAAATCAACCGGCTGCTGGAATCCTTGCGCGGCTGACAAAAATCCCGCCGGCGGTTTTCTCCGCGGGCGGGAAAGCTCCGGGTTTTGAACCGTTTCAGTTGGCCGGTTCGGCCGCCACGCCGGTTTCCGCCCCGGCGGATTTGCCCTCGAGCGACCAGCCGGTTTTCAGGCCGATGACAAACCAGCCGATGCCGACGGCGCCGCAGGCAAAAAGGGTGTCGCCGATGACGCGCAGCCAGCGCAATTTTTGCAGCAGCGGCTGTTGCAGGAATTCCGCCGAGCGGGCGTACCACATGCCGTGCTCGATGCTGGCATAGGTTTGCAACAGGCCGACGGGCAACAGGCTCAAACCGATCATCAGCACCAGGCCGAGGTTCAACGCCCAGAAACTGAACTGGAGCACGCCGGGCCGCCAGTCCTCCCGGTGGTTCATGCCCCGCAGGCAGAACAGCATCAGGCCGATGCCCAGCATGCCATACACCCCGAACAGCGCGGCGTGGCCGTGCACCGGCGTGGTGTTCAATCCCTGCATGTAATAAAGGGCGATGGGCGGATTGATGAGAAAACCGAACAGGCCCGCGCCGACCAGATTCCAGAACGCGACCGCCACGAAGAAGAAGATCGGCCAGCGATAGGCCGCCACCCAGGATTGCGCCCGGCTCAGGGTCAGGTTTTCGTAACCTTCAAACCCGACCAGCACCAGCGGAACGATTTCCAGCGCGCTGAAAATGGCGCCCACCGCCAGGACGGCCGTCGGCGTGCCGCTGAAATACAGGTGATGCATCGTGCCGAGGATGCCGCCGCCCAGATAAATCACTGTGGAGAAAATCACCGCGGCCGTTGCGGTGGCGGTCCGCAACAAGCCCAGGCGGGTGAACAGAAACGCGATGACCACGGTGGCGAACACTTCAAAGAATCCCTCCACCCACAGGTGGATCACCCACCAGCGCCAGTATTCGGCCATGGCCAGATGCGTCTGGCGCCCCCACATCAGGCCGGCGCCATAAAACATGCCGATGGCGGCGGAAGCCACCACGAACAGTGCCAGCAGGTGGCGGTTCGGGCCGGGATTCTTCATCGCCGGCCACAAGGCGCGCACCATGAGGAACAGCCAGACAAACAAACCGACAAACAGGAAGATCTGCCAGAAGCGGCCGAGATCGACGTATTCATAGCCCTGGTGGCCGAACCAGAAGTTGGCGACCAGGCCCAGCTTTTGTTGCACGCCGAGCCATTCGCCGGCCAGCGAACCGGCGACAATGACGAGCAGGCAGACGAAAAGGAAATTGACGCCGAAACGTTGTCCGGCCGGTTCACGCCCCGAAACGGCCGGCGCCACGAACAATCCCGTGGCGAGCCACGCGGTGGCAATCCAGAAAATGCCGAGCTGGGTGTGCCAGGTGCGCGCGACGGAGTACGGCAGCCATTGGGCCAGCGGAATGCCAAAGAAACCGTCGCCTTCCACGCCGTAATGCGCCGTCACGGCTCCCAGCCCCACCTGCACGGCAATCAACGCCACCACCACCCAGAAATATTTCAACGTGGCGCGCATGGACGGCGTCACCCGCAGCGCCAGCAGGGAATCGCGGGCCGGCACAGGTTCCTCCCCATCGCCTTCATCATGCCGCTGCCGGGCGTGGTACCAGACCATCGCGCCGACCCCGGCGAGAAGGGCAATGACACTGACGGCGGACCAGACGACGATGGAACTGGTGGGATTGTTGTCGATCAACATTTCATGCGGCCAGTTCTGCGAATAGGTAATGGGGCTGCCGGGCCGGTCGGTGCCACAGGCCCAGGCGGCCCAGAAAAAGAAGGCATTCATCAGGCGCTGGCGTTCCGGAGTTTTGATGGTCTGGGCCGGAATCGCATAATCGCGCCGTAATTCCCGCAAACTGGGGTCGTCGCCGAAGAGCGCGGCATAATGCGCGCCGACGGCCTGAATGGCTTCCGCGCGGACGGATGACACGGCGAGGTCGCCGGTCTGCGGATTGTAGGTGTTGGAGCGGATTTCCTTTTTCAGCCGCTCGCGCAGGGCGGCCCGGGTTTCGTCATCGAGTTGGTCATAGGTTTTACCGCCGTTTTGCGCGGCCCAATTATCGAGCAGCCAGACGCATTCGCGGTGCAGCCAGTCGGCCGACCAATCCGGGGCCACATAAGCGCCGTGGCCCCAGATCGTGCCCACCTCCTGACCGCCGATCGATTGCCAGACATTCTGGCCGTCCTTGATGTCCTGCGCGGTGAACAGGACCGTCCCATCGGTGGTGACGACGCGCGCCGGAATTGGGGGCGCCTGATAATAAATCTCCCGGCCGAAATAGCCCAATGCCACGAAGGACAAGGTGATGACGCCGATGAGACTCAGCCACAGTTTGCGATAAGAACGGGGATTTTCAGTTGCATTCATAATTTGGGATTCAATGGGGATGGCATTCAGGACCGGATCATGGTCAGGATCATTTTGAAACGGCTTAAAGCCTTGAGCGCATGGGGCCGGCCGGCCGGCATCAGGATCAGTTCACCGCCGCACAGTTGATGGCTTTTGCCGGCGATGATGATTTCGACTTTGCCTTCGACCACCTGCACCAGCGCATCGAACGGTGCGGTGTGCTCGCTCAGGCCCTGGCCGGCATCGAACGCGAAGAAGGTCACATTGCCCGCCGGTTTCCGCACCAATTCGCGGCTGACCACGGCGCCGTCCTGGTAATCGGCAAATTCACTGATGGCCACCGCCCGGCGGTCGGCGAGACCGCGCCCGGCGGTGGCGTTCTCGGTTGTTTTTATACTGCCTTGCATGGGGAGAAGGTAGCGGTTCTCACCCGGACCGGATTTGACCGGAGTCAAATTCTGGATGTATTTTCCGCAACCGGAATCGGCCGGAAATTTGACCGGCGTCAAGGCCGGCCCGGTGATTTTCCTGCAGATTGAACACGTGAAATCAGTGCCGAACGCAAAGCCCCCTCGGCCACCGGCCATTTCCGCCAACCGCCGAATGGTGCGGGAGTGGCAGACCATGGCAGCGATGATTCGATGTTATTGCCGGGATCATCACGGCGCGACCGGCGGGTTATGTCCGGAATGCGGGGAGCTTCAGGATTATGCCACCGTGCGACTGGATCGCTGCCGGTTCGGGCCGGAAAAACCCACCTGCGCGCGGTGCCCGGTGCATTGTTACCAACGCCAGCGGCGCGACCAGATGAAGGCGGTGATGCGGTATGCCGGCCCTCGCATGCTCTGGCGGCATCCGATTTTGAGTCTCCGGCACTGGTGGGACGGCTTCCGGCCGGCCCCGGCCCGGGGGAATGAAGTCGGGATGGGAATTTTCTGATGATCCGTTGGCCGGTGTAACGTCGGCGCTGTGCGCCGGTTTCGAGCCACAGGCTCGACACCGTGTTGACTCACGGATAAATGTTACCCGGGGCAGAGGTCAGTCATGACAACGTTGCCTCAGGTTGGAGGTTACATTTGGCAGTGAAGAACAGGCGCAGTTTTTGTTCAATGTTTTTCTTAAGGAT
>Ga0335078_10001231_pt1 | contig 38866 bp, 37 predicted proteins | sample Lox_Sample_32_FD_206711 | JGI IMG/M metagenome (GOLD analysis project Ga0335078, IMG submission 206711) | Soil microbial communities from Loxahatchee National Wildlife Refuge, Florida, United States - Lox_Sample_3.2 | ecosystem: Environmental > Terrestrial > Soil > Wetlands | place: USA... | reverse complement strand
TACTACAAGGTGAGGGCCTCCGACGGTAGCTACCTGGTCATCTGGACGACAATGCCCTTCACCCTCGTGACCGACGAGATGGTAGGGGTCAAGCCGGACGCCGAGTACGCCTACGTCAAGGTGGGTGGAGAGACCTGGGTCGTCGGCGAGGGGCGCAAATCCGCGCTGGCCAGGGAGCTAGGGGTCGAGTTCGGGGAGACGACCAAGGTCGTGAAGGGGAGGGAACTCGACGGCCTGACCTACCACCACCCCCTCCTCGGCTCGATCCCAGGCCTGGGCAAGCTCCAGGCTCAGGGGAAGATACACAGGGTGGTGGCCGAGGAGTTCGTCGACACAGAGACGGGCACAGGCCTGGTCCACCTCTCGCCGGCGAACGGAGAGGAGGACTTCATGGTAGCCACCAGGAGGGGCGTCCCGGTCTTCGCCCCGATAGACGACAGGGTCAGGTTCACGGAGGAGGCAGGGACGTTCGCCGGGCTCTACGTCCGCGACGCCGACACGGTGGTCTCAAGGGCGCTCACGGAGGCGGGCGCGCTGGTCAACGAGGGGAGGCTTGAGCACGAGTACCCGACGTGCTGGCGCTCGGGCCACCGCCTGGTCTGGGTGGCGAGGCGCGAGTACTTCTACTGGATCGACCGGGTCAAGGACAACCTCGTCGAGGCCGCGGAGAAGGTCGAGTACTATTTCGAGGCGCCGAGGAACAGGTTCCTCGAGTTCATCAGGCAGTCCCCTCCCTGGTGCATCTCCAGGGAGAGGATCTGGGGCACCCCCCTCCCGATCTGGGTCTGCACCTCGTGCAAGGAGAAGGTCGCCGCCTTCTCCCGGAAGAGCATCGTCGCCAAGGCCAAGTCCCTCCCGGACGGCGAGGCCTTCGAGCTCCACAGGCCCTGGATAGACAGGATAGTCCTGAGGTGCCCGAAGTGCGGAGGGGACTGCAGGAGGGAGGCCTTCGTCCTCGACACGTGGCACAACAGCGGGTCGGCCCCTCTCGCGGCATTCACAGACGCCGAGCGCAAGGCCCTCGTCCCGGTCGACCACCTCACCGAGGGGATCGACCAGACCAGGGGCTGGGCGTACACCCTCCTCGTCCTAAACGTGGTCTACCAGGACAAGCCCGTCTCGCCATACAAGGCCTTCCTCTTCCAGGGGCACGTCCTCGACGAGAAGGGCAGGAAGATGAGCAAGAGCCTCGGGAACGTCCTCGACGCCCTCCAGATGCTGAGCGGGGGCTCCGTAGACCTCCTTCGCTACTACCTGATGTGGAAGAGCTCCCCCGTCGACGCCCTCAGCCTGGACACCAAGGAGATGAGCGGGAGGCCATACCAGGTCCTCAACACAGTCTATCACCTCCACGTCTACCTCAAGCAGAACGGCGATGAGGATGGCTTCGACCCCCTCAAGCACACGGTCGCCTGGGCCAAGTCGCGCGGCCTCATCAGGCAGGTCGACCTCTGGGTCCTCTACAACCTCGAGAATGCTTCCACCACGATCGAGGAGGCGTTCAGGGAGGGCAGGTACAACGAGGCTTGCAAGGAGGCAGAGCGGATGGTCGTCGAGGTCGTCAGCCAGGGGTACGTCAGGATGGTGAGGAGCGAGTTGTGGAGCGACACCCCGAGGGAGAAGGCGAGGAGGCTCGCGATCTACGCAGTCCTGGGCCACACGCTCTCAACCCTCGACATGCTCCTCCACCCGGTCGTACCCTTCCTCACCGAGTACCTCCACCAGGAGGTGTTCGCCCGGTCCGCATGGAGGAAGCCGCTCCTCCTCCAGTCCCTCCACAGGACCTCGCTCCCGAAGGCGGCGAAAGCCGAGAGCGAGGCAGTCGAGTTCGCCCTCATGGTCGAGGGGGCTTGCAACTCCGCCAGGGAGAAGGCCAAGCTCAAGAGGCGCTGGCCGCTAAGGGCGATGGCCGTCTACGTCGCGCCCGAGAGGGCCTCGAAGATGAAGAGGGCGCAGGCGCTCATCTCCCTCCTGTGCAACGTCAAGAAGGTCTCGTTCGCCACCAAGGTCTCGTCCCTCCCCGTCGCTGTCACCCTCACCCCCAACCGTTCCCAGATAGGCGCCTCCTTCAAGGAGAAGACCAACGAGGTCCTCACCAGGCTCAAGGTCCTCGAGGGGGACGAGGCCTGGGAGACGTACCGGACGGGCGCGCCCATCAAGCTCTCCACCGCGGCGGGAGAGAAGCTCGACGTCCCCGTGTCGACGATGGAGTTCAGCTTCAGGGGGACCGGGGACTGGGAGGCAGCAGCGAAGGGCGAGACCATCGTTGCGATAGAGAAGGTGCGGGACGACAAGCTGATGGCCGAGGGAGTGGAGAGGGACGTCGCGAGGAGGCTCCAGTCGCTCCGGAAGAAGAGGGGCTACTCGCCCGCCGCCGTCCTGGCCAAGGCCAGGGTCGCCGGGCTCGACCCCGAGACCGTCTCGATGCTGGCGCCGCTGAGGAAGCACCTGGCCTTCCTGGTCAGGGTCAAGGAAGTCGAGGTGGCCACTGAGCAGGGCCCCGGCGGCGACTGGGAGGAGGACGAGCTGGACGGGAGGCCGATCTACCTCGACGTCTCGGGGGGGCTACTCGCCCGAAAGAAGGCGGGTGGCAAGAGACGACGGAAGGCCTGAATCGACTATCTTCTTCGCCGACCTCTCGACGTCGTACTCGACCCTCCTGAGCTCGACCCTCGACTCCCCCTCCTCGACGGTGAGCACGGCATAGGCCGCCCTCGGGTCGCCGTCCCGCGGCTGCCCGACAGACCCTGGGTTGAACACGAGCCCGCCGTCGTCCCCCCGCCACTGGTAGGGGACGTGCGAGTGGCCTAGCGCGAGGACGTCCGCACCCACCTTCTCGAGGTAGTACCCGAAGAGGTCCGCGTGCGTCGCCGGGAAGACGTACTCCCAGAGCGGGTCGTCGGGCGACCCATGGGTGGTGTAGACGCGCTTCCCGCCGACCTCGGTCCTCGCCTCCCTGGGGAGGGCCATGAGGTAGGCCTTGCTCTCCCCCGAGAGGTGCTCGGCGGTCCATGCGGCCGCTACCGCCGCCCTGGGGTTGAAGTCACCGAGGTCGCCCTCCACGGCGGCGTAGTCGTGGTTACCCTGGACGCACGTCGCCCCCACGCTCCGGAGGAGGCGGATCACCTCGTTGGGCGAGGCACCGTAGCCAACCACGTCCCCGCAGCAGACAACCCTGACGCTCCCCGCGTCGTCGAGGACGGCCTCGAGCGCCTCTAGGTTCGAGTGGACGTCGGAGATGAATGCGATGGTCGGCGAGCGGGGCACCTCGCCTGAGGGCGCCGCTAGGCTATCTAAGACTTGGGGCCGGCGAACCTGCGCTGGACGATCTTGCTGCGGGTCTGGGGCGAGGCCGCCACCTGGAGCAGCTCGTTGACCGTCCCAGTCCTCTTGAGCATCCCGGCGAGGGCGAAGTACCACGTCGAGCTCGGGACGGCCCCCTGGTTGTCGGGCATCTCTATCCTGGCGATCTTGGTGAGGGGGTCGTACTCGGTCGAGGACACGTCCTCTCCCAGCTCCTCCCTGACCATGGCGAGCATGAACTTGACGGTCGCCTCGAATGGCTGCTTGGTCAGCTTGGACGACACCCTGCTCTCGAGCAGCCCCAAGAGCTCCTCCCCTATCGCCTCCACCGCCGAGTCCTCGGTAATCGACCGGGCGACCGCCTCGACGAACAGGTCCTTCATCTGGAGGGGGTCGACGACAAAGGGCAGGCCGTCCACCAGCTGGAGCGAGGAGACCGCCCGCCTGCTCGTCGACTCCTTCCAGATCCTCTCGAACATCTCCTCCCCGAAGGCGCTCCTCAGCTCTCCCAGGAGTATCTGGTAGCCCCTCCCGGTCTGGCTGTTGACCACTATCAGCTCCGACTTGTCTATCACGAACACGCTCTTCCCCGAGAAGTGCCTCCCGAACCTCAGCTTGAGGCGGGGCGACGCGAACGGGAACTCGGGGACGGTCTCGGTGAGCGAGGAGACTATCCTGACCTCGGCGTCGTGCCTGCAGGCGCTCTCGACCTCCTCGATGCACTCCTCTATCAGGTGGAGCCCCCAGTTGTCGACCACGCACTTCACCTCACGCTCGGCCTTTAGGATCGACTCCTTTAGCCGGGTCAGCAGGCTCTGGGACCCCATCGAGAGGTACCTCTCCTCCACGACGTCGCCCGGCCCGACGTTCTTCTCTCTGACCTTCCTGAGCGCGGCCATGGACTTCCTCAGCCCCCTCACCTTCCTCTCCCTGTCCACCAATATCGACTGGAGGACCTCGGGGGGCTGCGCCTCGAACCTCGAGGGCTTGCCGCGCTCGAGCTCCCTCGCGAGGCCCTTGCCCGTCAGCTGGCGGGAGACCTGGTAGACCTTGGTCCTGGGGACCCCGGAGGCGTACTGGATCTGGTTGACCGTGCTGGCGCCGTTGGCAAGGAGGGCGTAGTAGACCCTCGACTCATACTCTGTGAGGCCGAACCCCTGGAGGCCAGCGACGATGTCGCTCGAGTCGTCCGCGAGGTACATCCCCCTGGAATCGTGGTTCACCGACACAGCTGTCACTGCGGTGACACGTTCGACGGTGACATTCGGCATAAGAAGACTGGTCATCGACCTTCAACCAGCGAGTCAATATGTCCCAATTCGCAAGCAAGTGGGAGAAGTCGAACACCGCGGGAATCACGCAACGAGTGCGTGAGTCTGTCAGCAACCCAGGGCCCCTCAAGCCGAGGCTGGACCTGGCGGTAAGGCAGATTCAGGTACAAGTCGCGAAGCTCGATGCAACTTCAGCCAAGCTCAGGGAGAGAGACGCCTCGATCTTCAACAAGATCGTATCCTCTATCCAGAAGCATGACTCGCAGCATGCTTCGGTCTATGCGAACGAACTCGCAGAGATCAGAAAGATGAACAGGATGGTCACCCAGGCCAAGCTGGCCCTGGAGCAGATCACCCTGCGGCTGAACACCATCACCGAGCTGGGCGACATAGTCGTGACCCTCACCCCTGCGATGTCGGTGATTCGCAGCGTCAGGCAAGGGCTTGTCAGCGTCCTCCCGGAGGCAGAGGGCGAGATCGGCGAAATATCCGGCCTGCTGAGCAGCATCCTCGTGGATGCGGGCACAGTCGGCGGGTACTCGCTGAACTTCGAGGCTGCCAACGAGGACGCGGAGAAGGTCCTGGCAGAGGCTGCGGCGGTCGCCGAGCAGAGGATGAAGGAGAAGTTCCCGGAGATACCCTCCGGGCTTCCCTCGATGGAAGGCTCGACGGAAAGCACTTCGTAAGAAGACCCAGAATGGAAAGCGAGGGGGACAGCCGCCTGCGCAAGTGGGAGCGTCCCCTATCTCCTCTTTTTCTCAAGACCGCGGGAACCACGGAGGGCGATACGATCGATCGACAACGACAGCTCCGTCCGGGCCTGCCAAGATTCGCCGCATCTTCAGCGGTTTGTTTCCTTTTGTTGACCAAGGGCGAGATTACTCCCCGCCGCACCCTCGTGCCCCGAAACAGGGTGCCTTTGCCAAAAGGAGCGACGGGGTAAGACGGTGATGGCGACCATCGACCCGTTCAGGATATTCGCCCGGGGGAAGACCGGCGGAGACTACAAGTCGAGGATATCCGTTGCCGTGCGCGAGATAGAGGGCCAGCGGAAGGAGCTTCTCCTGCTAAAGGCCAGGCTCGCTGAGCGGCGCCTCAAGCTCTTCGAGACCACGGTCCACGCCCTCCAGGAGAAGAACAAGTCCAAGGCGGCGGTCTACGCGACCGAGCACGAGGAGGTGATGAAGGTCTCCCGCGTGGTCGAGGCGAGCGAGCTCGCCCTCACCCAGGTGACCCTGAGGCTCCAGAGCATCAACGAGATCGGGGACGCGATGTTCCACATGGACACGGCCTTCAGGTCTCTGAAGCAGGTCAGCAAGGAGGTCAAGGGCGTCATCCCGGCCCTCGACGCGGCCTCCACGGACATCAACAGCACCTTCGTCGAGACGATGGCCCAGATGGGGCAGATATCGCCGAACCTCAACATCGACATCAAGACCGACAACTCCGAGGACCTGGTCGAGCAGGCGAGGAGGTACGCCGAAGAGCAGTCCTCCCGCCTCAAGGACAGCCTCAACATGATGCCGGGCAAGTTCGAGGAGCACGTCCTCAGGACCGCCGAGGACAACACTCCGCTCCTCGCCACCGGCGACGACGAGACGGAGAACCCCGTCCTCGGGACCCTCTACGGCAGGCCGAAGGACGACAAGGTGGAGTTCGAGGTGCTGGCCTATGCGGCAACCCACGAGGGGGCGATGGACGTCTCCAGGACCTCCCAGCAGCTCGGCCTCCCGCAGGAGCTGGTCGAGCGGACGATGATACACTTGGTAGCGCAGGGCAAGGTCAAGCCCGCGCCACAGTCTAGGGGCGGCGAGTGAGCATGAGCGTCGTCGCCGCGAGAGAGCTTGAAGAGGACGCCCGCAAGTACGCGGGGGAGGCCATCCGCCTCGACTCCCAGGGCGCCCACGGCATGGCGATACAGAGCTACCAAAAGGCCATCTCCACGCTGATCAAGCTCGTCAGGCTCTACCCAGACTACAAGCTCAACAGGCACTACATGGACAAGGCCTCGATCTACCAGGAGCGCGTGAAGGCCATCCAGCAGGCCCACGGCCTCGTCCCCCAGGACGCGCCCCAGGACTCCGCCAACTTCTCGATAATCGGCCCCAGCGGGAACGGCAACGGCAACGGCAACGGGAGCGCCCACACCGTGCAGGAGCCCGCAGCCCAGGCGGTCACCCCCGGCGGGAACGGAAGCGGGAGCCCGGGCCCCAGGGGGCCGCAGATGGTACCGCAGCTCAAGGCCTCCTTCAACGAGCTGGTCGTCCGCGAGAAGCCCAACGTAAAGTGGGACGACGTGATAGGGCTGGACGACGCCAAGCGGGCCATCAGGGAGTCGATAGTCTTCCCGTTCGAGAGGCCAGACCTCTTCCCTCTCGGCTGGCCCAGGGGGATCCTGCTCTACGGCCCGCCGGGCTGCGGCAAGACGATGCTCGCCGCCGCGACCGCGGCCGAGATAGACGGCTACTTCATCTCCATCGACGCCGCCTCGATAATGAGCAAGTGGCTCGGGGAGGCGGAGAAGAACGTCTCGAAGCTCTTCACCGAGGCCAGGAAGCTCCTCGAGAAGGGCAGCCCTGTGATAATCTTCATCGACGAGCTCGACTCCATCCTGGGGAGCAGGACGAACGAGGTCGGCGGAGAGACCAGGGTCAGGAACCAGTTCCTCAAGGAGATGGACGGAATCCAGGACAAGGGCAACCACCTCCACCTCTACACCGTGGGCGCGACCAACAAGCCGTGGGCCCTCGACTGGCCGTTCCTCAGGAGGTTCGAGAAGAGGATCTACATCCCCCTGCCCAACTTCGACGGGAGGATGTCGATGTTCAAGAACTACACCGCGCCCATCAACGTCGACTCCTCAATCAGCCTTCAGGACCTCTCGCGGATCTCAGACGGATACTCGGGCTCGGACATCAGGGACATATGCCAGGGCGGGCAGCTCCGCGTGGTCAGGGAGCTATTCGAGAGCGGGAACGCCCTCGACAAGAGCGTCCAGCCACGCCCCATCGTGATGTCGGACTTCAAGGAGATAATGAAGTCGCGCAAGCCGAGCGTCTCCCCCGAGATGCTCAGAGCCTACGCCAACTGGGCAGAGCAGTACAAAGCGCTGTGACATCCTGCGACGGCCGAGGTCGTGCGCATCCGGCGGGCGTCTCGGAGAAACGAGCGCTGGTATATTCTTAAGGCGCCCGAGAGGGGAGCGGTCGGCCTTGGAAGAGACCCCCTCACCCTCAGCCCTCGCCAAGAAGGTGGGCGAGAAGGTGGCCGTGGCAGGGTGGGTCCACGACGTCAGGCTACTCGGCGGGATCAACTTCATCCTCCTCAGGAACAGCGAGGGCATCGTCCAGGTCACCGCCCCCAAGAAGGCCGTGACGAAGGAGGTCATGGACAGGGTCGCCTCTCTCCACCCCGAGGACGTGGTGAGGTGCGCCGGCACCGTCAAGGAGGCGAAGGCGGCGAGGAACGGCTTCGAGATCGTGCCCGAGTCGATCGAGGTGCTCAGCGCCTCGGCGACCCCCCTCCCCCTCGACCCTAGGGGGGTGACCGACGCCAACATCGACACCCGCCTCAACTGGAGGACCCTCGACCTCAGGCGGCCGGAGGTCAAGGCGATATTCAGGATACAGGACGCTCTGCTCGAGGGGATGGAGGCGCACCTCCGGGGCAGGGGGTTCACGCGCGTCTTCACCCCGAGCATCCTGGGAGGCATCTCCGAGGGCGGGGCTGAGGTCTTCAAGACGGACTACTACGGGAGGCCGGCCTTCCTCAGGCAGGACCCGCAGCTCCACCGCCAGCTCGCGATAGCTGGCGGGCTAGGAAGGGTCTACGACCTCGGGCCGAGCTGGAGGGCCGAGGTCTCCCACACCCCCAGGCACATGAGCGAGCACAGGACGATCGCCCCAGAGGTGTCGTTCATCGCTGACGAGAGGGACACGATGCGGGTCGAAGAGGCGATGGTGGTGAGCGGGATAGAGAGGGCGGTCGCGAGGTGCGCCGACGACCTCGACGTCCTCCAGCTCGACCTCGACGTCCCGAAGACGCCCTTCCCCGAGCTCTCGTTCCCCGAGGTCTACGACACGCTCAAGAATCTAGGCCACCCGCTCCAGCGGGGGAAGGACCTCGACAGGGAGTCAGAGAAGCTCCTCACCGAGCACGTGAAGCAAGAGTTCGGGTCGGACTACTTCTTCGTCAACAGGTTCCCCTCGGCGATCAAGCCGTTCTACGTTATGCGGGTCGACTCGGACCCCGAGTTCGCCCGCTCGGTCGACCTGGTCCACAAGGGGCTCGAGCTCTCCTCGGGGGGCCAGAGGGAGCACAGGCACGAAAAGATACTCGCCCAGATAGCGGAGAAGGGGATCGACGCGGAGGGCCTGAGGTGGTTCACCGAGCCGTTCAGGTACGGCGTCCCGCCCCACGGCGGCTTCTCGCTGGGCATAGAGAGGTTCACCGCCGCCCTCCTCGGGATAGAGAACGTCAAGGAGGCCGCCCTATTCCCAAGGGACCCGGAGAGGCTCTCGCCCTAGCCTGCAAAGCGTTGCCATATTCACCAAAGCTCATATACCGAAACGCGGCTTTCGTGGAAACGTGCCGGAGCCGGGGACGATCGACTACAGCTACGTCCCGAGGCTGATAGGCGTCGGGCCTCCCCTCGATACGATAAAGTCGGGCAAGGTATACGAGCTGATCGCCCTCGGCAGGGACGAGGTCGGGACGCTCTCCAAGCTCAACGGAATACTCAACGCGCACAACCTCAGGACCTCCACCGCGGGTGGATACGCGATCCCGGAGCCCGGGAAGTTCGTCTGGTCGGGGTTCGCAGACTACTCAGAGTCTGGTTTCAAGGTGGAGGAGACCCTCCAGGAGATCAGGCGCCTGAGCTTCGTGACGCACGCCGAGGCGTCGAAGATAACTGACGTTGTGTTCGACAGGTTCCTCTTCCCCGTGACCATCCTGGGGAAGCAGAGGGTCATCGTGGTCAGGGCGGAGCCGTTCGTGGGCGTCGAGCAGCGGCTCATCGCCGCCTTCGGGTCTGGGGGTGCCTCCATCCTCTTCGACGAAGGGAGGAACTACGCCATAGAGTCTTTCGCCCAGTACGAGAAGATGCTCCCCGGAGCGACGCCCGACGTCCTCCTGAGGAACGCCATCGCCGGCCTGAGGGCGACAGGCTGGGGGCTATTCGAAGTCGACGTCTCGAGGCTGGTCCTCGAAGGGTTCGCCAGGGTCTCGATCAGGCAGCCTCCGTTCTCGACCGTGCCCGGCCTCAAGGAGAGCTTCTTCCTCAACGGCCTGGCCTGCGGCGCGCTCGAGGCGATCTTCCACGCAAAGTCGAGGGTCGAGACCTACAAGTACGACGAGGCTGCCAGCACCCTTCACATGGTGCTGCGCGTGATGCGCTGAGCGCCCTACATCCGGAGGGTGGCTTCCCTCTCCGACTCGACCAGGAGCTCTATGCCCTTGACCTGCTTGACGACCTTCTTGAGGGCCTCTATCTCTCCCCTGAGCCTCTCGGGCCGCCTCCCCGGGATTATCGCCTTGGTCAGCTTGCTCCCGTCGGGCAGCCAGACCGTGTTGACCGTCAGGATCCTGATCGGGTAGAACAGCTCCTCGAGGAACTGCCTGTCCGAGTTGGTCGTCCCTATCACCCAGACCTTGCCCTTTAGCATGTCCTCGATCTTCTGCCTTATCTCGGGCTTGGACCTCACCATCGCCGCGTCGGCCTGCTCCATCTCCAGGAGGTAGCTACCCTCGACCTCGAAGGACCTGAGGAGCGTCGCCTTGTTGAGCTCCGGGGTGGAGTCTGCGAGCTTGACCAGGGCCTTCGAGACAACGATGTCTGAGTTGGAGATCTGGCCAGCGTCGAGCTTCGCCTGGCACTTTGCGCAGAGGATACCCGTCTTCGCGTCGAAGGCGCATATCGGTATCCTGAGGGGCAAGACCAGTTTCGGGAAACCAGCTGCTCCGCCGATATAAAAACGTCCCCCCAAGAAAAGAGGGAGGTCGACGTCGGGGACTAGGTTTATCCGAGATTGGCGCCCTCTTGGAGACCGTGCGGCTCCTCGAGTACGAGGGGAAGGCCATCTTCCAAAGGTACGGCATCCCCGTCCCAAGGTCCGAGCTCTCGATGACGGCCGAGGAGGCGGCCGCGTCCGCGGAGGAGGTCGGGTTCCCGGCGGTCGTCAAGGCCCAGGTCCTCTCGGGAGGGAGGGGCAAGGCGGGCGGCATCGCAACGGTCCAGACCCGGGCCGAGGCCAGACGCGAGGCAGAGAGGGTCCTGAAGCTCAGGGTCTCGGGGGAGCTGACCCGGGCCCTTCTCGTCGAAGAGTCGGTGCCGCACTCCGACGAGCTGTACCTCTCGATCACCCTGGACAGGGGGAGGCGGGAGTTCGTCGCCCTCGCGTCCAGGACTGGCGGGGTGGAGGTCTCCTCGCTACCCAGGGAGGCCATGGCCGAGGTCCCCGTCCCGCTCTCTGGCCTGTCCGAGCTCTGCGCTTCTTCCCTCGCCACGAAGGTTGGATTGGAAGGCAGGACGCGGGCGGAATTTGTCTCGCTCGTCCTCGACCTGGAGAAGCTCTCCAGGGAGGAGGAGTGCGAGCTCGCCGAGATCAACCCCGTCGCGGTGCGCGACGACGGTGGCGTCGTCGCGCTTGACTCAAAGGTAGTCCTCGACGACAACGCCATCTTCCGCCATCCCGAGTTCTCGAGGATCCCGCCGGAGGACCCCCTCGAGGGGGAGGCCGCCGCGAACGGGTTCGCGTTCGTTCGTCTGGAAGGCGGCGTCGCGGTGGTGGGGAACGGGGCCGGGCTCGTTCTCTCGACACTGGACCTCGTCTCCGACGCTGGGGTCAAGGCGGCCTGCTTCCTGGACCTCGGCGGAGGCGCGCAGAGGGAGAGGGTGGAGGCGGCGCTCAGGCTCGTGCGCCGCCTGCCCACGGCGAAGGCGGTACTTGTCAACATCTTCGGGGGCATAACTAGGACGACCGACGTCGCGGAGGGCCTGAGGGACGTCCTCGCAGAGGCCCCGATGGCCCCAGTCTTCGCCAGGATAAGCGGCGCGGAGGAGGAGGACGCTCGGACCATCCTGGCAGGCGCGGGCGTCCCAGTCTTCAGGAACGCGCAGGAGGCTGTGCGTGCGGTGGCCGCGTGGGTCTCGCGTTGACGCTAGAGTTCCCCGAGGAGGGGGCCCCAGTCCTCGTGCAGGGCATCACCGGCCGCTACGGGAGCCTCCACGCCGGCCTCATGCGCGCCTACGGCACTCGCATCGCCGGCGGGGTGACCCCTGGGAAGGGCGGGCAGACGGTACAAGGCGTCCCGGTGTACGACACGGTGAGGGAAGCGGTGAGGGCGACGGGCGCCGCGGCCTCTGTCCTCTTCGTCCCCGCCCAGTCCTTCCTCTCGGCCGTCGAGGAGGCCGTGGAAGCGGGGGTGAAGCTCCTGGTCGCGATAACGGAGCACGTCCCGATCAGGGACTGCCTCGCCGCAATCAGCACCTGCGAGGCGAGCGGCGCCCGTGTGATAGGCCCGAACACTCCCGGTGTCATCCTCCCCTCCGAGAGGCTGAAGCTGGGCATCATGCCCGCGCCCTCCTTCCGGGAGGGTGGCGTGGCCCTCTTCTCCCGGAGCGGGACGCTGATGTACGAGGTCGCCGACACCCTCTCGAGGGCGTCGATCGGGCAGCGCGTCGCCCTGGGCGTGGGCGGCGACCCGCTCAACTGCACCACGCTGACCGAATGCCTCGACTGGGCGGCGCGCGACGACGATGTCGAGTCTGTGGTCGTGGTCGGGGAGATAGGCGGAGACGCCGAGGAGCGCCTCGCCCGCCACATCACCGAGATTGGATTCTCAAAGCCCGTGGTGGGGTACATCGCCGGGAGGTCGGCCCCCAGGGAGAAGCACATGGGCCACGCCGGCGCCATAATCTACGGGGACTATGGGACGGCAGACTCGAAGATCTCGGCCCTCAGGGCAGCGGGGGCGAAGATCGCGATGACCACCTCGGAGATTCCGTCTCTGGTCATTTCGGGCGGCAGCTGAACGCCGCTCCCGCTCGAAAAGTCCTTCCTAGCCTCATATACACCGTTCAAGTTGTAGAAAAAACCTTTCGAGGCTTCGTCGTTTGGACGGACCGAGGACGAAACGCCAAAATCCTTCTCCTCTCCAACTGATTCTCCTCGCCAAGGCCTCGTCTGGAAATGCCAGACCACAGGACTCAGAACTTGTGTGCACACAGGTTAAAACTCGCCATCTCTTCGGACTACCGAATGGTTTCCCGCTGGAAGGTCACAACCGTTTCGATGTTCGCGGCGATTCTGCTCTCGTCATCATCCTTGCTACCATTGGGCACCGTCTACTCGCAAAGTGCCACGTCCGCGTGCCCCCCAGTTTGCCTGAGCTTAATCAGCCAGTCTTCCTATTCGGTGAACGGCTACAGCTACAATTTTGTCGTTACCTACTACAACAGCTTCCGCTCGTCGGTGTTAGCCATGGTCTATCTGGTAATGCGCAACCAGATTGGGCAAACCGTAGGCATCGATTGGACAAACACTGAGATACCTTCTGGCGGTAACGAAACCCTCCACCCCTCAATCTCTGTATTACTTCCTCCAGGCAACTATTCGACTTCCATCTTCGCCGTCAACTCCGGCGGAGTCGCGATTTCCAACATTACGGTAGGTTCGATAGAATACGGAACCGTGCTCAAGGTTTCTTCTTTCTCTGAGTCGCCAGACACGGACAACGTGTCTGTCATATTGTGGAACCTGTCCCCGAGTCCGTTGGTTGCAAATATCACGATTATCGCGAGCGAGAACCAAAGACCTCTCGCCCGAAACCAGACGGAGATCACCATACCTGCCTTGTCCACAGTCGCCGTGCCCCTCGCATTGATTGGCACGGCCAACCCCACGTCTTGTCTGGACTTCTATATCTTCATGCAAAACGCGAACGGCATCAATTGGGCTCCACCGGACCATGAATCCTCCTGCTCTTGATTCTCGTTCTCCGTGCACCTAAAGGCTAGAGATATCTAACGAAGAAAAGTCCTTAAGCGGGTTTCCGGGCGGCTGGGAAAGCCCAGATGCCCATCGCCGACGTCACAAAGAAGCAGATCGCCCAGAAGCGGCGGCTCTTCCTCAAGGTCTGCCTCCGCTGCGGGGCGAGGAACGCCCTCCAGGCCACCAGGTGCAGGAAGTGCCACGCCTCCGTCCTGAGGCTCAAGAACAGGTCGGTCGGGCTCAAGAAGTAGCGCGGAAACCCATACCTTAAATCGGCACCAACGGCCGCCACTGAATCTGGGCCGATCGTCTAGCCTGGTTTGGACGTCGCTCTCACACGGCGAAAGCGCCTCATTGGCGTCGTCAAGGTCCCCGGTTCAAATCCGGGTCGGCCCACCAACCCTCTCAGCCGTTGATGCGGATCTTCTTGGCGACCCAGGGCTTCATGACGAGGTCCCACGGCGTTGCGACCGCCCCCCGGGAGATGAGGCACTGCCCGATGTCACCGCTCAGGGAGCTCGCCGCCGCCTTGATCGTCGTCCTACCCGGGACCCTGCGCGGCTTGCTCTTCTCGATGTCAGCTATAGGCATGTCCATGAGCTTGTTGGGGTTCGCCGCCAAGTCGTGGAGGACCGAAGGGCTGAACAGGTGGCTGATTATCCCCCTGTCTGAGACGAACGTCCCGCCGGCGGAGAGGAAGACGCGCCTGAACCTGTGGCTGAACATGAAGAGCAGCGCCTTCCTCAGGGGGGTCATCCCTGGGAGGGCGAAGACCGGGGAGGCGACGTCCTTGACCTTCATGTCGCTCTCCATGAGCCCCGTCTTGAAGAGCTCCAACACGTCCGCCAGGCTGACCGGGACGCCCGTCCTCTCGGTGTCGCTTATCCAGGCGAACCCGAACCTCTCCTTGAGGAACACCTCGAAGAGCCGGTCGAGGCTCTCGTCGGCCCCCACCGAGCCGATGCTCTGAGCGGCGTCCTCGCATGGCCTTTCGATGAACTTCCAGAAGCCCCCCTGGCTGAGCGCGAGGAGCCTCTTGAGCAGCGAGTACCCGTGGAGCGCACGAGGCCTCGCCGCGGAGGTGTCCAGCACGAGGGGCAGGCCGTCTATCTGCTGGAACCTGAGCATGGAGACGGCCGGGAGCATCGGCATCTTGGGGTCGAGAACTGGGTACGCACGGTTGAAGACGTGCGGCAGCGCCTCCCGGATCTTCAAGTGGCGGTCGCGGCCTCGTGACTCTAGATATGCTTTCCCCGTGGCCTAGCCCTTGACGAAGCCGAGCGAGGCCGCGGCGCCGTAGAGCTTGTTCTCTGCCTGCCTCCACACGACAGACTTCTTCCCCTCGATGACGTCGTCAGTGATCTCGAGGCCGCGGTGCGCCGGCAGACAGTGCATCACGATGGCGTCCTTCGACGCAAGCTTCATGAGCTCAGAGTTGACCTGGAACCCCCGGAACGCCAGCATCCTGCGGCTCCGCTCCTTCTCCTCGCCCATGCTCACCCAGACGTCGGTGTAGACGACGTCGGAGTCGACCGCGGCCTCCTTGGGGTCGTCGACCACGCGCACCGTCGACCCCGACCTCCTGGCGTTCTCCTCCGCCCGCCGGAGCACCCCCTCGTTGGGGGCGTACCCCGAGGGGCACGCCGCCACCACGTTCATACCCACCATGGATGCTCCGAGGAGGAGCGAGTTGCAGACGTTGTCTCCGTCCCCCACGTACGCGAGGTTGAGGCCCTTCAGCTTCCCCTTGGTCTCGCTTATGGTGAAGAGGTCCGATATTATCTGCGTCGGGTGCTCCAGGTCGCTCAGCGCGTTAACCACCGGGACGCCGGAGAACTCCGCCAGCGCCTCGAGGGTCTCGTGCGCGTACACACGGCCCACGATCATGTCCAAGTAGTCGCCCAGTATCCTCGCCGTGTCCTTGGTCGGCTCGCCCCTGCTGGTCTGGAGCTCCGCCGCGTCCATGTAGAGGGGATAGCCCCCGAGCCTGACCGTGGCCACCTCGAAGCTCGTCCGGGTCCTCGTCGAGGGCTTCTCGAAGAAGAGCCCGACGGTTAGCCCCTTCAGGTCCGAGGGGCCGTCCCGACGCTTCATCACCTGCTTGAGGGTCTTGGTCCTGTCGAGGATCCCGGCGAGGTCGCGTGCCGAAAGGTCAGACACTGAGAGGATGGATCTGACCTTGCCCCCGCCCTTGGGTGAGCGCGACAATCTTTGCCCGCGAGGGCTATCCGGGGCCTGATATTTCGGCAGTGCGGCGCCCTACCCAGGGGCCGTCTCGGGGCGGAAGTCGTCCGGATAGGAGCGGGCGTTGTGCGACCTGTCCTTCCGCCTAGGCCTCGACCGCTGCACGATCTCCTTGACCCACCCGTTGACTTCGTCGAACGCGTCTGCAAGCTCGAACGACCTGGCGCTGTACGAGTATCTGTCCCTGGGGTGGATCAGGAAGACCTTGACCTCGTACTTTTTCTTGGGGGACTTGGTCTCACCCATCTTGATCACCGCCCTGGCCTCTGAGATGTCAGGGACGCTCCTCCTGAGGAGCTCGACAGCGCCCTGGAACTTCTTCCTCGCGGTCTCGGCCTCGAAGGGGTCGTCGGGCAGCCCCACGATGTACATCGGGATCGAGGTCTCGACCGCCTTCCTCGAAAGGACGCTGAGGAAGTCCCGGTAGGTGACTATGCCCTGGACCTCGTCCGTGCCCACTACCACCGAGTAGTTGGAGCCGAGGTTCGACATGTGACCGTGGACTTCGCGGAGCGAGTCGGCGATGTCGTTGGTCACCACGTCCGTGTCGGCGAGCACCGAGAGCGCCTCGTCGTACCTCTTGCTCTCCCTCCCTCCCTTCTCGTTCCTGTCCGTCTTCGGCATGAGGTTGAACACTATCTTCTCAGCCGTCACTATGCCGTGGAGCCCGCGCCCCTTCAGGACAGGGATCTGATCGAACTTCTTCCTGAACATCGCGTCCCTCGCCTTTGAGACGATGTCGGAGGCGTCCAGGCAGTAGGGGCTCGGGGTCATGATCGACGAGATCTTCCCCGGGGTCTCCGAATCTAGGAGCTTAGCCACGACCGACGGGGAGGTGACGACGCCCGCGAATTTCCTTTCGCGGTACACAGGCATGGAACGGGTCCTGTACTCGTGCATCAGGGTAGCGGCGTCGCTGACGTTGTTGTTGGGGCCAAGGCGCGGCACCTGGTGCATCACTGTCGCCAGCTTGGTGTTGATGTTGGAGACGTTGAGGAGGTCCCTCACGGAGACGACGTACGTGCTGGAGGTTCCGTCTTCCACCAGCACCTCGCTCAGCTTGTGCTCGCTGAGGTGCCCGATGAGCTTCGAGACCGGGTCGGTGGACGGGAACGTCTCCGCGTCTGTAAGCAGGTCTGTGACCGGCATCCGCATCAGTTGCTCGGGCTTCATGCCCAGAGCACCTCCGGACAGCTGTCCTTCGCCATGGTCTCGGGCCTCATCGGACCACCTTGGGCGGAGTACCTGCGGGAGAGGACCGCGACCAACCCCACGACGACGAGCGAGACGAGGGCTAGCGCGCTCGTTGGGAACTCTGGCGTGGTCGACGTCGCCACGGTCGAAGTGGTCGAGGTCGTCGGGGTGGTCGTAGTGGTCGAGCTTGACGCGGCATTGCTGGCCGTCGATGTCGTCGTGGTGGTGCTCGTGGTGGAGGTCGTCGAAGTGGTCGACGCGGCGGAGGAGGTGGTCGACGTGGTAGTCGTGCTGGACGTGGTGGTCGTGCTCGACGTCGTCGTCCTGCTCGTGGTGGTCGTCGAGGTGGTGCTCGTGGTGGAGGTCGTCGTCGTGGCAGCCGCCGAGTACGAGAAGGTCACGACCGCCGTCGCCGTCGCCCCATCGCCTCCCCACGTCGCGTTGACAGAGAACGTCCCTGTCGCCCACGCCGAGCTGCCTCCTGGGATCGAGACGTACGAGAAGTTCCCGCTGAGCGATGACGGGTAGACCTCGTCGATGTCGGCGATTGTCCCTATGGAGTTCCTGATCGTGATGACAACTGCCGTGTTCGGGCCCGGTGCCGGGGTCACCTGGCCTGTCATGGTGATCGGCTGGCTCCCCGAGTAAGAGGAAGCGTCCGTCTTCAAGGTCACGCTGTACCCCCCGGCGGCGCTGACCGGCGCCGTCGTGGTGACAAGGAGCAAGAGGAAGGCGGCCAGGCCTGACCCTCCGATTAGATATCGCACGGTGCTCAATGTCTCGAGGCCCGGGGTGCTGAAAAGCGCCCATTTAAGATGTGCAGGCAATTCTCAATGCTTGAACGCCCGGGTGTGGGTTATCGCCATGGTCATCCCGTACTCGTCCGCCGCCTCGACCACTTCGGGGTCGCTTATCGACCCGCCGGGCTGGATCACCGCCTCGACCCCCGCCTTGCCCAAAAAGTCCACGTTGTCCCTGAACGGGAAGAAGCCGTCGGACGCGCAGACCGCCCCCTTCGCCCTCGCCCCGGCGTTGTCGAGGGCGATCCTGACGGCGCCGCTCCTCTTCCTGAAGGTCGCCACCCCCAGCGTCCAGAACTCCGTGAGGGCACCGTCCCTCCCCGCCTTCCCGTCGGCGACCACTATCCCGTTCGACCTCACCCGCCTCACGAGCTCCCAGGCGGCCAGCAGCTTCCGCACCGTCGCCTCGTCCGGCTTGGCCTTGGTGGGGAATGTCAGCTTCGCCCTGTCCAGCTTCTTCCGATAATCGGTCGTCTCCTGGAGGAGGACCGCCCCCTCCAGTTCCTTGAAGTCGAACCGGTAGTCCGGCCTCTCGCCCGTCTGGATCAGCCTGATCTTCTTCTTTTGCTTGGCGACCAGCACCTCGAGCGCCGCCTTGTCGTACCCCGGCGCCATCACTATCTCCGTGTAGACCGACCCGTCGTCCTTCCCGTCGTTCTTCCCTATCAGGCGGGCCGCGGGGACGTCGACCTTCCTGTTGACCACGACCGTCCCTCCAAAGTCCGCTTCGGGGTCGCACCTGTGGGCAAGCTCGTAGGCCCTCGCGATCGTCGGCGCGAACGCGAATCCGCTGATGTTCCCGTGCTTGACCGTCGCGGCCGCAGCCACGTCCTCGAACCCTTCGACGATGTCGTACGCGCTCCCTATGTCGAGGTAGTTGTTGAACGACATCGAGTCCCCCGCCAGCTGCATCCACGAGGTCATGCTCCTCGACCCGTCGATCGAGTAGATCGTCGCCTTCTGGTCTGGGTTCTCCCCGTACTTCGCGTCCTGGTACTTGGTGGCAGAGAGCAGGAACTTGCCGGGGAACGGCTCTTCCTTGGAGGAGAACCTCCTCCAGAGCTCGTTGTAGATCGCCGAGTCGTACGACGCTGTCATCGCGAACGCCTCTACGGCCATCCTCCTCCTGAGGCCGATCCCGACGCTACCCTTCTTCTTCCTCATCTCGCCGAGCACGCCGTCGTAGAACCTCGGTGATGGGACGACGGTCACCGACGCATGGTTCTTGGTCGACGCCCTCACCATCGACGGCCCGCCGATGTCGATGTTCTCTATCACCGCCTCCTCGGTCGCCTTGGGGTCCCGTGACACCTTCTCGAAGGGGTAGAAGTTGCAGACCACCATGTCGATCGGCGTCACGCCCATCGCCTTGAGCTCCTTCATGTGCCCCGGGTCGTCCCTCTTGGCCAGTATGCCCGCGAACAGGTTCGAATGGAGGGTCTTGACCCTGCCCGAGAGCGCCTCCGAGAGGCCCATCGCGTCCTGGAGGCTCTTGACCTTGACACCCCCCTCCTTCAGGGAGGTGAAAGTCCCGCCCGTGGCCAGGAGCGACACGCCGAAGGACTCGAGGCCCTTCGCGAACTCGACGAGGCCAGACTTGTCCGCCACGCTGAGGACGGCCGTCCTGACCCGCACCTCTCCCGGTTCCGCCATCGCTCCTGTCCACGCTCGGGCCGGAGGCTATATCCCCGTATCGGTGGCCCTCATGGTTTAACACGCATGTGCCAAATCCGACTTAAATAGACGCTGAAAATTGGCGTCAATTACGACCAATGGTCGGACGTTTGAGGTGAGCGTGGTCATCTCCAACAAGCCGGGCGCGAAAGAGCCCGAGGGTGAGACCATACTCCACGACCTAGTCTCCAAGTCCGGTTTCGCGCAGGTGAAGTCGATCCGCGCAGGCAAGTACCTCCGCGTCACTGTCACAGCCCCGGACCCCCAGTCTGCGAAGAAGCTCGTCGAGAAGATGTGCAACGAGCTCAGGATATTCAACCCCGCGGCCCACTCGTGCGAAGTGTCCATCGGGAGAGTCCCAACCTGATGAAGGTCGCGGTCGTCAGGTTCCCCGGTAGCAACTGCGACCTCGACATGGTGTCCGCGCTCCGGACCATCCCGGGCCTCGAGCCCGTCCTCGTCTGGCACGAGGACGCTGCCCTCGGGCGCGAGGAGTTCGGTGCCGTCGTCCTCCCAGGCGGCTTCGCCTTCGCCGACAGGCTGAGGGCCGGCGCGATAGCCGCCAACTCTCCGGCGATGGCGAAGGTGAAGCGGCTGGCCGACCGGGGCGTCCCAGTCCTCGGCGTGTGCAACGGCTTCCAGGTGCTCGTGGAGAGCCAGCTACTCCCGGGGGCGCTCCTCAGGAACAGCGGCCTGAAGTTCGTCTGCGACTGGACCCACGTCAGGGTCGAGAACACGACGACACCGTTCACCTCCGGGCTGCGCAAGGGGCAGGTCCTCGACCTCCCCATCGCCCACGGAGAGGGGCGTTACTTCCTCGAGCGCCCCGAGCTCGAGAGGCTCGAGAAGGACGGGCTGGTCGCCTTCAGGTACTGCGACGAGGCCGGGCGGCCGACCTCGAGCAGCAACCCCACCGGGACGCTCCACAACATCGCCGGCGTCTGCAACAAGGAGGGCAACGTCGTCGGGCTGATGCCCCACCCCGAGAGGGCCGCGGAGGCCCTCCTCACCCCGCTCGGCAAGGCCGACGGGTCCTTGGTGCTCTCTTCCCTCCTAGTCAAGAGGTGGAGGGGCGGGGCATGAGGGCGGAGCAGCTCGGCCTCGGCCTCACCGCGGACGAGATCGCCACCGTCCGCAGGTCACTCGGGCGGGAGCCGAACGAGACCGAGTGGTCGATGATCGACGCCGAGTGGTCGGAGCACAGCAGCTACAAGTCCTCGAAGGCCCTCCTCAAGCTCTTCCCGACGACTGGGAAGCGGGTGGTGCTCGGCCCGGGCTACGACGCCGGCGTGGTCGACGTGGGCGGCGGGTACGTCGCGACACTGCACATAGAGAGCCACAACCACCCCTCCGCGATCGACCCCTACGGAGGGGCTTCCACCGGCATCGGAGGCGTGCTGAGGGACATCCTCTCCGTCGCGAGCAGGCCGATAGCCCTCGTCGACATCCTCCGTTTCGGGCTCATCGACGAGAGCGGCCACTCGAGGTGGCTGTTCAAGAACGTCGTCAGGGGCATCGCCGACTATGGCAACTGCGTCGGCGTCCCCACCGTCGCGGGGGAGGTAGAGTTCGACGACTCGTTCGAGAGGAACTGCCTCGTCGACGTCGCCTGCGTGGGGATAGCCAAGAAGGGCGGGCTCATCCTCGGCGAGGCGAAGAAGCCCGGCGACGTCCTCGTCCTGATAGGAGGGAGCACCGGCAGGGACGGCATCAAGGGGGCCACCTTCGCCTCGGCCAACCTCAAGGCCGACGCCGCGAGCGACCGCTCCTCTGTCCAGGTACCCGACCCGTTCATCAAGAAACTCCTGCTCGACTCCCTGCTGGAGGTCATCGAGAGCGGCGAGAACATCCCGGGGATGAAGGACCTCGGGGGCGGAGGGCTCTCGACCGCCCTCTCCGAGGTAGCCTCCAAGGGAGGGACGGGCGTCGACGTCGAGCTGAAGCGGGTGAGGCTCCGCGAACAGGACATGTCGCCCACGGAGATAATGACCTCGGAGTCGCAGGAGAGGATGCTCCTGGTCCTCCCCGCCAGCGCCGCGAGCTCGAAGAGCGGCGTCATCAAGATACTGGAGAAGTACGACGTCCCCTACTCTGTGATCGGGAGGGTGACGGCCCATCCCAACCTTGTGATCAGGTGGGGCGGCAAGGTCGTCGCCGACCTGCCCGCGTCGCTGGTCACGGAGGCGCCTCTCATCCCCTGGCCTTCGAGGAAGCCGAAGAAGCCTGTGGGCTCCTCGAGGAGCAGGGCGTCCGGCCAGCCCTCGAGCATCCAGGAGGCGCTCATCACCATCCTCTCCTCCCCCAACGTCGCGAGCAAGAGATGGGTCTTCAGGCAGTACGACCACGAGGTCGGGATAAGGACTGTCGTCAGGCCGGGGCAGGGAGACGCCGCAGTCCTCCGGCTCCCCAACGGCAAGTTCCTCGCCATCAAGGGTGACGGCAACAGCAAGCACGCCTCGCTCGACCCCTACGCCGGCGCCGCTGGGTGCGTCGCCGAGGCGTGCAGGAACGTCGTGGCGGTCGGCGGCGAGCCGATAGCGCTGGTCGACCACCTGCAGTCGGGCGACCCCTCCGACCCTGAGGTGTACTGGACCTTTCGGGAGGCGCTGCAGGGCATGGCCGACTATTGCAGGGCCTTCGGCCTCCCGGTGGTGGGGGGTAAGGTGAGCTTCTACAACGAGGACTCTGCGACCGGCCGCGCCATCAAGCCCAGCCCGATCGCCCTCGTCGTCGGGCTGATCGAGGACCAGTCGCGGATCAAGACGATGTCGTTCAAGGGCGCCGGGGAATCGGTCTTCGTCCTCGGGGAGACCAGGCCCGAGCTCGGCGGCTCGGAGTACTCTGCGAAGTTCTCGGTCGCGAAGGGTGCGGGAGCGGCGCCGCGCCCCGACCCGGCTGTCGACCTGGCGACCTGCAAGGCCGTCCTCGGCCTCATCGAGGATGGCCTGGTCTCCTCCGTCCACGACTGCTCGAACGGGGGCCTCGGGGTGGCCCTCGCCGAGATGGCGATGGCTGGAGGGGTCGGAGCGAGGATAGACCTGACCAAGGTCCCGACCACATGCGAGGCCGAGGCGGAGACCCTCTTCTCAGAGTCGCACGGGAGGTTCGTCCTCTCCGGCGGCGACGAGCGCGCTCTCCTTGCTGCGCTTCGGCGCTCGGGCGTCCCCCACGCGGTCATCGGCAAGGTGGGAGGGGCCGCCCTATCTCTAGCGACCGGCCGCGGTGCGGCGAGGCTGCGCGTCGCCTCGATGAAGGCGAGGTTCGAGGGAGCGATTCCGGAGCTGATGGACTAGATGGGTGCCAAGGAGGCCTGCGCCGTGGTAGGCGCGCACTCGACGAGGGGAGCGGACGTCGTGACCAAGGTCCTCAAGGGACTGGAGGCGCTCCAGCACAGAGGGCAGGAGTCCTGGGGCATCGCTGTCCCGGGCAGGCCGGTGTTCAAGCGGATGGGGCTGGCCTTCAACTGGGTGAACTTCTCGAGGGAGCTCGCCGGCTACAAGGGGATCTCCGGGATAGGGCACATCAGGTACTCGACCAAGGGGAGGTCGAACCTCGGCAACGCCCAGCCCATCCAGATAGGGAACGAGTTCAGCATCGCCCACAACGGGACCATCTTCAACACGGGCGAGCTCCAGAAGACTGTACTGGCCAACAGGGCGAGCGCCGACTGCTCGACCGACACCAAGGTGGTCGGCCACAGGCTCTTCCAGATACTCAAGGAGGAGAACGACTGGTTCTGGGCCTTTGAGAAGCTGGCCAAGGAGGTGGCCGGCGCCTACTCTTTCACCATACTCAACAAGCAGGGGGAGGTCTTCGCGGTGAGGGATCCGAGGGGCTACCGCCCCCTCTGCATCGGGTTCCACAAAAAGTCAGGCACCCACATCGCCGCCTCGGAGAGCTGCGCCCTGACCGCGATCGACGCCGAGTTCGTGAGGGACGTGGAGCCGGGGGAGATAATCCGCCTCGGCGGGCCGAAGAGGGGGTTCGAGAGCTTCCGCTTCGCCCCCAAGATGGAGACCGCCCACTGCTCGTTCGAGTACACCTACTTCGCCCACCCCTCCTCGGTGATAAACGGGGTCAACGTGTACGAGGCCAGGAAGCACGTCGGGAGGGTCCTCGCCCGCCGCCAGAAGATGAAGGGCAAGGTGGTCATCCCAGTCCCCGACTCGGCCAGGCCCGGCGCCCTGGGCTACTCGCTGGAGAGCGGGATCCCCCTGGACGAGGGCCTGATGAAGGACAGGTACAGGAGGAAGGGGAGCATCAGGAGCTTCATCGAGCCCAAGCAGGGCAGGCGCGAGGAGGTCGTCAAGAGGATCATCCCGATCAAGGAGACCATCAAGGGCAGGGACGTGATCGTCGTCGACGACAGCGTCGTCAGGGGGACGAGCTCCCAGATCATAGTCGACGCCCTCAGAGAGGCGGGCGCCAAGAGCATCAGGATGGCGATCACCTTCCCGCCGATAATGCACCCCTGCCACATGGGCGTAGACTTCCCCAGCAGGGAGGAGCTCCTGGCCTACAGGGTCGCCAAGGGCGAGACAGACATCGAGAAGATAGGCGCGAAGGTCGCCGCCTCACTCGGCATCGCCGAGCTCCACTACAACGACATCGACGGGCTCGCCGAGGCGATAGGGCTCCCGAAGAACAGCCTCTGCTTCGCGTGCATCAACGGGGACTACTCCAAGCTCACGACGGCGAAGGCGACCAAAGAGAAGGCCTGATCCAGCCATGCCCAAGCCCAAGTGCAACCTGGGCATCCTCGTCTCGGGGAGGGGGAGCAACATGCTCGCCATCGTCCGCGCGCTCGAGCAGAAGAGGGTCAGGGGGGCCGAGGTGAGGGTGGTCGTGAGCGACAAGCGCGACGCCAAGGCGCTGGAGACGGCGAGGAAGCACGGAGTCCATGCTGTCTGGGTCGACCCCTCCGAGTCAGCGACCAGGCAGCACTACGACGACAGGCTGATGGAGGTCCTCCTCGAGAACCAGGTGGACAACACGTCCGGTCTCGTCCTCCTCGCCGGGTACATGCGGCTCCTCACCCCCTCGTTCGTCGAGTACTTCGCAGGGCGGATCATGAACATCCACCCGGCGCTCCTCCCCTCGTTCCCCGGGCTAAGGGCGCAGGAGCAGGCGCTGGCCAAGGGCGTCAAGGTCTCCGGGTGCACAGTCCACTTCGTCGTCCCCGAGGTCGACTCCGGCCCGATCATCCTCCAGAGGGCGGTCCCGGTGGAGGAGGGGGACACCGCCGAGGCGCTGTCCGCGAGGATACTCGCCCAGGAGCACAAGGTCTACCCGGAGGCCGTGAGGCTCTTCGTCGAGGGAAGGCTAAAAATCGAGGGCAACAAAGTGGCGATACTGAAGAGATGACGGCAGTCATCATGGACGGCAGGGCACTGGCGGCCGAGATAAAGGCCCGGCTCAAGGAGGAGGCCGAGATGATGAAGGGGGCGGGCGTGGTCCCCAAGCTCGCCACCATCCTGGTCGGCGACGACGCCCCGTCGAAGGTCTACCTCGCCGGCAAGCACCGGGCTGCCGAGGAGGTGGGGATAGCCCTGGAGACATACCACCTCCCGGGGACGTGCCCGGAGGAAGACCTGACCCTGCTCATCCGGAGGCTGAACGACGACTACACAGTAAACGCCATCCTGCTGCAGCTCCCGCTGCCTTCCCACCTCGACCCCAGGAAGATGGTCGAGCTGATCTCCCCCGAGAAGGACGCGGACGGCCTCACCGCCGCCAACATGGGGAAGCTCTTCTACAACCAGGGAGTCCTCGTCCCATGCACCCCGAAGGGCATCATGAGGCTCCTCCACCACTACAAGGTCAAGCTCGAGGGGACCAGGTGCGTGATAATCAACAGGAGCGCGCTCGTGGGGAGGCCGCTCGTCCACCTCCTCCTCGCCGAGGACGCCACCGTGATCGTGCTGCACTCAAGGTCGGTCGACTCCCTCTCGCTGATGAGGCAGGCCGACGTCCTGATCACGGCGGTGGGGAGGAGGCCCAGCTTCACGCTCACCAGGGAGATGGTCAAGGAAGGCGCCGTCGTGGTCGACGTCGCGATGAACAGGCTCCACGGGAAGCTGGTTGGCGACGCGGACTACGACGAGGTCGCCAAGAAGGCCTCGATGATAACGCCCGTCCCTGGCGGGGTGGGGCCGATGACCGTGGCGATGCTGATGGAGAACACCCTCATCGCGACGGCGCTCCAGAGAGGCCTCAAGGACTCCGGGGTGCTCAAGTGAGTGCAGGGCGGCGGTTCCGGGGGCGGCCCTAGGGAGAGGAAGAGGAGGCTAAGGCTCCTTGCCCTCCGGCGCAGGAGGTCCATCCCTAAGGAGGAGCTGGCCGCACTGAGCGCGCGGGTCGAGGCCAACCTAGTCTCCACGCCCGAATACAGGGACGCTTCGACGACGAGGTCCAGACCCGGCACATCATAGAGACCGCGCTGGCCGGTGGAAAGCGCGTGGCGGTCATAGCGACCGACCCAGCCTCGAAGACCCTCAGCTTCTCGGAGATCGACTCCTTCGAGTCCGACCTGGCGCCCGGGACCTTCGGGATCCTCGAGCCCAAGCCAGGCCGAGGCCGCCCTGTCTCGATCTCGGAGGCGGGGTTGATCCTCGTCCCCCTGGTCGCCTGGGACGAGGAGGGGCGGCGCCTCGGTTACGGGGCAGGCTACTTCGACAGGGCGCTGGCGAGGGCCGGGTCGGTGCCAAAGGTGGGGCTCGCCCTCGAGTCCCAGAGGCTGGCCGAGGTACCCTCCTCCAGGCACGACGTCCCCCTCGACGTGGTGGTGACGGAGAGGAGGGTCGTGAGGCCGCGGGTGGGAGAAGAAAGCATTCAAAAACGCAGGAGGGGCGGGTAAGGGAAGGATGGAGAACCCTGTCAAGGTTGCGATAGTGGCCGGAAGCAAGAGCGACCAGGCCATCGTGGACGAGGCGGTCAAGGCGCTCACAGACCTCGGCGTCTCGCACGAGGTCCAGTTCCTCTCGGCCCACAGGAACCCCGAGGGGCTCCGCAAGTTCCTCGCCGGGTCGAGGGCCGAGGTCTACATCGCCATCGCCGGGCTGGCTGCGCACCTCCCGGGCGTGATCGCCTCCCAGAGCCTGAAACCGGTGATCGGGGTCCCCGTGAACTCCAAGCTCGACGGCCTCGACTCGCTCCTGTCCATCGTCCAGATGCCCCCGGGTGTCCCAGTCGCCTGCGTGGGCGTCGACAACGCCCGGAACGCTGGGATCCTTGCGGCAGAGATCATCGCGCTGGGCGACCCTCAGGTGAAGGAACGAATCGACAAGATGAGACAATCGTGGCGCTAGCCCCCGGGGCGAGCTGGGCACGCCTTGTCTCCCTTCGACCATGCTCCCCCCTGAACCTGAAGCTGCCAACCAAGAAGGCGACTGCGAGGACAGCCGCGACGGCAGCTGCGTCCAGCCTCGGGAAGTAGAAGACCTGGGCGCCCAAAGGCGCGAAGAGGGGGAGCCCCGGGCGCGCGACCGCGAGGTGCAGCTGAGCAGCAAGGAGACGAAGAGCAGGAAGTTCCGCGTGCCTCTCCGCCAGATGTGCGCTCGCCGGTCGACCAGGACGAGGAAGGCGACGAATGGGAGGCTGCGGGCCACTCGGGCGTCGACGGGAAGGCCGGCGAAGTACCCAAAGTGGTCGAGGTCGACCATCGGCCCCACCACTGCGCCGAGAAGGGCGACTCCAAGGTCGAGCGATACCGCCCCAGCAAGGAATCCGGTCACCAGGCGTACGAGGATCTGGTAGACGGCGTAGGCGCCGGGCAGTGGGTTGGTGGTTGAATGGCCGCCCCCCGTCGTGGTGGAGCCGAGGGCGAGAGGACGAGGGCGAGGACGGTGAAGAGTGCGCTAACCGCAACCATCACCAGGAAGAGGCTCGCGGCCTCCCGCGCTCCGTCCGCCAGGGCTCTCCTGGAGATCGAGCGAGCCATGCCTCTCTGTCGCGCGCTAGGCAGGCTGCCGCCCGAGCCCGAGGCGCCTTGCCACAAAGAGCTCGTACCTGATGATGGGCCGAAGGACGCCGGCGAATGCCCCCATGCCACCGAGCGCAGTCCCCAAGGTCTCGACATCGGAAGCGTCGATGGCCCTGAGCACCGGTGCGGCCGTGAAGTAGACGCCGAAGAAGACCAGGACGTCGACGGCCAGCGAGAATAGGTCGCTAAGTGCCAACCCTGATGTCAAGACCACAGCGACGTAGCCCATCGCCGACGCCGCGAAGGTCGCCGCCACCGACCGCAGGTCAACCGTCGCCCCGAGATAGCGGGCGGCGAAGTACAGGCCTGCCCCGCCCGAGAGCGCGTTCGAGACGAAGAGTGCATAGATCAGCCCGTCGACGCCAAGACCGAAGACGTCGCCAAGGAGAGGGGCCGAGACAACAAGCGCGGAAGCGGACGCCGCTCCGACGGCCAGAGACAGCCTCGTCTTGCCCACTCCGTTGAAGAAGGCCGATGCGACGGTAGAGCCCAAGACGAGGGGGATGTCCGAGACGGCCAGTAGCACCAGGTAGGTGTCCGCCGCGGAGAACGCCGGCCCGTAGAGTATCCTCATTATCGCCCCAGCGGCTCCCGCTATGAACAGGATGGCGGGCGTCATTATGTATGCGACGAACTTCGTCGCCCGGCGGAAGGCCGAGGCTGTGTCCGCCCCCGCCCCGTGGAGGCTCGAGAAGGCGGGGAACAGGGCGAGGGTGATGGCGGCCAGCGCCAGGGTGTAAGCCGACGTGATGTTGTTCGCCGCCTGGTAGTAGCCCACCACGGCGTTGGTGGCGATGAGGGCGACGAGCAACGTCACGAAGTAGCTCGCCACACCTCCCAAGACGTTGCCCGTGTAGACGGGCAGGCCGTAGGAGACGAGCTCCTTCACGTCGGCCACGAAGTTGGCGGCCGCGCGCCTCTCCTGGGTGCGCCGCAGCCTGAGGACGTAGAAGGCGGCGCCGGCGGCCGTTCCGGCTATGAGATATCCGGCGGTGTAGCCGGTGAGCGCCCCGAGGACTCCGAAGCCCGAGACCACGAGAGCGGGGGCTATCGCGAGCCGGAGGGCAGCCTGGAGTATCGAGCCCATGCTCGCCAGCCCGGTCAAGTTCCAGCCCACGAGCCCCTGGACGGACGCCTGTAGCGCCGTCTGCGCTATGATTGCGACCGAGACGTCCCTCACGAGAGGAGCGAGCTCAGGTCTGTGGAGGACGTCGGCCGAGACTGACCCGGAGGCTACGAAACAGACCGCGGAGAGCGCCCCCCCGAAGAGCAATAAGAATACCATGCTGTTGATGGAGAACCTCCTCGCCACGTCCTCTTCGCCGCGGGCTATGTGGTAGGCCGAGAACCGCGTGATCGCCGAGTTGACGCCGAATCCCACGAAGAGTTGGAAGATCTGGGGTATCAGGAGCACGAGCGTGTACGAACCGTACGATGACGGACCCAGGAGCCTAGCTATGACAATCGACGAGACTGCGAGGATGCCTGTCGAGACGAAGTTCCCTGCGAACAGGACGACGCTCGCCCTCGTCGACCGTTGTGCGATCGCTGTTATGGACAATCGTGAGGCCGCTCGAGCGGTCGACCCCTTCCGGGCCTTATCAGGGTTATTCAACTGGAAGCCTCCCGGGACGGGCCCGAGCTGCATCGAGCCGCCCGCGCAACCCACAGCGCTAGCGACTCGCCGGCCCCGACGCTTTGCGCTTTTCACATCAGGCTAATGCGTTTCTTGAAAGATGTGGCGGGTTATCGCGGCAACTATAGAACTGCAGTCGTCAAATCTAATATATGGGTGAGTTTCTACATGAAATCTTGTGAGTTCTTCCATGCGTCTGCTAATCCGCAGTCCATGCGAGCTCCTCCTCCCCCTCGACAAGCGCAACCAAAGGGATCCTAAACACGCAGCCGTTGATGCGGGTCTAGGTTCCGCGGCCATCGTAGCCCACTCGAAAGGGGGGATTCGGCGCTGAGCCGCACTTCGGCCACCGAGGAGCCGCCACAAGGGGGCGACCAAGCAGAGGGGGAAGCAGCGCGCCGCGCCTTCCTGAGGCTCCAGGAGAGGAACGGGTTCGTGACCCCCGACCAAGTGACCGTGGTCATACCGGTGCTCAACGAACAGGAGGCCATAGGGAAGGTCCTCGACGACCTGAAGAGCGAAGGCTTCGAGCACGTCCTGGTGGTGGACGGTTACTCCGACGACGGAACCCGTGCAATCGCCGCTTCGAAGGGTGCCATGGTCATACAACAGCACGGCGCGGGTAAGGCGGGGGCGCTGGCCACGGCCATCGACGCTGTCACGACCCCATACCTCCTTGTGATGGATGGGGACTACACCTACAAGGCCTCAGACATCCACCGACTCCTCGGGCACGCGGGCGAATACGACGAGGTGATAGGCGCAAGGACCAGGGGGAGGAAGAACATCCCCCGCTTCAACAGGCTCGGAAACTGGCTCATCAGCAAGACCTTCAAGCTCCTCTTCGGCGAGCCGGTCACCGACGTCCTCTCCGGGATGTACCTCCTGAGGACCGACGCTATCAGGCAAGTGAAGATCACCTCCACGTCCTTCGACATCGAGGTGGAGATAGCAAGCTCAGTCGCTTCGACGGGAAGGATCACCCAGGTCCCCATCGGATACGGCGAGAGGCTGGGAACCCAGAAGCTCCGCCCCGCCGACGGGGGGCGAATCATCAGCACGCTCTTCTGGATGGCGTACTACTTCAACCCGCTCCTGCTCTACGGCGCGCTCCTATCCCTCTGCGCCTTTCCAGCGGTTGCAATTCTTGGCTGGGTGCTATTCCAGAAAGTGCTGCTAGACATCTGGCATGCGGGGTACGCCCTCCTCGGGGCGATGCTCCTCCTTGTTGCGACGCAGGGGGCGGCATTGTCGCTGAGCTCGCTCCTCGCCAAGAGGTCGGAGCAGAGGATAATGCTCGAGCTGAGGAATCTGGAAAGAATCAGCTGAAGGGCTCGGGGCGCGGTGCAAGTGCAAGGCGAAATGCGGGTCTTCTTCCTCGTGCCTGCGAGGGACGGGTCGATGGTCGAGTCGAAGGTCCGCGAGCTCGAGTCCATGGGCTACCCGTACGTGGTGGTCTGCGGGGCGGACGTCTCGTTACCGGGGGTTGTCCACAGGACTCCGATTGGCAAGTGGGACGCGATCAACTTCGGCTCCCGGCTCGTTCCTCAGGACGCGGACATCGTCGCGATAAACGACGTAGACACGACGATTCACGATCTCGGGCGCGCCCTCGAAATGGCGAGGAGGTGCGACCTTGTCTACTGCGCCGTCGACACAGGAGGCGGGCCGCAGGCGAGCTTCTACGCCTTCGCCGACCCGATCAGGGCGAGGCTGAACCTCTTCGCCAGCGGCGAACTCATGGTCATCCGGAAAGGTACGTTCGAGGAGCTCCTGCCCATCCCTCCCTGCATGGCGGAGGACTCCTACCTCCTCTTCAAGGCGATGGAGCTCAAGCGGCGAGTAGGGTTCTGCAGGGACGCCCATGTCACCACCTCCAGGACGAAGACAGCCGCCGAAGAGGTCGCCTACAAGGAGAGGACGACCCTCGGGATACTCCAGGCGCTCGACCACTCGAGGCCACCGCTGGCGATCAGGCTGTTCTACAGAGTGCTCCCTCTCTTCGCGATTCCTCTAACGCTGCTGGGAACGAAAGGGAACGCCTGGGCCAAGGGCATGTTGAGGGCCGTGAGGCTTCACGCCGAGCGGTCGGACAGGACGAGGTTCTGAGCCGGTGTGGGAAGAGCGATGATGCCGGCAGAGAGCTCCTCTGAGGCGGCCGACGCGATGCGCACCTCAGGCTTAGAGCGCCCTGTCCACTCCAAGGAGAGCGGGAGGTGCCTGATGGTGACGACCAAACTCCTAGAGTCCGAGTCGCCAAGGGTCGCAAACGAGCTTAGGATACTGGAGTCTATGGGGGTCGGAATCAGCACTCTAGAACCCGTCCCAGTGTATCTGGGGAGGGGGACGAGGGTCGCTTACTCGAGAAGACTCTCGAACCTGCCGCTGCGGTCCGTCTCGCGCAACTTCGTCCCCATGTACACACTGCCCGTGGGCTCCTGGTCCGCCGAGGGTAATGGATGGCAGAGGGCGATGCTCGTGCTCGTCGAACCGGTCCTCATCTGCGTGGGCGCTCTCCTGCTGCTGGCGAAGTCGACGCTGATGGTCTTCAAGCTCCGCCCCGACTTCGTGTTCGCCCTCAACGCGCCCGACACCGGGCCGCTGGTCGTCCGGATGGTGACGGCGTTGACTGGGACGCCCTACGTCTACGCCTGCCGGGATCCTGCCCCTCTCCTCTATTCGCAGATAGTGAGGCAATACTCACCGAGCCTGGCGCGTTACGTCAGCTTCTCGTTGGACAAGGTCGAGAGCCTGGCCGCGAAGGGGGCCCAGTTCGTCCTGACCGTCGGTGAGGCGATGTCCCGGTACTTCTTGACACGGTACGGCCTGACGAACTGCGTCGCGGTGTACGGCAGCGTTCCCGTCGGCGACGGATGGACGAGGAGGAGGCACGCCGGACGCCGTCCGTTCACGATGGTCCTTTCTGGGACCGTGGGGAACAAGGTCTTCGACATCGACCTCTTGGTCGCCTCGCTCTCTAGGTGCATCTCGGAAGGTCGCGCCGTCCGCCTCAAGGTGATTGGGTCGGTGGAGCCTGACGTGAAGGCCAGGCTCGACTTGCTTGGAGAGGCGGTCGAGGTGGTGGGCTGGCGGCCGTGGGAGGAGTACATGAGGGCGCTGGGCGACTGCGACGCAGGGGTGATTCCTCTGAGGCCGACCGAGTTCTCCGAGCTCGTAACGCCCAACAAGCTCCTGGACTTCCTCGCCGCCGGTCTACCGGTGGTCGGGCCGAGGATGGCGGGCATCTCCGAGGTGGTCGAGGACGGAGTCAACGGGGCGCTCTACTCGCCCGGCTCCGAGGACTCCCTCTGCCAGGCGATATCGAGCCTCATCGACCCCGAGGCAAGGTCCAGGATGGCTGAGGCCTCCCGCGGACTGTTCGAGTCAAAGTACAACCAAGGCGTTCAGACGGACAAGTTCCGTGTACTGGTGAGGCAGCTTATCCGATGAGCCAAAAAGCGACGGAGGCAAGGGAGAGGGCGGTCAGGGTAGCATTCGTCCACGAGACGGACTCGACCTTCGTCGTCCAAGACCTGGAGATGCTCGGGTCGTTCGCTTCGGTGGTGGACTCGAGGTTCGCGTCTCCGCTCGACGCTTTCAGGATGGCGGCTGCGATCGCACGCAGCGAGATAGTGTATATCTGGTTCTCGAGCGGAAGAGCGGCCACGCTAGCGCTGGCGCTCGGGAAGGTCCTGGGGAAGAAGGTTGTCTCAGTCGCCGGCGGCAGCGAGGTCTCCAGCGAGCCGACCTTTCGTGGCCTCGGCAGGCGGTCAAGGCTGCGTTTCTTCTTCACCAGGCTGATTCTCGACACCGCCGACTGCGTCCTCTGCGTCTCAGATTTCACCAAGCGAGAAGTCTTGAGGTGCTCCAGACCCCGGCGGTGCGAGGTGGTCCACAACGCCGTCGATGCCGACAGATTCCGACCCTCCAGCAAGGGGCAGACGATACTGACCGTGGCCGCCGCGAAGTGGAGGACGAAGGGGATTGACAGATTCATCGAGCTCGCCTCCAACCTGCCTAACAGGCGGTTCCTGGTTGTCGGCGGCGTGGCCGGGGAGATGCCCACCGGCATGGCCAAGCCTGAAAACGTCGAGTTTGTCGGAGCGCTCGCTCCGCCCCAACTGGTTCCCATATTCGCGGAGGCGAGGTTCTACTGCCAGCTCTCCCGCTACGAGTCCTTCGGCGTTGCCCTGGCCGAATCGATGCTGGCCGGGTGCGTCCCGATCGCCTCGGACGCTGGGGCGCTTCCCGAGGTGGTCGGAGACGGGGGGTTCGTCGTCCCGGAGGGCGACCCAAGGAGGGTCGCCGAGATAATCGAGGGGTGCTGGGCCCAGAGCGACGCGCTCGGTCGTCGGGCCAGGAGGAGGATTGAGGCGGGCTATTCGTTGGATTCGCGGAGGTCGCGGCTGGAGTCACTGCTTAAGGAGATAGGCGGGAACTAGTGCCATCAGGTCAGAGCGTGTACAATAGCACCGGGTCGCCGGAATCGAAGACGACGTCGTAAGCCGACAATATCTGGCGGGGGGTCTCGGGTAGCGGCTGGACCCACTCGTTCGAGCTCTCCAACGACATCCTGAGCGCCACAAGCTTGCCCGCTCCCAGCACCGAGCCCAGGTCAGTGAGCTGGTCAGGGGAGATGATCCCGTTGGGCTTCGCGGCGTCTGGCGAGAGCGTCGCGTACGTGGTGCAGGTCACGAAGGCGGCACCGAGCCGCACTCCCCAAACTATGGGGTCGTGGGAGTAGCCGCACACCATCTTCCCGAGCCCTTCCCAGCTCTCAAGGTTGAACCGCGTGTCGGCGTTCGAGTACGGGAACGACGCGCTGTATTGGTAGGGTCGGCCCCCGTAGGCCAGGGCGTTCCACGGCAGTACCGCCAGGACCACGACCACTCCCAACAACACGAACTTCCGTCTGGAGCTCGAGGCCGAGGCGAGCAGGTAGGCGACCGGAATCGCCGCCCCGAGCTGGAAGACATAGTAAGCGCGCTGGGCCAGGTCTGTGACCGACTGGTAGCCCGCAACCCACGGGAGGAACACGGCTAGGGTGACGAAAACGACGGCCAGGATGGTCGCAGAGATTACGGGAGCCTTCCTCAGGTAGACGAGCGCAGCGAGGACCGCACAGGCTCCCAGCGAGAGGTAGGCGGCATACTCGGAAGCCCTGATGAAGAAGGGGATGGTTGTCGCCGACACAAGGTAGGTCGTGTTGAGCGAAATCTGATTCAGGAGCAGGCTCGCTATCTCAGAAAAGGGCTTCGTCACCAAGAGCGTCCCCGTGCCTAGGAGGTACCACGAGCCCCAGCTCAGCCCCGAAGCCGCCAGCAAGAAGGCCAGCGTCCTCTCCTTCGGCGACCACCTCTTCCAGATGACCAGGGCGACCGCCAGTCCCAGGATGACGACGATCCAAATGAAACCGTAGAAGACATCCGTCAGGGTCAGGGCTACCCCCATGATCAGCAGCCCGGCCCTGAACTTGTCCTCGTTCTGGACCAAGTTCGCGATAAGGATAGAGATGGCCACGGCGAGGAGGACTGCTCCGACGGCTTCGGGAGAGTAATGTGTGCCGGCGTCGAGAATCCAAGGCGGCAGGCTTCCTATTGTGGCTGCGATGAGCCCGACGCGCTTGTCCTTCAAGAAGCCGTAGATTGCCATCGGAGGAATCAGGACGAGCCCTACCTGCAGGAGCTTCGGAAGCATGCTCGAAGTCGTGCCGAGGGTAAGCTCGAGCTCGGCGAGCTGTATGATGGATAGAGGGTAACTGAGGTACTGCGCGTTGGAGTAACCCTGAGCCGGGAGTGTCCCGTGGGCAAGGACGTTCGACGCGAGCCAGACCGTGTCCGGCGTGCTCGGAAGGCTGTCGATGATATTGCCCGGGAGGCTCTCCGACAGGATCATCGCAATCGAGAAGGAGATGAGGAGGAGGGCCCCGAGCGACGCGAGGTTGCGCGCCGAGTGGCGCTCGGTCGATCGGATCAGGCGCCAGGCGTAGACGACGCAGCCGACTGCCCACAAGGCGTAGAAGACATACGAGGGGATGCGGTTCGTCACGTCGAGCCAGGTGGCGACGGGGAGCACCAGGAAGACAGGGTAGGCGTAGTCGAGCAGCTCAATGTGGTCGGACAACTAGTTCCCCTCTGCGACTAGGTCTTCGCCGCTCGGTAGTCCGCATACCTCCTCCTTAGCGCCAGCGACAGCGAGACGGATACGAGGCAGGCGAGCGAGGCGGTAAGGGGCATCAGCCGTATCCCCACGGGTAGGTAGTTGAGGGCGAGCCCGACGAGCGGGACCACTGCCAGGCTCAAGGCGACCGACAAGGCGAACTTCGTGAGCCCGTCGAGGCCGCGCCTGGGGTACAGAGCCTCGATGACCGAGAACCCCGGAAGGAACAAGACCAGCACGGCGCCGAGGGCGTACCGGAGCTCGAGCGCGACACCAGAGGTGGCAAACAACAGGAGAACTGACAAGAGCGTGGTGCTTATGGCCCCCCAGAACCAGAGGGAGAGAGGAGAGACGGCGTAGTCAGCGAAGGAGAGGTACGGCCTCCCCTCGCTGATTACCAGAACCCCCCTGTTGCGGAGTCCTATCAGGCACTGCGCCGCCTTTTCCGGTGAGCAGCCTGGGTCTCCCGAGAGCTCGCCTACGAGTGAGGCGACCGAGACCGCCCCGCCCCCGGCCGCCTTCTCAAGGGCCAGCCTCTCTAGGTCGGAGAGACGGGGGCGCGCCGCTCTCACCTCTTCTGCTCTCATCAACCATCTCGCTCCATCAGTGACTCGTGACGTTGAGGAACAACTGGTTCCAAAGCCCGCTGTATTGATAGCTGGCGTTGGTGACGTCGTAGGTCCAGAGCTCGAACACAAGCCTGATGCCGCTCCCGGGCTGGCTGAGGGTGAGGTTCAGCGGGAAGGTGACGGACTGGTTCTGTCCAAGGACGTGGGTGTAGCTCAAGATCGTCGGCGCCCTCGCGTAGGTCGAGTTGGTGACCACCGTGCTCTCGTTGCCCACCTTGACCAAGAGCTGGTAGAGGCTGGCGGTCCCTTCATGGTTGCCTATGTACCCGTAGAGGAGGAACGGGCTCCCGGCCACGACGCTCGTGGGGTATCCGCCTATGGTCTGGGCGGGACCAAGGACCCCGAGCTCGGAGAACCTCTCCTGGTTCCCCTGCAGCATGGGCTGAATGGCCGCGAAAACAAGGAGCGCCGTCACCAGCACGAGCGCCACGGACGCGGTCCCCCTATCCATCCGCGGGCCTCACCACGTAGTCCTTGTAGAGGCGCAGCCACACCACGAGATAGACGCGCTCGCCGAAGAGGTAGACCAGAGACGCGGCCGAGACCACCGCCACTGCCGCCCCGATGGACGTCTCCTCGGTGGCCTGGCGGTCGGCGAGCCCCGTCCTGCCGAACGAGGGGGACTCGGCGGCGACCGCTTGGGCAAGGTGCGTCGCGTTCCCAAGGTCGGCCGCAGCCCCGGCAGGGTCTGTGGCGTTCTGGACGACCGCCTCCTGGACTAGCTGGATGGCCTCGTTGAGGTCGGCCACCAGCGCGGTGACGTTCCCACCAGACCGCTCCGCCTGGTGGGCAGAAGCGAACCCCGACTGGATTAGGTCGTTCGCGCTGGTCACCTCGCCCGGGGTCACGGCAGATGCTGGGTCAGCTCTCCCCACGGCGAGCATCGCCACTAGGGCGAGCGCGAGGACCAACCAGAGTGCCCTCTTATTCGACCAGACCAACTCCTGTCAGCCGCCGCAGGGTGCCGCCGCTTATCCCCAGCTCGCGCGTCGCGTGGAACTTGTCGTAGGCGCTGGTCGTCGTCAGAACGACGGCGACGTCGTTCTCCCGGTTGATCTTCTCGAACAGCCCCAGCACCGCGTCAGAGTTGGCCTCGTCTAGGCTCGCGGTGGGCTCGTCTGCAAGGATGAGCCGGGGCCTGTTCGCGAGTGCCCTCGCCACGGTCACCCTCTGCTGCTCTCCCCCGCTGACCTGACCTGGGAACCGGGCGGCCAGCCTCTCCACCCCGAACGACCGAAGGAGGTCGAGGGCCCGAGCCTTCCTTTCCTCGGCGCCCACGTCGTTGGCCAGCCTCATGGGGAGCTCCACGTTCTCGATGTTGGTCAGGCTCGGCACCAGGTTGAACTGCTGGAAGACGAACCCGAAGGTCCTTAGCCTGATCCTGGAAAGCTCGGGGTCCTTCATCTTCCTGGTCTCCTGCCCTTCGACCAGGACCTCTCCCGAGGTGGGCGAGTCGAGCAACCCCATTATCCTGAGGAGGGTTGACTTGCCTATCCCCGATCTCCCGCGTATCACGACGAAGTCACTTGCCCCGACCTCCAGGTTCACGTGGCTCAGCACGGGGCCGGAGCCAGGGTATTCCTTGCCTACCTCGCGCAGCGACAAGAGCGACATTCGAATCACCACAAGACTACGTTCCCGTTGTCGTAGACGACCGGTGAGTTGTCTTGGAGGGCTGTCGTCCAGTTCCCGGGCAGCGGTGAACCATAGACCGACTGGACGTAGCCGTTCGTCCCCATGAGGGAGTAGGTCACCAGGTACGCCGGCCTCTGCGCCGTGGTCGGGCTCTTCAGGTAGTCGTAGCCGCTCTTGACATCGACCTTGATTCCGTAGAGGCCGGCGAGGAGGTATTGCATGTGGAGGTCGCCCGAGACGTTGATGTCGGCGTGTCCTGAGTTGGCGGCCAACCAACCTCCCCCCGCGAGGTCTGACTGCTGGTACGCCCACTGACCTCCGAGCAGGCTCTGCTTCTGTATCGACGCCGCGTACGTCTGGTAGGCGGATGGAACGCAGAGGGTCAGGATGAGAACAACGACAAGGACCCTCGCCAGGCCGGCATGGCGGGTCCCCGCGAGGAACCTCTGGATTGCGATGGACGCGCACAGGATTGCAGGCGCGGCGATGAAAGTGAGGAGCCTGTAAACGATGGAAAGCCCGTCGGAAACGTTCGAGAATACCGCCATAAAGCCGAGGGCGAGGACCGCCGCCAGCCAGGAAGCCACGAAAGCGTAGTTGGCCCTGTCCCTCATGGACTGCAGTGTCTGGTACCCGATCACCGCGAGGGCCCCTCCCAGGACGTACGGCGCGGCGGAGTAGAGCAGCGTCGCCGAGACAGCGGGGGCGGAGGAGATCAGGGCGAACCGGGTCCCCGCCGCGAGTATCCCGACGGCGGCTGCCAGGATGAACCCTCCCTCTACCCACACGAGCCTGCTCGGCCTGGAGACCGCATGATACGCCACGGGGGCGATGAAGACCGCCAGGAAAGCGAACGCCAGCACCGCGCTCTGCCCCGTCACGAGCCCGGAGAACTGGCCAAGCCCTGCGTCCGCGTAGACCAGGAAGTACGCCAGCGTTATCGCCCCGGCTATGAGCGGAAGCAGGACCTTACTCCCCAACCGCGCGCCCCTCCTCTCGAAGAGGACCGACCTGACCAAGAGGACGGAAGAGGCGACCACCAAGAAGAGGAGCGCCGTCGCGTGCTGCGAGATGGCCAGCGCGGCCGACGTGACCGTAAAGAGCGCCCCTGTCTTCCAATCTGTCTTCCGCATGAGGAGAAAGATCGAGAGCATGAACAGCGGGAGTGCGTACGTCTCCTTCGTCACAGCGGCCGTGAAGATGGCGTCGAACCCCGCCGTCGCAAGGAACAGCGAGGCGATGGAGGCGATGACCGCGCTCCCGCTCACCTCCTCGGCGATCAGGAAGAATATCATCACCGTGACCGCCCCGACCACCGGGAAGAGCAGGGGCATGACCTGGATCGGC
>Ga0335078_10001230_pt1 | contig 38912 bp, 33 predicted proteins | sample Lox_Sample_32_FD_206711 | JGI IMG/M metagenome (GOLD analysis project Ga0335078, IMG submission 206711) | Soil microbial communities from Loxahatchee National Wildlife Refuge, Florida, United States - Lox_Sample_3.2 | ecosystem: Environmental > Terrestrial > Soil > Wetlands | place: USA... | reverse complement strand
GTCGGAACCCTGGTGCCTTCTGCAATCCACAAATTCTTCCATTTTTAATAGATTCCTCCGCATCTCCGGACCCCTCCTCCCACTTTTTGCATTCAATCAGTGATTTACTTCACGATGGGTTGACGTTCAAGGGGAACCAGCAGTCCATATCATGCGTATTCTCAGTTGATTGCCATAGGTACCGTGCAGCGCCGGCATATCTTAACCCTGTGGCAACCGACGTGCAGGGAATCTAAGCGGCGTAGAATCACTCCCTCATATGGAGACCAGCTTCTTCAACCGCGTGCAGGCGACGCTGCTGGCTTTGGCAACGGCGGCTCTGGTCGTCCTCGCTGTTTTCAATTTCCTGCAGGAACGCGACGCGCAGCAGCCCACCGATGGAGTCTGGTGGCGAGAGGCCAAGGGAGGCCTTGTCGCCGATCGCGTACTGCCCGATATGCCCGGCCAGCGCGCCGGCATCCAGGCCGGCGATCTGTTGACGGGCGTCAGCCCCTCCGCCACTTTGCCGGTTACGACCGTCTCACGCGTCTCCGATCTCGAGCGCGCCCTTTACATCGCCGGCTCCTACGGTCAGCTTTTCTACGCAATTACGCGCGACGGCGTCCCTCTCGATACCCCCGTACCGGTCAATCCCGTGCCTGCCGACCGCAGTCTGCAACTCGGCCTGCGCATCATCGGCCTCATCTATCTCGTCATCGGTTTCTACGTTCTTTTCCGCCGCTGGGGCGCGCCGCGTTCCACGCACTTCTATCTCTTCTGCCTGGTCTCGTTCGCCTACTACGCTCTCCACTACACCGGGACCTTCGATCCGCTCGACTGGATGGTCTTCTGGACCAACGTCGCTGCCGAAGCGCTGCAGCCGGCGCTCTTCGTCCATTTCGCGCTCAGCTTCCCTGAAGAACGATTCAAGAACCTGCGCCGCCGCTGGCTGCTGCCCCTGGTCTACGCGCCAGGCGCCGGCTTGCTGGCATTGTGGCTCTGGTCGGTAGGCACGCGCGAGGCTACCGAGCTGCTCCTCGACCGGCTCAACCAGATCGCCACTGCCTACGACGCCGTGTTTTACATGCTGGCTGCGCTGCTCTTCCTGCGCAGTTACAGCCGCGCCTCCACGCCGCTGTTGCGCCAGCAGCTGAAGTGGGTCACGCGCGGCACTCTGCTCACCGTGGTGCCGTTCACCGCCTACGCAGTTCTATATCTTCTCAATCTGCGCGTCCGGCTGGTTGAAGACATTGCCGGCCTCTTTCTCGTCTTTCTGCCGCTCACCTTCAGCTGGGCCATTATCCGCTACCGCCTGATGGACACGGACCTGATCTTCAAGCGCGGCGTGGCCTACACGCTGGCCACCGGCGCCGTGGTCGGAGCCTCCTCAGGCGCCATCGCGCTCAGCGCGGTGATGATCCACAGGGGCTTCTCTGAGGCCGCGCGCGATTGGGCGATGTTGATTTCCATCGTTGTGCTGGTCGTCATCTTCGACCCCCTCAAGCGCCGCATCCAGGCATGGGTCGACCGCGCCTTTGACCGCCATCGTTACGACTACCGCAAGGCTCTGGTCGCATTCGGCCGCGGTCTCAGCTCTGAAACCGACGTTCAGGCTCTGCTCAACTCCATCGTCGAGCAATTGCCGCGCACCCTCCTCGTCGCCCGCGTTGCCGTCTTCATGTCCGATGATTCCGGCCGCCTGCACCTGGCCGCCGCGCACGGTCTGCCTGGCGAAGTCGGCACCGCAAACGGCCGTCTGGCTCTCGGCTTCCTCAACTTCGACCACGCCAAGGACCACTCGCACATCTTCTTCGAAAACGCCCAGGCCGTTCTTCACCTCCCCGAGGACCAGCAGCAGACCGCGGCTCTCCTCGACCTCAACTACTATCTTCCCTGCCGCGTTGCCGAATCGCCGTCCAACGATGGCAAGGCGGCCCGTACCGCCGCCCATCTCCAGAACGGCGCCGTCGGCCGCGCCATTGCCGTCATCGGCCTCGGCCGCACGCTGGGCGGCGACTTCCTCTCCAGCGAAGACGTTGAGCTCCTTGAATCCCTCGCCAGCTACATCGGCATCGCCCTCCAGAACGCCAGGCTCTACTCGCGCCTGGAAGAAAAAATCACCGAGTTCGAGCGCCTCAAGGAGTTCAACGAGAACATCGTCGAGTCCATCAACGTCGGCATCTTCGCCATTGACCTCAACGACCGCATCGAAAGCTGGAACGCGCAGATGGAGGCCATGTACGCCTTCAGCCGCGCTGAAGCCATCGGCCAGGAGCTTCGTTCCGTCTTCCCTTTGGAGTTCATTGAGGCATTGGAAGGGTTGCGCAGCGACCAGGGTGTGCACCACCTTTACAAGTTCCGCCTTACTACCCGCGCCGGCGAACTGCGCACCACCAACATCGCCATCGCGCCGCTGCTCTCGCGCGACTTTGTCCCCGTCGGCCGCATCGTCCTTGTCGACGACATTACGGAGCGCGTTTCGCTCGAGTCCCAGCTCGCTCAGGCCGACAAGCTCAGCTCCATTGGTTTGCTCGCCGCCGGCGTGGCCCACGAAATCAATACCCCGCTCGCCGTCATCTCCTCTTATGCGCAGATGCTTGCCAAGCAACTGCGCGGCGATGCCCGTCTTGGCCCCGTGCTCGACAAGATCACCCAGCAGAGCTTCCGCGCCGCCGAGATCGCTAACGGCCTGCTCAACTTCTCCCGCACCTCCACCACCGAGTTCCGCGCCACCAACCTCAACCAGGTCATTCGCGACACGCTCTCCCTGCTCGAGCACCAGTTCAAGACGGCGCAGATTGTCGTCGACCTCGACCTGGCCGACGAGCTTCCCTCGATTCACGGCAATCCCGGCAAGCTGCAGCAGGTCTTCCTCAACCTGCTGCTCAACGCCAAGGATGCCATGCCCGGCGGCGGCCACCTGCGCGTAGCCACGCTCGTCAACGGCCACGTTGAAGCCCTCATCTCCGATTCGGGGTCCGGTATCCCGCCCGAGCATCTCAAGCGCATCTACGATCCCTTCTTCACCACCAAGAATCTGCCCGGCGAAAAGCGCGGCACCGGACTGGGCCTGTCCGTCAGCTACGGCATCATGCAGGAGCATGCCGGCAAGATTCACGTCGAAAGCTCGGTCGGCTCCGGAACTACGTTTCGTCTCGAGTTTCCCCTTCTGAGGAATTCCGTCCATGCCTGAGCCCACCGCCGAGGATGCACTGCCTGTGAACGCGCCCCTCTCCGCGTCTGCCGGCAACGGCAACTCGGCTCTCGCCACCATCCTCGTGGTCGACGATGAGGCCGGCATTCGCGAGTCCCTCGAAGTCCTGCTTTCTCTCGAAAACTATTCCGTCAAAACTGCGGGCGACGGCGAAGAGGGCCTGCGCCTGCTCGATCAGTCCAGCTTCGACCTCGTGCTCCTCGACCTCGCGCTGCCCGGCCAGAGCGGCCTCGAGCTCCTGCCGCAGTTCAAGGAACGCCAACCCGACGTGCCTGTCATCATGATCACGGCCTACGGCACCGTCGATAACGTCGTCGAATCCATTCGCGCCGGCGCCGAAAACTTCATTCAAAAGCCCTGGGATAACGAAAAGCTTCTCGCCGATATCCGCTCCGCCGTTGCCCGCCGCCGGGCCGAAGAAGAAAACCTTCAGCTTAAGCGCACCCTCAAGCAGCGCTACAACTTTGCCAACATCGTGGGCAAAAGCGAGAACATGCTCAAGGTCTTCGACCTCGTCGCCCAGGTCGCGCCCAGCAGATCGACAGTTCTGATCCAGGGCGAAAGCGGCACCGGCAAGGAGATCATCGCCAAGGCCATTCACGCCAACTCGCCGCGCCGCGACAAGCCCTTCGTCCCCATCAACACCGGCGCCATGCCCTCTGAGCTGCTCGAGTCCACGCTCTTCGGCCACGTCAAGGGAGCTTTCACTTCGGCGGTCGCCTCCAAAAAAGGCCTCTTCGAGGTCGCCAACGGCGGCACGCTCTTCCTCGACGAGATTGCCACCATGGGCATCGACACCCAGGCCAAAATTCTCCGCGTCCTGCAGGACAAGCGCTTCATGCACCTGGGCGGCATCCAGGAAATTCAGGTCGACGTCCGCATTCTCGCCGCCACCAACATCGATCTGCGCCAGGCCGTCCGCGATGGCCGCTTCCGCGAAGACCTCTTCTACCGCCTTAATGTCATCACCATCGATCTGCCCCCGCTGCGCGCCCGCCGCGAAGACATTCCCCTCCTCGTCCAGCACTTCCTCGATCTCTACGCCAGTGAGAACAACTTCTCCCCTCGCAAACTTTCCTCTGACGCCATGCGCGCTCTCATCGACTACGACTGGCCTGGCAACGTGCGCGAGCTCGAAAACGCCATTGAGCGCGGCGTCGTCCTTTCCTCGGGACCCATCATCAGCGCCGATCTGCTCCCCGGCCACATCACCGGCCGCAGCTTCCAGGACGCTCTTCTCGAGCACAATCCCAACTCCTCGCTCTTCGACATCCTCGAAGTCATCGAGCGCCGCATCATCATGGAGAAGCTCGAGCGCTGCAACTGGAACCAAACCGACGCCGCCGAGCAGTTCCGCATCCCCCTTTCCACCCTCAACCAGAAAATCAAGCGCCTCAACATCGAGATCCGGAAGAAGGGCAGGGAATAGAGAAACCGGGAGCAAGGGAGCGAAGGAGCACGTAAGCCATGCGATCCCGGCAAATCCTTTCTGTGCTTTTTTTCACAATAAGTGCTGTGGGTGCTTCAGCCCAGACGCAACAGCGCTGGGTCGTGCTGCCTCAAACAGAAGCCCGGCGCCTGATTGGCGCTCAATTGCTTGGACTACCAGACAAGATCGCGGGAACATGGGCACCAAAACAAGACGACGTTTCCGCAATGGAAGCTAACTTCCATCAGGTTTCCGTTCTCTCGCGAAAATACCAACCGGGCCGACAGGTCGAGAACCCAATCGAGTATTTCCGCCAATATTTGGGACTGCTTGCGGGAGAGAAAAAGCGGATCTACGTGAGTGCCTTCTGCGGCTTAAACAACAATAGCCTCGCGCCAAAGTACTGGCGGGACCATTTATTTATGATTTCTGACGGCGGAAGCTGCGTATGGCAAGCGTTGTATGACGTTTCGGCGAGAGAGTTTGTGGGTTTGAGCGTCAACGGCTTCGCGTGAGCTTCAGCGCGTCTATAATTGCCTGCGATGATCGAGCGCAGAGGTTTTCTCAAGACGGCGGGCGCAGCCGGGGCAGTCGCGCTGGTTTCCAGGCATCTGGCGTATGCGCAGCCTTCGGGTGATGCGGCCGCACTGCGCTTCACTTCCAGCAGCATCGACGCCCAGCTCTCACCTACCGCACCCGAATTTCTCAGCCTCACCGTCGACGGAATCGGCAAGAGCCGCCGCGGCGCGAACATCATTGACACGCGGCGTGGCGGCGATGCCGGTTACAAGATCGCTATTGCGGGTCACGAGCGTGTCGAATATCGCGTCAACGACGCGGCTGATGATTCGCCGGCGTCGTGGGTGATCGAGGTTGCCCCAAATCGAATCACGCTGGCTTCAAGCTGGTCGGGCGAGTTCGAACCCGCTGCCTTCGTTTTTCGTTTCTACCTGAATCAGGTGCACAGCACGGTGCTCGGCCTGTTCCAGAAAGATGGCCTGCTGAGCAGCCCGGCCCTTCTGCACTTTCCGGGTCAGGGGTCGATGCGCTTGACGTCGAATGTGGCGGATGTGGGGCTTACCTATACCTCCAGCCTGCCCAACCAGGCGGCTGTTCTGATGCTTCCAGGAGCGAGTTTTGCGTTCCAGCGCGTCGTCTACACGCTCGACGTTACAGCGATCCATCCCCAGATTCCCGGAATCGCCAGCGACCCGCGTTTCGATGCCTTCCGCCGCAACTGGCTTAATACCCTGCAACTGAATCCCTCGCTTCAGGCACTGGCCAACAACACCGCCAGCGATACGTGCGCATTCTGCTACTACGAATATGCCGATATTGCCGCGCTCACGCCGCCGCTCGCTGACGGGCTGACCGCCCTCGACATGGTGAGGCAAACGCTCGATCGCATGCTGGCCGGCGGATACGCTTATGGGTTGCCGGCGGTACCCGATCGCCCGGCAGCTACATCCGACACGTTCCCCGCCATGATCATCGCCGCGGCCAACGTGGCGCGCGCCGCCAACGACAATGCGTGGCTCGCGGCAAATTACGCCGGCATCCGCGAATGGGTGGAGTCCATGCTGGCCACGGACACTAGCGGCAACGGATTCACCAAATACGCGGTCAGCGGCGATTCCGGCTCCTGGGGGCCAATGGGCACGCCGAGAATTCGCCCATCCAACTGGTGGGACACCATCGGCTTCGGATACGAAGACGCTTATGGCAATGCGCTCGCCTACCGTGCCTATCGCAACATGGCTGAGCTCGCGCACAAGGTGAACCGCAGCGCCGACGCAGTGCGCTACCAGGCGGCCGCAGAAAAAATACGCGCCGTCTTTTACAAGCACTTTTACCACCCGGAGACGGGCGTATTGGGTGGCTGGCGCAGCGCCGATGGGCAACTGCACGACTACTACTTTCTCTGGGTCAATGGCATCGCTATCCATTACGGCCTGGTGGAGAAGCAGCAGGCCAACGCCATCATGGACAAGCTGATGGCCAAAATGAAAGAGGTGGGCTACGACAAATTCAACATGGGCCTGCCCGGCAACCTGATCACCGTCGCGCTGAAAGACTACGTGCATCGCACCGAAGATGGCCGTTACGGCGGCGGCGTGCTGCCCGATAACTCCGACGGATTCCAGAACTACGAAAACGGCGGAGCCACCGGCTCATTTGCCTTCTTCTCGCTGGCTGCGCTCTATGATCTGGGCCGCAGGGAAGAAGCCGACAGCATTCTCTTTCCCATGCTCGACACGTACGGTGATTGCGGATTTGAAGGCCGCGACGCCAAGGGCCGGTCGAACGATTGGCGCCGCTGGGATGGGATGGCGATGGGTTACGAGGGCCTGCTCACCGACAACTACTACGCGTTGCTCGCCGTGCCTCTGCGCCAGTCAGATGCAACCTGGTCGGGGGGCTTCCATCCGACGACCGCGCTAGAATGAGGAAAGAGCGCTGGATGCCGGCCCCCTTCCGGCTAGTCAAGCCGATGTCCAGCTGGCCGCTAACTGCTGACACCTGAAACCTGGCACCTGCGATGACCTACTATCTCTTCAAATCCGAGCCTGGCGTCTACTCCTTCGACGATCTCGCCCGCGATGGCGAGACCAATTGGGACGGCGTCACCAATCCCGCCGCCGTCAAGAACCTGCGCGAAATGAAACCCGGAACCAAGTGGATCTTCTACCACACCGGCGATGAGCGCGCCGCTGTCGGCACTGGCACCGTCGTCAGCGTCGACGCAACCAATCCCAAGGTCCCCATTGTCCGCGTCAAAGCCGGCAAGCGCCTCAAGCATCCCAAGACGCTTGAAGCCATTAAAGCCGAGAAAATCTTCAAGGACTCGCCGCTCGTCACCATCGGCCGCCTGTCCGTCGTCCCGCTCACTCAGGAGCAATGGGACTGGATTGTGGCGTAGTCCGGAACAACTCTCCTGATTTCGAGTTTGTCCGGCCGGCAGAGTCGCACAACCGCATGAACGATCGGTATCGGAATCAGGATGCTGATAATGATCACCGTGATGCGCGCGCGCCTGAAATCCCTATCCTCAGTTCGGATTCTATGGAACTTTACCCACCAGCGAATCGCAAGGAAGGGAACGGCCAGAAGAAGGAAGTAATAGCCGGCGATGCCAAGCAGGCCGAGAAATGGAATGAATATGACTCCGATGAATACGAGGATCGAGATCGCAGCCGTCCGCAAAAAGCTTGCGTCGCTGCAGGCCTGATTGATGTGCGCCATTCTCGCTGCTGCTTCTTGCGCGACGGCAGGGTCGATGGGCGTAGAGCAGAATCGGCATTGCGTTGAGGAAACATCGATCGTATGTTTGCAATTGGGGCACTCGAAGATTCCCGCATGTCCATCGTCGGGGTTCAAGCTCAAGCGATTCGGCATATCAACTCTATTCGGGCAGCAAATCTTCTCGCGGCAAAACGGTCACTTCCTCAGCTGAACCGCAACCACCTCGCCGTCGACTGACTTGTCGGAGCTTTCCACGTACTGCACCTGCGCGTTCTTGCCCTCAAAGTCCGTGCACGGATTGATCGTGCCCCCGGCCGTGGCTCCAACCACGGTCAACGCGATCTTGAAGAAGTCATTGTTGTACACGGCAACCGTTTTCCCGTTCGGGCTCTCCACGCGGAACTCGAGCGTCGAGGGATAGGTGCAGGCCACACTGCGAATCACGCCGGTGGCTGTATGTTTTGGTCCCGTCACCGGCACCGTCGGATGCTTCGGCGCCACATCCACCACCGCATCCTTCTCCGCGGTCTCCACATCCACCACGCCGCTCGGCGGCGCAGGCTCCTGCACTCGCGCATGCTCCCGCGGTTTTGCATTCTCTGCCTGGACGCGCTCCACACCATCCAATTGCCGCTGCACCATCGCCACTTCGCCGGGGTTTTTGGCTATCTTGGCTGCCGCCTGCAAAACCGCAACCGCGTCGGTGTACCGTTCCATCACCATCAGGACGTTGGCGGCATCCATGCGGTAAGCAATATTGCCGGGGTCGAGCTGAACCGCCCAGATGCTCATGCGCCGCGCCTCATCCAGGTTCTCCCTCCGCATCGCGTAAAAGGCCGCCAGGCGGTCGTAAGCGGGTGCAAAGCGTGAGTTCAACTGGATGGCGGTGTGCAGACTGTCCTCAATCTCCTCGTCGGTGCTGTCTCCCGGCTCGCTCATTGCGAGCACGGCAAAGTAAAAATTCGCCAGGAAATCCTGCGAGTCGAGCTTCACGGCTGCCCCATACCACTTGCGCGCCTCTTCCAGGTTGTGCGCGCGGAACTCGAGATATCCCATGGTTTCGTGCGCCTGCACGTTGGCGGCATCCTCCTTCAGCACGCTGTCGAGCAATGCCCGCGCGTCGTCGCTGCGGCCGATATAGGCGAGCACGTCCGCCCTCGCGGCGTTCGCCTCCGCCGCGGTAAGCGGCCTGGCTTTGTACGACGACTCATCAAGCGGCGCGGCGGCACTCGACATCACAAACTCCTGGTAGTCGCCTCGTTGGATGTATGATTCCAGCTCCGACTGAAATTTTTTCAGGTCTCCGAATGCCTGTTCTCCGGCCGCAACCGGATCCACATGTTGCCGAAGCAGCGCCATGTAGTCGTCGAGCCGGTGTTGATGGTGCGTGTGGTCGCTCACCATAAGGTAGTGCGTCAGGGCCCACGATTCGGCGTAGAACACCGATCCCTTCTGCTCTTCGTGGTAGTACGGCGACGCGGCATCGACTTTGAATAGCACGCTCAGCGGAATCAGCCGATTTTGCCGCAGGTACAGAATGTCGTCGGCGCTGGGTTGGCCCAGCACCACATCCTTGTCGTGAATGTCGGTATTCTGCATGAACTCGGCCAGGCCCTCGTTGAGCCATATCGGCATCCACTCCGCCGCACCCGCAAATTGCAAATGCGTGTACTCGTGATACACACTCGCATAGGGGTGCTCAAACGCGGCGTCGAGCTGCAACAGAATGTAATTCTTGTCCTGGGTGTGCAGATAATACCCGGCCAGCTTCATCTGCCCCTTTGCCAGGTAAGTAGCAGGCTCCATGCCCGTGAAGGTTTTCTCATTCCTGGCGGCCACGACTTCGATGGGCTCGGCCGGATCGACATTTGCCTTGGGAAACAGGGTCTGAAACACCCAGCGCATGCGCTCAAACTGGTCTAGGACGTGGCGGCCTTGTTTCTCGCCCGCGTCGGTCAGAACCGTGAAGTGCGCGCTGCGAATCTCGACCCATTGCTCGGTCGCGCCCGCGCATGGGCGGCACAAGGCTGCGGCGGCAAGGCCAACGCTGAGGATTCGGCGGTACATCGGAGTCGCGGCAATTCTACCGCAAGCTCGTGGCTCATGCCTTTTTCCGTCTCATTCGCTATTGGCATGGCTGGCGCAACAACCAAATGAGGACCTCTTCACTCCCTACCAGCTACTCCGTATTCCCCGTCTTCAGTTCTCGGCGCAGACGGTCTTTCAATTCTTCCAGGTCGCGCACGAACCATACATTTGTTCCGCGGTTGCACTCGACCACAAAATCGTGCAGTGCTTTGCTCGCGGCGCTCAAAGTCGCAATGTCGCCGACGATGGCGATGCGCAGTTGATAGATCACAAGCTTCTGCAGAACTTCGCCGGCGATACCGTTGCGAAGAAGGAAGAACTCGTCTCCCAACCGCTCCTTGGGAACAGCAATCCACTCTGCGCCCTGGCAACGCGCGGCGGCGATCATCTGCAATGAGGATGAGACGTTACCGAGCGGCGAACCATCGGCTGGATATTCCAAAATCCGGCCACCGTGCCATTCGTGAATCGTAGTTTCCGCTCCCATCACGCGACTCCCGCTCCATTCCATCTGTGCACGCGGCAAAAACCCATTCCGCCGCGACAGATGCAGAACAGCGCTCACGCCCGATGTTCCATGAGGAATTCAGAAAAGAGAAGGGCTGTCGTCGTTCTTTCCCGGCTGGCCTTTGAGCCACGCCCTCGTATTCAGCAGCTGCCGCTGGTCCAGCGCCCACACCCTGCCTGTCAACTCGTCCGCCGCCTTGCCCTCGCGCGCTGACCGTTCGAACTCGCTGGCCATGGCCTGCATCTTCGCGTCCAGGTCGTCCAGAAAGTTCAACACCAGCGCCTCGGGGATCATGGGCAGCTTGGGCGAGCCAAACTCGAGCTTTCCGTGGTGCGACAGAATCATGTGCAGCACAAGCGTGCGCAGGCGTTCAGGGAATCCCGGCAGACCGGCAATCGTCTTCTCCACCAGGTCCATGCCCATCTGGATGTGCCCCAGCAACACTCCTTCCACCGTGTAGTCAAAGCCCGTCTCCCACGTAAGCTCGCGCACCTTGCCGATGTCGTGAAGAATTACGCCCGTCACCAGCAGATCGCGGTCGAGCAGCGCATAGTGCGCAGCCACGCGATCAGCCAATCCCAACAGGCTGACTACATGTTCCAGCAGACCGCCCAGCCACGCATGATGCAGTTGCCGCGCTGCCGGAGCCTCGCGATATTCCTTGGCAATCTCCGCGTCGCCAAGCAGAGCGTTCAGCAGCCGTTTCAGATCGGGATCAGCAATGCTCTCAACCGTCGTTTCGAGCTGCCTCCACAACTCGTCGATGTCGTGCGCTGTGCATGGCAGCATGTCTTTCAGATCGGCCTCGCTGGCGAGCGCCCTGCGCAATTGCTCCACCTTCACCTGGCAACGGTCCTCGAAGCGCGACACGCTGCCCCGCACCTTCACCAGATCGCCGCGCTCAAATTCTTTGGCGATGCGCGGATCACCCGGATCCCACACGCGCCCATCGATCTGACCCGTCTTGTCGCCCAGGGTCAGGTTCAGATAGGGCTTGTTCTGTTTCGTAGTTCGCTGCTGCTTTCCCAGGACGAGGAAATAGCTATCGAAAAGCCTTCCCTCCTCGAAGTTCATGAGGTCATCAATATAGAGATCTTTCATTCTGCCCGCAAGCATACAGCACAAGACAAAAAGCTCAAAGGCGCCCGTGGACGATGTGCAAAGATGGTCCTGAGAAGATACAAAATGGATTCCCCAGGCAGAGAAAACGAATTGTTGGTGCGGCCGATGGAGCACGGCGATGCCTCCGCGGTGAGCCTGCTGATCGGGCAACTAGGCTATGCCCGCTCGCCGCAGGAGGTTCTGGAGTGGGTCGCGTGCCTGGGCTCCGCAGGCGAACAGGCAGCCTTCGTCGCTTGCCTGGAGGGTGAGGTTGTGGGCTGGATCGAAGTATCCATCGTGCGCCGCCTGCAGACTGGTCCGTTTGCGTATGTCGGCGGGCTGGTCGTGAAAGAAGGTTTACGCGGGCATGGAATCGGCCGGAGGCTCTGCCAGCATGCTGAAGATTGGAGTTGGCAACGAGCTGCGGAAAAGGTGCGCGTTACCTCGCGCAGCACCCGCCTGGATGCGCATCGCTTTTATGTTCACGATGGCTATCGAGTCGTAAAATCCTCACTGGTCTTTGAGAAGAATCGTCCCAACTGAGTTCGTCAGCATTCACTGCGCTCCAAAGTCAACGGGCCCGGGATCGCTCTCCCGGGCCCGCCAAATGCTTTGAACTGCGCGCTGACTTACTGACTCGCCAACCCGCTACTGCTGTGGTGGTTGAGGCTGCTGCGGCGGTGTCTGCTGCGGTTGGGGCGCATCAGCCGGCGCCGGCGCTCCCGGTACCGGCGGAATCGGCGTGGGCTGCTGCACCGGCTTCGGCGTCGTATCCGCAGGCTTCTTCTTCTGATTGGCAAGGCGCGTTTTCTCAGCCGTCGTTACTGCAGGCTTCTTCTTCTTGTGGTTCGGCGCGGTGTCGTTCCCCAAGCCCAGCGGCGCCGACTGCGTCTGCCGGTCTGCCACTTCGGCCGCGTCGGGCGGCGTGGGCCCCTGCGCCGAGCCTGGCGCTCCGCTCGGCTTGGGCTTCTTGGCCTCGTGCGCGCGATCGCTGAAGCGCGTTTTCTTCGTAGCCGCGGTCGGCTCCAGCGGGTTCGCCGGCTGGTCCGCATTGGATGCCGTCTCCGGCGGCACCGCGCCCGCGTTCTCAGTGGCAGAGTTCGCCGTTGCCGAAGGCAGCGTCTCAAGCGGCGCCTGTCCATAGCGGATCTTTTCCTTCTTGCCCGGCTTCTGGGTGGACTTCTGCGCCTTTCTCTCCTTCTTGCTTGTGGGCTTATTCGTATTCGTTGCCGGCGCTGCCTGTCCCTGCGCACCCTGGTTGTCGGCATTGTCGTCCGCCGCGGGCGGCGCCGTTCCACCCTTCTGCCGGAACGTGTGCGTGCTTTCCCTGAACCGTGTACGCTCCACCTTGGCCTTCTTCTTCAGCGCCGGCGGCACGTAGTTGCTGAAGGTGATGCTCGGATGCAGCTCCGCGTAGGTTGCGCCCGAGTCGGTGTAGCCCGGCTTGACCTCGATAAACGCCTCGTCCCGCATCTTGTTTAAGTATGCGCGGATCGCCGGCTCCATCAGGGTCATGTAGTACGCCTCTTCCACGTCCTCCTGGACGTCCTTGAACGGCCTTGGGCCGCCCGAAGTATGCTGCATCACCTTCAGAATGATGTAGCCCTGTCGCGTCAGGATGGGATCGGTGTACTGCCCTGTCTTCAGGTCGAATGTCTTGTCTTCCAGCACCTTGGGCAGCTGGCCCCGCTTGTAGACGCCCAGGTCGCCGCCCTCGGCCGCCGTTGTGCCTTCGCTGAAGCTGCGCGCCAGTTGCGCAAAGTCGCCGCCCGCGCTCAGCCGGGCTTCGATATCGTCAGCCTTCGCCTTGGCCGCAGCCACCTTCGCGGGATCGTCACCCGTTCCCGTGGAGATCAGAATTTCGCCCAGCCGCTCGCTCTCCGGCTGCGTGTAATCCTGCTTGTGCGCCTCGTAATAGCGCTCCACCTCGCCGGGCGTCATCTGGATCTTCTCGCCAACCTCCTGCCGCATCACCTCCTGGGTGATGATTCCATTACGGATGTTGGCTTTGAAATCCTCAAATGAAACGCCTTGTTCCTGGGCCGCCTTTTCCAGGTCGTCCATGGACTCCAGGTTGTATTGCTTGCGGATCTCGTCCAGCTTCTTTACCAGCTCGGTCTCGCCGGTAATGTCCAGTTCCTTGCCCTTCGACAGCCAAAGCTGCTGATCGATCAGGTTGCGCAGAAGGTCCTTGCGCGCCGTTGCCATCTCCTGCATCGATTCGCCGCGCTGCCGCCCGTCCTGGTCCAGCTCGGTCATTGCCCGGTCGTAGTCTGACTTGGTGATGATCTGGTCGTTGACCCGAGCAACCATGCCCTCCACCGTCGTTCCCCCGTACGGGCTGGCCGGCTCGTTCGCCTGGCCCCTCGCTCCGGGCTGACCTGCCAGCAGCGCCATCCCCAATCCGAGCGCCCACGTGCCAAGAAATCTCAAATTCATAATGCCGCCGACCGGCGGGTGTACCTGCGCCGCTTGATGCATAGACGCCATTGTAAATCCACGGAGAGCGAATGCGAAAAGGGTGGGAGCCCACGCTGACTTGCTGACTCGCTAACTCGCCGAAAAGCGCCCGCGCCCCGCTCCCCGCCGCCCCGGCACTTCGGTACCCAACCCGTCATCCCGCTACCGGGACGGGTCCAGCCGCGTCAAATTATGCGGTGTTATACTTGATTGGAAGACGGCTCCGCGGGCGTTGCCCGGGCAGCCCTTCCATCTCCCAGGCCTTGCCGCTAGCAGGCAAGGTCAATTTTTATCGAGCGCCAATCCAGCAGCAGGCGGATCCGCTCCTGGGCGATGCGAAGTCCCTGTCCCGGCACCCGGCGCTTTCGCCGTTTGGAGGTTGGGTCCGCCTATGACTCCTCGCGCCCGCCGGGCATGGTTCGCTGTTGCCCTTTTCTTCATCGTCTGCGCTGTCGCCGGCTCTGTAGTCGAGCGCCGCGTGGGTGCGCAGTCGGCGCAGGATGAAAGCCAGCTTCGCGACAGCATCAAGTCGTTCACCGGTGTTTACGCCCTCGTCGAGCAGAATTACGCCGATCCGATCACCAACGACAAGGCCGACGACATCATCTATGACGGCGCCATCCCGGGCATGTTGCAGGTGCTTGACCCCCACTCCCACTTCTACGACCCCAAAGCCTACGCCGCCATGCGCGAAAACCAGAGCGGCCACTACTACGGTGTGGGCATGGTGATTCAACAGCAGAATGAGGATGGCACCACCAAGGTTTACGTGGTCACGCCCTATGAAGACACACCCTCATTCCGCGCCGGCATCCATCCCGGCGACCTGATTTCGGCCATCGACGGAAAGAGCGCCATCGGCTGGACGTCGGACCAGGTGGCCAAGGCCCTCAAAGGCCCCAAAGGCACCCACGTCCAGGTCACCATGGTTCGCTACGGCCAGCCCAAGCCGCTGGTCTTCGACCTCGTCCGCGACGAGATTCCTCACCCCTCCATCGATCTCAAGTTCGAGATCCGCCCCGGCATCGGCTACATCCACCTCACGCAGTTCATGGAAACCACCAGCCAGGAGATGGAAGACGCGATCAATGGCTTCGGCAACCTGAAGGGCCTCGTTCTCGACCTGCGTGAGAATCCCGGCGGCCTGCTGAGCCAGGCGGTCGACGTCTGCGACCATCTGCTCACCAAAGGCCAGACGATCGTCTCGCAGCGCGGCCGCGCTTATCCTGACCAGGTCTATACGGCCACGCATGGCAACGGGGGCAAGACCTTCCCCATCGTGGTCCTCGTCAATCGCGATACGGCCTCCGCCGCCGAAATCGTTTCCGGCGCCTTGCAGGACCATGACCGCGCGCTCATCGTCGGCGAAACCACCTTCGGCAAGGGCCTGGTGCAGACCGTCTACAACCTCAGCGAAAACTCCGGCCTCGCCCTAACCACCTACCACTACTACACGCCTTCGGGCCGGCTCATTCAGCGTAACTACGAGGGCGTCTCGATTTACGACTACTACAACCACGCCGGTGCGCGCCCCGCCGACTCCTCCAACCGCGAGGTCAAGCTCACTGATTCGGGCCGCACCGTCTACGGCGGCGGCGGCATCACTCCCGACGAAAAGATCGAGCCTCCCGTCCCCAATCGTTTTCAGGACGAGCTCTCGTACAAGGATGTCTTTTTCCACTTTGCGCCGGTTTACGTTGCCAATCACACGGTGGACAAAAATTTTCAGGTCGATGACGCCGTCATATCCGATTTCAAAAAGTTCCTCACCACCGAGGGCATCGACTATACCGATGCCGACCTGAACAGTTGCATCGATTGGCTCAAGACCGACATCAAGCAGTACATCATCCAAATCCAGTTTGGACAGCTCGCCGGACTGCGCGCCCATTACGAATGGGATCCCATGCTCCAGAAGGCGCTTACCTACATGCCCGAGGCCCAGGCCCTGGAAGACAACGCGCACAAGGTCCTCGCCGAAAGAGCACAGGCCCGCGCCGCAGAAAACCACGGCCAGGGCGCGGTTGTTCAACCCTGACGCGAACCCGATTCAATTGACGCAAACGGCCATCCCTTCCGGGATGGCCGTTTTCTTTGAGGTGACCAGCCGTGCCCCATCCTTTCCGTCCGCCGCGGCGGAAAGGGCGGGAGGCTTCGAAAGTCCTTCAATTCCCTGTCAAGGATGCGGCCGATAGAGCCGACACCACTCCGATGGCACCCGCGCTCTGCGCAGCGCCAAGAAGCGTTCAGCGAAGCGTAGCGCCTACTTGGGCGGCGCCGGCGGCGGCGTGAAAATCTCGCGCCTCTGCCCGGGTTCTGGCTTTGGTTTGGGCTTCGGAGCCTTCTTTGCTTCTCTTTTGCCTTTATCTTTGTTTCCCATGCGTGCAAGCATGCCACAGATGCTCCAATCTGAAAAGCCCCGGCTGCCGCGCCTGCAATCCCCGGCCGCGACCGGCTTCAAGGCGCACTACCCGCCACAACTGCCATCCAAGAAGAGTGGTTCCCGTGCGTGACCGCCGTCACCGTTGCAGACGTCAGTTCTTGATAACACGATTTTCAAAATGGTAATATGAAGCCGTGCGCAGCTCTCCCCGGCTGTTGCCGCAAAGGGCAGCGAAGTTTCATCTCCTGGGGGAGAGCCTTCAATGAGCAATCTGGCCGAGCCGAAGAAGAATTGGACACGCCCGCCCGTGTCCTCGCCCGGCTTGCGGCGTCTCTTCGACGACGCCCCCTCCAGCGTTCGCAGCAAAGTCCTCGGCATCTACGGCATCCTGCTGCTCTTCAACGCCGGCGCGTGGATGTGGGCCGCCGTTGCCTTCCGCCACTTTCCCCTGTTGCTCGGCACCGCGCTGCTCGCCTATAGCTTCGGCCTGCGCCACGCCGTCGACGCCGATCACATCGCCGCCATCGACAACGTCACCCGCAAGCTGATGCAGGAGGGCAAGCGTCCCGTCGCCGTTGGCTTCATGTTCTCGCTCGGCCACTCCACCATTGTGGTGCTGGGCTCGGCGGCCATCGCGGCCAGCGCTCTCGCCCTCCAGCATCGCCTCGACGCGGCGCGCAACCTCGGCGGCGTCATCGGCACTCTCGTCTCCAGTCTGTTCCTCTTCGGCATCGCCGTCGTCAACATCGTCGTCCTCACGTCCATCTATCGCGCCTTCGTCCGCGTGCGCAACGGCGCCCCGTACGTCGACGAAGATTTCGACCTGCTCCTTGCCAATCGCGGATTCCTGGCGCGCCTCTTCCGGCCCATGTTCGCCATGATCCGCCGCAGCTGGCACATGTACCCGCTCGGCGTTCTCTTCGGCCTCGGATTCGACACGGCCACTGAAATCGGACTGCTCGGCATCGCCGCCGCTGAAGCCTCCAAGGGCCTTCCCATCGCGTCGATTCTTGTTTTCCCGGCGCTCTTTGCCGCCGGCATGTGCCTCATCGACACCACTGACAACGTGCTCATGCTGGGCGCCTACGGCTGGGCCTTCATCAAGCCCGTTCGCAAGCTCTACTACAACATGACCATCACGTTTGTCTCAGTGGTGGTGGCCCTGGTGGTCGGCGGCATTGAGGCCCTCGGCCTCCTCGCCGGCCACTTCGGATGGAGCGGAGCCTTTTGGCGGGTCGTGCTCAGGCTCAACGGCAACTTCGCCACCCTCGGCTATTTCATCATCGGCATCTTCGCCCTGAGTTGGATCGTCTCCATTGCCTTCTACAAGTGGCGCCGCTTCGACGAGCTCGAATTCGGCGACTGACCAACCCCGCCAACTCCGCTTGCCAGGTTAACTGTGGCCGTGCTCGTCCCCGCGCAGCGCCGCACCCGAGTTGGTCAGCACCAGCTTGCCCAGGTCCACGCCGCGCATTGCCAGCATGCGATCGGCAATCTCCTGGATCTCGTTGCTCCGCCCCTTCATGATGATCACTTCCAGGCAGTAATGGTGGTCCAGGTGCACGTGCGTCGCCGCCAGCACCATCGCTCCGCTGTGATGCTGCGCCTCGGTCAGCTTCTGCGACAGATTAGGCACATGATGGTCGTAAACCAGCGTCAGCGTCCCCACCACGGGCTGGTTCGAATCCACTTCCTCGGTCAGCAGCGCCTCCCGAATCAGGTCGCGCAGCGCCTCCGAACGGTTCTTGTATCCGCGCCGGGCAATCAGCTTGTCAAATCCGGCCAGCAAATCCTGCTCCAGCGAAATCCCCGTCCTGCTCAGTTCCGTCATCGCACTCTCACTCCATCCTGATTCTACGGCGGTTTCGGAAATACTGTGTCCGATCAAAGCTGTCTTCAGGGTCGTCGCTTCTTGGGGTCGCGACGACTTGGCTGACGCGAACGCGGATACATAATTTTCGAAACCGCGATAGAAGGCCCGCCGCATTTATTCTGGGAATATCATGAGCCACAACTACCAACCGGTTCGCCGCATCGCGGTCTATTGCGGCTCCGCACTCGGCGCCGACCCGGCTTTTCGCGCTGAAGCCGCGGCCCTCGGCGCCGCTATTGCCCATGCCGGCCTTGGCCTCGTTTACGGCGGAGCCTGTCGCGGGCTCATGGGCGTGCTCGCCGATGCGGCGCTCGCCGCGGGCGGCGAAGTCATCGGCGTATTGCCCGACGTGCTCAAGGGCCGCGAGATCGCTCACAACGGCCTCACCTCGCTCGAACTGGTGCCCACCATGCACGAACGCAAGGCCCGAATTCACGAACTCTCCGACGCCATCCTGGCCTTGCCCGGCGGCTACGGCACCCTCGACGAACTGCTCGAAGCCGTCACCTGGGCGCAGATCGGCCTCCACGCCAAGCCCTGCATCCTGGTTAACACACTGAGCTACTGGGACGGCTTGCTGGCCTTCATCGACACCGCGGTCGCATCCGGCTTCATCGAAGCCCGGAACCGGAATCTCTTGCGCGTCGCGCCCAACGCTGCCGCCGCGCTCGCCATGGCCCTCGAGTAACTTACCGCCGGTCTTGCTCCTTGGCCCCTCAGTCCCATGAAGCCGCCGCAGTATCCTACCCCTATGTCAAAAAAGCTTCGTTTCGGGATCTTAAGCACTGCCCGCATCGGCCTCAGGCAGGTCATTCCCGCCATGCAGCGGGGCGAACTCACCACCGTTGCGGCCATCGCCTCGCGCGACCTGGCCAAGGCGCGCGAAGCCGCGCAAGCGCTCGGCATTCCCAGGGCCTACGGTTCCTACGAAGAGCTGCTCGCCGACCCCGAGATCGACGCCATCTACAACCCACTGCCCAACCAGCTTCACGTGGAGTGGACCGCGAAGGCGGCCGAAGCCGGCAAGCATGTGCTCTCGGAAAAACCGTTCAGCATGAACGTGGCCGAAGCCAAAACGCTTCTCGCCGTCCGCGCCCGCACCGGGGTGAAAATCTGCGAGGCCTTCATGATCCGCAGCGCGGCGCAGTGGCGGCGCGTGCGCCGGCTTCTCGACGAAGGCCGCATTGGCGAGTTGCGCGCCGTCAACGCCCACTTCAGCTACCACAACGTCAATCCCGCCAACATCCGCAATAAAGTGGAAACCGGCGGAGGCGGCGTTTACGACATTGGCTGCTATTGCATTCAATCCGCGCGCTTCGCATTCGGCCAGGGGCCCACGCGCGTCGTGGCCACGCTGGAGCGCGATCCGCAACTGGGCACCGATCGCCTCGCCTCGGCGCTGCTCGAATTTCCCGCCGGCCACGCTATCTTCACATGCAGCACGCAAATGATTCCCTATCAGCGCGTGCATTTCCTGGGTACGCGCGGCCGTATCGAAATCGAGATCCCCTTCAACGCGCCCAACGACCGTCCCACGCGCCTGTTCATCGACTCGAGCGGCGACCTCACGTTCAAAGACATCGCCACCGAGACGTTTCCCACCGCGGATCAGTACACATTGCAGGGCGACGCCTTCGCGCGTGCCATTCGCGACAACGCCGAAGTCCCCGTGCCGCTCGAAGACTCTATCGCCAACATGGCAGTCATCGACGCCATCTTCCGCTCCGCGCAATCGGGCCAATGGGAGAAACCTGAAAGCGAGGCAACTGCGGCGTAAAGTTCGCCGTCGGCGAAGGCCTCGTCCACTACCAGACGATCGGAATCATGCCTGACTTTTTTATCTGCTTGTCGCGGGTGACAAGTTGGAGCCCTTCGACCAGCGCAGTAGCTCCAATCAGGCGGTCCTGGGGATCTTTCGGATACCGATCGGGGAAGCTTGCCGCTCGTGCTGCAATCTCTGGCGTAATCGGAAGCACTGTCATCTTGGAAGCGCACAGGCGGACGAAGGTTTCGACGCTGAGAGTGGTTTTCACCCTCCCTCTTTCAGCCAGCCAAGCCAACTCCAGGAGGGTGATATTCGCAATCGCGAGGCCCCCTTGGATACGAGCAGCGCGGATGGCTTCTTTCGCTCGTTTTGACAGTCTGTCTGGTTTCAAGGCGAGCCAGATGACGATATGAGTGTCGAGAAGAATCATTCGGGCAACTTCCAATCCGAGATGGGGATCGTGTTCTCGATGTCGCCAACGATGCGGCCCTTTCCCGCCAGGAATCCGAAGATTTCATCTTCATCGGATTTAACCGGGATGATTTGAACCACTGGCTTTCCGTGCTTTGTAACTATCACGGGGCGACCGCTTTCGGAGACCTGGTCCATCACGGCGAGGCACTGTGATTTAAACTCGGCGGCCGGGATCTTCTGCATGGTGAAAACTCCTCCTAATATGGTCATAATATTATGACCACTTTAGAAATGCAAGGCGCTGCGGATTCGCCATTTGCAATGGAGAGTCCCGGCCGGGGTCCCATTCTAAACACGCATGTGTCCAGGGTGGGCATCCGCGCACTCCCGAAGATCGCGAATCAGCTCCTCCGCGCGTTCCGGCTTGCTGTCCCACGCGAACATGAACCGCGCCGCTCCGCCGATGAATGTATAAAAACTCCATCCCCCCGCGCGCAGTTGGTTCATCGTCTCCTCGGCCGCCTCAACGAACACCGCATTGGCTTCCACCGGCTGTGCCACGCGCACGCCCGGAATCTCCGCCGCAGCCTCGGCAAATTGCCGTGCGCACTGGTTGGCGTGCTCCGCGTTGCGCAGCCACGCGCCGCTCTCCAGCATGCCCACCCACGGCGCCGAAAGAAACCGCATCTTCGACGCCAATTGCCCGGCCTGCTTGCAGCGGTAGTCAAAGTCCGTGGCCATGGCGCGATCGAAAAACAGCACCGCCTCGCCCATCGCCATGCCGTTCTTGGCGCCGCCGAAGCACAGCACATCCACGCCGCTCTTCCACGACATCTCCGCCGGTGTGCAACCCAGGCTGGCGCACGCGTTGGCAAAGCGCGCCCCATCCATATGCAGCGAAAGCCCCAGCGCGCGGCATTCTTCCGCAATCGCGCCCAGCTCCGCGAGCGTGTACACGCGCCCCGTCTCCGTCGACTGCGTGATCGAGACCACGCGCGGCTTGGGATAGTGAATGTCGTGGCGCTTGGTCGCCAGCTCGCGAATCGCCGCCGGCGTCAGCTTGCCCGTCGGGCTCGTGGCCACCAGCAGCTTCGATCCGTTCGAGAAGAACTCCGGCGCGCCGCATTCGTCCGTCTCCACGTGCGCCTGGTCTGAGCAAATCACGCTGTGATACGACTGGCATAGCGACGCCAACGCCAGCGAATTGGCCGCCGTCCCGTTGTAGACGAAGTACACCTCGCACGCCGTCTCAAACAGGTTGCGAAACGCATCGGCCGCCTTCGCCGTCCACGGATCGTCGCCGTACGACGTCACGTGCCCGTAGTTGGCCGTCTCCATCGCCTGCCACGCCTCGGGGCAAATTCCCGCGTAGTTGTCGCTGGCGAACTGCTGCCGCAGATCCTTTTCATCAATTTCTGTCATGACACAATCCTAGTTCCCACGGGACGCGCGGCATTCCGCACCCAATTCTGAAGGCGCGGATGGGATTGCTAAAGTGAGGAGCTCGAGGATTTGGAGGCGCGGGCCGGGATCGAACCGGCGCATAAAGGTTTTGCAGACCTCTCCCTTACCACTTGGGTACCGCGCCCCGGGATGCCCGCCTCATCGCGTGCAGATCGTCCCATTCCGCGCTGCACCTCGCAAATCTCTTCGGGGGGTGGTGCGGAATGGAGCGGGAGACGAGACTTGAACTCGCGACCCTCGCCTTGGCAAGGCGATGCTCTACCACTGAGCTACTCCCGCTTGACGCAAGTTCGAGTATACCGGGCCGCGAAAATGGGGTCAAACTGCAAAAGGCAGTGAGCAAGGGAGCGAGGGAGCAAGTCAGCCCAATCCTGTTTCTGCGGATTCAGATCATGCCATTGGTTGGCTTGCTCCCTTGGCCCCTTGGGCCCTGCAATTGACCCACCCCACCGAATCCCGTAAACTTAAGAATTGCAGGGATGCGGCTCGTTTCGCCCTCAACCCCGCATCATTTTCCCTGAAAATCAGGACCATCCCTGCAATTCAGGCTCCGGAGATTCAAAGCAAGCTATGGCAAACCATGTATCTGCGCTCAAGCGCGCCCGCCAGACCGAAACCCGCACTGAAGTGAACCGCGCCAGCCGCAGCCGCGTGCGCTCCAGCCTCCGCGACCTGCGCCAAGCCCTGGCCAAGGGCGATGCCAAGGCAGCCCAGGAGCAATACCGCGCCACCGTCTCTGCTCTCGATAAGAGTGTGCAGAAGGGCGTTCTCCACTCCAACACCGTTTCCCGCTACAAGAGCCGCCTGAACGCACGCCTCAAGGCGCTGGCGACCGCTGCAAAGCCCGCGGCCACGAAAAAGTAGCGAAATCGCTGGGCATTCGAGCGCCATACAACAAACAGCGGGGATCCATCCCGGCTGTTCGTTTTTTAGGTAGGATTTCCTTCCGCCACGTGGGCCATCGCCAGGTGGTAAAAACCGTAGCCTTTCATGCTCGCGCTGCGCGCGCCAAAACACTCTCGCCGGTACTCTCGCGCACTCGCATCGTAATCCAGTTCGAGATTCCGTTGGCGCAGGTATGCGCGAAGCTCCGCGGGATCGAACCCGAACGTCCATGGCTCACCCAGTGCAGCCACATCGCGGCGAACCTTTTCTCCGCCGAAGAACTCCACGGAGCCATCCAGGACTCCGCGATGCACATAGGTGAAAACCATCCGGCTGCCCCGCTCGCATGTGCCGGCGTAGTGCAACACTGCGTCTACGGCCGGCTCGGTCAGGTAGTTGGTTACGCCCTCCCAGAGAAAAAGCGTGCGCTGTTGGCGTTCGAACCCGCTTGCCGCCAGCACATCGGGCAAGCTTTCACGGTTGAAGTCGATGGCGGCAAAGCGCAGGTTTGCCGGAATCGCCGGCGCCACCTGCAACAGGCGCTCGCGCTTGATCGCATGCGTGGCCGGATGGTCGACTTCGAAAACGACTGTCGGGCCGGCAACGCCCAGCCGGTACGCGCGGCAATCGTAACCCGCGCCCAGGATGACAATCTGGGGAATGCCCTCGCTGACCGCGCGGTTCCACGCTGCATCGATCAAATGCGTCCGCGCGATCGCCGAGGTGCGCGCGCCCGGCAAACGCCAGTCGGCGTAGCGTTCAACCAGCCCTCGCAAGCCAGGGATTTTTGCCAGTCGTATTGCCTGCGCCAACGCTGTCTGCAGGAATAACGCGGCGAAAGGATCGAAAATCAGGCGCTGTCCGGCCGGGCGAACCGTCTCCAGCGCTCTGAAGAATGCCATGTATTCGGCGGTTCGGCTGCTTTGCATCGTGTGCAGGTGACTTGCTGCGTCCAATTATAGAAAGCCCCCATGCGCGCCCTCACGCCATCGGCGCGGTGCTCAGGGGCTTTTGTGCAGAAGTGGCTTGAGCACTGGAAGCAAAGTGTCGGCGATGATCGCCGAGCCTTTGGCCGTGGGGTGGATGCCATCGTCCTGCATGGTTCCAGAAACATGGACCAGATTCACGTAGAGCATGGGCACAAAGGCCACGCGGTGCTTCGCCGCCAGGTCGCGGAACATCTGCTGGAATGAGCGGATGTAATCTGGCCCGTAATCCGGCGGCAGGGTGATGCCCGCCAGCACAATCTTCACGTGCGCCTGTTCCAGCGCCGTGAGCACCTGGTCGAGGTTGCTCCGCGACTGCTCCACCGGTACGCCGCGCAGCCCGTCGTTGCCGCCAAACTCCACGATCACGATGGCCGGCTGCAGGCGAAGAATATAGGGCAGCCCGGCCAGCGCATCCTTGGTGGTGGCTCCGCTGGTGCCCTGGTTGATGACCTTGTAGCGGTAGCCCTGCGCGTCCAGCTTCTTCTGCAAAAACTCCGGATAGGCCTCGCCATACTCCAGTCCGCGCCCCGCGGTGATGCTGTCGCCATAGCAAACCAGAACGGGCAGATCGGCGCCGCGCGCCATGCCTGCCGCCAGTGCCAGCAGGCAGATTGCAACCAGAACTTTCCCCCGCACGTCCACGTACTTAGTGTAGATGCGGCCAGCTTGCCGAATCGGATCCGCAAAGCGACGGCGACCTTTCCGAGGCCCGCATTGAAAGGGCACGACTTCAGTCGTGCCAACGCGCCGCAGGTCACGCAGACACTTTAGCCCCTGAAGGACCGGTTCAACAAAATCGGGCGCCAATTTACACTGCCAAATAGGAGCAATCATTTGATTCAAGTTAAAAGCGCAAAAAAATGGATTCAGAACGGCCCGCGCCGCGTCGATATTCTGCAGGGAATCTCGCTCGACATCCCGGCCGGCCAATTTGTGGCCATCGTGGGCGCCAGCGGCAGCGGCAAAAGCACCTTGCTCGGCTTGCTCGCTGGCCTCGACTCGCCCAGCGAGGGTGAAATCTGGCTCGATGGCGTGCCCATCCACAACCTGGCCGAGGCTGAGCTGGCCGCCGTGCGCGGACGCAAAATCGGCTTCGTCTTCCAGTCCTATCAGCTTATCCAGACCCTTACTGCTCTCGAAAACGTTCTCCTCCCCTACGAGCTCAATGTCGAAGGCAGCGGCCTCGACCAGGCGCGCCACATGCTCGACGAGGTGGGCCTGCGCGAGCGCATGGATCACTATCCCGTGCAGCTCTCAGGTGGCGAGCAGCAGCGTGTCGCCCTGGCGCGCGCCTTCGTGGCCTCACCGCCCATCGTCATGGCCGACGAGCCCACCGGCAACCTCGACTCTACAAACGGCCGCATGGTTCTCGATCTGCTCCTCGATCGCAATCGCAAAGCCGGCACCACGCTGGTGCTGGTCACCCACGATCCTGAAATTGCCGGCCGCGCCGACCGCCGCATCGTCCTCAAGGATGGCCGCATCGTCGAAGATTCCAAACCGGGCCCATTCCCGCAAGATGCAAATCCGCCACAAGGAGCCGAATGGCCAAGCACGCGTTGAGCTGGAAACGCGCAGCGGCCATTGGCTGGCGCGACCTCAGGTCCGCGCCCGGCAAGTTCGGCTTCGTTGTGCTCTCTGTCGCCGTCGGCGTCGCCGCGCTGGTGGGCGTGCGCGGCCTCAGCAACAGCTACAAGCAAACGCTCAGCACCGAGGCGCGATCGCTGCTCGCCGGCGATCTGAGCGCGCGCATGTTCCGCGCTCCCAACGGAGACGAAACCGCCAAAATCGCTGCCATCGCCGGCCCCAGCTCGGGCGGAATCCGCACCACGTGGGTGGCTGAAACCATCTCCATGACCTCGGTGCCGCCCAATCCGACTCCCATCCTGGTTTCGCTCAAGGCCGTCGACCCCGCGGAATACCCCTTCTATGGCGCCGTCGACCTCGATCCGCAGATGCCGTTGCAGCAGGCGCTCCAGGGCGACTCGGCCGTGGTCGCCGACGAGTTTCTCATCCGCCTCAACGCGCACGTCGGCGACACCATGCGCCTGGGCGGCCGCGACTTCCGCATCACCGCCGCGCTCAAGCAGGAGCCCGACCGCATTACTGCCACCGTGCTGGCCGGCCCGCGCGTCATGATCTCCAATGCGGCGCTGGCCGCCACCGGCTTGCTTGCGCCCGGCAGCCGCGCCACGCGCCGCCTGCTCGTCAAGCTGCCCGCCAAGCCCCCCAACGGCCTCACCGCCGACGCTGAAACCGCTTCGGTTCGCGCTCAGCTTGAAGCGGCACTCCCCGACGCGCAGGTGATGGACTTCCGCGAAGGCAATCCCGCGCTCAGCCGCGGCCTCGACAACGCCACCTCCATCCTCAGCCTCATCTGCCTCGTGGCCATGGTGCTCGGCGCCATCGGCGTAGCCATGGCCATGCACGCGCATCTCGAGCAGCGCATGGACATGCTCGCCATCCTCAAAGCCGTCGGCGCCGGCTCCTCCGATCTGCTCCGCATCTTTCTCCTGCAAACGCTCACCCTCGGCCTGGCCGGCGCTTTGCTCGGCATCGCCGCGGGAGTCGCAGTCATGGTGGCTCTACCTGCCGCCTTCGGCCAGCTCATCACCTTCCATCTTGAATTCAGGTTTCCCTGGCAATCGGCTGCCGCGGGCCTGGCCACCGGCCTGCTCACCACCTTGCTCTTCTGCCTGCCGCCCCTCCTCGACGTACGCAACGTGCGTCCCGTGCTGGTGCTGCGCCGCCTCGTCGACGCGGGACCCTCCGGCGTCGCCGGCTGGTTTGCGCGCTGGTGGGCGCGCCGCCTGCAGCTCGTCATCGCCGCCCTCGTCATCGCCGCGCTGGGCGGAATCGCCTGGGCGCTCTCTGACTCGCCCCGCGTCGGCGCCATCTTCGCCCTTCTTTTCACCATCACGCTGCTGGTTTCGGTCATTCTGGCGGCGGTGGCGCTTTTTGTGCTGCGCTTCCTGCTCGACCGCACCCGCCTCCACCTGCCTTCGTCGCTGCGCCACGGCCTCGCCAATCTTTACCGCCCCGGCAATCAGTCCGCCGCCGTCCTCGCGGCGCTTGGGACGGGCGTCATGCTCATTCTCACCGTCTATCTCGTGCAGCGCGATCTTTTGCGCGACCTGCACGAAACCGCCGCGCCCAGCCTGCCCAATGTCTTCCTCGTCGACGTGCGCACTGAAGAAGTTGCCGGCGTCAAGGACTTCTTTGCGCGCCAGCCCGGCGTCAGCCAGCCCCTCACTCTCATTCCCGTGGTTATGGGCCGCTTCGTCTCCATCAACGGCCAGCCGCTGGATGAAATGCAAGGCCAGCACTATCCGCGCCGCATGCTCGAGCAGGCAGAGCTCACCTGGGCCGACGCGCCGCCCGAAGGTGACAAGGTGACCGAAGGCGCCTGGTGGACCAGCGCCGCCGCGCAGCAGATTGCCGTCGCCGACGGCGTTGCCCAGCGCCTGCACCTCGCCGTCGGCACCCCCGTCCAGCTTGAAACCGGCGGCGCCACGCACGACCTCAAGGTCGCCGCCATCTACAAATACGACGGCCAGCACCTGGGCGCGCGCCTGCAGTTTGTTTTGCCCTCCGGCGCCATCGCTAACCAGCCTTCCACCTGGTACGGCGGACTGCACATGGACCCCAAACAGGTGGCCACCATGGAGCGCGCCTTTTTCTCCACCTGGCCCACCATCACCGTCATCAACGTGGCCGACATCCTGGCGCGCATTGAGAGTGTCGTCGACCAGATCACCTTCGTCATCCGCCTGCTTGCCGGCTTTTCCATTCTCGCCGGCCTCACCATCCTCGCCTCCAGCATCGCCAGCACGCGCTTCCGCCGCATGCAGGAAGCCGTCGTCCTCAAAACCCTCGGCGCCACGCGTATGCGCATTGTGCTCACCTTCAGCGTGGAGTTCGCCGTCCTCGGCCTGCTCGCCGGCGCGGTCGGCGTGGTCTTTGCCAACGTGCTCACGCGCATCCTTCTGCGCCGGCTTGAAGTGGCCTTCCAGTTTGAGTGGCGCGCCACCCTCGTCGCCTTGCTCGGCACCGCCCTGCTGGCCACGGCCACCGGGTGGCTGGCCAGCTATCGCATCCTCGGCCTCCGCCCCCTCCAGGTCCTGCGCGAAGAATGATCCGGTCAAGCGTGGCTTGAGGGACTTGTTCCCGTTGGGGGGCTAATTAAATGGTTAATAGGCGATTTTAGTTACTGATCATTAAATAGCTAAGTATCTGATTTTATTGGATCGGCGTTTTTTGAAGCCGATTTTGCACCAGATTTAGTGCGCGAATTTTCATTTTTTTTTCAAGTTTTTTGCCTAGCCCCAGCCGTACGCCGAGTCCTGCTCGGGGACGATCCTGGTTTGACAGTAGCAGAATTCGCGAAATAATCTGCAAAGACAGAAAGTCGAGTGTAAGTCACATATATTAAGTAAGTTACAGGGAGGTTGGAGTGCGGTGTTACGTATTCTGTTCCCTGCCTCTTAGAGTTCTTCGGACGTATCGACGACCGGCAGAATATCGTCCTTTCGCGCCGCCCACACGTATAGCGTTGGCAACAGGAAGACGCTCATGAGCAGGTTGGCCATCAGGCCGCCCACGATGACGATGGCGAACGGACGCTGCGAATCCGAACCGATGCCGTGCGAGACAGCGGCCGGCAACAGGCCCAGAGTGGCCACCAGCATGGTCATCATGATGGGCCGCAGGCGCAGGATCGCTCCTTCAACTGCAGCCGACTCGATGGTGTTGCCGCGCGCGCGCAACTGGTTGATGTACTCGAGCATGATGACGCCGGTCTGCACCGAGACGCCAAACAGCGCCAGGAATCCGACCTCGGAGGAGACGCTGAAGTGAGTACCCGTGATCAGCAGGGTGAGCACGCCACCCAGGCTGGCCATGGCGACGGTGGCCAGAATCAGCAGCGCCCACTTCAGCGACCGGTACATGGTGTAGAGAATGATGAAGATCAGCAGCACAGTGAGCGGCACAATGATGGCCATACGATGAGCTTTTCCGGATCGAGGCGCACCTGGTACTCGCGCGTCGGCCCTCCGAAGGGATTGATGTCCACGACACCGGGAATCGATTTCAGGTTTTTCTCCACCACCCAGGTCTCCACGGTCTTGACGTTCATCACGTCGTACTCGGGATTGGTGCTGCGCAGCGTGTAGAAGTAAATCTGCCCCACCGGGCTCCAGTCGGTGCCCATCTGCGGCACCACTCCGGTGGGCAGCGAGACCTGCGAAAGCCGCTCCAGCACGCGCTCGCGGTTCTCGAAGTTCGTGGTGTCCTCGCCGAACACGATCTCAACCGTGGAAAGGCCGAAGATCGACCAAGAGCGCACATGGGCGATGCCGGGAATGCCGTTCATGGTGGTTTCGATGGGGATGGTTACCTGCTGCTCGATCTGTTCGGCGCTGATGCCGTTCCACTGCGCGATGATGTCGACGTAGTTGTTGGCTACGTCGGGATAAGCCTCCACCGGCAGGCGGTGGAACGAAACGAGGCCCCACGCAAAGAGCAAGATGCCCAGGGCCAGCACAAGGAACTTGCTCTTCAGCGCGAAATCGACCAGCGAACGGATCACTGCGCCTCCGCCGTGGCGTCAAGATTCAAAACGTCCTTTACCACCTGCTGTCCCGGCGCGACGCCCGACAGAATTTCCTGCTGGCCGCCGGCCAGCATGTTGCCGCCCTCCACCTGCACGCGTTTGAACTGCCCTTGCCCGCCGGGAACGAATACCCATTCGCGATCGTGCAGATGCAGAATCGCGGTCGCCGGCACCGTGGCGTGCGTCACCATGTTCCTGCTCAGCAGCGTGGCCGTCACAAACATTCCCAGCCGCAGCATTCCCGGGTTGGCCACCTCGATGCGCACCTTGGCGGTGCGAATAGTGGGATCGAGAACCGGCCCGATATCGCTCACGCGCCCGGTCAGCGGCTTGTCGGGGTAGGCGGTCAGCTTGATCCGCGCCTCCTGCCCGAGACGCACCTTGGGCAGATCGTTTTCGTACACGTCGCACAGAATCCACACCGAGCTCAGGTCCGCGATGGTGAACGCCGTCGCCGTCCCGGAAAGACTGACGCCCGCCGCCGCCGCGTTGGTGATATTCTGTGCCACGATGACGCCCGAGATGGGCGCATAAACCTTCACCACCGGGCTGGGGTGCATCTTGTCCACGCCGTAGATTTTCAACTGCTCATCGGCTGCGGCCAGGTCGGCCTTGGCGTCCTTCTCAGTGTCCTCCGCCTGTTCCAGCATCGATTGGGAGATGGCTCCGTGCTGGTACAGATCCTGCGCGCGCACGTATGCCTTATTGGCAAGCTGCTCGTCGGCCTCCGCCTTCAGATACACGTCGAACGCGCTGGTGATGTCGGGGCTCTGCACGCTGAACAGCAGTTGTCCTTTTTTCACGTTGTCGTCGAGCCGCGCCCTGATGTCGACAACACGGCCGTTGGCCATGGAGATCACCGGCACTTCGCGCGCGATGTCGGGAACCACCGAGCCGGTCACATCCAGCTTCTCCGGCTCCTCGGTCTTCCCAGCCGTCACCAGGGGAAATTGCTCGGGATGTTCCACATTCACGATTCCGGCGTTGCCCACTTCCACGGTCTGCGCCGGAGAGGCCGCACCGGTCTCGGGGTTGAATTTCTTTTCGCAACCCGTGAACGGCAGAATGGCTGCCAGCCACCACGCCGATCGCAATATCCAGGTTTTCGTCATGGGATCACCTCACGTCCGACGGCAAGATTCAGTTGTCCGGCGGCGGTCAAATACGCGCCGAGAAGCTGCGCATACGCCAGTTGCACCTGGCGGTAGTCGGCCTGCGCGTTCAGGAAGTCCATGAGCGAAGCGCCGCCGTGGAAGTAGGCGTAGCTCACGTTGTCGCGTACGCGCAGAGCCTCGTCGTTGTACCTGGTTTTGTATGGCTTCAGCAATTCGATGTTGCCGCGCACCAGTTCATAGGCCGTGTCGACGTCGCTGAAAACCTGCGCGCGGGCGGCCTCGCTGGCCTGCTGGCTGCGGTCGATATCGATCAGCGTGCGCTTCTTTTCGCCCTGATTGCGGTCGAAGATGCGTAGCGGAACGCTGACGCTCACACCCAGGGTCTGAATGCCATCAGGGTTGTTGTTCGAAGAATTGTAGGTATACCAGGAAGCGAAAGTCGGATCCGTCGAGCCGTTGGAGACGGCCAGCTTGTGGTTGGTTTCAGACTGCTGCATGGTCTGCAGCGCCGCCTGCAGGTCGGGCCGCGCCGCCAGCGCCGCGTTCCGGTAGGTATCGAGCGGCTGCAAGTTCTCAGAGAAGTCGAATGGCCCGGTCACATCGAACTGATCTACCGGGGTGCGGTCGTCCATCAGTTGCAGCAGCGCAATCTTGGCGGTGCGCAGGTTCACGATGGCGGTCTGCAGCTCCGCCTCGTACTGCACGCGCTGCAGCTCGATGCGGTCGAAATCGATTTGCGCAATGTCGCCGGCACGGAGCCGGTTCTGGCTGATATCGATGATTTTGTCGTAGTAATCGAGGTCTGCTTTCGCCAGATCGAGCACGAACTTGGCCTGCAGCGTACCCACGAAGGCCGAGCGGAGGGCGAACAGCATATTCCGCTTCAGGTCCTCGTGCTGCGATTGCGTAATGCGCGTGCCTTCCTGCGCACTTTCGAGCCGCAGCTCGCGTTTATGATCGCGCTCGTGCAGATAACTGACATTGGGCTGTTCGTAGGTGCCCCTGAACGGAGTCCAGATCCCGTCGTGGGGCGCGATCTGGGTACCATCCGCGAGCACGGTGAACTGCGGATTGGGGCGGAGAAAGGCAGTGATTTCTTCCGCTTTCATCTCGTCCACGTTGTCTGCGTCGGTCTTCAACGCAGGGTTCGTGGCTTCAAACCTGGCCTTGACCTGGTCCCAGGTCAGGCTTTGCTGAGCCGGCAATCGATGGGGCGCCAAGGCAAGAATGATTGCCATTGCCCCGGCCGACAGGCATGCGAACATCCGCTCCATACAAAACCTTTGCGCCGCATTCCACGGCGGACACGGTGAAGTGAAGGGTCAACAAAATACGGTATGGGAAGGAAAGAAGGTCAGGCCGCGGGCGGCGGTCGGTTTTGAATCGAAGAGAGGGCGGGACTCTCGACGTGCGTTGCGGCGGGCTGATTGGACACGGCCTCGCCGATGAGGGCAATTCGAGGGCCCGCATAGGTCGCCAGCGGCGGTGCGCACGCGCTGGCGGGAATTGTCATATGCGGGCGGTTCGAATGGTGGTCCCTCCGCGCCAGGCAAGCCATGCAGTCGATCTCGGCGGGATTCTGGGCCGCCACAAGGTCGTCTGTCATGGAGATCGCCGGCAGAAGAATAAGGATGACCACCGCCAGCGCTACCGCCTGGATGCGGCGTTCCGAAGCCGGCCGCGTCGCCATGCGCAGCCACATCCACAGCATCCAAGCCGTCAACAAGGCCCAGCCAAGATTGAGGGTTAGCTCCATTTCAAGTCCCAATTCTACATGGGCCGCGAGTAACGGCACCGTCTTCCGCTTGCCATTAAAGTTGGACGGAAACCCGTAGACGCCGGGCTGAAATTCCTTAAAGGATTCATAAACTTTTGCTCTGAAACCCGCATCTCTGGCCCTTGCTGAGCCTCGCACTTCCTGTCCGGCGTTTGTTCCTCCTCCAGCTCGCGACGCAACCCGTTCGTAGCAAAACCCCTTCGTCCATTCCGCGCTCAGCCCGTCAGTCCTTTTTTTCTCCATTGCAGGATCGATTTTCGCCGTCTCTTGCTTCGTTTGACCCTGCCGCCCATGCCCCGTAAGATGAAGGAGTTGGCTTTCCGTGCTCCCGCTGCGGGGCCAGGCCAAACACGGCCGCAAGTCGAGCCGCTTCGTGCTTGCTGCCCCCTCGTTCAATGGCAGGACAGCTGACTCTGGATCAGCATATCGGGGTTCGAATCCCTGGGGGGCAGCCAGATAAAATCAATAACTTAGAATCGGTTGTCTTTGGGTGTTACTTCTGTGTCCATACCGTGTCCGTTTTGGATATCCTGTTCCCGTACACCTGGACAATCGGCACGATGTCGTGGCTGATAGCCAAACTGCCATTGGCAACCGCAACAAACTTGTCTCCATTCCCCCGCATGTCCCAATGCCCGGCCGCCGGTGGGCTGAAATACCGCTGCGGTTGCGGTGGGAGCGGCAGCGTCTCAATATCCCTATTTCGCATACAGATCGTCTCTGTCGAGCCGCTCACGCCGCTCGTTCCGCTCAGGCATTGGCGCTACCTCGTCTGGAGTAAATGCTTCTGGAACTAAAAAATCGATGTTGGACAGACCGTACGCCACCGTGGAGAAAGGGAGCTCTCCAGGCGCGACTGCGGTACCATCAGCATGGAAAAGATCGGGAGGAGGTTCAAGCGTGGTCGGGGCGATGGCGATCCTGGCAATGCGATTGACGTCTGGCTTCAATTCGCATGGTGTTGTTTGAGAGTGCAGGTGATTGGAGAAGATCAATGAAATCGAGATAAGCGGAACGCAGTGTTTACAAGACCTGGCATCTTTGACCTGTTCTGATACCGGGCTTTTATCCCATGGGCATAGTCGATTTCCGCGATCCTCTGCGCTAGTTCTCGCCCTCAAGAGGTCCTGTTCCTGGATTGTCGCCCACTCTTCCTCTACTCGGTTTTGCACCGAATTTGGGTCATTGACGAGTGGGCGGTGATACTCCCGGAGCACAAGAATTGGCCTTCCGTCCTGCTCAACTCACGGCTTGTTTCGTACACTTACGAGCGCGCATGTGCATGGCCCCTGGCGTTGCGCAAACACCGGCCGATCATGCCAGGTTCGCCATCGAGTTTCCCGACTTTATTGGGCCGTTCCCCTATTATTCAACGATCCCTGAAGCCGCGTCGCCGAATTCCAGCCCTTGCTCGATCCTTTTTTATGACCATAGCCTCCCGCGGCTAGCCAACGCCGGTACCGGCGTAGAGCAGCCTTCGGCGTTGCGATTGGAGGTCTGTGTCAAAGGGGACACTGTATTCATTACGCCGACCGTTTTGTATGGCGACTTCGACCGCCAGAATTTGTTTGCTTCTGTCGAAAAACTGCGCCATCAAACTCTCGCAACGCACTCAGGAAAGCTAAACGACACTGTCACATTTCCAGAGATGGAACAAGTTGGTCTCGAGCCGCTTACGCTCCGCATCGTCACAGCTCAACCGGATTTCCCTTACCGCCCGATTACGCGCAGTGACGCGCCTTCCGTTCAGCTCGAATACGTGCCGGTAGATCGAAACAATGCCATGTTGACCTTACGCAACTCATCCAACAAAGCCGTCGATGGGTTCAGAATAGGCAATTTCCAAGAGGCAGGCTCACGTGAAGAAAGCAACTTGGAACCCTACAAATCCCATGGATGGTCTGCAGTGATTGCCCCAGGCGCCAGTTATCAGATGCCCATCGGCATTCCGCACTCCGGCAAGACGGTCAGCGGGACGTTTATCGAGGATCCGAAACCGCAGTACATGGTCCTTCAGTCAGTGCTTTTTGCCGACGGCCCCTATGAGGGAGACGCACACTTTGCCGCGGGAATGGCCGCGCGGGTGTTCGGAGCAGAAGTACAGTTTGCGCGCATTGAGCGCCTCGCGGAGCCGATTCTTGCCGAAGACGGCCTCGACGATGAGGCCAAACTCGAACGTGTCCGTGCCGCGATTCAGCAGCTATCCACTCAGATCGACCCTGAAACAATCGCCCAATTTCATACGCAGTTTGCGAATTTTCCGGAGGACATGCTCACGCAAGCCGAGGGCAACGTCGGCTTGGCCATGAAAGACGAGAGCGAGTCGATGGACCAGCTGATCCAAGCGAACGAACCGATGTTTCGGCAGCATCGATCGCGTCCCACTCTGGCGGAATGGTGGACGGCCACAATTTTGCACAACCCCAGATAGGATGCGCCAGCGGTTTACATCACTGTCGTATCGTCGCCAATCCTTCCCCAACGTGATCTGGCTCACGTTGCTTCCGGGTTGCCGGTTAACCAGTCCCGTGCCCAACAACTGCGTGTGATTGCCTCTGATGATTCGAGCGAATTGTGTGAATGCGTGCCTGAATTCAATTCGTTATGCAGGGGGAAGAAACGTCAATCCGCACTTTTGAGCAGCCGTAATTATTCTGCCCATGAACACATCGTTCATCGGCGGCATCGCCTCCGGCCAATCCGTCGCTGGATAAAACGCTTCTTCAAAGAACTTCTCCAGGCCCGCCGGTTCAGCCACAACCAGGACCTTCGCATTCACATTTCCAGTGTTCTTGAAGGAATGCACAACATTGCGAGGGAGCTGAACCACGTCGCCTGGCAACGCATTCAGAGTCTCGTCGCCGACTTGGATGGTAAGTGTTCCCTGCTGGACGTAGAACGTCTCGTTTTCCCGGGCGTGAATGTGGGGCGGGTTGCCGGAGCCCGGCGGAACAATCGCCTCTGCCATGAAAATAGAGCCGCCTGTTTGTTCGCCAGTCAGCAAGACCGTGACTTGATCGACGGGACTCTTGTAGGCTTTACCTGTCCCAGCCGGCACATAAGCGACTTGGCTCTGCTCCGACCTGATGGCAGATCCATCCGCACCCCGGTTTGCGCTGGGTTGATCGTTGTTGCTTGCCTGTTGCGTATTTGGCTTGAGGCCCATTTTGGCGTTTTCAGTGACTGTGAGTGACATGGTCTGTTTCTCTCCTGTGCCCACAGTAGCCGAGGTGAAAAATGCGCGTTCCTAAATACTTCCTAAGTTGTTCTTAAGTATTCGCTAAGATGCTTATCCTGAGTGCTACCATCGGCTTCTGGGGTCATTCGCTAGGAGGTTCACTTGGCCGGATCTTCCCCTCCCCTTCAAATCAGCGCCGGAATCAGAGCTCACATCATTGAAGACACCGGCACAATCCTCGTCGGCACGCGCGACGCGCATTTAAATCCCGAGATCACCCGTGGCTGGGGACCGACCATCCTGCCGGATGGCCATACCATCGACTTGTGCATTTCGCTTTCCGCCGGAGCGAAGACGCTGGACAACCTCCGGGATCAGGACGAAATCGCGGTTACGTTCCATCAGACAGTCAGCTACAAGACCGTGCAGTTGAAGGGGCGGTTTCTTGACTCCGGCGACCTCACTCCGCAGGATTGGGAGTCTTTCGAGCGCCAGAGGAATGTTCTGACAGAACAGGCGAAGGCACACCGCATCCCTCCGAATATCGGGTTAAGGATCTTGCCCGTTGACCCAGTCAGGATCCGATTTGTTGTGCAACAGGCATTCGAACAGACGCCGGGACCGCGAGCTGGGAGCACATTGTGATGGCCCCGCAGATCGGGTCGATTCCGCTCGAAGAAATCGGGACGTGCTTTGAAGGCATCATTCCCAGCCCGTTTTGCACCTGCTCGGCAACCGGTATGCCAAACATTACCTATTTGTCGGTCGTCCATCGACTGGACTCAAATCACGTCGCTCTCTCGTTCCAGTTCTTCAACAAGTCAAAAAAGAACCTGCTGGAAAACCCGAGAGCGCAGGTGCTCGTGGTTGAGCCCGCGACCTTCCGACAGTTTCAACTCGACCTCCTCTATGAAGCCACATTGACCGAGGGGCCCATTTTTGAGCGCCTGCGCGTCAATCTGGACGCAGTTGCCTCGCAGATCGGAATGTCCCACATCTTCTCTCTGCAAGGCGCCGACATCTTTCAAGTTCTCGACTGTCGGGCCGTGCCCGGCAACTTTCCTGTGGAGGCGGTGCAACCCCTTCTCGATCATCTGCGAGGCCTGGATACGCTCACGGAACGGTTGACCGCCTGCAACAACCTTGACACTCTGCTGACAGCCTCGCTCGATGGACTGTCCTCTCTCTTCGGATATAGCCACAGCTTCGTTCTGGTACCCGACGAAGAGGAAAAACACCTCTTCACCATTGCCAGCCGGGGATTTCCTGAATCGGGCGTAGGCTCAGAAGTCGCCGTCGGCGAGGGCATCATTGGCATCGCCGCCACGCAACGTTCACCCATACGCAACACTAATCTGGCTCGTGACATGATCTATTCCCGCCTTGTGCGCACCGGCGTCGAAAAACGGGGTGATCAAGACTCGCTTTCGCGTGAAATCCCCCTGCCGGGGTTGGCGAACGCCTGCAGCCAACTCGCCGTTCCCCTGCTTGCTCACAATCATCTGCTAGGCGTCCTGTGCTTGCAGAGCGAAGAAGCCGGACGCTTCGCAGCGATTGATGAGCGCCTGGCGCTGGTTGCCGGCCGCCAGATCGCCGCCACCATGGAAATGATCCGGCTCAAGGCCGCGGTGGACACACCCGACGAACCCCGGCGTGACCCTCCCGGAATCGCAAACCAAGCCGGCCCGTGTTCGCTGATCAAGCACTACGGGTCGGACGACAGTGTCTTCGTAGATGATGCATATCTGGTGAAAGGAGTGCCGGGGCGCATCCTGCGAAAGATCGTTTACACCTATTTGTCCAACGGTCGAAGCGAGTTCACGAACAAGGAAATCCGTCTGGATTCAAGCTTGCAGCTGCCCGACTTCAAGGACAACCTTGAAACCAGGCTGATTCTGCTGCGACGCCGGATTGAGGAGCGCTGCGACTTTCTGCAAATCGTTTCAACCGGCCGTGGCCGCTTCCGCTTCGATGTGAAGAGACGGCTTAAGCTGGAGTCGTTACCATGAAGTGACAACCTCAGGGGGCAAATCCCCTGCCCATTGGGATTGCGATGCGCTAACTGGCAATTTGATTGAAAACTGAACGGGCGTCCCGCTCGGCCTTAAAATGCCGCATCTGTTTCGGAGAGCACTTGAAAGCAAGCTCTCACTCAGCGGCTCGCTTAGAAAATGGCATTGACTGGATTGTTGACTCCAGGCCAAAGCGCTCATCGACCTAGGCCTGAGCGGCATTCCGAAGATTGGTCCCCGAAAACGCCGTAGGGTCCAGGATTGAGGTTGCGCCTGGATCGTCGCCCACTCTTCCCCTACTCGGTTTTGCACCGGATTTGGGCCATTGACGGGTGGGCGGTGATACGCCTGGAGCAGTGCAATCCGCTTTGCCGAAGGCACCCGAGCCTCACTTGATCAGATTCACGTTGCCCAAAAGAAACGGAAACAAGAGCACTGGCCGCCCATCGTCGAACGCAATCGACATGTGCGGTACAGTCTCGTGCCTCTCTCCGGCGGTACCACTCAGATACACGATCATCAGGCGATGCCCCTTCTGCTCAACCGTCGCCGCAATGGTAAATAAGATCACGCCTGGAGGTGGCGAAGCCGTCTCCTTTTGCGCTCTGGATGATCGGGGAGCTGTCGAAGTCGCGGACATTCCGCTGTGAATACGTCGATCTCCGCCTGCCACAAACCACATCTGGTGAACCACCTGCATTGAGTGCGGCTGATCCAAAACGCTTGCGGCGAGATCACTAAGAGCCTGGTCACCCTTGCTCTTCTTCCGCACGCAGCTTGGGTCGACGTCCTCCACCAAGATTGTGTCGGGAGAAGCGTCATCCGAGGTTTGCGGCGCCCCGCTTTCCGCGGCCGGGCCAGCTGTCGCATAGAAAAGCGTATGCATACAGCGCACCGCCTGCTGATGTTCAGGGTCGCTTGACGGATCGGTCCCGTAGACGGCTCTGTGCCCTCGCTCCATCGCCGTCTGCAGGTCTAGCGCAGTCCTCGTGACGAACTCTTTGGGGTAAAAAACTGTGAACGCAAGCTCTTGGTTTGTATAAGCTGCCAACTTGTCCGTGGGCGGAGCAGGATCGTACGGCGGGCTATCGCCGCTTTGAGCGAAGGAAGCTGGAACCGCGACGAGCAGAGCGAGAAATATGGCTGTGCGGATGATCATTCATCTCCGATAACGAACCGGAATTATAAGTGCATCCGTCTTACGACGTCGTGACAGCAGTCACGTCCCAGCGCCTGGGTTCTTGGGCTGTTGTCGTGTGGTCGTCCAACCGACAGTCGTCCGTCGTCCACCCTTCAGTTACTTCCCAGTAACGTCAGGGTACGCGGTTGTCGTTAGCACATAATATGTCCGGTGTTTTTAGCAAGTGAAGTGTCCGCTTAACGGGCGGCGAGGATGGAGCCATGCGCGAGAGCATGGAGAT
>Ga0335078_10001229_pt1 | contig 38919 bp, 29 predicted proteins | sample Lox_Sample_32_FD_206711 | JGI IMG/M metagenome (GOLD analysis project Ga0335078, IMG submission 206711) | Soil microbial communities from Loxahatchee National Wildlife Refuge, Florida, United States - Lox_Sample_3.2 | ecosystem: Environmental > Terrestrial > Soil > Wetlands | place: USA... | reverse complement strand
ACAAACCTTACGCTCTTCATCGACCGGCTCCCTTTCGCATGTGGCTCTGCGCCACGGGTTTCTCCGAATCCGCAAGCGTAACCCACGACCTTGCGAACTCGGAACCGGTCGTTCCATTCTGACTAGAAACGCGGGAGCTGTCCCAGGCTACGGAGAGAGGCTCGAGACTTCGGCAAATCCGATCGGGTGATTGTTTTCGGGAGCGGAAGTACGGCGAGCGAGAGGCTAATACCCCATCTCGATACGAGACAGCCGATGCCGCAATTGGCTGATCCTGGCAGGGCCCCTGCCGGTCCGTTGGAGCCTGCACTGGGCGCACGGACTGTAAGAACCCGTTTTGAAGAGCCGGGTCGGTCCTTAGCTGGGCCCGTGCCGCATGGAGAGTCAGCTTGACCTCCCGTGGAGACGCCGGAAGACGTTCTCCAGCGGACCGAGCGTTGCGCGAACGTCGCTCAATTCACATGCTACGGGTGTAGTTCCGAGCGCCTTGCGCTCCTTGTCCGCGCTTGTCCGAGAGGGGCCTGGGCTCTATGGACACGTTTTGGCGAGTCGGCCCACACGGTAGCTTTGCGGGGTTGCGGGCGTGTCAGGCGAGGCCCGGCGTTCAAGCGCGAAGCAAGCGCTTGGCCCTGCGTGCCGGGCTCGCCTGCGTCGTTGTGCTGAGTTCCCTCGGCGTAAAAATCCCGCAGGGGTTCGCCCTCGATCCCCAGCGCCTTGCTCTCCGCACGCTCACGAAGTCCATCCCTCGCGCGAGCGCGGGGGAGAGGCTCCGCCCAGCGGACGTAGCGCGGGCGAGTGCCACGCCCATATGGCTGACGAGAGCGGTCTGCAGGAGCTCAGGGTTGCCGGAGTCCGCGTGCACGCTGCTCGCTACCGTGATTCATGAGGAGTCGAAGAAAGTGCGGCTCGATCCCGTGCTCGTCTTGGCCGTCATCGAGGTGGAGTCGAGCTGGGATGCGTACGCGCTCTCCGAGAAGGGCGCCGCCGGGCTCATGCAGCTACGCCAGATCGCTTTCGAGACCGAGGCACGTGGCCTCATCTTCGAGGGAGCCGATCGGTTTCAACCCATCGCCAACGTGCGTGCAGGGATCCGATACCTCGGCCGACTGTGCCACGCCTACCAGGACCCCGACCTCGCGCTCGTCGCCTTCAATGCGGGCCCCACCTCCGTGAACACTTATCTGCGCAAGGAGGGTCAAATTCCCGAGCGGTTCCAGAGCTACCCTCGCCGAGTGTATCGAACTGAAGAGGAGCTCCGCCGCCGATACGTCCGCAAGGAGGCAGAGGGTGCCGCGGGCGAGACGATTTGTGCGACGGTCTCTGCAGAGCGTTGAGGGGAATTCGCAAATGCGCCGGGTTTGACGCCGGGCAAACGCGTTCCGGTGCCTTGAACCGTGCTCGGTCGGGAAGGGATGGGATCCGGCGAGCAGTGCCATCGCTTTGTTCGCAGCTGCGTCATCACTCAGGGTCTCGGTTTGTCCCCTCGGCTCGTTGGCCCATGGCGCACAAGAGTCCGAAGATGGGCCCACACCCATCCAGCGTCCGAATTCGGCGTCTGAGATCTGGACGCGCCCTCATCGATCCGCATACGGCCAAGGAGAATGGAGCGCGGCTTTCCTCGCCGCTTCGAACACCTCGGCGAGCACCGGGAACTCGCCCGGGAGATGGACCTCGTGAGCGAAGCTTACGCGTCGAGCGGAGCTACCCCGACGGTCGTGGTGTCGATGAAGCGACTCGTCGCGAGCCTCGTCTCAGGTAGCCTCATCTGGCAACATCGATCGCATCCGGGGTCCCCGACTCGGGGCATTGCACGAGGACGGGCGAACGCTCCTCGACTCGGGTCGAGCCTCGGCTCATCGCGATCGCGAGGTCCGGGCGAATGTTGCTACAGCCCGCCACCCGAGCTTTTGCCGACCGGCCACTGGCGGCCTGTAGAACTGGCATCCTGGCCACGCCGTGCCGAACGTGGTGGGTAATGCGTTACTGCGTGTTCGCCACGGACTACGATGGCACCCTCGCAAACGAAGGCCGGGTCGACGAGCGCACGCTCGGGTGGCTGGAGCAGTTGCGCGCGTCAGGCCGGCGGCTCGTGCTGGTGAGCGGACGCATCCTGTCGGATCTCTGCCAGGCCTTTCCCAGGGCGGACATGTTCGACGTCATCGTGGCCGAGAACGGGGCCACGCTGTGGAAGCCGGGGAGCGGCGAGCTGACACTCACCGACCCCCCGCCGGCCGAGCTCGTGCGGCAGCTCGAGCAACGCGGCGTCCCCTTGGCCAAGGGTCGGGTCATCCTGGCCACCTGGCAACCCCATGAGACGGCCATGCTCGGCGTCGTGCGCGAACTCGGGCTCGAGTGGCAGGTCACCTTCAACAAGGGTGCCGTCATGCTCCTGCCCTCGGGCGTCAACAAGGAGACCGGCCTCGAGAGGGCGCTCAGCGACCTCGGAGTCACGCGCCACGAAGTGGTCGCGCTCGGCGACGCGGAAAACGACCACGCCCTGCTCGCTGGCGCGGAGATCGGTGTCGCGGTCGCGAACGCGCTCCCAGCACTCAAGGCGCGCGCCGACTTCGTGACCACCTCTCCGGGCAGTGCGGGTGTCATCGAGGTGATCTCGAAGCTTCTCTCGAGCGATCTCGCCGAGGTGAAGCCCGTGCGCCATGACATCGCCGTCGGCGAGGCGGAGGGCGAGCCGACCTCCGTGCCCCCTTCCGGGGCGCGGCTGCTCGTCTGCGGCTCGTCGGGAACGGGCAAGAGCACCTTCGCGAGCGGGATCTTGGAGCGGCTCGTCGAGCGGGGGTATCAGGTGTGTCTCGTCGACCCCGAGGGCGACTTCGAATCTTTTCCTGGTGTCACGCCCCTCGGCTCGGTCGAGCGGGCACCCAACGTCGAGGAGGTCCTCGCGCTTCTCGCGGACGCGCGCGTCCACCCCGCCGTGAGCCTCCTCGGCCTTCCGATGCGCGATCGGCCGGCCTTCCTGAGCCAGCTGTGGCCAGGACTCCAGCAGCTGCGGGCTCGCGCCGGTCGCCCCCACTGGCTCGTGTTGGAGGAGGCTCACCACATGCTCCCCAGGGGGTTCGACATCAGCTCAGCTGCCCCCTTGAGCTCGGGGGGACTCCTGCTCGTCACCGTGCACCCTGACCTCGTCTCTCAGTCGGTGCTTCAAGCGGTGAACTTCGTCGTCGCGATCGGCGAGGCGGCGCCGAAGGCGCTCACCTCGTTCTTTCAGGGTGCAGGGCTACCCTCACCCGAGCGGTACCCGTCGCAAGGTCCGGGCGAGGCCTTGTTATGGAGGGATGATCGGGGGGGCCTGCGCACTTTTACACCCGCGAGCCCGCGCGCAGAGCATCGGCGGCACCGTCGAAAGTACGCGACGGGCGACCTCCGCGAGAATGCGTTCCGCTTCCGGGGACCCGAAGAGAAGCTCGATCTCCGAGCTCAGAACCTGCAACGCTTCTTGCAGTTGGCGGACGGTATCGACGACGAGACGTGGCGGTTCCACCTGGCGCAGGGGGACTACGCCCGCTGGTTCCGCGAGGCCATCAAAGACGAGGAACTCGTGAGGGCGGCGGCGGAGGCCGAGGCCATGGCCGGGGTCGACGCTCGGGAGACCCGTCGCCACATCCGCCGAGCGATCGAGCAGCGGTATGTCGTCGAGGTGTAGCGCGGATCCGGGCGGGACGAAGCCGCGACGCAGATCACCCCCGGCGGGCACTCCAGGAGCTGTTTGCGCCGGTCGCTTCCGAAACGGGTGTCAAGTGGGACATTTGACGGCGGGCAAAGCCGCCTACCGCAAGCTCGCTGCTTCCCCGGGTGTGATGCTCGCAAGGGGCGAGCCCACCCGATTCCCGGTTCTTAAGGGTCATTGTTCTCCCGCCGAATGTGTTTCGGTCCCGCAGGCCTCCAGGAGGGGCTCATGACCATCACGGCCGATGCCGTCGAAACCTCGCAACCTGCCCCGGAAACCTCGATCGGAATCGTGCTCGATCGGTTCGAACGCGAGATCCTCGCGGAGTGGATGCCTGAGATCATCGCCCTTCTGTCTCGGGGAAGCCGCGTCCAAGAGGAAGAGGTTCGGATGCAAGCGCGGGATTTCATACGATTGTTGCGCCAGGCGACCCGCGGCGCGAACCTGACCGACATCAGCGCGCCCGAATGGCAGGATCTGCGCGAGTTCCTGGGCGATCTGTCGCGCTCGCGGGGCATTCAGGGGTTCACCCCCACCGAAACCGCCACATTCGTGTTCTCCCTCAAGCGACCGCTCTTCGAGCGCCTCCGCCGGGAGAACACCAACGGCCACCTGTTCGATGAGTTGTGGACGGCGACGGTCCTGCTCGACAAGCTCGGACTGTACACGACCGAGGTGTTCCAGAAGACCCGGGAAGAGGTGATCGCGCGCCAGCAGGAGGAAATGCTGGAGCTGTCCACTCCGGTGGTGAAGTTGTGGGAAGGAGTTCTCGCCCTGCCCTTGATCGGGACCCTCGACTCGAGCCGCACCCAGGTCGTGATGGAAGCGCTCCTCCAGAAGATCGTGGAGACCGGATCGCCCATCGCCATCATCGACATCACCGGAGTGCCGACGGTGGACACCCTGGTCGCGCAGCACCTCATGAAGACGGTGAGCGCCGCCCGCCTCATGGGGGCCGAATGCATCATCTCGGGGATCCGCCCACAGATCGCGCAAACCATCGTCCACCTCCAAGTCGACCTCGGCGACATCGCCACCAAGGCCACGCTGGCGGACGCGTTCCAGCTGGCGCTGCAGCGGATGGGGGCCTCAGTCCAGCGCCCCGGACGCAATTAGGCTACGGGCCTAGCCTATGTCCGAGCACATCCCCATCCTACGCCTGGGTGAGTTCCTTCTCGTCTCCATCCAGGTCGACATGCACGATACGCTCGCGCTCGACCTGCAGGACCGGCTCACGGCCAAGGTGGTCGAGACCGGGGCCCGCGGAGTCCTCATCGACATCTCCGCGCTCGACGTGGTGGATTCCTTCGTCGGGCGGATGCTCTCCAACATCGCGCGCATGGCGAGCCTGCTCGATGCGCAGACGGTGGTGGTGGGCATGCGTCCGGCCGTGGCCATTACGCTCGTCGAGCTCGGGCTTTCCCTCCCCCGGGTATGCACAGCCTTGGACGTGGATCAGGGGATGCGGTTGCTCCGGACAGGCCTCGTCGAGGCACTGGCCCCTCCCGGGTGAGGCTCGAGTGGTCGTGCGAAAGCACCAGGTCCTGCCGGTCAAGTCCGAGAAGGACGTCGTCACCGTTCGTCAGGAGGTCCGGCGCTGGGCGGTCGAGCTCGCGTTTAGCCTGGTGGAGCAGACGAAGCTCGTGACCGCAGCGAGCGAGCTCGCGCGCAACACCTTTCAGTACGGGGGCGGGGGCGAGGTTCAGTTCGAGGCCCTGGAGAACGGTGTCCGCCGCGGCTTGCGCCTCGTCTTCGAGGATCACGGCCCCGGCATCCCTAACGTCGCGCTGGCCTTGCGCGATGGCTACACGACGGGTGGGGGACTCGGCCTTGGGCTGGGCGGCGCGAAGCGGCTCGTGAACGACTTCGAGATTCAGACTGCACCCGGCGAGGGCACGCGGATCACGGTGGCGAGGTGGCGATGATGCGATCGTGCGAGGCGCGTGCCTTCCGCATCGTGGAGCAGAGCGGGGTGGGGGAGGCGCGGCGGGCCGCAGTGACGCTGGCCCGGCGGGCCGGTTTCGGCGAGGTGGGCTGTGGCCGCGTCGCCCTCGTCGTCACCGAGGCTGCCACGAATGTTGTCAGGCACGGCGGGGGTGGCGAGGTGCTGGTCTCGCAAGTCGAGGGCCCTGGCGGCTCGGTCGGGCTCGAGGTCCAGGCGCTCGACGAGGGCCGCGGGATGGCGGATCCAGCCGCCTGCCTGTGCGATGGTTATTCGAGTGCTGGCTCGAGGGGTGAAGGGCTCGGCGCCATTGGACGGCTCTCCTCGGGCTTCGACCTCTTCTCCCATCCCCGGCAGGGCACCGCGGTGCTGTGCCGCCTGTGGGCCGACCCGGCCCCGCCCGCCAGGGCGGACGTCGAGCTCGGCGCGGTGTCCCTCCCTCACCCCGCTGAGACCGCCCGTGGTGACGGATGGGCCGCGATGGCGGTCGAGGGCCGCTTCATCCTCCTCGTCGCCGACGGCCTGGGTCACGGGCCCCAGGCGGCGAGTGCGGCCCGCCTGGCGGAGGACGTGCTCGCCCGCGAATGGCGGCAGTCACCGGCCGCGGTCCTGCAATCGGTACACGAGGCGCTTCGAGCGACGCGAGGCGCAGCCGTGGCGGTCGCCGAGGTGATGACCGAGGAGCGCCGCGTGCGCTTTGCCGGCCTGGGGAACGTGGTGGCCCGTATCGAGAGCCAGCTCGCGAGCCGCGTGCTCGTGTCCCTGCCCGGGACGGCCGGGCACCAGGCCCGCCAGGTGCAGGAGTTTGCGTACCCGTGGCCCGATCGCGCCATGCTCGTCGTGCACACGGACGGTCTCGCCACGCGCTGGAAGCTCGACCAATACCCGGGGCTGGCGGGACACCTCCCGGGCCTGGCGGCGGGAGTTCTTTACCGCGATCACCGCCGGGGCAAGGACGACGTGACCGTGGTCGTGATGAGGGAGGCCTTCAGGTGAGACCTCGCCTTGCGCGCTCGCTCCCCGCGTTGCTCGCGGTCGAGATCAGCCGCGAAGCCGATCTCGTCCTCGCTCGCCAGAGTTCGCGCGAGATCGCGATGCTGGTCGGCTTCGGCGTGTCCGAGCAGGTCCGCATCGCGACGGCCGTATCCGAAGTGGCGCGCAACGCCTTCCAGTACGCGAGGGGCGGGCGGGTCGAGTTCGGCGTCGACGCGGGGCCGCCCCGGGCGCTGTGGGTGAGGATCAGCGATCGGGGTCCCGGCATCGCCAAGTTGGACGCCGTGCTCGCCGGACGCTATCGCTCATCCACCGGCATGGGTTTGGGCCTCCTCGGTGCGCGCCGTCTCATGGACGGGTTCCAGGTCGACACCGGGCCGGAAGGTACCGTCATCGAAATGCGCAAGAGCTTGCCCACCGGGGCACCGGCGCTCGCTCCCACCGCGATGGCGGCCGCGCTCGAGCGCGCGGCAGCGCAGCGGCGGCTCGATCCCGTCGAGGAGCTACAGCGCCAGAACCAGGATCTGTTGCGGACCCTGGATGAGCTCCGCGAGCGGCAGGAGGATCTCGCCGAGCTCAACCGCGAGCTCGAGGACACGAACCGTGGCGTGGTGGCGCTCTACGCAGAGCTCGACGAACGAGCCGACTACTTGCGGCGCGCCTCGGAACTGAAATCGCGCTTTCTGTCCAACATGAGCCACGAGTTCCGGACCCCGGTCAACACCATCCTTTCCTTCTGTCAGCTGCTCCTCGACGGCGTCGACGGCGACCTGAACGAGGAGCAGCGAACCCAGGTCGGCTTCATGAAGAAGGCGGCCGACGGACTTTCGGAGATCGTGAACGACCTGCTCGACCTCTCGCGGGTCGAGGCGGGCAAGATCTCCGTCCACGTTTCCGAGTTCGACGTGCGCAAGCTCTTCGGCGCACTCCGCGGCATGCTGAAGCCCTTGCTCGTCAACAACGCGGTCTCGTTCGTGGTGGAGGAGCCGGAAGGACTCCCGAACCTCTATTCCGACGAGACGAAGGTGTCGCAAATCCTGCGCAACTTCATCTCCAACTCGCTCAAGTTCACCGAGAAGGGTGAGGTGCGGGTCGCCGCGCGCCGCGCCGGCGACGCGGTCGTGTTCTCGGTCTCCGACACCGGGATCGGCATCGCAGCGGAGGATCTGATACGCATCTTCGACGAGTACGTGCAGATCGATTCGCTGCTTCAGCGCAAGGTCAAGGGGACCGGGCTTGGACTGCCGCTCTCCAAGAAGCTCTGCGAATTGCTCGGCGGCCGCATCTCCGTCGAGAGCCAGCCGGGCGTGGGCTCCATCTTCCAGGCCGAGATCCCCATCGAGTACCGGGGGCCGCAGGAGGTGGCCTTCGTCCCGGAGGTCACGCGCCTCGTCGATCCCACGCGCTTCCCGGTGCTGGTGGTGGAGGATAACCCCGAGACGGTCTTCGTCTACGAGAAGTACCTCAAGGGAACGCCCTTCCAGGCCATCCCAGCGCAGAGCATCGCGGAGGCGCGTCGCGCGCTCCAGCACGTTCGCCCGATCGCGATCGTGCTCGATGTCCTGCTCGGGACCGAGAGCTCGTGGGCCTTCCTCTCCGAGCTCAAGATGACGGCCGCCACGCGCCTCATCCCGGTCATCGTCGTGACCCTCGTTGGCAACGAGCACAAGGCGCGGGCGCTCGGTGCAGCCGCTTTCTCCGAAAAGCCCATCGATCGCAAATGGCTCATCGCCCAGTTCGAACTCGCGGTGCGGCCGCTGGCGCGCGAACGGGTACTCATCGTCGACGACGAGGAGCCCTCGCGCTATCTCCTGCGGGGCTTGCTCGCCGAGACACGCTTCGAAGCCATCGAGGCGGCGGGCGGCCGCGAAGGGCTCGAGCGCGCACGCCGTGAGCTTCCCTTCGCGGTCCTGCTCGATCTCGTCATGCCCGACTTGCGGGGAGAAGAGGTGTTGGAGGGCCTGCGCACGGATCCAGCCACGTGCGAGGTCCCGGTGGTGGTCTTCACAGGGAAGCGGCTCACCGACGGCGAGCGCGAGACCCTCTCGCGCCAGGCCGTGGCCCTGCTCTCCAAGGAGTACCCGTCGCGAGCCCTGGCGCTGAAGGAGCTGCGCGAGGCCCTGTCGCGTGCCCAACATCGGCCACCTGTGGCGGGCGTGCCGGAACCGTCGGCGAGGGAAGCACATGATTGAACAGGCGGGTACCGTGCTGTGCGTGGACGACGACGAGGCCACCCGCTACGCCGTCCGCAAGACCTTGGAGCGAGGTGGCTTTAGGGTGGCGCTCGCCGAGACCGGAGAGGAAGCGCTGGAGAAAATCCGCCTCTCGCCTGATCTCGTCCTGCTCGACGTACAGCTGCCCGGGCTGAGCGGGCGCGAGGTGTGTCGGCGGATCAAGACCGATCCGCTCACCGCCGCCATCCCGGTGGTGCACTTCTCGGCGACCTTCGTCGACCCGCAGGACCATATCCTGGGCTTGGAGAGCGGGGCCGACGCCTACCTGGTCGAGCCCCTCGCGCCGGGATTGCTCCTCGCCACCGTGCGGGCCCTGGTCCGGGCGCGCCGCTCCGAGCTCGAGCGGGCGCGCCTCAACGAGGAGTTGCGGGAGGCCCTGCGGGCACGGGAAGACGTCTTGGCGGTGGTCTCGCACGACTTGCGAAACCCCCTTTCGACGGTGATCCTCGGCGCCCACCGGCTGGTGGCCCTGCTCGACGGGGCGGGGGACCCCGAGTGGCGGGCCGACGCGTGCCGGCGACTCGACACCATCCGGCGAGCGGCCGAGCGGGCCACCAGCCTCGTCTCCGGTTTGCTCGAACTCGCTCGCATGGAGGCGGGACGGATCCAGATGCAGGTGGACCGGGTCGACTCGGAGAGCCTCGTCGCGGAGGCCATCGACGCCTTCCGGCCGCTGGCGCTGGAAAAGCGCATTCAGCTTTCGGGGAACGTCCTCGGTCGGGCGACGGTCCTTTGCGAGCGCGAGCGGATCGAGCAGGTCTTTTCCAACCTGGTCGGCAATGCCCTGAAGTTTTCCTCCCCGGGAGGATCGGTGAAGGTGGGCCTCGAGCCGCGCGGTGATGAGGTGGTATTCTGGGTTGCGGACAAGGGCCCAGGAATCGGCCCCGAGCAGCTCCCCCACGTCTTCGAACGCTACTGGCAGGCGCGACAGCGCAGCCATTCCGGGATCGGCCTCGGCCTCTCCATCGCCAAGGGGATCGTCGAGGCGCACGGCGGCCGCATCTGGGTCGAGAGCCAGCTCGGCCGCGGAACCACCTTTCATTTCACCCTCAAGGCCGCGCCCTTTCGGCGGGACGGGGAGGAGGATCGGTTCCATGGCGGTCACCTGACGGCGTGAGAAGGATCGCGGCTCGGCGTGGCGCGGCGGTTTCAAGTCCTCGCCCGCTCGGAATTGTCGAGCCCAGGGCGCCACCCGACTTTGACAGGTGAGGGCACACGCGAAGCCCTGTGGTGCAGGCATTTCAAGGGGTTAGCGCATTGTGAGGGCCGAAATACCTAGTACACGGATTATTGTGGAAAGCTTGATCATCAGCGTGTAGTGATGTCATCATAGACACATGTTCCTGCGGGAGAGCCGACACCGCCGAGCCAGCGGCGAGGTCGTTGTCTACCTCCAGCTTGCCGAAAGTGTGTGGGATCCTGAGGCGAAGCGCGCCCAGACGCGCGTGCTCTACAACTTTGGCCGTTCCGATGAAGTGGCTACTCGCGACGGGCTCCGCGATCTTGCGCGCAGCATCCTGCGACGAGTGGCTCCCGACGAGCTCGTCCAACATCGAGACGACAGGAAGCTCGTCGATTGTTGGCCGTACGGCGACATCTACGTCCTTGAGCAGCTCTGGTCGCGGCTCGGGATTCGGGAGTTACTGCCCAAGCTGGCCAGGGACAATGTCAGCGCTCACGTGAAGGCTTCCGAGAAGATCGTCCCCGTCGAGCGCGCGTGCTTCGCGATGGTTGCAAACCGAGCATGCGCTCCCTCGGCGAAGCTGTACTGCTACGAGCAGTGGATACGTGAGGACGTCCATATCCAGGGCGTCGAGGATCTCGCTCTTCACCACCTATACCGGTCGATGGACTTCTTCGAAAAGCACAAGGACGAGCTGGAGAAGGCCATCTACTTCCGGCTCAGCGACCTGTTGAATGTGGACGTGGAATTGATCTTCTACGACACCACGACCTTGCACTTCGAGATCGACGAGGAGGATGCCGACGGAGTGACGATCACTGGAAGCCAGAACTCGGGCGCCAAGGAATACGAGGCCCTGCGGCAGCGAAGCAAGTCGAGCAAGAACAAGCGATCGGACGTACCGCAGATCGTCGTGGGTCTGGCGATGACTCGCGATGGCCTGCCGGTTCGGTCATGGATTTTCCGCGGCGATACTGTGGACGTCGAGACGGTCAGCCAAGTCAAAGAGGATCTGCGTGGCTGGAGGCTCACCCGCTGCGTCTTCGTCGGCGACGCCGGCATGGTCTCGGAGGAGAACCTGAAGCTCCTGGCCGCCGGCGGCGGCCGCCACATCTTGTGCATGCCGATCCGGCCTGGAGGTGAGGTCGATGAAGATGTCATCTCGCACCCTGGGCGATACCAGAAGGTTGCACAAAACCTCGAAGTGAAGCAGGTGGTCCTCGGTGACGGCGAGCGGCGGCGCCGCTACGTCGTCTGTTTCAACCCTGAAGAGGAAAAGCGGCAGAAGGCGCACCGTGAGCAAGCACTCGCCGAGCTCGAGGCAGAGCTCGATAGCATTAAGGGCTGGGAGGCCGGGAAGGAGCACACCAAGCGTGTATGCGCACTCCGAGCGAGCGAACGGTACGGAAAGTACCTGGCGCTACGAAGCGGGCGACTCGAAATCGACCGAGCCAAGGTCAACAAGTTCGAGCGCCTCGACGGCAAGTTTGTCGTCACCTCGAACGACGACACCCTGACCGCAGAGGACATGGCTCTGGGCTACAAGCAATTGCAGCGGGTAGAGCGGGCCTGGCGACTCCTCAAGAGCGGGATCAAGATCCGTCCCATCTACCATTGGGCGCCTCATCGCATCAGTGCGCACGTCTCGCTGACAATGCTGGCATTGCTCCTTGAGCGCATCGCCGAGAACGCGTGCGGCGACACCTGGCGCAACATCCGCGACGATCTCCGGCAGATCAAACTGGCTCGATTGTCGACCCCTCATGGGGAGCTCTGGCAAGTCACCGAGCCAAGCCAGGCCGCAATCAACCGATTGAAACAACTAGGTATTCAACCCCCGCCCCTCTTGCTCGACGTCGCGCTCCAGCCTACTCACACGCCTCCTGCAGAGCACCCCGCCAAGTCCTGATACAGCCTCAGGTTTCCCAGCGGTTGTCGCTAGGGCCTGTCAAAGTCGGGCGCCAGCGGAACGCGCACGGAGAGAGCCGCTCGGCGGGTTCGACGGCAGGGGTCGAGCTGCAGTCTAAATATTTCCCGTGTGCGCACATAAAATGTTCATTTCCCGGCCGCGGGCGGTGGAGGTCCGGAGGAGCGGGCGGCACCCGGCGATCTAAACGGGGTCGCGATTCGCCCCGCCGAGGCTCACGAAGGCTTTGCGCCCGACGTCGTGGCAGTGCAGGAAATGCCCCGGTAGAAGGCGACCCGAACCGACCTCCGCACTCCCCCCTCGAGCGGCAACCCCGCTGAGTTCGTGCGTTTATGCCGTACTCTGTCGACCCTTTCCGCGCTCCGGGAGGGCGGCGGTTTCGCTGGGCACGCCTTTTTCAGTCCCTTGACTCGGGTCAACGGGACAGCCTGGCTGCGGTAGGCCAGGAACGAGGCCGAGCGGTTCTCCTTGGCATGACGGACCACCGTGCCGTGCCGGGCTCGTTGGTAAAAATATTTCATCTTTGCGTTAAATTTTTATCATGCTACGGTGCGCGGTTTGGAAAACTTGGAGATGAGCGTGGAACTCACCCTCAACGGGCAGAAGCGTCGTCACGACGGCAACCCTCACCTCATCGTCCTCACCTGGCTGCGGGAAGTCGAAGGTCTCATGAGCCCGAAGGACGGGTGTTCGGGCGAGGGCGTGTGCGGGTGTTGCGACATCCTCGTGAACGGGGTGGCGCTGCCGGCCTGCAAGCTTTCGATGCAGGACGTCGAGGGTAAGACGCTCACCACGCTCGAAGGCCTTTCCGAGTCCGAGCGCGACGCCTTCGCCGATGCGTTCGTGCTGAAAGGCGGCGTGCAGTGTGGCTTTTGCACCCCGGGCATCGTCATCAAGGCGCGGGCGCTCCTCAACAAGAACGCCGCCCCGACCCGCGAGCAGATCGCGGCCAGCCTGAACGCCAACATCTGCCGCTGCACCGGCTACAAGAAGGTGGTGGACTCGATCGCCTGCGCGGCGGAGGCCATCCGCACCGGGACGAAGGTGGTCGCCCGGGAGGGGACGGGCCGGGTGGGCACCCGCCACGCCAAGTACACCGCTCGCCAGGCCGTGCTCGGCGAACGGGTCTTCGTGGCGGACATGAAGGAACCCGGCATGCTCTACGGGGCGCTGCGCTTCTCGGATCACCCGCGCGCCAAGGTGCTGCACATCGACGTGACGAAAGCCTTGCGGGTGCCGGGGGTCGAGCGCGTCCTCACCGCGAAGGACATCCCTGGCAAGCGCTTCATGGGCTCCATCTCCATGGACTGGCCGGTCCTGGTGGCCGAAGGGGAGACCACCTGCTACGTAGGCGACGCCCTCGCCACGGTGGCCGCCACCTCGGAGAGTGTCGCCCGCGAGGCGGCCGCCCAGATCGAGGTGGAATACGAGGTCCTGCCCCCGGTGACGGACATCTTCGAGGCGCTGAAGCCCGAATCGCCCCGGGTGAACGTCGAGGGCAACGTGCTCCACCGGGCGGAGGTGAGGGTCGGAGAGGCGGAGCAGGCGCTCGCCCTCTCGGCCTTCGTCACCCGCAACCGCTTTGTCACCCAGCGCGTCGAGCATGCCTTTCTCGAGCCCGAGGCCACCCTCGCCGTCCCCTGGCGCAAAGACAGCCGGCCCGGCGTCAAGGTCTACAGCTGCAGCCAGGGGGCCTACGAGGACCGGCACCAGCTCTCGCTTTTGCTCGACCTCCCGAAGGAGCAGGTCAACGTGGTGCAGGTGCAAAACGGCGGCGGCTTCGGGGGCAAGGAGGACATCACCACACAAAGCCACGCCGCGTTGCTCACCCACCTCACCGGAAAACCGGTCATGGTGCGCCTCACCCGCAAGGACTCCTTGCGCATGCACACGAAGCGGCATCCTTTCGTCATGGACTACGCAGTGGGGTGCGACCGGGCCGGCAAGTTGACTGCCCTGGCGGCGACCCTGCATTCCGACACCGGCGCCTATGCCAGCGTCGGCCTGGCCGTGCTCGAGCGGGCCGTTTCCCACGCGGCGGCCGCGTACTTCGTGCCGAACGTGCACGTCACCGGCACGGCCGTCGTCACCAACAACGCTCCCTGCGGCGCCTTCCGCGGCTTCGGCGTGAATCAGGTCAACTTTGCCTTCGAGTCCTGCCTCGACGAGCTGTGCCGCATGGGTGGCTTCGACCGCTGGCAGTTTCGCTGGGACAATGCCCTCACCGAGGGTAAGACCACCGCCACGGGACAAATGCTCAAGACGGGGGTGGGCGTGCGTCGGTGCCTCGAGGCCGTGAAGGATCGCTTCTATGCGGCGAAGCACGCCGGACTCGCGGCCGGTATGAAGAACACCGGCATCGGCTGCGGCCTGCCCGACTTCAGCCACGCCAAGATCGTCGTCCGCGCGGTCGATCGGGTGGAGGTGCACCACGGCTTCTGCGAGATGGGACAGGGCAACTACACCATGGCCGTGCAGACCGTGGTGGAGGAGACCGGGATCGACCCCGAGCTCATCGAGGTGAAGGTGGAGACCGACGAGGAAGCGGAGGCCGGCATGACCACCGGGTCGCGCGGCACCTCGCTTCTCGGCCTGTCCGTGAAGGCGGCCTGCCAGGGATTGAAGAAGGACCTCGCCTCCGGCCGCGCCCTCGGGGAGCTCGTGGGCAAGGTGTACCGGGGCAGCTGGGTTTGCGACTGGACCGTGGCGCCCGGAAAGCCCCCCAAGCCGGGCCACGACCTCGTCACCCACTACTCGTTCGGCTTCGCCGCCCAGCTCGTGGAACTCGACGAGACCGGCAAGATCACCCGCATCACCGCCGCCCACGATGCCGGCAAGGTCATGAACCCGACGCTGTTCGAAGGCCAGATCGAGGGCTCCCTGCACATGGGGCTCGGCTATGCCTTGACCGAGGAGTTCCCCTACAGGGACGGCCGGCCGGTCTCGCTCCGCATGGCCGACCTCGGTCTCATCAAGGCGAAGGACATGCCGCCCATCGACGTCATCGGAGTCGAGGTTCCCGACGCGGTGGGCCCCTACGGCGCCAAGGGCGTGGGCGAGATCGGGCTCGTGCCGACTGCCGCGGCCGTGGCGAATGCCCTCTGCCAGCTCGACGGCCACCGTCGCACGACGCTCCCGCTACGGGAGCCCAAGGCGCTCGGCAAGAAGGCTGCCCGCGAGGTCGACCCCAAAGAACCCGGCAAGAAGGCGTCGGTCCCGGCCTAGCCCGCAAATCCATCATGGTCCCATACTGAAGGAAAGAAAGGACCCCGACATGCAGAGTCTCGACGCTCGCGTGGCCGAATTGGCCGCCAAGTACCTCCCCCTGGCGGTGGAAATCCTGAAAGAGGCCATTCGCATCCCCGCGGACTACGTCGATAGGCCGGTCGAGCAGGGAGGTGATCCGCGTTGCGGCACCTCCAACCACGAGCAGCCCCGCGTCGAGTACCTGCGCAGGAAGATCGTGGAAATGAAGGCGGTGCGCCGGACCGAGGACGCCTTCTTCGACGACTTCGGCAACCTCGTCTGGTCGGTCGAGGATGGGAGCGACGGCATCGCCCCCGAGCGCAAGAAGGTCATCTACATCGACGGCCACACCGACACGGTACGCCCCCTGCGCGCCCAATGGCTGGAACGGGCCGGCCTCGATCCGTTCGACGGCATGGTCGATCCGGCCAAGGTCAACAAGGCCTTCCTGAAGAAGGAGCTGGGCTGGGTGCCACCCGACTCCGAGTGGAAGCACCTCATCTTCGGGCGTGGCTCGGCCGACCAGCTGGGTGGCGTCGTGGCCGCGGCCATCGCCACGAAGATCCTGCTCGAGCTCGCGCCCGAGGGCGCCTTGCGCGGCGCCATCGTCCGTTCCTACGGCACCGTTTGCGAAGAGGACAACGACGGGGCGGGCCCCATGTTCCTCAATCGCAAGGTGTTCCCCACCGCACGGCCCGAAGTGGTACCCGACGTCGTCATCCTGACCGACGGCACCGGCTGCTCCAAGAACGGCGCGCTCGGGATCTACCGGGGCCAGCGGGGCCGCATGCAGATCGAGGTCTCGGTGACCGGCCGCTCGTGCCACGGCTCGATGCCGTGGGAGGGCCTCAATCCGCTTGAGCACGGCGGAGCCATCATCAAGGAGGCCGCCGAGGCCTACGACAGGCGCCGGGGCTTCCTCGACGATCCCTTCCTCGGCCACGGTACCCGGACCGCCTCCTTTTCGCGCCTCGACACCCCGAGTGACTGCGCTGTTCCTGAGCGCTTCGTCTTCCGCTTCGATCGCCGCCTCACCATCGGCGAGACGCCCGAGCAGGCGGTGGCGGATGTGGAGAATCTCGAGTCGGTGGTCCAGGCCAGGAAGGCGGGCCTCAAGGTCGAGGTCTCGGTGCCGGTCTACAACGATCCCAGCTGGAAGGGGTACGCCCTCAATAACCCTCAGATCTACCTGGGGTGGGTCACGCCCGAGGGACATCCTGCCATCAAGGCGGCGGTCGCCACCTACCGCGGGGTGGTGACCCCTCACGTGGACGGGAAGAGCAATACCGGCGGAGCCATTCCCAAGGAGCCGCGCGTCGCTCGCTGGGTCTTCTCCACCGACGGTGTCGGTTTCCCGGTCGCCAAGGACGCGAGCATCCCGGGGGCCGACGGCAAGGCCTGGGTGATCTCCGAGAACTACAAGCACCCGGCCATGTTCGGCTTCGGGGCCGGCATCGAGCAGAACACCCACAAGATCGGTGAGTGCCTCGACGAGCGCGAGCTGCAGCACTGCGCCGCCTTCTTGGCTCGTTTCCCCAGCGTCTTCGCGGCAGGGCGCTAAGGCGAGCGACCTCGCGAGGGCAGAGGCCGGCCATGGACAAGCCCGCGCCACCGCGGTGCTCGCCCATCGCTCGGGGTGCCCAGGCGGCACCCTGTGGGTTCCCTTCGGCGTGGCGGCGCCCCGCACAGGCGGCTCATCCAGCTCGGGGTGGCGAGCTCGCCGCCACAATCGAGCTCGTGGCGGTCCAGTCCCTCGAGCATGGGCGACGAACACGTCCCCTGGGTGCACCCTGTGCGCAGCGCCAGCGCCCCGGTCGACGACCTCGACGGTGTGCGCGTGCTGCGACGCATCAACGAGCCGGAGGGCAAGGCCTACCTGGCGGCGCTCGGGGCGGGGACCCCGCAGATGCAGAAGCTGCCTCTCCTCGGGATGAGCGGCACCTGCAACCCCCTCGCCGCCATCCCAGTCGCGCGCTGCTGGGAGTTCGACGAGAACCACGTGCTCTTCACCGTTGCTCCGCCTTGAGGAGCCAAGCCCGAGCCGAGGCCCATGACGCCCACCGAGGCGGCCCGCGCACACATCGGAAGCATCGAGCGGCGTCCACCGATCACCTCAAGGTACGTCGGACTCTAGACTGAAGGAGTCCAGAGGTTCACGGCCGAGTTCTCGGCCAGCGTTCGGCGTGTCGGAAGGCCTGTTCTACGATAAGCAGGTTGCACTTCACTGGAGGAGGCTCGCATGCCCAAGACCGTGGTGGTCGCGATCGGTGGCAACTCGCTCATTGCTGACGAGGAGCACCAAACCGTCCCAGACCAGTATCACGCGGTCGAGGCCACCTGCCGACACCTCACCGCCATGCTCGAGGGTCGCGATCTCAGGCTGGTCGTCACCCACGGCAACGGGCCGCAAGTGGGCTTCATCCTGCGGCGCTCGGAACTGGCTTCGGGGGCCTTGCATTCGGTGCCGCTCGATTCCTGCGTGGCCGATACCCAGGGCGCCCTCGGTTATCAAATCCAGTGCGCCCTTCACAATGCCTTCCTGCGTGCGGGCCTGCGCCGGCGGGCGGTCTCGGTCGTCACCCAGGTCCTGGTCGAGGCGCATGACCCTGCCTTTCTGAAGCCGAACAAGCCCATCGGGGCCTTCATGTCTCGCGAGAAGGCGGAGGAGCACCGCATGAAGGAGCGATGGGAGGTGGTGGAGGACGCCGGGCGCGGCTGGCGCCGGGTCGTGAGCTCACCCGTTCCAAGGGCCATCTTGGAGGTCGACGCGGTGAGGCACCTCCTCGACGGGGGGTTCGTCGTGATTGCAGCCGGGGGGGGCGGAATCGCCGTGGTACAGGACGGCCAGGGCGCCCTCTCCGGAGCCGCGGCCGTGGTGGACAAGGACTTCGCCTCCTGCCTCCTCGCCCATGAACTGAACGCGGAGACGCTCGTCATCTCTACCGCGGTGGAGCGCGTCTGCCTGGACTTCGGAAAGCCCACCGAGCGGGCCCTCGCTACCGTGACCGTGGCGGAGGCCAAGCGCTACATCGCCGAGGGCCACTTCAAACCGGGGAGCATGTTGCCCAAGGTGCAAGCCATCGTGCAGTTCTTGGAGGGCGGAGGGAGGGAGGGACTCATCACCGATCCGGCCCACCTGGCTGCGGCCTTGGGGGGAGGCGCCGGCACCCGCATCGTAGCCTGACTTCGTCTCACCCGCATTCGAGCGGATGAGCGCCCTCGAACGCCTCCGGGTCGGCCCCGCATCTTGTCGAGGCTGACCGGTGCCTCGCCGTGGCCGCGCAGCGCCAAGGGCGTGGCGTCCGGGACATCCTGAAACCGGCGGCGCGGCCTCAGGGCTTATGGGGGCTTGCCTCCCCCGGCAGCGGGTTCGGAGGAAGTGCGGGCGGCAAAGTGCCGCCGGAAAGGGACACGGCCCTCACCTCGGCCTGGCGCGAGAGATCGATCGACTCGCCCAGGATGCGGCCCATCTCCTGGGGGGCGTGGAACCCCATCGAGTTCTCGGCCGCCACGAAGTCGAGGCGCCACTGGGCGGCACGCTGCAGCTCGCCGAGCTCCTTCAGCTTGGGGTCCTTTTCCATCTCCGCCTGCCACAGCGTCAGCAGGCGCGTCTTCGTCTCCTCCTCGAGCCGCTTCGCCTGATCGGCGGCGGGGAGTCCTGCGAAGTCGGCAGTCTTGGCGAGCGCCAGGTGCGCCTCCTTTTCGGCCGCCGCTCGGTTGCGGTCGTCGGAGAGCTTGCGAACGGCCACGATGGCGTCGAGCATGCGGGTGGCGGCCTGGCCGGCCCGGGCCAGCAGGGCATAGTGCCGATCCTGGATGATCCCCACCCTGGCCTTGAGCTCGTCGTCGCCGTAGGGGTGGCAGGCCGCGCAGGCGCGGTTCACCTGGAGGAGGGGGCTTCGCACCCAGTGATCGGAGACCTTCAAGGCCCCCTCGCGCTGGTAAGGCATGTGGCAGTCGGCGCAGGCGACGCCGCTCCGGGCGTGAATGCCTTGACTCCACAGCTCGAACTCCGGGTGTTGGGCTTTGAGCACCTCCACTCCGGTCTCGGCGTGGGTCCAGTCCTTGAACCGGTGTCCCTTCACCTGCAGATTGTCGTAGTAGTGCTCGATCTGCTCCACCTTAAGCCCCTCGTTCCACGGGAAGAGAAGGGTGAGGCCCTTGCCGCAGTAGTACTCGACGTGGCACTGGCCGCACACGAACGAGCGCATTTCCTGCCGGGTGCCGTCGACGTTGGGGTCATAGGGCGCCTTCCGGTCCCCGCGCCGCCACCGCTCGATGCTGGGGAGATGCGGCACCTCGGCCGAGGAGGCCGCCAGTTTCTGGATCCCGGCGATGAAGGCTGGGCGGGTGACCCTGAGCTCCATCGTCTTCGGATCGTGGCAGTCGACGCAGGAGACCGGGTGCACGCCGTTCGTGAGCTTGCCGAGGGCGGCGTGAGCATCCCAGTAGTCCATCTCGCTCACGAGCTCGAGCCCCTTCTGGACCTGCTCGGCGGGCGAGGCGTTGGGGAGCGCATCGCTGCCAAGCTTGCGGTAGAGCGGCATGATGGAGCCGTGGCAGTGCAGGCAGTTGCCAGACTGCTTCTTCTCGGCGGGGACGTTACGTTTCGTGACCTCCTGATCCTGCAGCATGAAGGCGTGGCCGCGGCGGTCCCGGTAGTCGACGGCGAAGAGATAGCCGGCGAAGATCCGGGTGAGCCACGGGTCGCGCACCGCCTTCTCGGGCGGCAGGGTACCCTCCGGTCCGGCCAGGCCCCCGCCGTACTTGGTACGAGTCGGCTCGGAGGTCCTGAGATAGCTGTCGTACTCGCGAGGCCAGTTCGCCCCCCATTTCTTGGGATCGACGTCGTCCTCGGTCACCTGAACGACCTTTAGGAAAGGCTCCTTGGCTTCCTGCTTGCGCTGGAAGATGTTGATGAGGAGGGCCGTCACGCCCATCGTGGCGAGAGCCACGACGACGGCGACCGCCACGTAAGCGAGAATGGGACTGCGCCTCTTGGGATCGGTCGTATTCATGGGTCCTCGCGCGTGGCCTTCTACCGTCGCGCCCCGTGCCCCACTCCCGCGTGGCAGTGCACGCAGCGGATGGCGCCGTCGTCGTAGGTGCTGCCGCGTACGACGTCGTGGACGAAGTCGCCGTGGCAGCGCAGGCAGTTGTCCTGCAGGATCTGGCTGTTCGTGGCCTTGATCCGAATGGGCTCTTCGAAAAAGACCGGCCGGGCGGCCTGGTCGGGACTGGCCGGCTGAAAGGTGAAGCCCATCGAGTGGTGATACCCGTTGCGCATCTTGGCGATGTACTTGTCCGGGAAATGCGGAGGGACGTGGCAGTCGTTGCAGGTGGCGGAGGCGTGGTGCGGACCCCGCCGCCACGACTCGAACTGGTCGCGCATGATGTGGCAATTGGCGCAGGCGCGGGGGTCGTTGCTGAGGTAGGACAGCCCGGAGGCGTACTTGAAGGTGGTCCCTCCCACCCCAGCAAACACCCCGGCCAGAATGGTGAGGGCGAGCCAGCGCTTGGAGAGAGAGCGCGTCACCGGAGGCGAGATCCCCGCGGGCGCGAAGGAGCGTGGGAGACCGGGTGGGCGGTCGCATCCCACCGGGCCTGCGGTGGCGGGGGTTCCCCGGCGGCCGCTCCCCGGATGTCGGCGAGCGTCGTCGAATCGAGGAATCGGTCGTAGGCCAACTGGACCCGCGACCACGCCCGGTGAGCCGAGCACATCCTGTCGCCGCCGCAGGGCTTGCCCGGGCGGAAGAGGCAACCGTACTTGATGGCGCGCTTGCCCTCGAACGGCTCGACGATCTCGGCCAGCCGGATCTCTTCGGCGGGGCGGGCGAGCCGGTAGCCGCCGCCCACGCCGCGGCTGGCGGTGACCACGCCGGCCCGCGCCAGCTTCGCGAGGACCTTGGCGAGGTACGGAGGGGGGACGCCCACCTCGTCGGCCACCGCCCGCCCCAGCATGGCTCGACCACCCGTGCCGGTGGCGAGATAGGAAAGCGCACGCAGGGCGTGCCGAGTCGTCGAGGACAAGATCATTGCTTCGCCACGAACCGTGTATAATGGATAAACATATCCATAATCCCATTTCAAGCGGTGATTTTGGAGAGGCCTGATGTCAATCGCTTGGCGGCGGAGCCGTGAGGAGAAGGTCTCGTGGTCGCCGCGAGGGATGGCTCCCTCGAGCCGTCGGCTCGGGTCCTTGCGCCTTCCAAGGCCCGCGCGTCCCGCCGCCACCCGTGGGCAACCTGGCCGAACCATGGCCGTCGCTCCGTCCCTCGTGCCGATCCTCTCCCGCGGTGCGGCCCGCTGCAAAGGTCGGTGCAAGGGCCTCCCGCCTCGGGTGATCGTTCGGGCCGTGACCTGCCATCGTCTTTCTGCTGGTTCGCGAGGACGCTCCCTCGGGCGCGCCGGCCGGTGGTCCCGGACTTCTGGCCGAGGATCTTCGCGAGGTAGGGAGGGGCGGCCCTGCACCCCACCGCGGCCGAGATCCCATTCTCTCGCTTGAAGAGGAGGCTCCATGGAGCTACTTCGCAGCACCGTCCTCGCCGCCGTGCTCGCTACCGTACCGGCACCCGCGCAGGCCAAGTCGGGGACCACCGGGGGCAGGGCCACCGCCTGCCTGAGCTGCCACCAGCGCATCACGCCCTCGATCGTCTCGGACTGGAAGCTCTCCAAACATTCCAAGAACGGTGTGAGCTGCGAGACCTGCCACGGTTCTGACCACACCTCGCAAGCCGATGTGGCCAAGGTGAGGCTCCCCACCCCCGAGACCTGTGCCCAGTGTCACCCGGGCCAGGTCGAGGAGTTCAAGAGGTCCAAGCACGCCTTCGCCTGGGCTGCCATGAAGGCCATGCCGACCTTCCACTACCAGCCGATGGCCCTCATGGAAGGACAGAAGGGCTGCGGCGGTTGCCACAAGCTCGGCCTCAAGAGCGAGGCCGACCTCGTCGACGTGAAGAAGGCGGGTGGCGGTTTCGGCAACGCCTCCTGCGATGCCTGCCATACGCGGCATACTTTCTCGCTCGCCGAAGCACGCTCGCCCCAGGCCTGCGAGACCTGCCACATGGGCTTCGACCACCCGCAATGGGAGATGTACAGCTCCTCGAAGCACGGTGTGCGCAACGAACTCAAGCAGAAAGGCCTCATCCCGAAGGACGCGGCCGCGCCCACCTGCCAGACCTGCCACATGCCGAAGGGGAATCACGACGTCCATACCGCCTGGGGGTTCCTGGCCGTCCGACTGCCCATGCCGGCCGACAAGCAGTGGGCCGCCGATCGCGCCACCATCCTGCAGGCCCTGGGCGTCTTGGACCCGGAGGGGAAGCCGACCGGGCGGCTCGAGGTGGTGAAGGCGGCCGAGGTGGCACGCCTCAGCCAGGAGGAGTTCGACAAGTACCGCCAGCCCATGATCGAAACCTGCGACAAGTGCCACTCCTCCAACTTCGTCGCGACCCAGTTCGAGAACGCCGAGGATCTCATCCGCGAGGCGGACCACCTCATGGCGGAGGCGATCCGCGTCGTGGCGGCACTCTACCGGGACGGAGTGCTCGAAAAGCCCAAGGACTACAGCTATCCCTTCCCCGACCTCCTCACCTTCCACGACGCGCCCACCGTACCCGAGCAGAAGCTGTTCGTGATGTTCCTCGAGCACCGCATGCGCACCTTCGAAGGCGCGTTCCACAACAGCCCCGACTACTCGCTCTGGTACGGGTGGAGCGAGATGGTGCGTGACCTCGCCGAAATCAAGCAAGCCGCGGCGGATCTGCGCACCCAGGCCGGGATGTCGGCTGAGCCGCACAAGGGCTGAACGCCCCGGTCCCGCCCCCTCGCGCCCCATCGCTGCCGGGGCGCGAGGCGGCAGCCGGCCTCCCGCCTGGTCTTCCCCTCCCCCTCGGCTTTCTGTCTGAGAACAGAAGCTCCCCGAGTTCCCGGGCCTCGCAGAACGGCAGCTCCGGTGCACCTCCCGCAAGAGATGGCGCCGTGAACTCCGGGCCGGTCGACCACCTCGGAGTTCGACCGAGCATCGAAGGCCAAGGAGTGGTGCCTTCGCGCGGTCTCCATTTCAGGGAACCCCGCTTACCTCGAAATGCCGACGGGCCTCGCCAAGCTTCTTTCTCAAGGGGTCCCTCTCGGGGGAACGCTGGACCCCGGGGAGCGGCCGTTCCGCCAAGCGCCTGGGCCCGTGTGGAAAAGACTATCGATTGGACCTCAAAGTGATTATCTCCATGTCATGTCCAGATGGAGATGCGCCTACTGTGGTCGCGGCCGGCGGGCCGCTGCTCGCCAGTGCAAGCGCTGGGGCCTTGCGCCGCCCTCGGCCGACGCCCCGACTTGCGGGCTGCCATGTACCGTCGCGCTCGTGCGGGATGCAATGGAGAAGACGCGGCAGGCGAACGCCGCAATCGCAGACGACGGCTAAAGCGGCCGTCGGTGTGGATTCATCTCGGGCTCGAGGTTCGCGAGCCGGAGGTGAACAAAGGAGCGTGACATGGAGGTTCGCATACTGAACGTGATGCTGGGCGTTTGGCTGCTCGTCGCGGCCTTGGGGTGGAACGGGCCGTCCGCCTATCGCATCAACACGGGCGCAGTGGGTCTTGTGTCTTGTGCCGTCGCCCTCCTGGCGCTTCGCTTTCCTCGAGCTCGGTGGGTCAACTTGGGCCTGTCGTTGTGGCTCTTTGCTTCGCTGTGGATCCTGCCGCGTCAAGGCGAATTTGAGCTATGGGATGGGATGCTGGCCGCGGCTTCGATGTTCTTCACGGCCGGGGTGCCCAGTATTGTCGGCAGCTCGCTCGGTGGCCGGCAAGCGGACGCGCCTTTGGGCGGGTAGGGCGCGTCACCGAGTCCACAACTCGCGATGGATGGAAGGGGCTGGCTCAATCGCCCAAGCCTCCCGTCCGCGTCGCGCCCGAATTCATCCGAGCTCGGCTCTCCCTGTTCTTCTCGCGACCCCGGCGGTCTTTGAGGGCCAAAGGGTGAACGCCTCGGAGCCCAGGCCGACAGGCGGAGGCCCTCTCATTCACCATCCGTGTGGCCGCCATCTTGCTCAGCGACGGTGAGGGCGCTTCCATCGCGGCAGGCCCTCCGCCTGATCGAGCGCTCCTGCGCAGCTACCGGCCGCAGAGTGGTCTTTGACGGGGGGCACACCTGCATTTGCGAGTGCGCGGGATCTAGTTTTAAGCGTTCAATTTGCAGGGCGTGTGCAGGGGAGGTTCCATGAAGAAAGCTATTGTGGTTTTGAGTGGGCTGCTCTTGGCCGCTTCGGTCGCCTGGGCCCAGGGAGCAGCGAAGCGATCCCCAGTCTTCGTCGGCCTCGACACGAAGACGGTGACGAATGCTTGGGAGGGATACTTCCAGGACAGCTTCGAGTGGTACGCGCAGGATCACCATGACACGTGGGTCGCCGAGGAGGCGAATGGCGATCCGGCTGTCCAGGTCACCCAGTGTCGGCAGATGATCAACTCCGGGGTGAAGGGGCTCATCATCTCGGCCCAGGACGCGGTCGCAGCCAAGCCCATTGTCGAGTTCGCCGAGGCGAGGTCCATCCCCGTGTTTACCGCCGACGCGGATATCGATTCGCCCAAGGTGAAGATGTACGTAGGCTTCTCGGGCGAGCGAGCCGGCCAGGAGCTGACCCGGCACTTGGTGGACTTCCTCAAGTCAAAGCACCACGGCGAGGTGCGCGGGACGGTTCTCGAGATGATGGGTCCTCTGGGCGGCGCCTCCGCGATCCAGCGCAGCAAGGGGTTCCACGACATCATCGATCGCTATCCAGACGTCAAGGTCATTCAGGCGGTGGGGGATTTTCAGGAGGCCCCGGCCAAGACGGCGGCCTTGAACGTGCTGCGGGCGAACCCCCATATCGATGCCTGCTACTCGGCCAACGGCCCCATGGCCGTGGGAGCGGTGGAAGCCATGAAGGACCTCAACATCGATCCCCGGCAGGTGGATACGGTGACCATCGACGCCACCCCGAGCGTCCTGCCGATGATCAAATCGGGTGACATCCGCATGGCGCTCGACCAGGCTCCCGGCTTCTACACCGCCATCGCGGCGCACTACCTGGTCGCCTATCTCGAGAAGGGGGATGCCGCTCTGCCCAAGGTCGGAGAAACCATCAAGGCTTCCGATCTGAACCTCAACACCAAGGTGGCGCATGCCGGCGTCTATCCCTGGGCAGACAACGCGTCCTGGGCGCCCGCCAAGATCACGCAGGAGTTCGGCCATCTCTGGTTCCAGACCGGCGCCATCTTGGTCACGAAAAGCAATGCCGGGGCAGGATATCTCTGGGCCAATATCAAACTGCCACCCCAGGCATGAAGCCACAAGCTCAGCGTAGCAGCGCCGCGATCCCGGGCGGCCGTCCCCGCCCGGGAAGCGCCGGGTCGGAGGCCGCCGTGCCGGCCACGCGCCGCAGGACGATGCAGAGGGTGGAACTGTTGGTGGTGAAGAACCTGATATGGGCCATTCTGGCCCTGGTGTTCTTGGGCTTCTCGGTGACGCTGCCGAACTTCTTCACCTTGCAAAACGTCCATTTCGTCCTGTACGTGGCTTCCGCCATCGGGCTCTTGGTGTTCGCCGAGTCCTTGGTCCTCATCAGCGGGAGCATGGACCTCTCCGTTGCGCACATCGCGGGCTTGTCATCGATGTTCGTAGGGGCCCTCACCATTCGATGGTGTCCCTTCCTTCCCGGGTGGACCGGTCTCGTTCTCATCGTGATCGTCGGAGCGATCTTGGGGTCCATCAACGGGTTCTTGGTCGGACGGATGAGGATCAACCCGTTCCTGGTCACGCTTTCGACGTTCCTCATGTACAATTGGCTCACCTTCTACATCAACCGGGGCGCCATCTCCGACGTATCCCCGGCACTCGTGTTCCCGGGAGGAGGACGGCTGGCGGGGATCTTTGTGGCCATCCCCATCATGCTGCTCGTCTGCGCACTCTTGGGCTTTGTCCTCACCCGCACCCGCTTCGGCGGCTACATTCACGCTTTGGGCGGCAATTCGGAGGCGGCCAGGATGCTGGGGATCAGCTTGCCGTGGATGAACTTCTGGGTCTTTACCATCGCGGGTGTGCTGGCCGGCCTTTCCGGGCTGCTGTACATCGGCTACCTGGCATCCATCCCCAGCACCATCGCGGGAGGCGACGACATCTTCCTCGCCTTCGCCGGAGCCATCATCGGCGGCGTCAGCCTGAAGGGCGGCGAGGGCTCCATGACGGGCGCCCTGGGAGGCGTTCTCCTCCTCGGCATGATTGACACCGGGACTGCGATGACGCTCATCAATCCGGCTTTGCGAGGCTTCCTCAACGGACTCATCCTGCTCTTGGCCATCCTCATCAACAAGTACCGCATCGCCCTTCGCGACAAGCTCCTCATGTCGAGGCCCGGTGCCATGGGAATGCCTGCATGAGCGTCCCGCGGAATACGGGCGAAAGACCGCTGCTCGCCTTGCAATCCATCGACAAGTGGTATGGCGAGGTGCATGCCCTCCGTCACGTGACCCTGCAAGTCAACTCGAGCGAGATCGTGGGGCTCATCGGCGACAACGGCGCCGGCAAGTCCACGCTCATCAAGGTCATCTCCGGGGTTGTCCCGCGGGACGGGGGACAAATTTGGTGGAAGGGGCGGGACGTATCGCTCGGCTCCGTTCGGGAGGCACAAGCCCTGGGCATCGAGACCGTGCACCAGGACCGAGCTGTGGTCGGCACGATGAGCGTCGCCCGCAACATCTTTCTCGGCAGGGAACCGACGCGAGGGATCGGCCCGTTCCGCGTGCTCGATCGCGAGCGGATGGCGATCGAGGCGGAGAGGCTTCTAAGTGACCTGCGGCTGCACATCTCCTCCGTCGATCAGGAGGCCCGCTTCTGCTCGGGAGGAGAGATGCAGGGCGTGGCTATTTCGCGCGCCATGCACTTCAAGGCCTCCCTCGTCATCCTCGACGAACCGACGACCGCGCTGGCGGTGACCGGCGTCCAGACGGTCCTCAGCTTCATCCGCCGGCTCAAGGAAGACCACATCGCCTGCATCTTCGTCACCCATAACCTGCACGACGTCTACGCGGTTGCCGACCGCTTCCTCGTCATGGCGCGGGGCGTGGTCGTCTCGAATATCCGACGCGACGAAGTCACGGTGGAAGAACTCGTGCAAATGCAGCTCGCGGGAAAGGCGGTTGCCTGAGCGCTAGGTCACCAGCCTCTTTAGCGAGTGCCTGATCGCTCGACGATTTCTCAACCGCTGCGCCCCCCGACTGGGGGTGCGCGGTGAGAGACGGACCCTGGCTCTCGCGCCGACCCAGGCGAATCACTCTTTCACCGCAGCCGCCCGCACCGAAAGAAGCTGAGGATGTCATGGAGCCGCGCGGCCTCGCCGTGGCCACGTCACGCGGCGATGAACGAGGGTGGTGGCTCAGCGATGGGGGCTCTTCTGGCCTGCGGACGGGCAGGGCGCGAGGCGGTGAATGGCGCCGAGAAGGCCCTTCACCTCGAACGGCTTCGAGAAATAGCCCGCGGCAGCCGGACGAACCTCGTCATCCGTGGAGGACAGGACCAGCACCGGAACCTGTGCGAGCGAAGGATCGGCGCTTTGAGCGGTCCGGAAGGCCCAGCCGTCGAGCACGGGCATGACGAGGTCGAGAGCGATGACGTCGGGGCGTTCGAGACGCGCCGCGGAGAGCCCCTCAAGGCCGTTGCGAGCCACACCCACAGCATACCCCTCGTCGCTCAGGATCTCGCGCAGATTTTCGCTGAGCGCGAAATCGTCCTCGATGACGAGCACACGGGGGCCCTTCACGGAGCGAAGATTTGGCTGGCCGGCGTCTCCTGCCAACTCCCGCGAAGGGTACACTGAAGTACGGTACCCATCCTGGGCTCGAGAAGGGGATAGCGCGGCGATTGGTCTTTCGTGGAGGTGGCTTCATTTTGAGAAGACGTTACACCCGACCGGGGTGCGGCGCGCGAGTGCAAAGAACACGGCGTGCGACTACCTACCTAGTTCTTCACCCTGATGGACCTGCGGAGCGGCCCTTGGAGCGATCCTATCGAGGTGGGCGCCGAGGTGGCAGCGATGCGCGACGACGGAGCGTTCCACCCGGCGCACCTGCGCACCTCCGGCGACTCTGGTCGCGACATCGTGCTTTTCGAGAGGCGTGAGGACGGGCGCATCCTCCAAGCCAACGCTGCGGCTCTCAAAGCCTACGGGTACACGCGTGAGGAGATGCTCACGCTCCGCAGCAGCGATCTGAGCGCTCCCCATACCCCGCCCTTCTCCGAGCGAGAGCTTGCGCTCGCCGACCTGGAGGGGGTTCATTTCCAGACGACTCATCGTCGCCGCGACGGTGAGACCTTTGCGGTCGAGGTATTCGCCCAGGTAGCTTCGGTCGAGGGAACGCGGATCCTGGTGAGCATCATTCGGGACATCAGCCAGCGCAAGCGAGCCGAGGAGGCGCTGCCGGAGAGCGAGGAGCGGTTCCGCATCATGGCGGACGGGTCCCCGGTCATCATCTGGGTCACGAATGTCCTGGGAGAGAACCAATTCGTGAATAGGACCTACCGCGAGTACTTCGGGCTGAGCTTCGACGAAGTCGAAGGGCCGAAGTGGCAGCCCCTGCTGCACCCCGAGGATGCTCCCAAATACCTAGATGCCGTCGTGAGCGCCGTTCGCGGCCAGCGGCCCTTCAAAGGAGAAGCGAGGGTCCGGCGGAAGGACGGAGAGTGGCGCTGGATCGAATCTCACGGTGAGCCGCGGTTCTCGGCGGTCGGTGAATTTCTCGGGCATGTCGGAACGAGCATCGACATCACCGAACGTGTTCAAGCCATGTCCGCGCTGGGAAAGCAGGCCGCCCTCCTCAACCTGGCCCACGACGCTATCTTCGTGCGTGACGCCCGCGACAAGATCACCTTCTGGAATCGCGGCGCGGAAATGACCTACGGTTGGTTGCACGACGAGGCCATCGGCCGGGTTCCTCGTGAACTGCTCAAGACCCGCTTCCCGGCGGAACTCGAAGAGGTCGCCGCCTGCTTGGTGAGGAGTGGACGGTGGGAAGGCGAGTTGAGCCACACCCGCAAGGATGGGCGGGAGATCGTGGTGGCCAGCCGCTGGGCGCTCCAGCGCGACGTGTCGGGGCGCCAACTGGGCGTCCTGGAGATCAACCGCGACATCACCGAGCAGCGCCGGCTGGAAGAGCAGCTCAAGGAAGCGCAAAAGCTGGAGAGCATCGGCCGCCTGGCGGGCGGCATCGCGCACGACTTCAACAACCTGCTCACCGTCATCCAGAGTTGCGCGGAGACCCTCAAGGAGGATGTCGCCGCCGGAGCGCCGGTGAACTCCGAAGACATCGACCAGATCCATGCGGCGGGCAGGCGCGCCAGCGAACTCACGCGCCAGCTTCTGGCCTTTGCCAGTCGGCAGCTCATCCGGCCGGTCTCGCTCGACCTCAACGCGCTCGTGCGTGGGACCGAGAAGCTGCTCCGCCGTGTGTTGGGCGAGGACATCGAACTCGTCGTCAGGTCCGATCCCCAGGTCTGGCCGGTTCTTTGCGATCCGGGACAAATCGAGCAGGTCATCGTCAATCTGGCAGTGAACGCGCACGACGCGATGCCACGCGGGGGCGGCAGGCTGAGCATCGAGGTCGACAACCGCCATCTCGGCGAGGAGACCGTCGATCGGCACCCGGGTGCGCGGCCAGGAGACTACGTCCGGCTGGCCGTCCACGACTCGGGAAGTGGGATGTCTCCCGAGGTCAAGGCCCACATCTTCGAACCCTTCTTCACCACCAAGCCGGCCGGCCAGGGGACGGGGCTGGGCCTCGCCACCGTCTACGGCATCGTCAAGCAGAACGAGGGCCACATCCAGGTGGACAGCCAGCTCGGCCTGGGGACGAAGGTCGAAATCTTCTTGCCGCGGACGCGCGTTCCCGTGGTTCCCTCGACGCCCAAGCGCGCCCTGACGACCACCGGGGGCCACGAAGTCGTGATGGTCGTCGAAGACAACCCCCAGGTGCGGGAGGTCACCGTTCGCGCGCTGGCGAGCGCGGGATACGAGGTGCTGGTGGCCGCCAACGGGCGCGACGCCCTCGCCATGGAACCGGAGAAGCGCGTCCGCTTGCTCGTCACCGATGTGGTGATGCCAGGGCTCGACGGGCGGGCTCTCGCCGAGGCGATGGGGCACCGCCATCCCGGTTTGCGGGTCCTCTACGTCTCCGGGTATGCCCAGGATGCCATCGTCAAGCGGGGAGTCCTTGACCAGGGCATCGAGTTCTTGCCCAAGCCGTTCACGGCGGCCACGCTGCTCGAGCGCGTGCGCGCGGTGCTCGACGCGCGCCCGCAAGCATGGCCGTCCTAGCCCCGGGCGATGTGGATGCCTCTTCGCTTAGAGTGTCGTGTTGAGGTGGGCCGGCGCGGAAACCGGGCTCTTCCTTTGGAGCCTGTCTTCAAGCGACGTTGCCTCGGCGCTGGCGGGCGCAGCCCGGGACTTCCCCAGGCGAAAGCCGCCCACCAGGGCCGCAAGTTCCTGGGACTGGCCGGCGAGTTCCTTGGCCGCGCAGGACGATTCCTCCGAACTCGCCGCGTTCTGCTGGGTCACCGCATCCATTTGGCTCATGGCCATGGTGACTTGTTCGATGCCGAGGGACTGCTCCTTCGATGTGGCGGCGATCTCCGCCACGATGTCGGAGACCTTCGAGATCGACGCCGCGATCTCGCCGAGCTTGGCCTGAACGTGCCTCGCCTTGACTTCACCGTCGCTCGCCTCAGCCACGGATTGGCGGATGAGTCCCTCGGTCTTGCTGGCCGCCTCCTTGGAACGCAACGCCAGAGCCCGCACCTCTTCCGCCACCACTGCGAAGCCTCGACCCGCCTCTCCGGCGCGCGCCGCCTCGACGGCCGCGTTGAGGGCGAGCAAATTCGTCTGAAATGCGATTTCGTTGATGTCTCGCAAGATCTGAGAGGTGCCCTCCGCCGACGTGCGGATGCGCTCCATGGCGCCCGACATCTGTTCGGTGGCCGAGCTGCCCTCGGTGGAGGCGCCCTTGGCCGTCGCCGCGAGGAGCGCCGCCTGCTGCGCGGAATCGGCCGCCTGTTTGGTCATTTGACTGATGGAGGCGAGGCTGGCCGACGTTTCCTCCAGGGAGCTCGCCTGTGATGACGCGCCAGTCGCCACCGAGGCGCTGGAAGCAGCGATCTGGTCCGCTGCACCCGAAACTTGCATGACGGCTCTGGCCACGTGGGCGAGTGCCTGTTCCAAGGCCTCCGAGGTCGAGTTGAGTGCTGTCTTCATCTTGGCGTGGTCGCCCTGGTACGCTCCTGCCACCCGCGAGGTGAGGTCCTTCTGGGCGAGCCGCTCGAGCACTTGGGCCGCCTCCTGCACCGGCGCCATCATGGTGTCGAGCGTCTGGTTGACGCCTTCCACGATCTCCCGAAACTTTCCGTCGTGTCGGGAGGCGTCCGCGCGCCTGGAAAGCTCTCCCTGCCGTGCTGCGCGCACGAGCCCTCCGACATCGGTCACGAGGCCATGGATGGCTGCGATCGAGCGGTTGAGGCTCAGCTTCATCGACTCGAAGTCGCCAGCCCAGTCTTCGGTGAGAGGCGCTGGAACGTCGCCACGGGAAACGCGGTCGAGCCATTCTCGGCATCGGCCGATGGGGACGGCCACGGCTTCCAGGGTAAGGTTCATTCCGCGGACGATGGGCCTGAACTCGGCAGGAACGGCCTCCTCCTCCACGCGGACGTCGAGTTGTCCGCCCGTGGCTGCCTCGGTGAGCTTGGCCGCCTGCCCCGTGAGCGCGGCGATGCAGCGGCCGAGTGACCGGCTGATGAGATAACCGAGCAGCGCCATGAGGACGGCCGCCACCACCAGGATCAGCGCTTCCATATAGAGCAACCGGCGCCGGGCCAGCTCGCCCGTATCGCGCGAGGCGATCGCCTCGGCGCGCACGGCGTCGTCCAGTTTGGCAATCTCAGCGTCCAAAGGGTCGGAGAGGCCATGCAGGGTCTTCCACTGCTCCCAGATGCGTGCCTCCAACGCATGGAGACCTGACTTGTCACTGGAGCCGGATTGCTCGGCCTTCGCCTGCTCCGCCAGCAACCCACGAATCGCGCGCGCCTGGGTGAGCCACTCCTCGGTTTCCTTGCGCACCGTAGGCCAGAGCGCCTCGGTGGCTGGTGTCCTCGGGAGGTTATTGACCGCTTGAACCGCCTTGGCGACGCTCTCCAGTGCGTCGTCCGCTCGATCGCTGAAGATGGTGCTCCCTTCATGACAGCCGCGGCAGTCCTCGGAGCGGAGCACGCCGTCCATGGCCCGTGAGAGGGCGAGGGTGTTGAGGAAGCGCTGGGCGTCCTTGAACGAGGTCTCCACGGCGGCGACCGAACGGTAGACGGGGAACTGGGTGTCGGTGACCGTCGTGAGGGCGAGCCCAACCTTTCGCGAGGCGACGTAGGAGGTGAGCCCAACCGCGGTGGCGAGGGCGAGGGCCGCCATGAAAGCGCCGAAGACCTTGGTGCGTGTGCGGACATTGTCCATCATGGTGCCCTCATGGCAACGCTCGTGCCCACATCCTAGGGTGCGAGGGCACGCGTACTTGCACAATCCCAGGAACTCGGGTACGTGCCTCCATGACTTTCGGGTCCGGGATGACCCAGATTCCGGGTCGACCCCGAACATTCCTCCAAGCGTGGTCGAACAACTCCCTTAAGCCGAAGCCATCATTCGCTTGCCGTTTCGCCCATCTCACGCTCATGGAGACGGCGCTGCGGTGCTCGAGAAAATCGAGTCGGGTCCGTGGAGGCAGCGAGAGCGAGTAGGTGATTCACACCTACACTGTTCTCGATGGGGATATTCCAGGGCGCACCCCGGGTGACGTGTAGTGCCCGTTCGCTGTGGAGACCGCGCGCCGGGCGGAAACCGGACAAGTCGAGCGGCACGTTTCTTCGCTCCGAACGCGACTGTCGACGACGAGGCCGAGCTTCTCGGCACGGTGCTCGGTCGGGAACTTCGAGCCACACCTCACGCGGCGCTTCAGTGTCGCTAGGGTGCGGCCAGGCGAGGAGCGCCTCGCGCAGTTCGTCGGCGGTGTGCCAGCTTCTGCTCGAACTCACCTGATCTGTCGATCGTAACGACCGAGGTCAGGGGAGGGCTGCGGTGCGCACCGCTTGAGGCGCCGGGCAGAATGGTTGGCGGCGGCGGGTTGCGCCGGAGCCATCGCAAAGCGCGTGCGGCCGCTACGGTGAAATGGGCCGGGACCTAGAGGCGAGGGCGTGGAGCCGGCCCTTGGAGATTCCAAGCAGGTGACGGCGCGCCGGCATCTCCTGCCAAGTGGTCCGCCTCAGCGTGAAGAGACCCGGGTGAAGAGGGGTACCTTCTCGATGAGGCAGCGCTCGGCCGAGCAGACGCTGAAGGCGAGCGTCCCGCCGAGGCGGCCCTCTCCTCCGGCCGGAGCGACAAAGGGGAGGTCCAGGGTTATCGCGCAGCTCTCCTGTGGGTGGCCCTGGCAGGGCGAGGTGGCGACCGGACGAAGGGGGATGCGTGAGCCCTCGAAGGTGACGGTGGACTCGGGTGAGGGCCGGAAGGCCATCGGGTATTCTAGATTCACGTGATAACCTCCACGCGAGGCGACCCGGACACCCACGGTGGAGGGCTTGCCAGGATTCACCGAGGGCGGCTGGAGATCCACCGACCAGGCCTCTGCTTCGGCATGGTTCCCGGCAGGAGAGGCGGCGGCTCCACCAGCCAAGGCCAGGAGGCCGAGTAGACTCGCTCGCGCTCTCATGGACCGTACTTGACGCTGCAGCCGTACTGCGGCGTCTCGGAATATCGCACCGGACGCCCGGCCGCGAGGTCCTCAAGGGCCGAGGCGACGTAGTCGACCAGCACCCCGCCCTCGGGAGCATCTCGCTCACCGTCCGGTGAGTTGTCGATCGCGCCGCGGTAGACGAGACGTCCCTCGCGATCGATGACGAACATGCCGGGTGTGTTGGTCGCCCCGAAGGCTTTCCCGACCGCACCCGATTCGTCGAGAAGCACGGGATAGTTCATGTGGTACTCTCGTGCGGCGGCGCGATTCGCGTCGACGCCGAACCCCTGTTTGCCGGGAGCGGCGGAGTTGACGGCGAACCACAGCACGCCCTTGGAAATCTGCCTTGTCGCTTCTCCGACGAGCGTCCCGCGGGTGTGGGATGCCCTCACGAACGGACAACCGGGATTGAACCATTCGAGCACGACCACGCGTCCGCGCAGGTCGGAGAGCTTCACCACCTTGCCGCCGAGGTCCTCGAGCGAAAAGTCGGGGGCAGCTTGTCCGACCTCGGTAGCAAGCGCGTGACCGGCGAAGAGCAAGCCAGCGAGCATCGTCACTCTACGCATGTGCGCTCTATAACCGCGGAGCCTCCCAGTCGCACGGCGTAGCTCTCCTCGGGCCTGGCCGCTGGCTTCGACTGAGGTCGATGGGTTCCCCTCCTGACCCGGGCAGACCCAGGGCAGCTTGGGCGAACCTGGGTGGGCGCTCCACCTCGTCGCCAAGCAAGGAGCACATGGCGTCCCCGATCGCGCCGCCTTCAGCCTCGGTGCTCACGTCGCTCGGGCCGATGAGGGGCGCCGATGCCGTGCGCCGAACACAAGCGCGCCTTGCGGTGGGCTGGCTACGGTGGGCAGCCGAGCCCGTGCCGAGGACGCAACTCCGCCCTTTGGAGCAGGGCTTGGTCGGGCGCACGCGCGAGCCCCTCATCTCACGATCTCGCCCGCGCCGGCCGGACGTCCACCCGATTGTCGTAGAAGGTCGAGCCCCCCTCCTCATCGGTGAGCCGCTGCGAAGTGAGGGCGTTCACGTTGCGCGGTGCCCGTATGTGGGCGAGCCAGAACACGCCCTCGGCGACCGCGATGCCCGTCGGGACCCCTTCACGAATGGCCAGGCGGAAAGTGGTCTCGCCGAGGGCGTTGTAGGCGATGACCTCCTCTCCGTCGAGAAGGCCTCGCGCGGCCGCCTCCTCCGGCCCCATCTTCAGGACCATGCCTCCCGCGCGCTCTCTCAGATCGGGCCTCTCTTGGAAGGTCGAGTTGAGGGTGTGCAAAGCCGGTGCGGTCACTAGCCGGAGCGGCAGTCCGCTTTCGGCGTGGGTAGGCCGCCAGCAAGGTAGCCGGTCCTGCTCGCGCGGGTTCTCGAGTTCGATCTTTCCGGACGGTGTAGCCCAACGCGGCGCGGAAGGGGGTGAGAGCACCACCGCTTTCCCGGTCGCCGCCTGCGCGCGATCGGCGTCGCTCCACCAGTTCGAAGCCATGTGGTCGAGGACCAGGTCCACCGCTTCCTCCGCGGACAGGCGGAAGATGGATTCGGTATAGCCCATGGCGGCCGCGAAGAGGCGAAACACCTCCCAGTTCGGTTTCGCCTCGCCGAGCGGGGCGACGACCGGGCGCGCTCGCTGAACACAATAATGTCCGTACGACCGGTAGAGGTCGGCGTGCTCGAGCGATGTGGTGGCCGGAAGCAGCACGTCCGCGTAACGGGCGGTGTCGGTCATGAATCGCTCGTGCACGACCAAGAACAGGTCCTCCCGTGCAAGGCCGCGCAACACGGCGTTCTGGTCAGGCGCGACCGCGGCGGGGTTGGCACACCACACGTACATGGCGCGGATGGGCGGGTCCATGGAGGTGGTCAGCGCCGACCCGATTTGGGTCATATTCACGATTCGCGCGGGACGAGCCTGCATGTCCTCCCGCAGGAGAGGCGCCAGGTCGAAAGCCTGGGACGAAGCGGTGGAGTGCAGGCATCCCCCGCCTTGGCGGTCATGGACGCCCAGCACCGCCGTCAAGGCCACGATGCTGCGGACGGTCATGGCCCCGTTGCCATAGCGCGAGGGCCCGCCACCGATCCGGAAGAAAGGCGCCCGGGCCCGGCCGAGGGTCTTCGCCAACTCCTCGATGGCCTCTGCCGTGAGGCCGACCCGTTCGCTCACCGCTGACGGGGCGTACTCTGAGAGAACCCTGTGGCGCAGCGCCGCCCAGCCCACCGCCTCGCGTGCGAGAAAGGCCTCGTCGGCGAGCCCCTCTCGCGCCAGCACGTGGATGAGGGCCAAGGCCAGGGCGCCATCCGATCCCGGCTTGACCAAGAACACCTCGTCGGCCACGGCCGAACTGTCGTTCGCGTAGGTCTCGATGAGCAGGATCCGTCCGCCGCGCCGCCGGGCCTCCTTGGCGCGCTGAACGAAGTGCAGGTTCGTCGCGACGGCGTTTATCCCCCACAGCACGACCAGGTCGCTCTCGCGGGCCACCTCCGGGCTGGGGCCGGGTGTACCGCCCATCACGGCCTTCCACCCCGCGTTCTGGGCGGGTGTGCAGATGGTGCGAGCCAGGCGGGAAGCCCCCATGCGATGAAAGAAGGGCATGCCCGCGTGCCGCTGCACGATCCCCATCGATCCACCGTACGAGTAGGGAAGGATGGCCTCGGGGCCCTCGGCGGAGATGATCTCCTTCCAGCGAGCGGTGACGAGGGCGACAGCCTCCTCCCAGCTGGTAGGCCGAAAGCGACCCTCGCCTTTCGGGCCCGACCGGACGAGGGGGTGGAGGAGCCGGTCAGGCGAGTAGAGCGTCCGGTCGTAACCGTTCATCTTGGGACAGAGCGTCCCTTGCGAATACGGGTGGGCGGGGTCTCCATGCACTCTGACCACGCGCCCGTCCTCGACCTCGGCGATGAGCCCGCAGGCGTCTGGGCAGTCGTAGGGGCAGACGGAGGGGAGGGGAGTCGGCATGATCGAAAAGATAGCCGAAAGAGGGCGGAGGTGGCGGGAGGACGCTGGCCCTGCTCGAGCCCGAGGCTGGGTAGGTGCCGCAGAGCGCCGAGAGGCGGAGTACCGGGAGGCTGCCGGTCCGGGCCATCACTCACCCGATGCGGCCCTCGAGCGGCCTTCGCAGAAGGTGGGCCGATCTCAAAAGGGGCTCGGCTCGCCGTTCATGGTGTGTTCCAGGGCTAAGCCCTTGCGCGGCTTGCCCTCCTCGGCTAACAGGACGAAACTTCAAATCCGGGGAACGGTTCAGCTCCCCGACCGTTGGGCCACCGGGCGGCTCTTGGCAAAGGGGTGGCAGCCGAGCGGCTGCTCTAGCCTGCCCGGGACCTGGAAGCGTAGGAAAGCGGAGGGATGCCATGTTCGAAGGACTCTTTCGACCCACTCACCTGCTCCTCGTCCTGGCGGTCGCTCTCCTCGTGTACGGGCCGAAGAAGCTTCCGCAGCTCGGAGAGGCCCTGGGAAGGACGCTCAAGGATTTCAAGAAGGCGATCAACGAGCCGGCCGACAGGGGCGCTTCCACGACGAAGCAGCTTATAGACAAGGACGCAGCCGCTCCGAGTGACAAGTAGCGAGTGTGCGGGTCAGTCCCCCTTCCGGCTACACGGCATGGAGACCCTCGCCAGAAGTGTCGAGGCGTACCAGGCGCCTGGGCTTCATTCCACGCCCTGCTGAATGTGAAGAGGGGGCGGTTCGCACTTGCGACGTGGCGATGCGGCGGAGGAAACGCTCGGAACCCCCACTTGAATTCCAGCTCCCCGGTCGCCTGGAAGAGCTAACATGCAGTGAGGGAGCCTTGCGCTGAAGACGAGTCCGAACGGAAGGAGGACCCCGTGACCTGCTCCTTCTCGCCGGTGAAGCTCGGTCGAACGGGCCTGCGCGTGGTGCCGCTCGGAGTTGCCGCCTCCTACGGTCTCACTGGTCGCGACTTGGAGCGAGCCTTCGAACGAGGCCTGAACTTCTTCTATTGGGGCTCGCGCCGCACGCCCGACTTTGGCCGAGCGCTGGGGCGCATCGCCCGCCGCGGACGTGAGCGGGTGGTCACGGTGATTCAGTCGTACGCCCGATCGCCCTCGGGCATTGCAAGCTCGCTCGAGAACGCTCTGCGGGGACTCGGGCTCGATTACACGGACGTCCTCTTGCTCGGATGGTGGAACGTTCCGACGCCCGAGCGCATCCTGGCCTCGGCGCACGATCTCGTGGGTCGTGGACTCGCGCGCCACCTCATGGTCTCGGGCCATCGACGGCCGACGTTTCCGGTCTTGGCTCGCGATCCGCGCTTGGGGCTTCTCATGATGCGCTACAACGCTGCGCACCCCGGGGCCGAGCGCGACGTGTTTCCTCATCTTCCCGCCGACGGGCCGGGGATCGTGGCCTACACCGCGACGAGCTGGAGGCAGCTCCTCGATCCCAGGCTCGTGCCCGAAGGCGAACGCGTCCCCACCGGCACCGACTGTTACCGTTTCGTGCTGTCGAGCGCGAAGGTCGATGCCTGCTATACGGGCGCGAGGAGCGGGGAGGAGCTCGACGCGGCCATGAGAGCACTCGAGCTCGGCCCGCTCAATGAGCAGGAACTCGCCTGGATGCGGCGAGTCGGGGAACGTGTCCGGGAGCGCACGCGATTGCGCACGGGCGGCATGGCGCTTCTCGATCGGTTCGTCAATGTGATTTCAGGTCTCCGGTGTGCCGTGGGAGGAGGGAGCTAGCCCCTCCTTTCAGAGGGCCTGCCCGATCCTCCCCATGGGGGTCATGGCGCACTGTCCCTGGCACCGGAACTTCGCGAAGGGCCCGCGCGCGTCTTTTCTTGGCGCATGCCTGGAACTTGAGAGTACCGACTTCTCGGTCAGTCTGACGCCACCTTCTTCAGTTCCTCGAGGCGAAGGCGGGAGTGCTCGAGTGCAAGGTGGACCCACTCGTCCGCCAGCTCGCGAAACCGCTTGTAGCTGG